>FRDC01001123.1_pt1 | contig 25115 bp, 23 predicted proteins | sample 1106171 | NCBI WGS metagenome assembly FRDC01 (sample SAMEA3930566, study PRJEB13176) | freshwater metagenome | biome: Drinking water system; feature: drinking water; material: water | place: Singapore | collected 2014-12-20 | reverse complement strand
CGACAAGCTGCCGGTGTCGCTCGGCGTGATCGGGCAGGGGACCAACGCCGTCGCGATCGCGCGCGCGCAGCAGCGCCGCTTCGTGCCGGGATCGCAATTGGTGATCACCGCCGAAGCGCCGGGCGGCTCGCCCGACGGCAAGCCGCACGGCCCGGCGGTCGCGGCGGGGGCGTTGACCAAGATTTAGCGCGGGCGGGCGCCACGGAGAGTTGCGTCCCGATCCAGGCGTCGTCCCCGCGCAGGCGGGGACCCATTCGGGCAGGCCCCCGCTCTTCGCCTGACATCCGCCATGGCGCGTGGTGCGCCAAGAGCGAGGCCAGCCCGAATGGATTCCCGCTTTCGCGGGAATGACGGCAGAGGCGAGGTGGGCTTCCGCTTTCGCCGGGGCGACGAGGAATTTGCTGGATAGGAACAAGCTGAAAACGTCGTCCCCGCGCAGGCGGGGACCCATTCGGGCAGGCCTCCGCTCTTCGTCCGACGTCCGCCATGGCGCGAGGGGAGCCAAGAGCGAGGCCAGCCCGAATGGATTCGCGCATTCGCGGGAATGACGCCCCCCCACCAAATCCCTTTGTTGCGCGGCCGCCCGCTGCTATCCCCCGGCGATGCCCCATCTCTATCTGGTCGACGGCTCCGGCTATATCTTCCGCGCCTATCACCGCTTGCCGCCGCTCACGAACAAACGTGGCGAGCCGGTCGGCGCCGTCTATGGCTATACCGCGATGCTGTGGAAGCTCGCCGACGAGCTCCACAAGGCCGAAGGGCCGACGCATATGGCGGTCGTGCTCGACAAGGGCAGCCAGTCGTTCCGCAACGATCTCTACGATCAATATAAGGCGCACCGGCCGCCGCCGCCCGAGGATCTGGTGCCGCAATTCCCGATGATCCGCGACGCGACCCGCGCTTTCTCGCTGCCGTGCATCGAGGAGGAGGGGCTGGAGGCCGACGACATCATCGCGAGCTACGCCAAGGCCGCGCTCGCGCAAGGCTGGGCGGTGACGATCGTCTCCAGCGACAAGGATCTGATGCAGCTGATCGAGCCCGGGCTCGACCTGTACGACACGATGAACAACCGCCGGCTGGGCGCCGAGGCGGTGGTCGAAAAATTCGGCGTCGGGCCGGACAAGCTCGGCGACGTGCTCGCGCTGATGGGCGACAGCGTCGACAATGTCCCCGGCGTCCCCGGTGTCGGGCCGAAGACCGCCGCCAAGCTGATCCTGGAACATGGCGATCTCGCAGCCGTGCTCGCCGCGGCGCCCGCGATGAAGCCGGGCAAGCTGCGCGACAATCTGATCGCCCATGCCGAGATGGCGCGGCTCAGCCGCGTGCTGGTGACGCTGAAATGCGACGCGCCGCTCGCCGAGCCGCTCGACGCGCTCGAACTCCAGGGCATCCCCGAGGCGCCGCTGCGCGCTTTCCTCGACCATCACGGCTTCAAATCGATGCTCGCGAAGCTCGGCGCGGTCGCCGATGCGCCGGTGAGCACGCCCGCGCCCGCGACCGCCGAGGACGATCCGCCGTGCGATCACGATGGCTATGAAACCGTCGTCACCGAAGCCGCGCTCGACGCTTGGATCGCCGCCGCGCGCGCGCAAGGGTTCGTCGCGGTCGATACCGAGACGACCGGCCTCAACGCCGCCCGCGCGGAACTCGTCGGGGTGAGCCTCGCGCTCGCGCCCAACAAGGCGTGCTATGTCCCCATCGCCCACGGCGCGAAGGACATGTTCGCCGAACGCTGGCCCCAGCTCGAGCGCGACCTGGTGCTCGCCAAGCTCGAGCCGCTGCTGGAGGACGAAAGCGTCCTGAAAATCGGCCATAACCTCAAATACGACATGGTGATCCTGGGCCGCTGCGGGATCGACGTGGCGCCGCATGACGATACGCTGCTGATGAGCTTCGCGCTCGACGCGGGGCTGCATGGGCACGGCATGGACGAGCTGGCGGCGACGCACCTCTCGCACCAATGCATCGCGTATAAGGACGTGGTCGGCACCGGCAAAAGCCAGCGCGGCTTCGGCGAGATCGATCTGAAAGCGGCGACGCGCTACGCCGCCGAGGACGCCGATGTGACGCTCAGGCTCTGGCGCCGCTTCAAGCCGCGCCTGCCCGCCGAAGGCGCGACCCGGGTTTACGAGATGGTCGATCGCCCGCTCGCCCCGGTGATCGCGCGGATGGAGCGCCACGGGATCAAGGTCGATGCCGAGCGGCTGGCGCAGCTGTCGGCCGAATTTTCAGGCCAGATCGCGGGGCTGGAGACCGAAATCCACGCGCTCGCCGGCGGCCCCTTCACCATCGGCAGCCCCAAGCAATTGGGCGACGTGCTGTTCGAGCGGATGGGGCTGAAGGGCGGGCGCAAGGGCAAATCGGGCGTTTATTCGACCGATGCGAGCGAGCTCGAACGCATCGTCGCCGCCAAGGGGGTGGGCGCCGAACTCGCCGCCAAGGTGCTCGATTGGCGCCAGCTGACCAAGCTCAAAAGCACTTATACCGATGCGCTCCAGGCCGAGATCAACCCCGAGACCGGGCGCGTCCACACCAGCTATAGCCTGACCGGCGCGCAGACCGGGCGGCTTTCGTCGAACGATCCCAATTTGCAGAACATCCCGATCCGCACCGAAATCGGCCGCCAGATTCGCGACGCTTTCGTCGCCGAGCCCGGCCAAGTGCTGCTCGCCGCCGATTATTCGCAGATCGAGCTGCGGCTCGCCGCGCACATGGCCGATGTGCCCGAACTGCGCGCCGCCTTCGAACAGGGGGCGGACATCCATGCGATGACCGCGCAGGAATTGTTCGGCGAGGTCAATCGCGACACGCGCGGGCGCGCGAAGACGATCAACTTCGCCATCCTCTACGGCATTTCGCGCTGGGGCCTGGCGGGCCGGCTCGACGTGACGCCCGACGAGGCGCAGGCGATGATCGACCGCTATTTCGAGCGTTTCCCCGGCATCAACCGCTATATCGCCGAGACGATCACGCGCGCCAAGGAAACCGGCTATACCGAGACGCTCTTCGGCCGGAAGACGCATTTCCCCAGGCTCAAATCGAAGAACCAGGCCGAGCGCCAGGGCTCCGAACGCGCGGCGATCAACGCGCCGATCCAGGGGACGAGCGCCGACATCATCAAGCGCGCGATGGTCCGCATGGGGCCGGCGCTCGCGGCCGAAGGGCTGCACGAGGTGAAGATGCTGCTCCAGGTGCATGACGAACTGGTGTTCGAACTGCCCGAGGCGCTGGTCGAGGCGGCGCGGCCCGTGATCGAACGCGTGATGGCGACCGCCGCCGAACCGGCGGTGACGCTGTCGGTGCCCTTGGGCGTCGAGATCGGCGTGGGGGCAAGCTGGGGCGCGGCGCATTGAGCGCGGTGGGGGCGGCGCCCACGGACGATATCGCCACGCTCGCCAAGGGCGGGCGGACCAATGTGCTCGGCTTCATCCTGCGGCTCTTGGCGCGCGTGCCGTTCCTGTTCGTGGCCGGCCGGCTTTATGGAGCGGACACCGTCGGGCGGTTCGCGCTCGCGGTGGTGGTGGTCGAACTCGCCGCCTTGCTCGCGACGCTCGGCATGAAGCGCGGGCTGGCCCAGGCGCTGAGCGATACCGATCGCCCGCACGCCCATGTCGCTTGGGACGCGCTGGCGGTCGCTTTGCTCGCCTCGCTCGCGGCGAGCGCGTTGCTCTTCGCTTTCCCGCATATCATGTATCCCAGCGCCCCGCCGCAGGGCCTGGCGCGCTTCCTGCCGGGAATCGTCTTCGCGATCGCCTGGTCCGACGTGAGTCTGGCGGCGCTCGCCTATCGGCGGAATTTGCGCGCGACCGTCACCGCGCGCGCGATCATCGAGCCCTGGACGATCTCGATCGCCGCCGTGCTGCTCTGGCCGGTCGCGCCGCGCGACGGGCTCGAGATCAGCTATATGCTCTCGATGCTCGCCGCGGTCGCCGCCTCGCTGGTGCCGTTCGTTAGGAGCTATGGCCTGCCGCGCGGCTGGACGCCCCGGCTCGCGACGATCACCGCGCTCGCCTGGCGCAACATGCCGCTCGCCGGCGCCGACGCGATCGAATGGGCGACGCGCAACGTCGATCGCTTCATCCTGGGGCAGTTGTTCGCGCCCTCGATCGTCGGCGTCTATTATGTCGCGCAACAGATCGCCTCGCTCCCCGGGCGGTTGAAGACGAGCTTCGATCCGATTCTGGGGCCAGTCATCACCCAAAGCCTGGCGGTGGGGGACAAGGCGGCGGTCGCCGCGCAGGTGCGGCAAGTGGGGTTCTGGATCATGGCGGCGCAGGGGTGCCTCGCGCTGATGGGCTGTATTCCGGGCGAAGCGGTGATGGGGACGGTGGGCCCGCAATTCGTCTCGGGCACCGCCGCGCTCGCGTTTCTGCTGATCGCCGAGGTGCTCGCGGCGACCGCGTCGGTGAGCGAATCGGCGCTCGTCTATATCGCGCGGCACCGCAATTTGCTGATTTCGGCATCGATGCTGGGGGTGCAGATCGGCTTGAGCTTCGTGCTCGTCTATCTGATGCGCGCCTGGGATTGGCCGCCCAATTATCAGGCGGCGGGGCCGGCGCTGGCGCTGATGCTGTCGTTGGCGCTCACCTCGTTCATCAAGTCGAATCTACTCGCGCATCTGCTGGGGGCGCGGGTGTCCGGGTGGCGCTGGCAATTGGCGGGGGCGGCGCTGGTCGCGATTCTGGTGGGGACGGCCTTCACCTCGCTGCCGCACCGGTTCGAATGGGCGGAACTGGTGTTCGGCCTGCCGGCGATCGCGGCGAGCTATTTGTTCGTCATCTGGCGCTTCGCTTTCGGCCCGGCGGATCGGGCGCTGTTCAAGCGGATGCCGGGGGGGCGATAGTTTTTGGTTCGCGCGGAGACGCGGAGACGCGGAGTAGAACGAGGCGCGCACTAAACAGGCCGTCGCCCCGGCGAAAGCCGGGGCCTTGATGAACCAAAGCGCTCCGATTGCCCGAGGCCCTGGCTTTCGCCAGGGCGACGCCTTGGTTGCAAACCCTCCGCGCCTCCGCGCAAAATAAAAAAACCTCCGCGTCTCCGCGCGAACCAAAAAAACCTAAGGCAGCAGCACCGTATCCGCCGCGTCGGGCAGCGTTTCCGGATAGTCGAGCGTATAATGTAGCCCCCGGCTCTCCTTCCGCGCCAAAGCGCAGCGCACGATCAGATCGGCGCATTGCAGCAAGTTGCGCAGCTCGATCAAATCGGGCGTCACGCGGAAATGGCCGTAATAATCGTCGACTTCCTCGCTCAGCAGCTTGATCCGGTGCGCCGCGCGTTCCAGCCGCTTGGTGGTGCGCACGATGCCGACGTAATTCCACATGAACCGCCGGATCTCGGTCCAATTCTGCTTGATGACGACTTCCTCGTCCGAATCGGTCACCCGGCTCTCGTCCCAGGGGCGGATCGGCGGCGGCGGCGCAAGATCGCCCCAATGCGCGGCGATGTGCCGCGCGGCCGCCTCGCCGAAAACGAAACACTCCAGCAGCGAATTGCTCGCCAGGCGGTTGGCGCCGTGCAGCCCCGAATCGCTGCATTCGCCCGCCGCATAAAGCCCGGGCAGATCGGTGCGCCCGTCGCGATCGACGATGATCCCGCCGCAGGTATAATGTTGCGCGGGCACCACCGGGATCGGCTCGCGCGTCATGTCGATGCCGAGCCCCAGCAGCTTTTCGTAAATCGTCGGGAAATGGCCGCGGACGAAGTCGGCGCCCTTATGGCTGATGTCGAGATGGACGTAATCGAGCCCGAGCCGCTTGATCTCATGGTCGATCGCGCGCGCCACCACGTCGCGCGGGGCGAGTTCGGCGCGGGGGTCGAAATCGGGCATGAAGCGGTGGCCGTTGGTCGGCAGCTTCAACTGCCCGCCCTCGCCGCGCACCGCCTCGGTCACCAGGAAATTTTTGACGTCGAGATTATAGAGGCAGGTCGGGTGGAATTGCATGAATTCCATATTCGCGATCCGGCACCCCGCGCGCCACGCCATCGCGATTCCGTCGCCGGTCGCGCCGCGCGGGGCGGTCGAGAAGAGATAAGTCCGCCCCGCGCCGCCCGTCGCCAGGATCGTCGCGCGCGCGGTGAACAGCTCGACCCGGCAGGTCTCGCGGTTGACGGCATAGACCCCCCAGACATGGCCCGCGCCCGAATAGCGCGCCTCGTGGCGGCTGGTCGCGAGATCGATCGCGACGCGGTTGGGGACGAGGGTGATATTGGGGTGCGCCTCCGCCGCGCGCTGGAGGGCGACCTGCACCGCATAGCCGGTCGCGTCGTTCACATGGACGATGCGGCGGTGCGAATGCCCGCCCTCGCGCGTCAGATGGAGCGTGTTGCCATCCTGATTGAACGGCACGCCCAATTCGACGAGCCGGGCGATCGCGCGCGGCGCCTGGCCGACCACGAATTCCACCGTGTCGCGGTGGTTGAGCCCCGCGCCCGCGACCATCGTATCCTCGACATGGCTGTCGAAGGTATCGCCGGGCTCGAGCACGGCGGCGATCCCGCCTTGCGCCCAAGCGGTCGAGCCATCGTCGATCCGGCTTTTGGCGAGCACGGTCACCTTGAAGCGATCGGCGAGGTTGAGCGCGGCGCTGAGCCCGGCGGCGCCCGAGCCGATGATCAGGATGTCGGGGGTGTGGGGGTCAGCCATTCGCCGCTCGCGTAAGACTCAAAAACACGTCCTCTAAGTCCGCCTCGCGCGTGCTCACGTCGACGATGCCTAGCCCCGCGCGCTGCACCGCCGCCAGCACTTGCCCCGCGTTCACCCGGTCCTTGCGATAAGTGATGTCGAGCAGCCGCTCGCCCTTCAGTTCGATCTTCTCGAACGCCGGGTCCTCGGGCGGCGCTTCGATGTCCCGGTCGACGGTCACCGCGACCATTTTCTCGTGCGCCATGCCGACCAAAGCGCGCGTCGGTTCGTTGGCGATCAACCGGCCGTGGTTGATGATCGCGATCCGCTCGCACAATTCCTCGGCTTCTTCGAGATAGTGCGTGGTCAGCACCACCGTCACTCCGCGGCGATTGAGCTCGCGGACATATTCCCAGAGCTGTTGGCGCAGCTGAATGTCGACGCCCGCGGTCGGCTCGTCGAGCACCAGCACGGGCGGCGCATGGACCATTGCTTTGGCCACCATCAGCCGCCGCTTCATCCCGCCCGAGAGCGTGCGCGAATAGGCGCGCGCCTTGTCCTCCAGATGCACCGCGCGCAGCAGCTCCATCGTCCGCCGCGCGCCCTTGGGCACGCCGTAGAGTCCGGCCTGGATCTCCAGCGTCTCGAAGGGGGTGAAGAAGGGATCGAAAATGATCTCCTGATTGACGATCCCGATCGAGGCCTTGGCGTTCCTGGGGTGCGCGTCGATATCGAAACCCCAGATCGAGGCGCTGCCGCTGCTTTTGTTGACCAGCCCGGCGAGGATGTTGATCAGCGTCGATTTGCCGGCGCCATTGGGGCCGAGCAGGCCATAGATCATGCCGCGCGGCACGTCGAAGCTCACCCCGTCGAGCGCGCGCTTGCCTCCCGCATAGGTTTTAGAGAGGTTCTGGATCGAAATCGCCGCGTCGCTCATGGCGGCAGGGCATAAGCGGCGGCCCGCCCCAAGGCAATTGCGGGCGCGCCGGGCGCTTGCTATCGCGCGCGGCATGACTCCGCCCCCGCCCCAGATCACGCGCGTCTCCACCCCCCGCGTCAGCTGCGACGGCGCGCATGACGGCATCCCGACCGCGCTCGGCCATCCGCGCGTGTTCCTGCAGATCGACGAGCATGGCTATGTCGATTGCGGCTATTGCGACCGGCGCTTCGTGCTGATCGGCGGCCCGGCCGACGTGCCCGGCGGCGCGACCGGCGACGACATCGCCGCCGCCGCGAGCCGGTGAGGCGGCGGCGCGCCTTCTATTGGACGAACCTGCTCGTGACGTCCGGCCTAGCCGCAGTGATCACCGCAACCTCCGGCTATATCGTCGAGACGCTACGTCGGATTGCCGACGAGCGCGGCAAGCAATGCGAGTTGGCCGCCGCCTTCTTGCAGGACGAGACGCTCAATCCTTATCTTGATAAGGTAACCGTCGGCAAGCTGGTCCGCGACGCGAATATGCGGCTACAGCGCTGCTTGAGGAACGGGTGATGCTGACCTTTTGGGTTGTGGTGATGATGATCGGCACCGCGATGGTCTCGGTCGGGCTGACCATCAAAGTGATGGAAGCGCGCTACCTGCGCGATTCGGAAACCGACCGCTAGCCAAGCGGCGCGAAGCCCCTAAGTTAGGGGCATGACTCTTGACCCCCGCGCGTTCCTCTACGCCAGCCTCGATCCCCAAGAAGCCCAACGCCTCACCGCCGCCGCCCTCGCGCGCGCCGACGATGGCGAGCTTTACCTGCAATATCGCAAGTCCGAGGCGTTCGGCTTCGACGACGGCCGGCTGAAGACCGCGAGCTATGACACCCACGCCGGCTTCGGTCTGCGCGCGGTGGCGGGCGAGACCACGGCCTTCGCGCATTCGAGCGAGATCACGCCCGCCGCGATCGCCCGCGCGGCCGAGACCATGGCGCTGATCGACCCGCGCGCGGGGGCGACCGCGCCGCCGCCCCCGCCGCGCACCAACCGCCACCTCTACACTGGCGACGATCCGCTCGACCTGATGCCCTTCGCCGACAAGGTCAATCTCTGCCAGACGATCGACGCGGCCGCCCGCGCCCGCGACCCCCGTGTCGCCCAAGTCTCGGTGTCGCTGTCGGGATCGTGGAACGTGGTCGAGATCGTGCGCGCCGATGGCTTCGTCGCGACCGACATCCGCCCGCTGGTGCGGCTGAACGTTTCGATCGTGGTCGAACGAAATGGCCGGCGCGAGACCGGCAGCTTCGGCATCGGCGGGCGCTATCTCTATGATCGCGTCACCGGGCCGGAAGTGTGGAACCGCGCGATCGATCAAGCCCTCGCCCAGGCGCTGGTCAACCTCGAATCGGTCGCGGCGCCGGCGGGCGAGATGACGGTGCTGCTCGGCCCCGGCTGGCCGGGCATCCTGCTCCACGAAGCGATCGGCCACGGGCTGGAAGGCGATTTCAACCGCAAGGGCACCAGCGCTTTTTCGGGCCGCATCGGCGAGCGGGTCGCGGCGCCCGGGGTGACGGTGGTCGACGATGGGTCGCTGAACGACCGTCGCGGCTCGCTCTCGATCGATGACGAGGGCACGCCGACCCAGGAAAACGTGCTCATCGAGGACGGAATTTTGGTCGGCTATATGCAGGATCGGCTCAACGCCCGGCTGATGGGCGTCGCGCCCACCGGCAATGGCCGGCGCGAAAGCTTCGCCCACGCGCCGATGCCGCGCATGACCAACACGTTCATGCGGGCTGGCCGCGACGATCCGGCCGAACTGCTCGCGCGGATGAAGAACGGCATTTTCGCGAAAAGCTTCGGCGGCGGGCAGGTCGATATCGTCTCGGGCAAATTCGTCTTTTCGTGCACCGAGGCTTATCGGGTGGAAAACGGCCGCCTGGGCGCGCCGATCAAGGGCGCGACGCTGATCGGCGACGGGCCGAGCGCGCTGACGCGGGTGACTGGCATCGGCGACGATTTCGCGCTCGACGAAGGCGTTGGCATGTGCGGCAAGGGTGGGCAGAGCGTGCCGGCGGGCGTGGGCCAGCCGACGTTGCTGGTCGAAGGGCTGACGGTCGGCGGGACGGCGGTCTAGCGATCCGCCCGGTCGCCGACGCGCGGCTCTTGATCGATGATTTATCCCGATTTCTGAGTTGGCAGGTGATTCCGCCCGCCTGGAAATCGCGCTAAAACAGCCGGTGCTTCTCCAGCGGCAGCCCATGTTCTTCGACCCATGCGTTGATCGACTTGATCGCATCCGCGTTCGCCTCTTGCCAGCGACGGCGGACCTCGGCGCGGAGCGCTTCCTCGCAAATGGCCGCGATATCGACCCCGAGTTCGTTCGCCATATCGATCGTCACCCGTTTGGCCTCGAAGGTTACGATCTGGCGAGGCGGGTTTGCGATCGACATGGAGGAAGCATAAGCTCGCGCAAGACGCCTGCCAAGCGAGACCGACATGTCCGAGTTCTTCGACGCGCTCACCGACGAACACATCGCCTTCATCGCGCGCCAGCCCCTGTTCTTCGTCGCGACCGCGGCCGCCGGGGGGCGGATCAACCTGTCGCCCAAAGGGTATGACGTGTTGCGCGTGCTCGCGCCCGATCGGATCGCTTATCTCGATCTCGGCGGATCGGGCAATGAGACGCAGGCGCATCTCGCCGCCGATGGCCGTATCACGCTCATGTTCTGCGCGTTCGATTCACCCGCTTTGATCCTGCGCGTCTATGGTCGCGGCGGTTTCGTCGTCGCGGGTACGCCCGGCTATGCGGCGATGGCGGCGCATTTTCCCAAATTGCCGGGCGCGCGGCAGATATTCGAGATCGCGATCGAAAGCGTGCAGACCAGCTGCGGCTGGGGCGTGCCCAAGATGACGCTCGATCAGCCGCGCGAGACCCTGGTCAAATATCACCGCCAGGCGAACCCCGAGGAGCGGCTCGCGCGGATCGCCGGGCGCACGCGCTCGATCGACGGGCTGCCGGTCGAGGTCCAGACGCTGATCCCGGCGTTCGACCAATGAGCCTCGTCGAGCTCGGCCGCTATGGCAAGATCGAGGCCGATATCATCGTCGGCGCGCTCGAGGCCGCCGGCATTCCGGCGGTGGCCTTCGACGGCGGCGCCTCGCTCGCCGATGGCAGCCAGTTCCTCATCCCTGTGCGGGTAATGGTCGATGCCGATGATTTCGCCGAGGCGCGCGCGCTGATCGAGGCGGCTGCCTAAATTTCGAGCAGCTCTTCGCAACTGCACAAAAAACTTGCGGTCGGCGTAACGATCTATCCCGTTCAGCGCGGGAATTAACGCTTCGTTACGTTTGGCACGCTGCTTGCGTCGTTCGGTCGCAGGGGGACCGTGGCGAATGAAGTTGATCATCGCGATCATCAAACCCTTCAAGCTCGACGAGGTGCGCGAGGCGCTCAACCTGCTTGGCGTTTCGGGCATGACGGTGAGTGAAGTGCGCGGCTTCGGCCGGCAAAAGGGCCATATCGAGGTCTATCGCGGCGCCGAATATGAAACCTCGATGGTGCCCAAGGTGCAGATCGAACTCGCCTGTGCCGATGATCTCGCGCCGCGCGTGGTCGAGACGATCCAGGCGGCCGCCCAAACCGGGCAAATCGGCGACGGCAAGATTTTCGTCCTGCCGGTCGAGTCCGCCGTTCGCATCCGCACCGGCGAACAAGACGAACTCGCGCTGTGACAAGGGGGGAAAGCTTGCGCATCCTGATAACTTCGTTCGCCGCGCTGGCGCTCGCCGAGCCGGCCCTCGCCGCGCCCGCGCTGATCAAGGCGCCCGATGCGGCCCAGGCCGCCGCGATGATCAACAAGGGCGACACCGCCTGGATGCTCGTGTCATCGGCGCTGGTACTGATGATGTCGGTGCCGGGGCTCGCGCTGTTCTATGGCGGGCTGGTGCGCACCAAGAACATGCTCAGCGTGCTGATGCAGGTGTTCATGATCGTCAGCATCGCGGCGCTGGTGTGGGTGAGCTGGGGCTATTCGCTGGCCTTTACCGGTGGCTCTCCCTTCATCGGCGGGTTGAGCAAGGCGCTGCTGATCGGCGTTACCGCCGCCAGCCCCGCCGCGACCTTCTCGAACAACGTCTATATTCCCGAACTCGCTTATTGCGCGTTCCAGATGACCTTCGCCTGCATCACCCCGGCGCTGATCGTGGGGGCCTTCGCCGAGCGGGTGAAATTCACGCCGCTGATGATCTTCGTCGTCGCCTGGCTGACGCTCGTTTACTTTCCGATCGCGCATATGGCCTGGTATTGGGCGGGGCCGGATTATTTACCGAACGCGCCGACCGACGGCGGCTATTTGTTCAACCTGGGCGCGCTCGATTTCGCCGGCGGCACGGTGGTGCACATCAACGCCGGGATCGCGGGGCTGGTCGGCTGCCTGATCATCGGCCCCCGGCGCGGCTTTCTGAAGGAAGCGATGCCGCCCCATTCGCTGACCATGACGATGATCGGCGCGTCTTTGCTGTGGGTCGGCTGGTTCGGCTTCAACGCGGGGTCGAACTTGGAGGCGAATGGGGTGACCGCGCTCGCGTTCATGAACACCTTCGTCGCGACGGCGGCGGCGGCGGTCAGCTGGGCGCTGTGCGACCAAGTGATGCACGGCAAGCCCTCGCTGCTGGGCGCGGTGACCGGGGCGGTGGCCGGGCTGGTCGCGATCACCCCGGCGAGCGGCTTCGCCGCGCCGATGACGTCGGTGGTGCTCGGGCTGATCGTTTCGCCGATCTGCTTCATGTTCGTCAGCCGGGTGAAGAACGCGCTGAAATATGACGATTCGCTCGATGTGTTCGGGGTGCATTGCATCGGCGGGATCGTCGGCGCGCTGGCGACGGCGGTGTGCGCTGATCCCAAGCTCGGCGGGCAGGGCTATTTCGATTACACCCAATTTCCCGCCGTCGCGGTGACGCCCGAGGCTTATTCGATCGGCGCGCAGCTGGTGAAACAGGCGACGGCGGTGGGCATCACGCTCGCCTGGTCGGGGCTGATCTCGGCGGTGCTGTTCTTCGCTTTGAGGGCGACCTTGGGGCTGCGGCCGAGCGCCGATGTCGAGGCCGAGGGGCTCGACATCAACGAGCATGGCGAGCGGGCGTATAATTATTGATTTCCCCGGGGGCGGGTGCCCCCCGGACACGATGTTCCTCCTGCGGACGACCTGGGCCGGTGCAGCGATGTGCCGGCCTATTTTTGGCGGGCGCTGTTGGGGAGAGGTGGTTGGTTCGCGCAGAGGCGCGGAGGACGCGAAGGGAGGGGCGCGGAGAGCGACCCGCGCTGACGCGACGTGGGTGCGATCCAATCGATAAAGAAGGCGCTGCGCGCCGCCCTACGCTCGGCGTCCTCTCTGCGATCTCCGCGCCTCTGCGCGAACCCCATAGCTGCGTGAACCATAGCGAAAGCCGGCCCTGGTGTATACCGAGGACGCCCATTGAAAGGCGTGCGCTCCTGAACGGGGAGGCCCCGGCTTGCGCCGGGGCGACGCGTTCGGAGAACGGCGCCGCTACAACTCCGCCGCCACGAACTCGGCCGCGCGTTCGCCGATCATGATCGAGGGGGCGTTGGTGTTGCCCGAGACGAGCTTGGGCATGATCGACGCGTCCGCCACATAAAGCCCCTCGACCCCGCGCACGCGCAGCTTCGGATCGCACACCGCCTGATCGTCCGATCCCATCCGCGCGGTGCCGACCGGGTGATAGATGGTGTCCGATCGCGCGCGGATCAGCGCTTCGATCGCGGCGTCGTCGTTCAGATCGACCGGGTTGCGATCGCGCCCCTGATAATCGCTCATCGGCGGCGTTTCGAGGATGCGGTACATCGCGCGCACCCCCTTTTTCATCAGCGACAAGTCGCGCGGATCGCTCAAGAAGCGCGGGTCGATCAGCGGCATCGCGCGCGGGTCCGACGAGGCGAGCGTCACCCGCCCCTTGCTCTCGGGCCGCAGCACGCAGACATGCCCCGAATAGCCATGCGCGCGCACTTTCACCCGGCCGTGATCCTCGAGCGCGGCGATCACGAAATGGAGCTGGACATCGGGGCAGGGGGCGTCGGGCTCGATCTTCAGAAAGGCGCCGCTTTCGGCATAGGGCGTCGTCATCGGCCCCTCGCGGCGCCGGAACCATTGCACCATCGCCTTCAGCGCGTTGAGCGAGCCGCCGAGGTTCGATCCCAGGAAGCGCGTGTCGGCGCATTCATAAGCGGCGACATAATCGAGATGGTCTTGCAGATTTTCGCCCACCGCCGGACGATCGAGCCGCACCGCGATGCCATGATCGGCGAGGTGGCGCGCCGGGCCGATGCCCGAGAGCATCAGCAATTGCGGCGTGCCGAACACGCCGGCGCTCAGCACCACCGCGCGGGCGCGCGCCTCGTGCCGCTCGCCGCCGCGCAAGTAAGACACGCCGACCGCGCGGCCATCCTCGAACAAGAGCTTCTCGGCGGTGACGCCGGTGATGACGCGCAGCTTCGGGTCGCCGCGCTTGGGCTCCAGATAAGCGCGCGCCGCGCTCCAGCGCTCGCCGCCCTTTTGGGTGACTTGGTAAAGGCCGATGCCTTCCTGCCGTGCGCCGTTGAAATCGTCGTTGCGCGGGATTTGCAGCGACGCGCCCGCCTCGACGAAGGCGAGCGAGCCGGGATTGGGATGGCGTTGGTCGCTCACCCACAAGGGGCCGTCGTCGCCGTGAAAATCGTCGCCGCCGCGCACGTTATGCTCGGCGCGTTTGAAATAGGGGAGCACCTCGGCATAGGACCAGCCGGCGCAGCCCATCGCCGCCCAATTGTCATAATCCCAGGCGTTGCCGCGAATATAGATCATCGCGTTGATCGCCGAGGAGCCGCCCAGCCCCCGCCCGCGCGGCTGATAGCCGCGCCGGCCGTTCAGCCCGGCTTGCGGCACCGTTTCATAGCGCCAATTGGTCGCGTTGGTCTGGAGCGCGAGCGCGCCGGGCATTTTGGTGCGCCAGCCATTATTGCGCCCGCCCGCCTCGATCAGACAGACCCGGTAGCCGCGCTCGACGAGTCGCCCGGCAACGGCGCTCCCCCCCGATCCGCCGCCGATGACGATGACGTCCGCCTGTTCCACGCGCCCTCTCCCTTTTGGGTCTCCGCCCAGCGTTGTTTGATCAATTCGGATGTTTCGCGGCTGCCGTCATGGCTCCACCCCGGCGGCATCAGCAGATAGCCGAGCTTGTTGCGCCAGCCCGGCGCGCGCCACAAATCCTCGGCGATCCCTACCCATTCATGGAACGCCGCCCAGAGCAGGTTGAAGCTGCCGAGCTGCTTGACGATGCCGTAGCGGATCACCTCGTCATCGCGCTCGCGCTCGAAGGTGCCGAACAGCTTGTCCCAGACGATGAACACGCCCGCGTAATTCTTGTCGAGATAGCGCGGGTTGGTCGCGTGGTGGACGCGGTGGTGGCTGGGGGTGTTCATCACGGCCTCGAACCACGCCGGCATCCGCCCCACCGCCTCGGTATGGATCCAGAATTGATAGACGAGGTTTAGCCCTGCCACGAAGAACACCATCGCCGGCGGGAAGCCGATCAGGAACAGGGGCAGGCGGAAGATGAAGCCTAGGCTGAAAAAGCCCGTCCAGGTCTGCCGCAGCGCGGTCGACAGATTATAATGTTGCGAGCTGTGGTGGATGACATGGCTCGCCCAGAACCAGCGCACGCGGTGCGCCGAGCGGTGGAAGACGTAATAAGCCAAGTCGTCGAGCACGAAGGCGATGACGAACCAATACCAGGCCCAGCCGATCTCGAAGAGGCGAAATTGGTGGACCCAGCTCGCCAGGGCGAACACCAGCCCGCCCGAAAGCAATCCGGCGATCGTGCTCCCCAGCCCCAACGCGAGCGAGGTCAAGGTGTCGCGCGGCTCATAGCGCCGCCGGTGGCGCGCGCGCGCGACGAGCATCTCCGCCAGGATCAGCAGGACGAAGCCGGGAATCGCATAATCGACCGGGTTGGGGAGCGCCATCAGCGTTACTTACACGCCTGTCAGCGCCGGACCAAGACCGAGCCGAAGCGCGCGTCGCCCGGGTCGACGCGCCACCCTTCTGGCGTCTCGGCGAGTTGCGCGGCGCCCACCCGGCGCCCGGCGAGATGCGCGCCGTGGCGTTTGAGCACGACGAAGCTGCCGTCGGCGCCCGCGACCAGCGCCGAGGCGCCATCGCTCGAGAGCGTCGCGCGGGTGGCGCGAAAGCCCGTGAAACTCGCCTCGGCCTCGGCGATCGCCGCCGCCTCGCTATCGATGCCGCCGCCGCCCAGCCCCAGCCAGCGCGCGAGCCCGGCGAGCGCCAGGATCGCGACCAGCGAGCCGAGCAGCTGCGCGATCACGGCCGCAGCGTCTGCAGCAGGCCGTGGATCGGCGACAGATCATAGCCCGCCGCCGCCGCCACCCGCGCGAGGTCGTCGGGATCGTCCCCCCGCGCCGCGCGGGTGAGCGCCCAGAGGAACGCGCTGCGCGTCCCCGATCGGCAAAAGGCGAGCACCGGCGCTTGCCGGTCGAGCACTTGGCCGAGCGCCTCGATCTGCGCGTGCGAAAAACCGGCGTGGGTGACGGGGATATCGACGAACGCGAGCCCCGCCGCCTCCGCCGCCGCGCGGAGATCGGCATTGGCGGGCTGGCCCCATTCCTCGCCATCGGGGCGGTTGCAGACGATGATCTTCACGCCTTGCGCGGCGAGGGCGGGCATGTCCTCGGGCGCGATCTGCGGCGCGACGGCGAAATCGGGGGCGAGTGGGGTCATGGGGCAAGGCTAGCGGCTGTGGGGGATGGGATAAAGATGTGGTTTCGGAGCAACTAGCCCCTCCCCTTCAGGGTAGGGGCTCAATCGAGCGCATTCTCCCGAATCACCGCCAGAAACGCCTCGCCATAAGCCTCCATCTTGCGCGCGCCGATGCCGCTGATCTGGGCGAGCGCGGCGCGGCTTTGGGGTTTGAGCGCGGCCATGTCGCGCAGCACCGAATCGTGGAAGATCACATAGGGCGGCACCCCCGCCGCGCTCGCCAGCTCGCGGCGCTTGGCGCGAAGCGCCTCGAACAACGGATCGTCGGGCGTGGCTTCGGCCTGGCGGCGCTCGCGGCGCTTGGGGGGCGGAGGGGCGACGATCGCGACCGGCTCCTCGCCGCGCAACACCGCGCGCGCGCTGCCCGTGAGTTGCAGCCCGCCATGCTCATTGGCGGTGAGCACCCCGCGCGCCTGCAGCGCGCGCGCGAGCGGGCGGAGCAATTTCGCCTCCTCGCCCTGGACGATGCCGAACACCGACAGCCCATCATGGCCGAGCTTTTCGATCCGCTCGTCGCGCGCGCCGGTGAGCACTTTTTCCAAATGCCCGACGCCGAAGCTCTGCCCCGTGCGATAGACCGCGCTCAGGAATTTGCGCGCGAGTTCGGTCGCGTCGAGCACGGCCGGGCGCGCCAGACAATTGTCGCAATTGCCGCAGAAATCGGCGGGGCTCTCGCCGAAATGCCTGAGCAGCACCGCGCGCCGGCACCCCGGGGTCTCGACCAGCGCCTGCATCGCCTGGAGCTGGGCGCGCACCGTTTTCTGCCGCTCGGGCTCGGCCTCGCTCACGCGGCGCCAGCCTTGCGCGAAATCCTCCGCGCCCCAGAAGAGATGCGCGACGCTCGGGTCGCCGTCGCGCCCGGCGCGGCCGGTTTCCTGATAATAGGCCTCGATCGATTTGGGCAAAGCCGCGTGCGCGACGAAGCGGACGTCGGGCTTGTCGATCCCCATGCCGAAGGCGATCGTGGCGCATATCACCATATCCTCGCTGGCGACGAAATCGGCCTGGGCGCGCGCGCGGATCGCTGGGTCGAGCCCGGCATGATAAGCGCGCGTCGGCCGCCCGGTGCGCACCAATTGCTCGGCGAGCCGCTCGGTCGCGGCGCGGGTGGGGGCATAGACGATGCCGGGGCCGGGGTTCGCGCGCACCAGCTCGGCGAGCTGGCGGCCGAGCGTTTCGCGCGGCGAGATGGCGTAGCGGATATTGGGCCGATCGAACCCCGCGACGATCAGCCCGTCGCGCGGGATGCCGAGCTGCTCCAATATGTCCGCGCGGGTATGCGCGTCGGCGGTCGCGGTCAGCGCCAAGCGCGGCACATCGGGGAAACGATCGAGCAGCGGCTTCAGAAGCCGGTAATCGGGGCGGAAATCATGCCCCCATTCGCTCACGCAATGCGCCTCGTCGATCGCGAACAAGGCGAGGCGGCTTTGCCCCAGCAGCGCGCGAAACCCCTCGCTTGAGGCGCGCTCGGGCGCGACATAGAGCAGATCGAGCGCGCCGCCGCGGAAGCGCGCGACGGTCTCGGCCTGGTTGGTGTCGACCGAGGTGAGGGTGGCGGCCTTGAGCCCGATCGCCTCGGCCGAGCGCAATTGATCGTGCATCAGCGCGATCAGCGGCGACACGACGACGCACGTCCCCGGCAGCGCCACCGCCGGCAGCTGATAGCAAAGCGACTTGCCCGCCCCGGTCGGCATCACCGCGAGCGTCCCCGCGCCCGCGAGCACCCGGTCGATCACCTGGCGCTGCACCCCGCGAAAATCGGGAAAGCCGAAGGTCTGGCGCAGGATGGGCAGCGGATCGATCACCTCCGAGCGCCTAGCGCCAGCCGGGGGGCGGTGTCGAGCGTGCGTCCCCGGCACGATTTGGCGCCGAAACCACCAGCACGGCGCTTGCCTTTTGCCGCAGGATGAGGGCGTGATGCGGCAAAGGGGCAAAGCGATGCGGGGCAAAGCGATGCGATCGCGCGTGATTCTGGCGGGACTGATGGCGCCGATGCTGATCGCGGGCGCGGGCGACCCCGTCTTCGTCGTGCGCGGCGATGGCGTCGTGCCGGCGAAGCTCGGCGGCCAGCCGGGCAAGCTGTTGCTCAGCCCCTGGGCGCCCGCCGCGCCCACGCTCAACCCCGGTTATCGCACCCGCATCGGGCTCCATGCCGGGCTGTTCGGCTTCAGCGTGAAAGTGGGGCCGGTGAAAGTGCGCGGCGATACCTCGGTCACGCGGCTCGACTATCAAGGGATGAGCTATCGCCGCCGCGTCGTGTGGTTCGAGCGCGATTATGCCCAGGGCGCCGATGCGGCGGTGGGTCCGGGCGGCATCCCGGCGCGGGTCGTGCGCTTCGAGCTGCGCGCGCCGAGCGGCGGCGAGCGCGAAACGGTGCTTCCGCTCGTCCAGCAGATGTTCCGCCCGAGCTATGCGCGGGTGATGCTCGGCAAGCGGCCGATCATCCTGCTCTTCGATCCGCAGCACCCGCGCTCGCTCGCCACCGCCGGCGCGGGCGCGGCGCTCGCCGAATTTTTGGGCGGGGAGTTGCAAGGCGCGCCCCAACCGGCGCATGTTGCGTTTGGCATCATGCGGCCGGCGCGCAGGCTCAAATTCGCGCGGCCCTTGGTGTTTGGCGGTTTGCGGCTCGACGAGGTGCTGGTGCGGATTTCGGACAATGGCTCGGTCGCGGGCGTGAAGGACGCCGACGCCGATCCCGAGGAAGTGGTGGTGACCGCCAAGCGCGGCAACGAACGCCGCGACGTGGTGATCATCGGGCGCGATTTGCTCGATCGCTGCGCCGCGATCACCTTCGACAAGCCGGCCAAGCAGATCCGGCTCGCTTGCGCATGAGAATTGCCCTGGCGGGCCTCGCGCTGCTCGCCGCCCCCGCCGCGCGCGCGCAAAGCCCCGAGCCCGCGCCGCTCATCGTCGCGATGACGCTCGCCGAGCGGCCGGTGCGCGTGCGGATCGATCCGGCGGCGACCGCCGATCTCACCTGCGATCCCGCGCTCATCAAGAAGCTCAAGCTCGCGACCGAGCCCGCGCAGGTCGATTTCGGCGGGATGACGCAGATGGTGCTCCAAGCCTGGGCGCCGGTGCGCGGCGGCGCGCGCGATGGCTGGCAATGGGTGGTGTTCGCCGACACGCGCGAGCGCGACGCCGCCGACTGCGCGGTCGGCCCCGATGCCTTCGCCGACCGCGTGCTCGATTTTCCGCTGCGCGCGCCCGCGCCCGACGAGCGCGTCGCCGCGCTGCGCTGGACGCCCGGGAAGGAAGGCGCGCTCGCCGATTACAGCTTCGGCGAGCTCAAGCTCGGCGACGAGACGTTGCGGGTGCGTTTCGACCCCCGCGCGGCGGACAGTTTCGCGACCGCCGGCGCCGCGCGGCTGATCGCGGCGAGCAACGGCGGCGCGCTGAGCGGCGCGGCGCGCCCGGCGATGATCGCTTATGGCGTCACCCGCCCGGTGCGCGAGATGCGACTGGCGACGCCGCTCGCGATCGGGCCGCTCGCGCTCGATCGGCTGCCGGTGCGCGTGCAGGATTGGGGGAGCACGGTGCGCATTCCCGAGGCGGGGCAGGCGGCCGAGCCCGACGATCCCGACGGCGTGCGCGTCACCGCCAAGACGCGCCCGCGCCGGCTTTATTTCCTGCGGATCGGCCGTGACTGGCTCGATCGCTGCTCGCGCCTCACTTATGACGGGCCCAAGGGCGAGATCCGGCTGAGCTGCCGCTGAAGCGGTTAGTCGCCGCCGGGCGGGGGAGGGCTCCGTTGGGGCGCGCCCTCGGGCTCGGCGACGGGTTCGGCGGCGTTCTCGGCGGCCGCGCGGGCGCGCGCCTTGCGCTTGCGCAGATTGTCGCGCAGTGCCTGGGCGAGCCGCTGGGCGCGTTCCTGATCCATGCGCGCGGCCTTGGCGCGCGTGGCGCTGCTTGACAAGGGGGGCGCTTGACAAGGGGGGCGGGGGCGGACATAGGCGCGCTCTCCGCGGCCCCGTCCGCATGCTGCCGTAGCTCAGTGGTAGAGCGCATCCTTGGTAAGGCTGAGGTCGCGAGTTCAATCCTCGCCGGCAGCACCATTTTCCCGACATCGGTATGGCGACGCGGCGGTGGGCCGCCTTGGCTCTCGTCATGGGGGGCGTCGTGATCTGGCCGCGCGGCCGATCGTGGCGCGGGCGGGCGCGGGTCGCGCTATGATCGGGCGGCCGAGGAGGCGCTCTTCGAAAAAGTCGGCGGGCGCGCAGGGGGATTTGGGGGATAATCGCCGAGCGCGCCCGCCTGTGATCCGGGGATGGCAACCACCGGACGTGTCTGCCGATGGAGGAGGGCGGGGGAGAGCCATCGGCGACGTCGCTAATGTCGGCTTTTCACCCTTCTGAAAATAGAGTGAAATGGCATCAGACTTTTTCAAACCGCGCAAGAAGCCCGGTTTCATCGATTAAACCACTGGTTTCCGGCGAAAAAAGCGCGCGGCACCAGAATCCGGCGCGCAAGTCGCGCTCCTCATCGCACCGGTTTTTGCGACGAAACTCGCGCCAAGTCGTTTGCTTCGTGCGCCTTTTGACACAAAAGGTCGAAAGTCCACCAGAAATGAGACCGAGGTCTTGCCAAATGAGCACCACGGCCGGCGATACGGTCGCCCGACCTCGGGGAGCAAGATGCCCGCGCGCGTGATCCGAACGGTGGAAGAATATCGGGCCGCGCTGCGCGAGATGGACCGGTTACAGCGCGCTCCGCTCGGCACCCCCGAGACCGAGGGGCTGCAGGACTTGGTCGAGGCGATCCTCGATTATGAAAGCCGCCACGCCAACAACGGCGCGTCGCTCCACTAATCATCGCCCCTTGGCGCAATAACGTTCACGACCGCGCGAACAGCGGCGGCGCCTCTGCGATTCGCGCCGCATCCTTTTGCCGGGCTTCGCTTTTATCCGATCTTGCGCTTCGCGGCGCCAAGCGGACCGCAAGAGCGGTTTTTCGACAAGCGATGCGTCTGGCAGGCAATCAGAATCGTCCGATCCCCTGTATTAAAATCCGCATGGTGTTGACCCGGACCGTGGCTGCGGCATGATAAGGCCCGGGAGAAGGAGTTCGCGTCGTAACGACCCGCCACGTCCCTTTTGGATCGTGCGCGCGGGTCCGAAAGGGAGGCAATGATGAGCGCTGCATCGATCGAAGCGCTGGCCGAAGCGCTGAACGTGAAGCCCGAAGTGATGGCGCCCGGAACCCCCGGCCGCCCGCAACTCGCGCGCTGGACCTTCTCGGCGCGCTGCCTCCCCGACCGCCCCTTGAGCGACGGCGCGCTGGCGCTCGCGCTCGCCGATTTCGCGGTGTGCGGCGAGGGGCGGAACGGTCGCGAGCGCTGGGACGTGCCGCGCGGCACGATCGCTTATGTGCCCGCGGGCGTCGGCGGCGCCTGGACTTTCCCCGAACCGGTCGATTGCCTGCAGCTTTATCTGCCGCAGGATTGGCTGCGCCGCGCCGCCGCGCAACATGGGCTCGATGCCGACAAGATCCGGCTGCGCGCGGGAATCCTGCCCGACGATCCCTTCCTGACCCAGGGCATGCAATTGCTGCTCGCGACGATGAAATGGCCGCGCGGGGTGGCGATGTTCACCAGCTCGCTCGGGCTCGCGCTCGCGCTGCGGCTGTTGGTCGCGCACGGCGATCGCGAACATATCGCGCCGGTCGTCGCGCGTGGTGGTCTGCCGCCGCATCTGCTGCGCCGCGCGCAGGATTATATGGACACCAATCTCGCCACCGCGCTGACGCTCGACGATGTCGCGCGCCAGATCGGGGTTTCGCCGCGCCATTTCGGGCGCGCCTTCCGCCAATCGGTCGGGCTGCCGCCGCATCAGTGGCTGCTTCGCCGGCGGATCGACGCGGCGCGCGAGCTGCTCGCCGCGGGCGACTCGCCGCTCGCCGAGGTCGCGATGCAATGTGGCTTCGCCGACCAGAGCCATTTCACCTCGACCTTCCGGCGCGCGACCGGCACCACGCCGGGGCGCTATCGCCGCGATCTGCGCGCGCTGAGCCGATCGCCGGGACGCCGCCCGGTTGGCAGCGCGGGCGGCGCTTCCCATCTTGGCGCGCGGAACCGCGCGACAGGAGCGATGATGGACAAGTTGACCCTTACCGAGGCCGAATGGCGCGAGCGGCTGACCCCGGTGCAATATCAGGTGCTGCGCCAAGCCGGCACCGAACGCGCCTTCACCGGCGAATATAATGGCTTCAAGGGCGATGGCGTGTTCGCCTGCGCCGCCTGCGGACTGCCGCTGTTCGACAGCGCCGACAAATATGATTCGGGCTCGGGCTGGCCGAGCTTCACTCAGCCGATCGCGCCCGATCACGTGACCGACCATGACGACAGCAGCCACGGCATGCGCCGCATCGAGAATCGCTGCGCGCGCTGCGACAGCCATCTCGGCCATGTCTTCCCCGATGGCCCGCCGCCGACCGGCCTGCGTTATTGCATCAACTCGGTGTCGCTCGCCTTCGAGCCGCGCTGAGGGGGGAGCGGGGCCATGACGAAGCGCGTCGCCCCAGCGAAAGCTGGGGCCTCGTGCCGTCGTGGCGCTTCTGCTGCATGAGGCCCCAGCTTTCGCTGGGGCGACGCCCCGCCTGGTGCCGTCCGATCGCCGCGCCCCCCGCGCCCCCGCTTGTTCGCCGCCGCGCTAGGCCCTATGCCGCGTGCCGACAATGGCTCGAACCTCGATCAAACCGCTTTGGCGCCGGCGGCTCGTGCTGGCGCTCCAGATTCTCCTCGGACTCGCCGTCGCGGCGGCGATCGCGCTGGCGGTGACCGTCTATGTCGCGGTCGGGCAATTGCCGAGCTATGACGAGCTCAAATCCTCGCCCAATGGCCAGATGATCCGCGTCCACGCCGCCGACGGCACGGTGATCGTGTCCTTGGGGCCGAGCTATGGCGAATGGCTGCCGTACGACAAAATCCCGCCGGTGATGCGCGCGGCGATCATCGCGGTCGAGGATCGGCGCTTTCGCGAGCATCCCGGCGTCGATCCGGTCGCGCTCGCGCGGATCACCAAATTCGCGATCGAAAATCGCGGCACCGGCCGGCGCTTGCAGGGCGCCTCGACGATCACCCAGCAAGTCGCGCGCAACATTTTTCTGTCGAACCGCTATTCGGTGACGCGCAAGCTGCGCGAAGGCGTGATCGCGCTCGCGCTCGAACGCAAGTTCAGCAAGGATCAGATCCTCGAACTCTATCTGAACAAAGTCTATTTCGGTGGCGGCGCTTATGGGATCGATGCCGCCGCGCGCAAATTCTTCGGGCACGGCGCCGATCGTCTGTCGCTCGGCGAAGCGGCGATCATCGCCGGGCTGGTGAAGGCGCCCTCCAACTATTCGCCCACCGCCGATATCGACGCCGCGCGCGATCGCGGCAAGGTGGTGTTGCGGCTGATGCAGGAAACCGGCGCGGTCACCCCCGATGTCGCCGCGCAAGCCGATATCGGCGCGATGACCTTCGTGCCCGAGCCCAAGCAGAATAGCGTGCGCTATTTCACCGATTGGGCGCTGCCCCAGCTCGACGTGCTGATCGACGAGCATCAGCGCCCGCTCGAGGTGTGGACGACGCTGGACCTAAGCGCGCAACGCGCGGCGGACGCGGCGATCCGCCGCAACGCGCCGGCGGGCGGGCAGGGCGCGCTGGTCTCGCTCGACCGCGACGGCGCGGTGCGCGCGATGGTCGGCGGCAAGGATTATGTCTCGTCGATCTACAACCGCGCGACCCAGGCGACGCGCCAACCGGGATCGGCGTTCAAGCTGTTCGTCTATCTCGCCGCGCTCGAGGCGGGGCATAAGCCCGACGATCAAGTGGTCGACGAGCCGGTGACGATCAACGGCTGGACCCCGCGCAACGATTCGCGGCGCAACATCGGCCCGACGACGCTGCGCACCGCTTTCGCTTATTCGATCAACACCGTGGCGGCGAAGCTGGGCGAGGAAGTCGGCTTCGCGACGATCGCCGATATGGCGCGGCGCTTCGGCATCACCACGCCGGTCAACACGCATCCGGCGATGGTGCTCGGCACCAGCGAGGTGCGGCTGATCGAGCTGACCCGCGCCTTTGCCTCGATCGCGAACAAGGGCGTGGCGGTGACGCCTTATGGCATCACCAAGGTCACCGCCAATGGCGTGACCATCTATGCCCATGAAGTCGATCGCAGCCATGTGCTCGTCGCGCCCTTCGTCGCCGAGGCGATGACCGATTTGCTGCAGACGGCGGTCAACACCGGCACCGGCAAGGCGGCGCAAATCGGCCGCCCGGTCGCGGGCAAGACGGGGACGACCACCTCGACCAAGGACGGCTGGTTCCTGGGCTTCTCCAGCGGGCTGACGACCGGGGTGTGGATGGGGCGCGACGATGCGCGGCCGGTCGCCGGGCTCCACGGCGGCACCGCCCCCGCGCGCGCCTTCGCCGATTATATGAAGGTCGCGGTCGCCAAGCGTCCGGTCGAGCAATTCGAAACCGGGGTCACCTTGCCCGATGAAGCCGCGGGGCTGGGCGAGGAGGATTATTTCGGCGAGCCCGACAATGGCTTGTTCATCGGCCCCGACGGCCAGCCCGTGCCCCAGGGCGCGCCCGAGGGCGACGCGCCGCCCGCGCCCGATCCGCGCGCACCCGCGCCAGGGCAGCCGAGTCCCCCGGTGCAGGGTGAGGGCGGGCAGCAGCTCGACCAGGCGTGGATCGATCGCGTGCTCGGGCGCGAGCGCCGCCCCGCGCCCGATGGCCCCCGCCCGGCGCC
>FRDC01002901.1_pt5 | contig 25192 bp, 29 predicted proteins | sample 1106171 | NCBI WGS metagenome assembly FRDC01 (sample SAMEA3930566, study PRJEB13176) | freshwater metagenome | biome: Drinking water system; feature: drinking water; material: water | place: Singapore | collected 2014-12-20 | reverse complement strand
ATATCTTTTGGATGATGACCGCGTTCAATTTCATAAGTGATTGTTGGCATTTCGCGCTCAAGCCCCGCATAAGTGCCTAAACAACCAGGAGTTGGGTAGCCAATGCTCTCTACGACGGGATAGTTTGTCCATGCACTCAACTGATCAGCGATAGCGCGACAATTGCCGTTGACGTTGAGGCACGGCTGCCATGAGTGCAAACTTAAAATCAATTTAGGTTTGTAGGTATCGAGATAACTCACCAAAGCTTTGTTTTCTGGTTCGCTACAGGCATAGGGCCCTGGTTGATAGCGTGGATTAGCGGCCTGTTTCGTCCAATCATTTGTCGTCAAATTGCGATTCAAATCGACGCCATTGGCGTTGAGTCGTGTTTTGGCTAAAACACCATCAACGTTTAAAGCTGGAATGATCGTCATATTCAGTCGGTAAGGAAAATTTTCCTGAAAAGTCGACAAAAGGCCCTCTGTGGCCACGACACTTTCAGTTTCATCTCCGTGAGTTGCACCTAAAATCAGGACATCACAGCGTGAAGTACTGGCTGTGCCAAAATGGAACCCCCAGATGGGTAAGCCGTTAACTGATCTTCCTAAGATAGAACTTTTCACTTTTTTGTCTCTCGTTTAAAGTAAGCTATGAAAACCGAAGCACCCATTGTGGTCAAGAAATTCGGCGGAACTTCTGTCGGATCTATCGAAAGAATCGAATCTGTGGCCGCGCGCATTCTCGCCGACCAAAAACGTGGTGAAAAACCAGTGTTGGTGGTTTCTGCCATGGCTGGAGAGACCAATCGCTTAGTGGCCTTAGCGAGTGCGATCAATAGCATGGATCGCGGCCCAGCCTACGATATGTTGGTGGCCAGTGGGGAACAAGTCTCCGTGGCGCTAGTTTCTCTGGCGCTGCAAAAGCGCGGAATCAAGGCAAAACCACTCTTGGCCTTTCAATTGGGCATTCAGACAGATTCCACGTTTTCGAAGGCGCGTATTCAAAGTATTAATGGCCAGTTACTCAAAGATCTTGTGGCGGAGGATGTGGTTCCGGTGGTCGCGGGTTTTCAGGGGATTTCTGAAGATGACGAGATCACAACTTTGGGGCGCGGTGGATCCGACACAACTGCCGTAGCGTTGGCCGCGGCCATAGGTGCGCGCGAGTGCGAAATTTACACCGATGTACCTGCCGTTTTTACGGCGGATCCGCGAATGGTTCCCAAAGCGCGCGAGATCTCCCAAATGTCGTTTGATGAAATGATTGAGATGGCCTCTTTGGGAAGTAAAGTTCTACATATTCGAAGTGTGGAAATCGCTGCTAAATATAATATTAAGTTACATTTGCGTTCGAGTTTTGAATTTCGATCGGGAACTTGGGTTGTTCCTGAGGGAGAAGTTATGGAACAGCCACTGGTTTCGTCCGTCACTCACGAAGGATCCACAGTGATCTTTAAAATGTTCCCTGTTCCTATGGGAGCTAAATTCTTAGGTGATTTATTTGCTCAGCTCACACAAAAGGGTGTGGTGGTTGATATCATCACACAAAGTGAAACTGAGGCTGGGCAAAGGCTCGCATTTTCGGTGAATAATGAGGATCTGCCACTGGCGCAAACAGTGTTGGATGCATTTCTGCCAAAGTCAGTGGAAGTAACCAAAAAAACAAATATGGCCAAACTCTCTGTGGTGGGCGTTGGAATGCGCAATCACCCAGGCGTTGCCGCCAAGTTTTTCCAAACACTTGCGAAACATAATGTTTCGGTTCATTTGGTGACCACATCTGAAATCAAGATCAGTGCTGTTATTGATGAAGCCAATTTGCAGGTCGCAGCACAGGCGCTGCACACAGAATTTGGTTTGGATCGAGCTTAAACCGCGGCTTGAGCCGTCGAGGGTGGGACCTTGTCTGAGAGTTTTGCGTATCGTTCATCAGAATTATGTATTGCTATGGGTGAGAACAAGTATGAACCGTTGTCGCGGTTTGTACAGGACTACAAAGGGCCATTGATTCTCTACTCCAGACATTCGCTGAAACGTCGAGTGGCCGCTTACAAAAAAGCTTTTGATGGATTTCAAATTCATTTTGCGATGAAGGCTAACCATAACCCTGAGTTGCTCAATTTTTTGCGGGAACAGGGCATTGGTTTGGATGTGGTGTCGATCGGTGAAGTGGATTTGGGGTTGAAGTGTCAGTACAAGCCTGAGCAAATTATTTTTTCTGGTGTGGGTAAAACGATTAGCGAAATTAAACGCGCTCTGAGCCTTGAGGTTTCGCAGATTAATGTGGAGTCACCCCAGGAGCTTGCGCGCATTGCTCAGGTCGCTAAGAGCCTTAAAAAGAAAGCTAAAGTTTCATTCCGACTCAACCCTGATGTGAATGCGAAAACGCATCCGTATATTGCGACGGGTTTTCGTGAAAACAAATTTGGAATGGATTCTTCGTTTTTGCCAGAGTTGATTGGGATTTTAAAAGCCAACACAGATTGTTTGAGTCTTGTGGGGCTTACTTTTCATATTGGCTCACAGCTTTTTGATTTAGATGCCTGGACCAATAGCCTGGATAAACTGTTGGAAGTTTATGCCTCGTTGAAGGCGCAAGGATTTCCGGTGCAACGTTTGGATGTGGGCGGTGGCGTGGGAATTCACTACGCCAATGGTGATGAGAATGCCGAGGAAAAATTTTTGGTGGAATATGGTGGCTTAGCGCGCACCAAGCTTAAAAATACGGGCTGCGTTTTACAATGTGAGCCTGGCCGTTTTTTGGTGGCGCGGTCGGCGGTTTTGATCACGCAGATTCAGTACACCAAAGTGACGCCGTTTAAAAAGTTTGTGATTGTGGACAGCGGAATGAATCATTTGATTCGGCCAGCTCTGTACGAAGCTTATCATCGCATTTTGCCGCTGAAGACTTTTTCGGAACGCCGTATGGAAGTGTGTGATATCGTGGGTCCGATTTGCGAGTCGGCCGATTTTTTTGCGAAGAGCCGTCCCATTCCAGAATGTCGCCAAGATGAGTTTTTGGCCGTTATGGATGTGGGCGCCTACGGCTCGGTCATGGCCTCTGATTACAATTGCCAAGCGCGCTGCGTTGAGGTTTTTGCGTAAAAAAAAGACCGGGGTCATCCTAACTCCCGGCCTAAAGGGTATCATCTCGTATCGTACAAAATTTGGAGGTGCTCCGTAGCTTCAAGTTTGCCTCGATTGAGCGCAAACTCGCTTCTCAAAAAAAGGGTCATCCTAGGAGAAAAGTTCCCATTTGAGAGAAAGAAGCACGAAGACTTAATCAGGGTAAGAATTGTTGCCGTCATCGTCAAAAAAATATCTGCCCATGTTTTGAACATTTTGTGTTGCGCAAAGTTAACTTGTTGAAATGACTTGAAACATGAAATAAAGATTGGCGTTTAGCATTAGGACTAGTCCGATTTAAAAAAATAAGCCGTTCATTGCTCGAGTGGCGAAATTGGTAGACGCACAGGACTTAAAATCCTGGGCTTCGGTTAAACGGCCGTGCCGGTTCAAGTCCGGCCTCGAGCACCAAAATAAAAAAGCCAACTATGTAGTTGGCTTTTTTTATTTTGTGTTTGTGGGTCATGACGAAGAAGCGTGGAGCTCCGCTCAGCCGGTTCACAAAATGGCAACGATTGCCATTTTGCACTCGCGTGAACGCGAGCCCTTGGGGTGAGGCTCATGGATGAGCCGAATGCACTCCGGCCTCGAGCACCGACAAATTTTTGAAACCAATTTGGAGGAGGGAGAAGTTGGAAGGTCAGATTAGAAGTCCAAAGTCTTTCATAGAAGATCTTGAGAAGAATCCTTATGAGACCATCTTCATAATTGGAAATGGGATCATCGAAAATGGATGGGATGCCTTTAATGAAGCAGTGTCAAATGTCACAGGTATTAAAAATATTCATCAAGCTCCAATTCACCCATTCGCTTACTTAACTACTTTTCTTAGATTTTTGAGTAGTGAGAAAGAGGTGATTGGGACAGAGGAATACAAACAGCGGTTGGAACTTTTAAAACTTATTAGAATTTCATTGTCAGAGACATTTAAGAGATTTCAGATGAATGGAAAAATTGGTCTCAAGTCCGGAGAAGATTACGTTGAAAAATATAAGTCAGGAAGAACACTTCTTGTAACGACAAATTATGATACTTTGTTGGGAGAGTATTACGCTTACGCATACAACACCATCTATTTGCACGGAAACTGTGAAATGCCCAACAGCATTTATCTCCACACAGAAACTTCTGATGAACCTTATCACGATCCACAAGATAGAGATGTTAAATATGTACAGAGTGCACATAACATATGTCTTTATGCCCTGGAAAGGGCAAAGAGGATCGTCATATGGGGGCATAGTTTGGACGTTTATGATGCTGAGCTAGGTGTACTTCTTGGTACCACTCACCTCTCTGAAAATAGGCATGAGCGTGAATACATTGTAATAGATCCAACTGTAATGCCTGTCCATCGTTTGCAAGTTTATGTTGGAGATGCGCCTATTCAACATATAAGACCATCAGAATGTTGTGGATGCACAGCTCAATAAATCACTTGCTTGCTTAGTGTAATTTTAGCTGCACTAGCTGGCTGATAGTCCGTTTGCTGTGCTAAACGAAACAACACCTGATCTCTGCGCGCGAGCCACTGCAGTAACAGTTCGTCGTAGTAAACCGAACGATCAGGCAGCAGCGCACGAAGGGTGGCAAGATTGAGTTCTTTGTATTTCTGCAGTCGTTCAGGATGCAGAGGTGCTGTCAGTGTTGTCGGACCATAATTCGCGTAGCCAATGCTCTGAATATAAACCCGATTGTTCCATATGATGACTTTCATAGTGTTGTCTTTGCACTGTTCTCGCCATCGCCAAAAATCGTTGAACGGCAATTCATCGACGTAATCTTTAAGGTATTGCCAAAATTCTTCGCGAGTTGGATTTTCAAAGTGAAGAGGCTTATGAAAAGGAAACGATTCTCCATTAAATGGCTGTTGCGCTGCTTTCTTCACTTTTAATTTACCAATAAACGGCAGTGAACCGTATTGCACCTGCACTTGCATGCGAATCAATTCATTATCGATCATCGCCACGCCGCCAGCATCGTCGACAATAATGTTTCCTGGATGCAGGTCCCACTGTCCAAATACAAAGGCAAACATTTGCCGCTCATTCATTTCTATAGGATTAGGCACTACGTTTTTGCGTGATGCTTTAGACACATAAAGTTGCAAACTACCGATTTGACCGTTGATCTCTCGCGCGATGGTCGGCGGAATGAGCGATAAACCAAGCCATCTTGCTAGTTTATAGGCGGCGACTTCCCACTGGGCAGCCTCCAGGCGAGGCTTAAACACAGCCATCAAGCCATTATCGAAAGTCACCAGGTAAACATGCCGCTTTAAAACATCGCGCAGAGCATTTGCGGCCATGGGATCATCAATTCTCCGGATAGAAACAATCTCACCATTTTGTAGCTGTATTTCGGTTTGTGAAAAATCAAGGTGCGAATGCCAGGCCTCGCTTTGATTGAAAAACGAATTGCATTTAACGGCATCAGCCTGGCTGTTCGGCAGCCAACTCAAGGCTGTCACTAAAGTGACAAAAATAGTCTGCGCAAACGGGTGTTTCACGTTTTATCTCTTCCAAAGACTGCAATGCTTTAAACCGTCTCTATAATGCAAAGGATGGACCGTGGGAATGAATATTGATAAATAACTTTAACTGTTTGTAGGAGGCTATGATGGGCTCTCAACAACTCGACAGCAAGGTCGATACGCTTCAGCAAGAAGCACGGATGGTGTTGCCAGGGATTCAAGCGCTAGTCGGCTTTCAACTAATTGCTATTTTTAATACTGGTTTCAAAGCGAGCCTGACAGAAAGCGAACAAGTTGCTCACTTAGTTGCCTTGATATTGGTGGTGATTTCGTCCGTGTTAGTAATGGCGCCAGCAGCTTATCATCGACAAGCTCATCATCAAATTTCTAAACATTTTGTTGAATTATCGAGTCGTTTTCTTGCTTGGGCGATGGCGCCACTTGCTTTGGGAACATGTTTGGATATTTACAACGTGGCTCGCGTGATTTTGTTGTCGCAAGCATGGAGTATCGGTGTAGCTGGTCTGGTCTTTCTCTTTTATCTCTGGTTTTGGCTGATTTTTCCGCAACAACGAGCAAGAAAAGCGAATACTTAAAGTTGTTTCTCTGGTGTCACAAAGTTTGGTCTCACGTTTGCAATAACTAAAAAGCGGGTAAGGGATTTACCAAAACGACACCATGAGGGGGCAGCATGAGATCCAAAGTTCTTTTCAGTTCCATTCTTTTTCCAGTCCTGTTCACATTCATAGCCGGTGCTTTTGCACAACAAGCAGAGGATATCGAAGCTTACGAAGCTCAAGCTTCTTACTACCGTTGCCAAGCTATCGGCAAAAGCGAGAAGGGTTACGTGCAAGGCGAAAATGAAAACTCACTCTTAGAGTACGCCATGCGCTACGCTCTCCGTGATTGCCAACGCAAAGGTGGTCAGGATTGCAAAATCGTACATTGCTTTAAAGAGTAGTCGCCAGTCGGTTGACCTTTATTCGTTCATCAAGTTAAGTGCAGCATATGAATCAATTTGCTGCACTTTTAGTTTCATTTTTTTTATCTGCGGCTCATGCAGCGCTTGTTTATACGCCACCACAATTTAATAACAAAACCGCAAGAATTGTTGTTGTTATTCACGGCTGTTTGCAAACCGGTGAGTCTATGGCCCTCGGTACAGGGTGGAACCAGTTAGCAGACCGAGAAAATTTACTGATTCTCTATCCGCAGGTGAACGGGTCACATCCTCTTGGCTGTTGGGAATGGTTTCTACCAGAGAATCAACGTGCAGATTCAGGTCAGCTTAAGTTTGTGCAAGATGAAATCGCTGCAACGAAAACACAATGGAATGTCACAAACGCTCCTGTTTATTTAGTGGGAATGTCTTCTGGTGCGGCAACAGTGGCGGGCTTACTTGCTTGTTTTCCTAAAAACTTTGCCGGCGGTGCTATTCACTCGGGGCTTCCGTACGGAGTGGTCAGTGATGAGGCCCAAGCAAAGGAGTTAATGGCGCGCGGACCTATTGGTCTGCAGATTGGTACCCGAGCATGCAATCCAAAAGATTTTTCTGGTCAGCTGATGGTGCTTCAAGGTCAAAGTGATCGAACAGTCAATGCACTGAATGCGCCGTTTATCATCGATGATTTTTTAACTTACACTTCTGGAATGAGCTGGAGAAAGTTTGCCAACAATGCTTTTTTTGTAGTGACCGATTACATCGTTGAGCAAAAGCTAAGGGCTCGCTTGCTTCAAGTTGAAAACATGGGGCATGCCTGGTCAGGATACAATTTGAATTTGGCCTTTGCGAATTTAGTGGGGCCTCACGGGCCATTTCCAACTCAATTGCCATTCTTTGAAGACAGCGGGCCGAGTGCCACAGACAGCATTTGGGAATTTTTTAATGAACCAACGGAGCGAAAATGAAAATGCAGGTGCGTTCTGTAGATGAAGTGAATAGCTGGGCTAAAAATACAATGATGGAAGTTTTGGATATTCGCTTTACCAAAATTACGTCTGAGTATTTAGAGGCCACGATGCCTGTCGATCATCGGACTCATCAAGTTCATCATATTTTGCATGGTGGAGCTTCCGTAGTATTGGCAGAAACTTTAGGCAGCGTAGGAGCTGCGTTGATGGTGGATAATTCGCAATTTCGGTGCGTGGGGCTCGACATTAATGCCAATCATATTCGCGCTGTTGAAAAAGGTTTGGTCACAGGTATTGCAAAACCAATTCATGTCGGTCGTTCAACTCAAGTTTGGGCGATTGAGATTTTTAATGAAGCTAAGCAACTGGTGAGTGTGAGTCGTCTCACAGTGGCGATCGTGCCAATCAAGAAGTAACTAATTAATCCACTTCCAACCATTATCGGTTTTTTGAATTTTATTAAATCGCGGAACCGCTCGAGCAAACTTAGCTTGTATATCGTGGGCTAAAACGTCGAGTTGAGTGTTATCAACGTATTGAGCAAGGTTGGTGTCTCCTTCTAGCCAAATCTCAGCGATGAGATCGTTGTCCGGAATTTCTTCACCATTTGCAGCGATCAACAGGCGCACAAAATCCAACTCATCAATGGAAAGTACAAAGCGGGGGCTATTGTTCCAGCGCACATTATATTGGACTAACGCTGAAGTCGAAGATGCCGCGGGGCCTAGTACGTTGAGGTTACTCAATTGAGTGCGTGCCTGATCTAAAATCAACTCGGTGTGAGGAGAGTAAGTTGTTACAGAGTTTGTAACTCGTGAAGTTTGTGGTGCTTGTGGTTTAGGTTTGCTCTCTGGTTTTGATACTTTCGTTGGCGCGGGGGCTGGCGGAGCTGCCGGTAGAGCAACGACACTAACTCTTCGTGGTTGCTTGTCGTATTGACGAAGCACTTCTTCGATGGGGGTGCCATCCAGCAATGCTTTGAGCATAACCCTGGCTCGAGACAAACGTGATTTTACAGTGCCGATTGGCAGTTTAAGTATTTCGGAGGCTTCTTCGTAAGATTTGCCTTCGATACCCATGAGAGTGATCGCCTCACGGTATATTGGCGGAAGCTTTGCAACGAGGGCTTTTACCTCTTCAAGCAAGCGGTGATCATACTGATCAGCTGGCTGATCAGGTACAAGATACTTGTTGTCTGCACCATTCTCTGTTGTAAGCGATTGTGTTTTTGGTTTGCGAGTTTCGCTGATAAAAATATTCCGCATGATGGTGAACAACCATGAACGCAAATTTGAATCAGGAGCATACAAATGAAACTTTTGGTAAGCGCGTTCAATCGCATCCTGAACAAGGTCATCTGCCTTTGAGTTATTTTGCGTGAGGCTTCGGGCATAACGACGAAGATGAGGGATGAATGCAACAGTTTGATTTCTTAGATCTGCGACTTGGTCTGCAGAGTGATAGTGATATCGTTCAAAAAATTCTACGCACTGATCTTTCGCTTCAGCAGTGTTTATTAAAAATAAAAGTAGCGTGAATAAAATAGTTCGCATTATGGCTTCCACATCCAGCCGTTAACAGATCTTTGAATCTTATTAAAACCGGGAACTGCTTTGGCGAATTTTGCTTGGATTGTTTGAGCTAAGGTCGTGAGTTCAGTACTGTCAGAAGACTGCGCTTCGTCGGTATCTCCCGCAAACCAAATTTCAGCGATAAGATCATTGTCAGATAACTCTTCACCGTTAGCTGCAACTATCAGCCGAATAAAATCTAATTCAACACTTGAAAGTACAAAGCTGAGGCTATTATTCCAGCGCACGCGGTATTGAGCTAATGTTGAGGTAGAAGACGCAGCGGGGCCTAACACGTTAAGATTGCTCAATTGATTGCGCAGCTGGCGAATAAATAGCACAGCGTCAGGCGTTAATGATTGAGCTCTCGGTTTCAGCTCTTTTGCTTTTGATTCTCTGGGGACAGCATGTTTGGCAAACCACCGGGCAGTGCCACCGACAGGACGAACCACTTGATCAATCGGCACGCCATCTAAAAGAGCATTGAGCATAATGCGACCTCGAGACAAACGTGTCTTTGTTGTACCGACTGCAATCTGAAGTTGCTCTGCAGCCTCTTCGTAAGATATGCCTTCGATGGCTACGACGGTAAAAACATCCTGATACATTTTGGGAAGCTGCTTGATCAGACCTAGCGCCTCTTTCAATAAAACGTTGTCATATTGATCTGAGAGTTGATCGGGGTAAAGATACTCTCTATCTGTGCCATCGCTCGAAGTCAGTGATTCGTGGGTTGGTCTGCGATACTCAGTTATAAAAAGATTTCGCATAATCGTAAATAGCCAAGATCGCAAGTTGGTACCAGGTTCAAATAAATTCAATTTTCGATAGGCTTGTGCAAGTGTGTCTTGAACGAGGTCATCTGCCTGTGAGTTGTTTTGGGTTAGGCTTCGGGCGTAACGACGCAAGTGAGGGACGAGACTTACTGTTTGATCTTTAAGAGCGGCAATTTGAGCATCAGATCGTTCGTAGGGTTGTTTCGCAAAAAAGGCAAGGCACTGATCTTTTGCATCAGCAGTATTGATTATGAACAAAATGAGCGTGAATAACAGAGCTGCTCGCACCAAACCCCTCAAAAAATTTCAGCGAGCAAGCAACGTACACCGCCGCCGCCAAATTTCTCAATGGTAGGAATGGGCACTGCAAGAATTTTACAGTCCTTGGTAATCTGTTCTTTTTGATTTGGTCGCAGAGATTCAATAGCGCCTGTGGAGGCCACCCAGAACCTTTCTCCGGATTTATTGCTTAGCTGCAGCATATTGCCCGCTAAAGCGAGAAGTTGCTGATAATCAATGGCGAGAATCTCTCGGCCAGTTGCAAGGAGTTGCTCAATAAGGAAGCCTCGTTCTTTAGGCGATGAGATTCCATCCAAATAAACAATAGCTGTCGACTCGCCCAAAGCCATCATAACGTTGGTGTGATAAATCGCACTTCCTGTTGGTACTTGTGCCGAAAAGGCAAATACGCGGTAACCAGATTTTTCGGCAAACTCGTTTAAAACTCTTTGATGGGTTCGCGGTGATAAACAGGCATAGGCTTGTTTATTTTTATGATCAAAAATCAAACTTCCAGTGCCTTCCAAAAACGCATTCAACTCAGTAAAAGGTCGTAGGTCTGTGACGGAGGCGTTAGGGATTAATTTTTTAACTAAATCTGGACGCACTTCCTTACGGCGATTTTCGGCTAACATCGGAAACAGAAACACGCGGCCATCGGGCAAATGGCAAAACCAATTGTTTGGAAATAAAGCATCGGGCGTGTCAGCGCCGGGCTCTTCTGCAAAGACGACCACCTCAATACCATTTTGGCTCAGTAAATTTCGTAATTGATCGTGTTCTGCTTGAGTTTGGTGCAAAAGTTCAGTGTTGAAGTCTCGCTCTTTTTGAAACGAGTTGGAGGCCATGGTTTGTTCGTTGGAGCGAAACGACGACGGCCTGATGGTCATTACTTTGCTAGCTATGTAGTTCATGTCGATGTTTTAACGTGGTTGGTAGCGTACGTTCAAGTCACCGCGAAGCACAACTTTGCCATTTTGATTTATCACGGAGGCCGTCATAAAGATGGTATTGGTGCGAGAATTAGTTCTGACCTCAGTGATATTGGCTGTCGCGGTGAGAGTGTCGCCGGGGAAAACCGGGCGAAGGAATTCAACATTGTTGAGTCCTGAAGCCATGCTGCCAGGGCCTGGGAGTTTTTCAGCGATAAGTCTGGAAACAAAGCCAATTAGTGTGAAGCCATGAATAATGGGGCCCGGCAAACCCATATCAGTTGCATATGATGAGTCGGTGTGTATGGGATTTTCATCGCCTGTGAGAAGGGTGCCTTGCAGAATATCATCTGCAGTGAATGTACGAGTGATCGACGCTGACATTCCTACTTTCGGTAATTGCTTTCCGGGTTCGTAAAACAAATTTAAGCAGGCGACATCGATATCAGGTGCTGGTTGGGCTATGGCAGTCAGTGGAAGTAAGAATGGAATAATCACTAAAAATAGCATCAGTAACCTATGGATACCCTTAAGAATTGTGCGTCGCATTATAGGAGGTGTTGGCGGCAGGGTCAAGTGCTGTGATAGCTTTACCTGCTATGGAACAAACTAAATTATTTTGGACGCGAGCAAGCGACGGAATCATCGGCGGAGTCTGCAAAGGTTTAGCAGATCAGTTTCAAGTAGAGCCGTGGTTGGTGAGGCTTATGTGGCTGATCGCAGTGTTGTTTTTAGGGTTGGGCTTAGGCGCTTATCTCATTTGCTGGATTGCTTTTCCGCGCCGAGATCTACTTGAGCAAGAAGGTCCTAAAAAAATGATTATGGGCGTATGTGTGCGCTTGCATCAGCGGGGCGATATGGAGCTGGGGTTGGCACGTATGCTTTGGATTTTGTTGCTCTTAGGCACTGGCGGCACAGCTGTTGTGGGCTACGTGGTTTTGCACTTTTTGTTGCCCAAAGATCAAAAGCTGGTCGCCAGCGAATAAGCTTAATTTTCGCGTAGAGTAGAATTGCCTAGATCCATGGCCATGGCCAAAGCGATCTTGGTGAACATCGCTGAGTGAACGAAGTTTGAATCGGCGTCGATCACATCTTTGCGAGTGTGCAAATTGTTATTCATCCCATTGAATGTGGCTTCAAATGGCATCAGCGTTGGGTAACCTTGGCGGTACCAAGAGGCGTGATCGCTGCAACCGTAACCACATTTATCATCCACAATTTTAGCTTGAATGTACAAGTTGTTGAGTTCTTTTAAATATCCACGCAGCCATGGTGAAGTAAAATCAGTCATCGAGCCGAGAGTGAAAACGCCACTGCCTGGATACAATGTCATATCCAATTGTAGGACTGCGACGACATCCATTTTTTTATTTTTCCAATCTTGAGCGATTTCAGCTGAACCGAGAAGACCAGATTCTTCACCGGCATAAAACATAAAATCAATGCTGCGATCAGGTTGGTGCTGGGTCAGGAGAAGGCGCAGTGCTTCGATAATGTTAGAAGAACCAGAAGCGTTGTCATCAGCGCCGGGAGCATTTTTGCCACCAAAAAATTCCTGATTGATAGAGTCCATATGAGCGCCAAGAACAATAAATTCACTCGGTGATTTTGCGCCTTCAATATGGACACGTACGGATTTTTGTGGCGTACGGTTGTGATCAATCAGTGACACTGTTACTGGATAGCTGCTGTGTTTCACCATTTCTTCAAGTTTGGTTTTTAAGACCATCACGTGGTCGTTAGCAGTGGGTGCGTTGTTAAAACGAGTTGGGTACGAAGAAAACCAAGTCACCCATGATTTTAAATTTTCAGGATTGACTTGAGCGATGGCCAATTCGATTTCCGCGTGGCGCTCGAGAGTTCCATTGAATTCATTGGTGCCTTCGGCATCTTTTTGCATGCGTGTTTGTAGGCTGGAGAAAGCTTGCACGGAGCGTGTTTCAGGTAACACTTCGTAGCCACCACATCGTCGCCATTCGTGAGCTCGAGCGCTCAGCGTGAGCTCTTGCTCCGAAGTGACACGGGCTACGGCTGTTCCTGTATTGGTATCTACTCTCAGTGGAGCAATATTAGCTGCTCGCAGCAGCGAAGGATCAGACAAAATCATCTTTGTCGGCGTTTGGGCAAAAGTGAGGGTTGATAAAAATAAAAATATTTGAAACATCATGCTGCTGCTCCCGCGTGGATTTTTAGTGTACTCAAGGGAAGCTTGCAGCGGATAGGCGAACGTCGAGTTGCTACCGATAAATAGACAAAGGTCCTGGTTTTACGAATTCATCAGCTTAATCAGGTGGTAACCGAAAGGAGTTCGAATAATTCCTGAAAGCTCCCCAGGCTTTAAACTCTGTGCGGCTTCAGCAAAATCAGGGTGCAGTCGGTGAGCTTCAATCGGTCCTAGGTCACCACCGTTGGCTGCAGAGCCGCAGGAAGAAAACTTTTTTGCTAACACTTCAAAACTTTCTCCAGCCTGGAGCTTGCGCAAAATATCCTCAGCCTCGTATTTGTGTGTTACAAGAATATGGGCAGCGTGAATTTTCATGGCCGCAGATTAGGTTTTTTTGATGAACTTTTCAATCTCCTCGCTGATGGCTGGCTTTGTTTTTAGCGTCATCGGTTTTTATGTATTTCGCGAGGGCAAGCGCAAGATCAATTACAGTCTTGTATTTATTGGTATTGCGCTCATGCTGTATTCTTATTTTACGCACGGTCCATGGCAAGATTGGGGAATAGGCGTTGCCCTTTGTGGTGCAGCCAAATACTTTTGGGATTGAGGGAATATATGACAGACGTTCAAAATTTTTGGCGAAAGTGCAGTGCCTGCAAGAATCCGATTGGTCTGGGTGCAAATTATTATGTTTGCAGTGTCTCCACCTGTAATGGCCAGCGAACAGGCTATGTCTTTTGCGGTATGCAGTGTTTTGAGCGACACCTCCCTGAAGCGCGCCATCGTGATGCCGGAGCTATTGAGAAAAAAGCACCCATGACCGCGCATAATGCTGAGTCATCTCAGCGCGAACCTGAAAGACGCATTGTCCGTGCGCCGTCAGCGACGACAACAGCGCCAAACCCATCTGTTAGTTCGTCGACACCTAAAGAAGTATTGGTGATTGCATCTCGGTTTAAAGATTACATTGCTGCGCGCTCCGAATATAATACTTCGGCATCGGTGATGGATGTGTTGTCTGATCACTTGCGCATTGTCGCTGATCGTGCGATTGAAAATGCGCGTGCTGATGGGCGACGTACGGTGATGGATCGTGATTTGTCTTTTCTTAAAAACTTGAAATAAATTTTGAGGGGAGCCGGTGACACGCAAAGAACAAGTTTATGTCACATTAGCGGGATTGTTCGTTTGTAATGCTCTTCTAGCCGAGGTGATTGGCGGAAAGCTTATTCAGTGGGGGCCATTTACTCTGACTGTGGGAGTGATTCCTTGGCCGGTGGTGTTTCTGACCACGGATTTAATCAACGAATACTATGGTCGAGAGGGAGTTAAGAAGCTCACATTTTTGACAGTGGGATTGATTCTCTACACATTTGCGGTGCTGTTTGCGGCAATGGCAATTCCCGCCGTGAGTTTTTCACCTGTCAAAGATCAAGATTTTATCAATGTCTTTGGTCAGTCACTTTGGATTATTGCTGGTTCCATCACTGCGTTTATAATTTCGCAGTTGGTGGATGTAGCGGTGTTTTGGTTTTTTCGTGATAAAACTGGCACGCGCAAATTATGGTTGCGCTCCACTGGTTCCACGGTGGTATCGCAATTTGTGGACACGTTCGTGGTGCTGGGAATTGCCTTTTATTTGCCAGGAAAAGTCACGTTTGGCGAATTTTTGAATATTTCGTGCACGAATTACGCTTACAAATTGTTGGTGGCCATTGGCGCAACGCCGCTAATTTACGTGGGGCATAATTTGATTGAGCGCTATCTAAAACATCCAGGTAACACGACCCATCATTGAGTTTTGTGGTGTCTTTTTTCGGCTCATCTTTTTATGATTGCCGACTGTGATTGAGCAAACAAATAAGCTTTTTATTCCTGTGTTGAAGTCCGTTAAAGGCTGGCTCGTGTTATTTGCCATTGTGAGCATGCTTTTGGATGAACAAGTGGTTTCTGCTGCGCGCGTTGGCGAGGGTTTGCGTGAACCATCGATGGGTTTGATTGTCTTTACGGTGATTTTATCGCTCACTTGGAGCATTCTTTCTAATGCCTTGTTGGTTTTGGTTTCAGCGGGTGAAGCCGAACGCCATTTGTCGCCCGGGTCCGTTCCTTCGACGGGAATATTACTGCAGACACAGTTGAAGCCTCTGACAATTGAATCACTGCGCGCATTTTGTTGGATTTTAATTTTTCTTTTGGCCTTGGTTATTCCAGGAATAATTAAATATATCCGCTACACATTTGTTCCCTATGTTGTCTTATTCGACAAAAGATACCAACAGGGTGAAGTTGATGCGCTGGAGCGATCTTCCGAATTAAGTCGCGGCGTGGGTTTAAAGTTATTTGCGGTGATTGCACTGTTTTTTGCAATTTCAATCGTACTGCAAGGTGTGGCTCAGAGCTGGGAGTGGACACTGTTTAGCAATCCGGTAATGACGATAATAGCTCAAATTGCGATGCAACTGATTAGTCTTTATTTTGCACTGTTATTGTATTCCATTTATCGACAACGTGTCCAAGTGACGAACTAAGGGGGAATGGCACTATGAATCCAAATTTATTTTTCACCTGGAAAGATATTGTACAAAGACCACGTGGTCTCACATTTGATGATGTGCTGATCGTGCCCTCTCGTTCAGATGTTCGTTCTCGTCGCGATCCAGATTTGCAAACGAAGGTGACTCGGAATGTATCTTTAAAAATTCCACTGGTGAGTGCCAACATGGACACAATCACAGAAACCGATATGGCTGTGAGTATGGCGGAGCTCGGTGGGCTTGGGATTTTGCATCGCTTTGCTACAATTGCCATGCAGGTTGAGATGGTCAAAGCGGCCCGTGATCGTGGTGCGCAAGTGATCGCTGGCAGTATTGGTGTCAACGATGATTTTAAAGATCGCGCTGATGCGTTGGTGAAATCTGGTTGCCAAATTTTAACTGTGGATATTGCCCATGGTCACTCCGTGAGTATGATGGAAGTGGTACAGTGGTGCAAAAAAGAATACCCGCAAGTCGATGTGATTGCCGGCAATATTGCAACACCGGAAGCAGCTCGTGATTTGATTGAAGCAGGAGCTGATGCGGTAAAAGTTGGTATTGGGCCGGGTTCAATGTGCACAACGCGTATTATTACAGGTTGTGGCGTGCCACAGCTGACCGCGATTTCTCTATGTGCCGAAGTGGCTAAAGGCTATGGTGTGCCGGTGATTGCTGACGGTGGCATGCGCACATCGGGAGATATTTTTAAAGCTCTGGCAGCAGGTGCTGACTGCGTGATGCTTGGTTCGATGCTTTCTGGAACAATCGAAACACCGGGGGAAATTAAAGGCGGCCGAAAACTCTATCGAGGAATGGCGTCAAAAAGTGCCCAAGTTTCATGGCGCGGTGGCGTGCCTGAGGGCATGGCTGCTGAAGGCGAGTCGACTTATGTGCCAATCAAAGGTCACGTCCGCGATGTGGTCCTTGAAGTGACGGGTGGAATTCGCAGTGGTATGAGCTATGTGAACGCGACGGCAGTTCCGGAGATTTGCGAGAAAGCGCGATTTATTGAAATGACTGGCTCTGGAATTAACGAGTCGCATGCGCATGGAGTTCGAAATTAACCATGGGTGAAGCTGGATTTCTGATTATTGGATTGGTAGTAACAGTCGGCATTGTCTCTTACTTTGCTGTTTTGTTTCTCTACCCAGAGTGGTTGGGAATTTCAAAAAAACGGCACAACGAGCCGCAAGATTAATTATTTGGCTGAGATTGTGCCGTCAGCCAAATGCAGATCATAACGAACTGTTTGCTGGTACCGTATAATCGGGCCAGTTTTTGGACTTACGGTTACTGTTAAGCGGGCAAGGTCGCGCTGAGCAGTTTCAATGGTTATTTCCATGGCGGCTTGATCTGAAGGGCTATTAGGTCTTGCCCACGGTGAATGACGATGGGCTGTTCCACGGAATACTATTTTCTGAATTGCGGAATTTAACCCTGACATACTTTCCAGTTGTCCAGATTCAATCACCCAATCTTCGATGTTTACCTCTTCAGTCTCAACACGAATACGTGTTTGTGAAGGGCTGGAAGTCATATTGGGTAGAGTGGGGTTTTGGCGAGGGGTATAACCGGGTAAACCGACGTCCATGCTTGCGAGTAGAATTCGTCCTGAGAGGATGGAATCACCTAAGCGATAAATATTTAAACCAAATTTTTTAAAAAGACTGTCCCATTGCTTAGAGTTTTCAACTCTTGCTCGTGGTAATTTCCAATGACGTCCTTTGTTGCTGACCCCTGAGTCATGGATAAAAAAAAGTGCGTCATGTTCGGGATTATTTAAGAGGCGAGCGAGGGGCCAACCACCGGCTTTTCCGTAAAAGAAGTCATCGCAGCTAAATATGCTCTCTTTGCTCTGAGCAGAAGCCATGGAGCTTAAAAAATGAAAAAGCAGCAATGAGGCCAATAACCGCATACGATCGATCTCCAGGGATTTATCGATAAAATTTAGAACTGCAAAATAAACGCCAGATTTCGAGCATTTCGAAAGCAATCACTGCGATAAAAAACATTGTAGCGTCCCGCCACAGGAGTGGGATGAGCGCCCCAATTGGCCTACTGAATAAATTTCGAATTTCATCCCAAAAATGGCACTTTACTCAGCAAAATGCGTCTAAACCGCATTGGGTGGGGACTTGCCGTCGGCACTCTCTTTGCTCTCTTTGTTTATGACGAAACATGGAGTGTTTTATGGTCAAGGCAGTACTTTTTTGGTGTCTTTTAGGGATGACTTTTATCGCGGCTCTCGCCTACGCAAAGCCCGTTGCTCCCGCAAAAATTATGAGTAGCTCATTTGTTGAGAAGTCGTGTGTAGAGCTCAACGCCGATCAAGATCGGTTCAATGAATGTTTGCGTACGGGACAAGCTCAATTGCAACAGCAGGCTGAGGAACGCCTCCGAACAGTGGCAAATAAAAAACCAACTGAAGACGCCCGCAAAAAAGAGTTTGCTCGCTTGCAAGCTGGTTTACTGAACAAGTTGTCGCGTGACTGTAAACGCCAAGAGATGGTTGGCACTGATGGTGATGAATATCCCATTGAAGCCGAGAGTATGTCGAGTGACTTAGGCGAGACGACTCGCTTGCGTTGTCAAATTCGCTCATTGGAATCACTCGAGTTGCGGGCTGAGAAGCCACGCAAGGTTTCAAGTAATTATTAAAGATGAGTTGCCAGCTCTTTAAGTGGAATTAATTTCTGCTCGCCGGAGTCTAAATCTTTAAGCATCGCACTTTGTGATTGCAGCTCTTGCTCGCCCAAAATAAGGGCGTACTTGGCTTGATAGCGGCTGGCCGCTTTTTTCATTCTTTTGCCGAGTTGACCGCCACTTAAAAATTCCACTGGAAAATTGGTTTTTTGTCGCAACTCCTGAGCAACTTCCAGAGCTTTGATTTCTTCGTTATCACTCATCGGGAGCACAACGATCGGGCGTGTTTTGCTCACTTGTGTGTCCAATAGCAAACTCAAGCGCTCAACTCCTGCGGCCCAGCCCACACCGGGAGTTGGGTTGCCACCCATTTGTGAAATCAAGCCATCATAGCGGCCACCAGCCAACACGGCGTCTTGAGCTCCTAGTTTTTGAGTGACAAATTCAAATACTGAGTGCGTGTAGTAGTCCAAGCCGCGCACGAGTTTGTTGTCTTCCACAAAAGGAATTTTCAGCGCAGTTAAACCTTGTAGAACTTTATTTTTAAAATCTTTTGCTTCAGGTGTTAAATGATCTTGGAGCTTGGGGCTGCCAGCAGTGATTTTTTGATCGTTGGGGTCCTTTGAATCCAAAATGCGCAGCGGATTTTTTTGCAATCGTGTTTTGGAATCAGCAGATAGTTCATTCTCATATTTGCTTAAATATTTAACTAAAGCGTCACGGTAGTTGGCACGGCTGGCTTCGTCTCCCAAAGAATTGATTTTAAGTTGGCAAGAATCTGCAATGCTTAAGGCTTTGAGTACTTCATATCCAAGAGCGATCACTTCAACATCAGCCGTCCAACCCGCTTGTCCTAAACATTCCACACCGATTTGATAAAACTGACGGTTACGACCTTTTTGTGGGCGCTCGTAACGAAACATCGGTCCAGAATAAAAAAGCTTCAAAGGCATATGTTGAAATAATCCATTGCTGATAATCGCCCGAGCGACTCCGGCCGTCCCCTCGGGGCGCAATGTGAGGCTATCACCGCCACGATCAGCAAAAGTGTACATCTCTTTTGAGACAATGTCGGAGGCCTCGCCTAAAGTGCGCGCAAAAACTTGTGTGGATTCAAAAATAGGAGTGACAATTTCTTCAAAACCAAATTTTTCTGCAAGCTTTAAGCTTTCACTGACAACATGCCGATGCTTACGTGCTTCATCCGGCAATAAGTCATGAGTGCCGCGGACAGGTTGAAGCTGTGACATAAAAAACCTCGTAAACTTTAAGTCTAACCCTCACTATCGTTTACTTCAAAACTGAATGCACGCATTTGCTCATCAGTCGCATCAATTTCTGGGTGTCCTGAGAGCAGAACAGGTTTAATTTTAGCGCCTCGAGACAACTCGCCCTTAAATTTGGTCCGTTTGAGCCAGCGCAAATAAATCTTTTCAGATCCCTGGCAAAGGAGCTGCCGCGTTTTCCCCTTTTCAATGAGAGCATCTCCCACTAAACGCCCAAAGCTCATTGCTGGTGGCGGGGTTTTGGCGGCCAATAAGTAAGAGAAAGTCACTGTGCGGTTTTTTATTGGTAAGAATTTTTCAATATTGGCAAACCAAGGTGGAGTTGTAACGGCCACGCGATCATGGCACCAATCCACAATTTTTTCGTTGAGCTGTCTGAGTGGACATAATTCTTGGTGAGGACATGGAGCCCATAGGTGAAAGCCTTGGGCCAATAGAGCGCTGCGCATTTTTTGAAAGCGTGGTGCCGCCTCGCGAGTCGACGGTTCTAAAATCATGATTGCGCCAAAGGACGCCATCACTTCTGCAAGCGAAGGGGTTTCTCCTAGCACATAGGAGAGCACGGCGAGACTTTGTGGTGTCCCTGAAATGGTTTGTGTCCAATTCAACTTGCGACCAGGCAGCGTATTTTGGGCGAGGCTTTGGGCGTTTTTATGAGACTCCACCAATTCGATGGTTGCACTTACTTGTGGTAAGGCGTGGAGCAGGGTGGCTGGTCCACTGCCAATATCTACCCACCGTTTGTAGGGTTTAAAAAAACCAAGTTGTTCACCCTCAAAATAGACGGCTCTTAAGCGAGCCATATTGAGTGGCAGGAAGTAAGCGAGGTAAGCCGCTTGCACACTTGGGTTTTGCCACGAGGTTAATGGTTCAGGTTGCGAATTGTACCAATCTGACAGCTTGAGGATGGCTTCTGCCAATTTTTGTGGCTGGCGAGTAGAAAAACCTAATGGCTCTAACCAAGCATTGAGTTGCGATTCTGAGTAAGGAATCGTTTCGACCTGGCGAAAGCCATTGTTATCTTGGGTTACAAAGAGTGACATCGCTCCCTTTTATTGATTCGCCTCTTGAGAGTCCACTCGAAATCAAGTAATTCTCTGCAGAAATGAATCTAGGGAGTTAAAGTATTATGGCTAAAAAGACCAAGAAAAAGGCGACTAAAAAAATAACCAAAAAAGTGATCAAAAAGAAAGCGACCGCTAAAAAAACAGCGGTGAAGAAAAAGGCAAGTGCTAAAACCACGACTAAAAAAGTGGCGAAGGCACCTAAGAAAACAGTGTCAAAAGCAACGGCTGCTAAAGTGGCAGTTGGAAAACCTGTTCCAGATTTTTGTTTAGCGGGAACAGGTGGCCAGGCGATGAGTGTGTCGGGCTCAAAAGGTAAGAAAGTTGTTCTGTATTTTTATCCAAAAGATGACACTCCAGGATGCACGCTGGAAGGCCAAGATTTTTCGCGGCTGAAAGAGCAATTTGCTGAGGCCAATACCGAAGTTTATGGAATTTCCCGAGATTCGATCGATTCTCATGAAAAATTCTGTGGCAAATACGCTTACAAAATTACTTTGCTGAGTGATGGCGATGAAAAAGTTTGCAATATTTTTGGCGTTATCAAAGACAAAAATATGTACGGCAAAATGGTTCGCGGCATTGAGCGCAGCACCTTCGTGATAGATGCTGATGGAGTTTTGCGCAAAGAGTGGCGCAAAGTTTCTGTTGATGGTCATGCTCAACAAGTGTTGGATGCTGTTAAGACTATCTAAAAGATTTTAGGTGATGAGTGAACTTGCCATTGCAAATTATTGATATCAGTCCAATCGTTTCAGCTGATTTGGCCGTGTATCCTGGCGATCAAAAGTTTGAGCGCCAGGTGGCCATGGATTTTAAAAAAGGTGATCACTTAGAGCTGTCATCAATGCTTTCCACCTTGCATATAGGTGCCCACGCGGATGCGCCCTCGCACTATCATCCAAAAGGAGAAAGCATTGAGAGCCGCGATCTTGCTTACTATGTGGGACCATGTCGTGTGGTGCACGCAACAAAGTTAGCCGCGGATAATCTTATTCGTGAGGAAAACTTGCGAAACATAATACTTCAGAGTGAAAACACATTGCCGCCACGGATTCTGGTTGGAACAAAAACTTTTAGTAATCCCAATCAATGGCATGATGATTTCGCATCATTTGCCCCTGAGACTTTGCAATGGTTAGCCGCAAAGGGTGTACGCTTAGTTGGAATTGATACGCCATCAGTGGATCCCGCGCAGAGTAAAGATTTGCCGTCTCATCAAGTCTTGTATGCTAAAAACTTGGCTGTGCTTGAAGGGTTAGTTTTAGATCATGTACCTGCTGGCGATTATTTTTTAGTCGCCGCCCCATTAAAATTGAAGGGCTGTGAGGCGGCGCCCGTAAGAGCTATTCTGCTTAAATATTAAATTCTATCGAAACGACCTTTAATCCATCGGGCTGGTGATCCAGGTTTAAGAATGGTGCATTGTTGGCCACCAGTTGGCAAATCAACGCAGTTTTCTACTGGCATTTGAGGGTGTTCTTCTAAAATTTTAGCAATGAATGAAATGGCCGATCCGTTATGTTCAAACTGAAGAATCACTTGGCGACCGTCCACACCGCAGGCGTTGCCACGAAATTGGAAGGTGAGATTTTCCAATTTGTAGTTGCCATGATCTTCAGTGGCTTTAAATGATTGCAATTGGCCAACCGTCGAAGAACAACCGCGAATTAATCCTGTTGAGCCCGTAACACTTTGGAAGTTCGCAATTACTTGGCGATCGTTCAAATGCAAAGTGATGGTTCCATTTTGTCCGTCGAATTGACCGCGGTAAGTGCCCTCATATTTTTGGGCTGTACTGACAGCATCTGCAGGAATGTTGCCATCTGGGGTATCGACTTCATCACAGCCAGATAAAAATGGAACAAGTAAAAGAGAAACGAGTATCCGTGATAGTTTCATAACAATCCTTTATTATGATTTTTTATTTGTTTTTTATAGAGCGTAACAACTTTGAGAAGATATGCAAAATTTATTTTGCAGAAAAAAATAAATCACATTCGCTATCACGAACAAATGGTTCTTCTAAAATTTTGAGTGATTCCATAAATTCTAAAACTGCGGGTCCACGTAAAACAGCAAAATCCAAACCTGCAATCTTCGATTTGCGTCCGCGTTTTGGTCGATCCGAACTTTGCGGAGATACAACAATTTCTAAGTGCTCAGGTTCCCATTCATCAGTGTTACGCATAAAGGTGGTTTCTACGAGGCGCAAACGTAAATATTCACGATACATTTGTAAGAGCGACCAGCGCACATGAACATTGGTGATTTGATCGATCGTGCGGAGTTGATTGTCACTGAGAGCGTGCATAAGGAGCTCGCTATCAATGTTAGGTGTGCGCAAAATTTTATCACGGCGAACAGTTCGAGAGGATTTGTCGGGAAATAAATAGCTTTCGTTGTGAGCTAGACGAAATTGGAATTCAGGGGCGGATGGACCGTTAGCTAAAGTAATCCCATTTAACAAGATGAATAACCATGTTGTAGCCACTTTGGGTGACTCCTTAAGCCGTTAGGGTTTTATCTGAAATGAGACGTCTTGAAAATCACAGATTAAAGATGCAAGCAATGTAACATAAGCGTTGCAGAAAATAATACTCTCTAATAACAATAAAAATACAAGTAAGGGGGAAAAGATGAAGATATTCTTAGCACTGGTTCTCGTTGTATTGGCGGCCAATTGTGCTCACAAAAAAATAGGCGATGATGGAAGAACCCCTGCCAGTGCAAATCTTATTCCTCTAAGAGATTTTTTTAAGCAGCCCTTGCTGTCTGGCTACACAATTTCGCCAGATGGCAAATACTTGGCATGGATGGCCCCCTACCGAGACCGTCGCAATATTTTTATTCAACCGCGCGATAATTCTGCTCCTGCTCGACAGTTAACAAAAATCACTGATCGCGATATTAGCGATTACAATTGGAAGAGTGATCACACCATTTTGTTTTTTCGGGATTTTGATGGCGACGAAAATACGCAGATATTCTCTGTTGATGTACGCAATGATCGGGTGACGGCGCTGACGCCATTTCCTGGGGTGAAAGCACAAGTTGTTGATGGCTTACTTGACGATGATGATCACATCCTTATTAGTTTAAACAGAAGAGATAAACAGTATTTTGATGTTTTTCGTTTGAATGTTCTGACTGGCGAGTTAGTTGAGGTTCAAAGAAATCCTGGTGATGTGATTGCATGGGTTACAGATAACTCAGGTCGAGTCCGAATGGCTATTTCTTCCAATGGAGTAGATCGTACACTCCGCTTGGTTGACGAAAAGACAGGTGAATTTAGAGATTTTATTAAGACCGATTTTAAAACAACTGTTTCACCGCAGGGATTTACTCCGGATAATAAATTAATGTACGCACTTTCAAATCGCGGGCGAGACAAGCAGGCTTTCGTGACGATTGATCTTACAACCGGAGCAGAGACTGTCATATATGAACGCTCTGATGTGGACATAGCCGGTTTTTCTCGTTCGAATTTAACCAAAAAGCCACTCACAATTAATTACAACACTGATAAAGTTCATCGCCACTATGTAGATCCTCAGTGGCGCCTCTTGCGAGAAGAGATGGAAAAGAATTTTCCTGGCATGTCAGTCAGTGTTGTTGATCAAGACAAAGCAGAAACAATATTTATTATCGCCGCTGGGAGCGATGTGCATCCTGGGGCGTACTACATTTTTGATTCGATTCGCCATTCATTCCAAAAATTAAGTATAGCTATGCCGTGGATCGACTCCGATAAAATGAGCTTTATGACTCCCATACAATACAAGTCACGCGATGGTCTGACGATCCATGGTTATCTGACAGTTCCACGAGGTATGGAGGCAAAAAATCTACCCATTATTGTTCACCCCCATGGTGGACCTTGGACGCGTGATAACTGGGGATACAATGCGGCAATTCAATTTTTAGCAAGTCGTGGATTTGCCGTTTTACAAATGAATTATCGCGGCTCTACTGGCTATGGACGTAAATTTTGGCAAGCGTCGTTCAAGCAATGGGGGCGCAAAATGCAAGATGACATTACCGATGGAGTCAAATGGCTGATTGATCAAAAAATTGCCGACCCTAAGCGGATTGCTATTTATGGCGGATCTTATGGAGGATATGCCACTCTTGCCGGCTTAACTTTCACGCCGGATCTTTATGCGTGCGGTATTGATTACGTAGGTGTGTCCAATATCTTCACTTGGATGGAAGCATTTCCTTCGTATTGGTTGCCGTTGCGAGAGATGGTTTATGAACAGGTAGGTGATCCAGAGAAAGACCGAGAACTATTGCTTGCGATTTCTCCAGCTTTCCATGTTGATAAAATTCGCGCCCCGCTGTTTGTCGCTCAAGGAGCTAAAGATCCTCGTGTTCCTCTCCGCGAGAGCGATCAAGTTGTTCAAGCTCTGCGCGAGCGAGGTGTGGAAGTTGAGTACATGGTAAAGGACA
>FRDC01003805.1_pt1 | contig 25207 bp, 35 predicted proteins | sample 1106171 | NCBI WGS metagenome assembly FRDC01 (sample SAMEA3930566, study PRJEB13176) | freshwater metagenome | biome: Drinking water system; feature: drinking water; material: water | place: Singapore | collected 2014-12-20 | reverse complement strand
AAAAAAAAAAAAATAAAAAGAAAAAAAAAAAAAAAAAAAATTATGAAAAAAAAAAAAAAAAAAAAAAAAAAAAAAAAAAAGAAAATCTTGCTCACCTGAATCTTCACAGCCTCCACAAGGGCAACGCGAATGGCGTCTCGGTCACGGATACGCTGTTCTTGGCTACGAAGAAGTTCTTCCTCTGCCCCTAGATTAGCAACATATGAAGGAATGCCAATCCCAGTGTCCAGATATTGAAGCGCGGCAATGAGCGACTCAATGTAGATCTTGTTCGTCTTCACGGCCTTGTAGCGGTCTTCAATTGTCACCTTTTGCTCTTTCCACTGGGGAGGGGCTCGAACAACCCGGGGCCCGTTGCTTGTCTTCTTCTTCTTCTTGGCCACTTTTTCCGAAGGAGCAGGAGCAGGAGCAGGAGCAGGAGCAGGAGCAATGCGAGCAGCGGGGCTAACCAGTGGCCGCTTCCCGGGTCTAACAGGCTCCGCGTCGTCGTCAAACACGTCCTTGTCTGGCGCCGAATTCGAGGGACCGACGAGAACCAGCTCGTCTTCATCGTCGTCTTCAATGTCCTCCAGGCGGTGGTTCTTGTTGGATTTCCTCTTTCTGGTATCTTCCCAGTCCTCGTCATCCAGGTCGTCATCATCGTCGTCCACAATGGGATCATCTGCGTCTTCTTCCTTGCCCTTATTGTTGTTGTCGCTAGAATACACTAGGCGTCTGCGGGCCTTGACGACTGCGTCCTTATTGTTGTCGCCGTCGTCGTCATCCTCCTTTCCCCCGTAGCGCCGAGAAACTTCCTCGACGATGCGCTCCCCAGAAGGCTTGGAGACGCGCTTAATGCGCTCTCTCAGTCTCATGCGTGTCGACATTTGTGCGTCCTTGCTATTTCTGCTGTCGTTCTTGTTTCGAGACTCTTCAAGGATTCCTCCGATTCTTGTTTTTGGGAACATTTAAACCCTCAGTGAAAAGTTTTTTTGAGCGAGAAAAAAATTCTCGCTCAGCAAGGGTGTGACGTGTTTCAGTGATGCAACAACAACAACAACAACAACAACCATTCTCAGGAGCCAGAGACCCCTTGGTCAACACCGCGTTGTTCATTGGAGGCCTGGATCTTGAAACGTTCAGAAAGTCGCTTCAGTCTTTCAGGTACAACGAACCGTTCATGGGTGGCCTGGGAATTACGCCGATGAAGGAGGACGCGGAGATTGGTTTCTACCAAGTCAATCTGTACCCAGTTTCCAAGGTTGTGGATTTTTGCAAGACCTTTGCTGCACACGCCCCCTTGCCAATGCAGTTTCAGTCTAAGGATCTGCAGCTCAGTGAAGACCACGAACCGCTCTATTATTTTCTCGAGGACGGAGAACTCGGGCAAGACGGACGCAAGACGATGAAATTTCACTGCATCTCGCTGCCCAGGGGACTGGCGCCTGCTGTGACTTCTTATGAGAGCATCGGGTGCCACTGAATGAAAAAGGTGTTTGTTTTATTTCTCAATCTCTCATGGAAGGACCCTGACTGGGTACCACTGAATGGAAAATTGTTCATTTCTCAATCTCTCGTCTGCCCTCGTGGAGGGCTCTCAATTCGCGATCGCAGACACCGTTGACGTGACAAATATGACTCTCGCTGCCCAGGCAATCCGGGTTGAGCGTCTCCAAGAATTCCTTCCTGGTCACCCATCCATCACTCCCAGGGTGTCCCTTGGGAGCATCGCAGTTATCGACAATAGTTCTGCCCGATGGAGCAAACGCCCTCTCCCAGAAATACAAGTGATCCTTGAGAAATTTGGAAATCTTCTTGCTGTCCAGTTCACCTCTGTGTGGAGCAACGTTGCCTCCCAGCGGCATGAAACATCGATCCCAGAGCTGCTGTCGAGTGGTTATTTTGTTCGGCTCCTTCTTCGGGTCGCATATGGACTGCTGGGCGACCTTTCCATGAACTGTAAAGACAAACAAGACAGCGACTAGAAGAAGAAACGACATGCTCGTTTCTTCTTCTTTGTTTTTGTTTTTTTCTGTCTCATTCTTCTCTCTCATCTAGAGGGTCTTCCTCAAAAAATCCCAGCTTCAGCCGAATGTCTTCGGATCAGGCACAACAATCAACACAAGCTGAGCGCTCCAAGGTCATTGCAGTTGGCAAGTCAGTGAAGCAAATTCCCATTGACAAGCCCGAGGATGGGCAAGATCCTGACAACGAAGATCAAGATGAAGACGAAGAAGAAGAACCCATGGGACAACCTTTGAAAGATTGCTGCGCTTCGTGTCTATCAGGCATCGAGAAGGATCCAGTTGTCATCATCACGTTGCTCGCCTTTTTCATTGGCGTCGGTGTTGTTTTACTCGGCATTACGTGGGCCCTTACGAAGCGATGGATCATCTGGACTTCGGTCCTGATGGATCTGTTGGCGCTGTTCATTTTTTTCCAAGGCGAGCTCTACAATGAGATTTCTGACGACACGCCGGCACACCTCAAAGACACTGGATCCGGGTCCGAGGCGCACGCTCGCTGGATGGATCTGGGGTGGTTTGTCTTTTCCGGGCTCATCATGTCGGCCTACTCCATTCCCTTGTTGCTGGCCAGCAACGGAGTGATGACCATTGGCCAGTGCTGGCTAACGTCTGTTGCAACATGGACAACCAATTTGGCAATCATGACGCTGTGTTTGTTTTTTGCAAAGAGCGAAACGCGTGGGACATCCTCGAGGGATGAGGATGAATGAAAAAAAGCGAATGAAATGTTTTCATTGAAATGATGGAGGCACAATACTCTCCGTCGTCATCATTACATCAACAGATCCCATCAAACGCCTGGGAGCACCAGGCATCACATTCTCCTGCCCAGTGCGGTCCCTCAGCGGGTTGCGAAAACGGTTCACCTCCTGGGCCAGCTGAAAAATGACAGCGGTCTGTTGCTGCATTGTCGCTTCCAGCTGATTGATCGTTTGCTCCTGTTCTTCGGCAATCGCGTGCATGTCCTGCGGTGAAAAAAGGCAGTGTCAGAGGGGATGTGAAAACTTACTCCTCGCGTCGGTTACCCTTAAACTGGCCGCAGTCGTCTCCACTCGTTGGCTGAGTGTGCGGTTATCGTTTCTGAGCCGCTCGTACATCACAGCGATGAGCCTAAGCTCGTCTTGAAGACGACCGTTTGCGCGATCAAGCTGTGCAATCCTATCCATGCATTCCTGGACCGACATGAGAAAAAATTTTTTTTCTTTTTTTTTCTTGGTGGGACCTTTTCTTTCGCCAAAACATAGGGAACGTCTTCAATGAGAAGCACCTATCATTAATTTTCGTCTTCTGTCGTCACTGTTGTTTGCCGAGTTCTAGCCCTCTTCCTGGCCGCAGCAGGGTTCGCCGGCTTCTTGCGCCACTTGGACCAATAATTGGCACCAGAGGCCTGGACGATCTCACGGAGTGTGACGCTTCCCACCTCAGTTTTGAGACGCTCGTCGCCTGGAACCAGGTCTCCTGATGTTAGGAATTTGTTCTTGAGTTCTTCCCTCTGTTTGAACACACGGCGTGCCCTTTCCTTGTCTTGATCAATGACCCACATGTCGACTTTCAGTGACTGTCCGTAACGCTCCCAGACACAGATCCCTTGAGCCACTCGAGGTCCCGGGCCTCGGGTGAAGTTGGACCACAGAGCGTAGACCTTGCCTATTTGTTTGTTTGTTTCAGAGGGACCTCATTGAAGAAAAAGACGGCAAGCACTTACCAGCATCAAAATATTTGTAAAACGGCCCCATCTTCTGGACAATGATCCAGCTTCCGTGATCTCGCCTGTTCTTGATTGCTTGTATCAAAGGCGGATACGTGTGTGTGCGAATCTCCGTTTGCTTCTTAGTGTCCTCGTCAGCGTCTCCGTTCACCATCATGAACACCCACCACGGACCCGGACCGGGCACGGGAACGTCCACCAAGCGAGTGCTGGGTTTCTTTGTTGGCGCCTTGCGTTTCTTGGGAGCTCTCATTGGCTTCTCGTCGTTTTCATCCTCATCCTCTTCTTGGTCGTTGCTGAGGTTGTCCTCGTCCTCTTCCTCTTCCATGAACGTTGCTGCTGTCGTTTTTTTTTCTTGCTGTCAATTTTTGTGTGCCAGATTAATGAATTTTTCGGCTTCTTTTATTTTTTTCAGCCCCTCAATCGCGTCAGACCAGAGAATCTCCATGTCCCTCAGTCTTTTTCATCTTGACATATCTCTCCATGAGACCTCTCATTTGGAGCTCCTCTTCGTACACTTTAAGTTGCTTGCGAAACCCCAAGTTCGGATCAATGATGGGCCTGCATGCCTTGAGCTGACTGAACGCGTTGGCGTAGCTCATGTTAAACGCTTTCATCAGATAGGCAATCACAATGCTTGCCGACCGGCTGACGCCCGCTGCACAATGAACGTACACTGAGATGCCTTGCTTCCTGTGCTTGTCGATGAACGCAGTGCAGGGCTCAAAGTGAGCCTTGATGTTGCAACGTGTAGTATCGTCAATGTCCACAAAGTGATACGATACATCTGGCAGCAACTCTGGATAACCTGCCGCCGAGAACGGATGCTGACCCGGTTTTGTTATGGGATCCCCATTTAAGTCTTTGTTCAAAGACACGCCAATGCTCACGATGGCGCCAATGTGTCCGTAGAGATCCCTGTTCTTGAGCCTCTCCGCAATGTAGAGACAGCCAATGTAGAGCCCACCCAGGTTCCGATCAGTGTGCGGGAGCAGCACTGCATTTGGCTTCTGATAGAGTGCTTCCTCTTCCTCCCAGGACCGGTCAAAGGATGACTGAGACATCGCGGGAGCCCATTGATCCTGCTCCATCTGAAGAATATTTTTTTTTGTGCTGTCATTGCTGAAATATGTGTTTTTTTCATTGAAGAGAACTACTATTCAGTCGCTTTTGAAATGCTCTTTTTTGTGTTCGTGAACACGGACTCGATGACTGATGTCAGTTGCTCCGTAGTGTAGCCAGCCTCTACGCACGAGGCAAACACTGCCCGGATCTTCTTCATGCCTGCTGTGACGGTCCTGCTCTGGAATCCAAAGCGGTCAAGATGGATCTGGTCCGGCAAGGAATTATGAATGTAACTAGTGTACTAATCGATGAGATTGGATTTTGCAAAAAAAAACAACAAACACGCCTCAATCTCACCTGTCAGCAGGAAGGACGCAAATCTTGCTGCCGGGCAGCACGAGGCCAAACTTGAGCAGATACAGCGTACTCACAGCATGCATTCGAAAATTGTATCCGGGGTTGCTCTGAAACCAGGGGCTGGCCACCACAAAGTCCCAAAGATCCATGATCCACCGCACGTAGAGGTCAATTCGCTGTTTGCTGCGGTTCAAAATGACCAACTTGTCTGGCTCGTAGTCATATCCCGCTCCGATGCACACAACTTCCATGAGAATCGGGAATGTTTTGGCCTCTGCGACGCGTTCGTAGTAACGCTGAATCTCGTTATCTCGATCTTCATTGAGCTGAGCCCGTTTCTCGTCATTGATAATCTGTCGCGTCTCCGAATAGAGTAGCGTGGTGACAATCTCTTCTGCTTCCAGGGGCATCCGACGCAACTTCTTGCGGTTGATTCCTCTCACTGGCTTGTCAGTCGTGGGAACCGGTAACCCTGGTTCAAGCTTCACCGGGACCAATTCTTGATCGTCGTCTTCCAGTCGCTGCCTCTTCAGTCCAGCTTCAGTCTTTTGAAAGAGTGCTCCAAAGGCGTTTTGCGGGCCAGTCGCAATTTTCTCTTGAAACTGCTCCATGTAGGTCTGCAGGTGTTGTTGATGCTGCGCTTCGGACTCTGCGCGGGACATGATGGCGTCTCGAGAGTTCATTCCTTTGGCCGCTCCAGTGCGCCTGAAATGGGCCGTCCTCTTCTCAGGCATGACCCACGCTTTCTCACCTTCTGTGTGCCCGTGATAGATGCCCGTCACTGGGCAAACGCCATTGTGTGTTCCAATGTAAAGCGTGCACATGTCCTGTGAGATGCTGTTATTCAATGAAAAAGATAACCCCCCTTGGACTTACCTGTGTGCACACGTGGACCTTTCCAAAGCAGCACACGTACACTGCGGGATGAATAATCGTCGTATCCGCAGGAAGCCTCTTTTGCTCAATGAGGTCCCTCTCGGACATGGGAGAGCACATGTCTCGGCTGCATGGGTGATCAAAGGATGTCTGAAGGATGACTTCATTTGGCCCTCGAGTGACCACAATTCGTTCCACTGATTTGCGAATGAACTCGTCTAACCCAGGCTCAGTCTTGACAGCAACAGACAACCTCTTCTTTTGCTGACGTTTTCTAGACCTTGCGGAGCCAGTCTGTTGTTGTTGATAATCTTCAGCGTTGTCTTCATCGCTTGCGGCCAGCATGTTGTGACCTGAGTTGCGTGTTTTTTTTTGTTTTTTTTTATCTTTTCTGTGTTCAGGGAAGCATAGTGGCCCCTTCGTGCCAGGGTATCCCTCGAGTTTCCAGCAATCGAGACAGTCCAGCAATGGTACAGATAATCACAACAAAACACGTCATTGCAGTCCTGGGTATCCATGCGGTCAGTTCATAGTCTCTAGACTGGTCCTTGAGAGGTACAAATCGCACAAAGTAGTACCAAACTAGGACGCACACGCAGACAAGACCCGAGACAGCCAGTGCCGACATGACAGAATACCAAAAGTAGATGAGGCGCTGCATCTCGGCCGCTGTGAAGACGGGCGGCTGGTACTTGTTGTTGTTGTTGTTGTTGCTCATCAAATTCCACTCCTGCGCGCGAAGAATTTTTTTTTCTCTAAAGTTCTTCTTGTTGTTGTTGTTGTTGTCTTTTGGATTGTTGTTTATGCAGTGTCAAGACGTCTGGAAGGCTCTCACTGGGCGACGGGGCTTTCACCAAATTGAACCCAGAGACCTCCATATCTCTGGCAATGTTTGCACTGAGATTCCTAGCCCACTGAATGAACGAGACAATCATCCAAAAAAGAATAACAAACAACAACACTCTGGTCCACCATCTAACCCGAGGCTGGTTGTCCCAGAAGCGCTGTTTGAATATTTTCAATCGGCGCACCCACCAGCCCACTCGAATGACTGAATGACGTGATCTATGCACGTAGGTGACGACTGCAGCTCGGACTCTTTCGGAGCGCTCAGCTTTGAGCGGGTCCCTGTGACACACGGGGCACTTTTTGTTCAGTGCAGTGGGGCCAGAGAACCATTGATCGGCACACTCCTTGATGTAAAATGTCAGTTAGTCAATGCACTGGGAGAGAGGAACGCTTGCCTTGTGTGCTAGATGGCCATAATCACACTTGAATGCAACAGGCATCATTGGGTCGCCAGGAAATGTTCCGTTGCGAAGAACATCTTGACACACTGAACAGAACACTTCAGAAGCCTCCTGTTCGTTGTTCTCGTGTGCTGACTCGCCTCCTACGGCGGCATCGGCCACGGGAATCCATTGTTTGCGCTCGGTCATCTTTTTTTGACGAGCGAGAATTTTCCTGAGCGAGAATTTATTTTTCAAAATGATGACCACAAAAAAAACATTTTTTTGTTTGAGAGAAGAGGGTGTGCACATGGACGAGGGCAATCAAGGCGACAATGAAGTACCTCCTCAAGGAGAGCCTGTTCGAGGCTTTCCAATGCTGCAGTTCTTTGGCCACCAGAATTTTGAGATTGGTGCAGACCGTCCAATGCTTCAGTTTTTGAGAGGCCTTTTACTAAGCCAAGACGATGTTCCGGAGTGCGATGTCGAGCGAAGTCTCGTTCTTGACACGTACGATCCTCGCACGGGCCGATTTCGAATTCTAGCGACTGAAAAGATACATCACTGCGAAGAATGCATCAACAACATCACTGATGCAAAGGAGCCCCACTCGCGTGCCAGGAAGTTTCCCGATGACGTGGGGATTATTCCTTTGGACAAGACAGACATTTCTAATCTCAAGCTTAGGGACGAGCTGCTGCAAGACCCGGAATGCACGGTTTATCTGCTTGGGATGCTCACACTGCCGACACTGGCAATCTACTGCACAAGTAACAGGGTGCCGGTCGGCAAGGAAAATCGCTGGTTGTGCGGGTTTGTGAGTTACATTAATCCCGAACTTATTAGCGACGATGCTCGCAGAAGAGTCTTGACTCAAGCGTGTGACATTATTGAAAACGCATGTCGCTTTCAAAAGGAAGTCAGCCAGATCGTTTCGGATTCTTCCGTGAAATTCACCGATGGATCAGTGTGGGCCCGCGAAGTTTTCATGAAGACTGATCTGCTGGGTCTCATTGTGATGTATCTGGATTTCACAAGCTTCTTAAGGCTTCTTTTTATGACCAACGGTCCCATGAGACGTTGGTTTCTGCGTCAGAGAGCTCCGTCGGGGGCGTCTGAAATCGATCGAGGGGCCATGAGGAATAGGATGAGAGTGCTCGACTTTGCCCAACGGATCCGTGACGAAACAGGGATTGAGTACAAACAAGGTGAGGTCTCGCGATGACTGTTTTTATCCGCATTTTCTCAGATTTTTTTCACTCAGGCAGCGACAAGCATAATCCCATGGGTGCCTTCTTGACAACGGTGCGCAAGGCTGTTGACGAGAAACATCAGCACACTTCACTGAAGAAGGGAGAGACCCGTTATTGTTTTGGGGGATGTGGATCGCGGCGATCCCGAGGGAAGCTTGTTTTGTCCAGGCTGACCGGCACAAACATGTGCGTCGATTGTCTCTTGCCTGACATGTTAGATAGGCCAGAGAAATATCACTATTTTATCGAACACTGGCAAGTGAATCAGACATCCTTGTGGCTTGCGATCACGATGCACGAGGCATTGATATTTTCGTGCTTGTGTTTCAATGATCTCCTTGACGGGGGTGATGAATCAAGAAGGTATGATGGATACGATCGATGGTACAGAGTCGAGATTGCATTGGAGAGTCCACATTGTAGAACTTTCGACTATCCCGAACGCGATATTGAAAACACAATCTACGAGTACAGGAAAAGATTTTTTGAAGCGATCAGCGGGGTCAGAGAAGACTGCAAGTTGAGGAGATATGTTTTCTTTGATGGTCCCGGTGCCGGGTTTGTCACATTTGATGACGTTAGATACGCCATTGAATATCTCATGACGTCTGTCGTGGAGAAAGATTTACAGCTTCCTACAGCGGAGATGGTTGCAAATTCTTGGGGCAAGTCGTTGACATTGACACCCATTGCTCCGGAGTCGGACGATACTTCATCTATCTTAAAGTATGCAGGGATTTGGCATTTTATGGAGCCTGGCGTGCTTGACAAGAAGATGACTCAGTCATGCATGGACGTGTTGCACGACTGCTATCTTCAAAAGGGTCGCATTGAAGATTTTGACGCATGCAAAGATGTGTTTTCCACCAGGATCCAGTCGTATTGGAAGGCTATGCATATTCAGTTTCATCTTGATAACCGTTGGGCAAGTACATATTTGAAAACTCTGTCTAATTTAAAAGTTGAATGAAGAGACGCGCTTTTTTTTCATTTCTTCTTTGAAAACCACTGAGTGTCGAGGAATCTGAAGAATCCCGTCAAGACCACCCTCGGATCAGTTGCATTCGGTTCTCCCTCAAGCATTGCTCGCCAATAAGGAGGCACCGACGCGGCGTTCGAGGAGGCGTACGCGTCATTGATCATATCATCCCATGCATTGGCAGCCTTGCGCAAATCAGCCATGCTAGTTATCCAGGCACCAGGAACTGTAGCCGGAGCTTCAATGGGTTGTTGTCCATGCACCACCAGAGGCCTCTGTTGTTGTTGAACAGGGGCTGGAGCAGGAGGAGGTCTGTATCCCGGAGGCTTGTGCAGGGGTGCTTTCTGCGGAAGCTGCGGCTGCGGCTGTTGCACCGGTGGGTCGGCAATCGTCACCGTCTTCTTGGGTTTTTTCAAAGCCGACTCTTGGGCTCCCTCTGGAGCAGGAGTGGCATTCTCCATCACTGAAGCATCTCTCGGAGGAGGTCTCGTCGGAAGGGGTTGTTGTTGCTGGTTCGTCAATGCGTTGTAGCACTCCTTGAAAAGCCTGTTTCCAGTCTTCAAAATTTCCTTGGCGGCGTTTGTTTTGATGCACGAACTTGGCACCACTACCTTGGACGCCCCTCCAGTCCCCTTTCCTGAACCAAAAAAAAATTCAAAAAAGAAAAATCTCGCTCATCACACGCCTGTTCTCACCCTTGACACTGGATTTCATATTTTCGCACAGCGGCACGAAGAAGAGATTGTCATAAGCAATGATGGGATCGCCTCGCTCAGAGCTCTGCGCTGATGCTGCTCTTTTTTTTCGCGGCTTTTTCTGAGCTTTCAAAGCGGCAGCGGATGGCATGTCGGGTGCGTAGCTGTACTGATCCCCCAACATGTCGTTTTCGTCGCCTTGTCCTTCGTCCCAGTCTGGAGCGTCCTCTCCGACACCTTGAAAATTTTCCATTTTTTGTCCGTCTGAGCGAGAAAAAATTTTCGTGTCTTCGCCATCGATCCGTTGCGCTTCCTCAAGCATGCGCAACTTCTTTGCCCTGTCAGTGTCCTTGTGTTTGAGCTCTTTGTTTTTCTTGTGCTGATAATCATCCACCCAGTAGGGCAAAGGAGGACCTCCGACGCGATTTTCAATGAGGTTGTCCGAGGGTTGACTCTTTCGAGGCCTGTCTTTGGCATAGATCATTGTCAGATGATCCTTGCAGCAAAAAAAGTGCGTGAGCGAGATTTTTTTCATAAAAAATCATCACACCTGCTTGGGGTCATAAAACTGCTCGCCCTCTCGATAGCCCAGTGAAGGATGCATGCGAAATACGCCCTTCCAGAGAGGTCTCAAGGGATCCTCAGCAAACTGCACGCTAGGGTCCTTGTTTTTAAAATAGGTCAGTGCGCGTTCAGTGATCATGTCTCGACCGTCGTCTGGCAACTGCAGGAACATGAGGCCATCTCGGCCCACTTGCTCGTACTCGCTGCCTGGGATCCAAATGCGCGGCGGCTTGGCATGGACAGACTTTGAGCGACGTTTTCTTTGCACCTGGAGAGAAGATTGAATCAGCGAAGATTGATCAGTGAAGAGATAGATACGGGAGACACGCGAGACACAAGAGACACAAGAGACACAGGAGACACAGGAGACACATGAGACACATGAGACACATGAGACACAGGAGACACAGGAGACACAGGAGACACAAGAGACACAGGAGACACAAGAGACACAAGAGACACACAGACACTCACTCTATTCCCGTCTTCATCAATTTCGTCATGCGTGGCTAGTCCCCTGGCATCGTAGGAGTCTTTGGTGCGCTGCAGCATGTAATCAAGCGTCCACGTTCGGGGCTTGACGGACACATCCCCGTCCTCTTCGTCGTCTTCTTCATTGACTTGCCGGTCTTTCATAGCCTGCTGGGCTAGCCTCTCGGCCGCCGCTTGCTCGGGGTCTTCGAATTGCTCGAGACCAGGTTGTTGCATCTACCTCACTGAAAATAACGCAGTCTTTGCATTTTCAATTGGATGGGAGTTGTTTGGGAAAAATCCTCGACGAAGAGGAAAAAAACAAATGTCCTTGACGTGGCTGGGTGTCCCGCTTTACTTTGGGCCCACCATCCTCTATTCACTGGCCAAGAAGCCTTGGTCCGCTGAGAACCAGCGCTTCTACAATTGGCTGACCCACCACAGCAGTTGGTTCCCTTCTGGGCCCAAGAGACAGTGGATATTTCCCTTTGTTTGGACGTTTTTTCTTTGGGTGGGAATGCCCATGGCTGGTAAGTCTTTTGCATTGCCAAGCTCGTCGTCTCCTCATTTAACTTTTGCTGTGCACATAGGATACTTTTTCTGGCAAGACTTTGAGCTCGCATCAACGTACAGTCTGGGCCTGGCGTTCTATTGGTTCACAGTCGCGTTTGTCATTGGGTGGTTCAATTTGTTCTTTGAGTTGCGGTGGCTACGACTAACATTTTGGTTCACATTGATTGCTCTTGATGGCTGCGCGTTGGGTGCTTTTATCTGCTTCATCATTGCAGGCGCCCCATTGTCCGCCGTGTTTTTTGGGTTGCTCGGAGCAGTGTGGCTTCCAGTGGCTACGATCTGGACATGCATTGCTGCCTACTGGGTCCCCGAGTACAAGGAAAAGACTGACAACAACACCACCGCCAACATGGACACGCCTCAGCCGCAGCAGCAAGGATTCTCGCTCACAAACGACCAGAATGCACAACAACAGCAGCAGCAGTTTCCTTTGGGTCTCACTGACATGCCTGATCGCAACGACAGCCAAATGCCCATTCACGATCAGATGAAGCAGGTGCAGAGCATGATTCAGAACTATGGTCAGCAACAGCAACAGCAACAGCTATTACAACAACAACATCAGCAACAGCCTTTCATGATGCCCTTCAACGGGTTTAGACCAGGAGCGCTTTCCATTGGGAGCAGCGTTGTCCCATTTTCAACACATCAGCAGCAACAGCAACAACAACAACTTTCTGTCAGGGGATCAGCAGGGGGAGGGGTTGCCTTTTCAGTGACGTCTCAGCTGCCCCCGTCAAAGACGACAGGCAAGCTGCAACTTAGAGTGCCAGACATTGTGAAATAACAAAAAAATCCGTCGTTTGCGAGACGGACTCAAAAGTCACCTTTGAAAAAAAAAGAATTCACGACGGATTTTTTTTTTCGTCGCCGGCTTTAATATCAACGGACTTTGTTTAATTCTGGAATCCTCTGATTCAATCTCTGCACGTCCGCTTTGGTGACCTTTGCGCGTTCAAAGTACAGCATCTCGCACCACAGATGCCCCAACAAAGCCTGAACAGTTGTAGAGCATAACATGACAACGAGCAGCACCATGGTCGACTCTCCAAAAGCCTGTCTAACCCAGAAAAAGGACGTTGGCGAGAAAGAAACCCAGGCCCAAGGGTGCAACAAGACAAGGGCAATTGGAACGCCACTTCTAATGGCATCCCAGAGAATTCCTTGATGATACCCTGCAGATCCCGGTCGAGTCTGTTGTTGAATCAGTGTGGTCGCTACGGCAGCCGAGCCGACTAATATCTGCACGCAGGCGGTGAAGTAAAAGGACCACTCCTTTTTTTTTGTCGGGACAAAGAAACAGTCAGTCAAGTCATGTTCACTGACAAAAAAACCGCGCCCCTTCACCTTGACCCTGAGCGCCCTCCACGATACCATGAGTCCAGCTTCCACAAGACCCCCGTTATGGCTCTTGACCACGAACCACCCATAGGCCATGATGGCTCCCAAGGCCTGAAGCAGGAGACGAACCACTGACAGTCCGAGGGTATCCCTTCGAGGATATCGAGCCCTGTCGCTGGCCTCCCAAAAGAGCAGGTCATGGACGGCGACTGCACCCACCACTGCGGGGGGTGTTGGGAAGACCACCACCACCGCCTGCGCGGACCACAAGAAAAGAAAAGTTAGTGGAGCCTACACTCGCTTGGCCGAATCTCACCTCATCGCCATCCTCGCTCTTCTTTCGAATGGCCATGACGGCGGCGCTTCGAAGGACCAAAAAGGCTAACAGATACAACATCACTGATAGTGACCAAGCCGTGTTGATCGACAGTCTCTCGGGCATTCCATAGAGTGCATAGGTGGCAGGCAGGACAAAAGCACACAAAAACTCGGCCCCCAGTGAGGTCATGATCGCTTCATCATCAGCCGAGAAGGTGCCCACCCAGGCTGCCATTCGTTCCCTCAATGAGGGTGGTCGGCGTGCACGTGTTGGACGGGACGTGCTCATGGGATCCCCTCCAACTCACTGTGAAAAAAATTCTCCCTCGGGGAACAAGAAATTTTCTCGCTCAGCAAAGGAAACAAGTTTTTTTTTGACTCTCGCGATGTCACAGACCACATGCCACACTTGCACCCTAACAAAGGTCCCAAATGGGTGCGACCGATCACAAAAAAATCTCGCTCGGCACCGAACAACAGAACAAAATCAATTGAAAAATTTTTTCTTTGCCCAGAGAGAGTGTCAAGGTGAGTGGTGGTGAGGTTCGCTCCGAAGGCCCATTGCCGCAGACTGACCCATTGTGATGCGTTTCCACCCAGGTTATGGCGCTCCACACCAACGACTTTGCCGACGACACCTTTGTCGAGAATACCTACGTCCAAAAGTACGGGCACCCGTACAATGCCAGTACCAATGGATTTTTGAGGGACACTTCGACGGTCTTGGCGATTCCACTACCAGTGGCGTCAAGGACCCAAAAGGCAAAGCGAAAAAAAAATTCTCGCGCGAAACTTTTTTTTTGAAAATTATTTTTTTTGTCCGTCGATTAGGGTCCCTATGCCAAGGGTTCCATTGCGTGGAGTCAGTTAGACGAGACCTATCAACACACGGCCAAGTTCAAGACCATGCTCCAGTTATTTGCACACGGTCTTGAGATGGTGGACATTGGATGTCCGACCTTCATGGGTGATCCCGGAAGTGATGCAGTTCGAGGCCAGCAACAGGCTTTCATCAGGACTCTAGAGGGACGCCCGAAGCAGTGGGATTACAAAAAGCTTGGAAAGATGCAGCATCGGTAAGATTTTTTGGGGGTTCAAAGGGCGAGAATCTGCGAGAAAATTTATCCTTTTTTTTTGGAAACAGGCACCTTTTTGATCCGGTGGTGGCGGATGCAATTGTGGGTATTGTCCAGGGTCGTTTTGACGATCAGATTCCGAGAGCAGGACAGGATGCCAATGGTCCGAACCGGAGGGCTGGAGGGGAAAACCTGGACGACATTGCGGACGGCATTGAAATGGATCGAGCTGCTGTTGGAGGCGGGGGTCGGGGTCGAAGAGGGCGTCAGGACGATGACGGGGATGATGTGGACATTCAGATTGATCCCGACGACGAGACGGATCTGGCCATCCGCAATGTCCTTGATGAGATTTGTCATGGGGTAAGCGAGATGATGATATGGCTAGGACCAGGGTGAGGGTTATCTTATTTTTTTCCAATGAGTAGGAAGGCCGCGAGTTCAAGGAAAAGGTTGAAGTCGTTGTCGTGAACATGCGTAGGCCATGTTACATTGAGAATGACCAAGGCCGTCTGGAGCGCAAAAGGGTTCCCATGCTCGACGACAAGGGGATGCCCATTCTGGGGGAAGAGCTGGTCGATGACAATGGCGATCCTGTTTATGATCAGGTGTCTGGTGATCCTCAGAGAGAAGTCATTGAAGAGGATGCCTGGGAGGACGCTGGATGCATTATCTTTTTTTGTGTTCTCGATCCCATGTACTCTGTGGGAAAGATGGTCCAGCGCCTCATTGCCTTGTCCGAGGAGCACCAGAGAATTCGCACTGGTGTTCAGTCTGGTGCATTTGGAAGCGGAGACTCGAGTGCAATGCAGGCGAACGCGGGTCTTGGTCAAGGAGGACCTGGAAGGGGTCCTGGACAGCAAGGATCGAGCAAGGTGAAAAAAACCCCCTCCCATTTCAAACACCTTTTTTTTGACAATCCTCTATCTGCACAGATCAGCAACCTTGTCCGGACATTCCCGTGGCTGCAGGACGAAGAACACAGGGACAACACACTGCATACCCTGTCGTTTGAAAAGTACCTAGATCTGGTGTCTTTTGTCAGAGATCAGCCATCATTGAAGACGACGGAGCGTAACAATGTTGAAGGTCGAGGACTGGAACACCCCGGGACCGCAGACGACCCCAATCCGTTGGCTCCCGTGAACGTGTTCACTGTTGAATGGGCCTGCAAGGTCATGTCGCTCTACGGAGTTCCGGCCAGCGAGTGTTCGCCTCATCGTTTCTTTCCTCCAAACGGACAAGCAAGGGGGCCGGGCGAGGAAGACGACCTAAACCTTGATGATTTGCCTGATATGGAGCCTGAGAGAGATGATGACGACAACGACGACGAAAATGGGGAGAATCGGATCGTCGCGTTTCACACTGGTGCAAAGAAGTTCTGTGTTCAGTTCCCTCCTCAATGGTCGTATCAGTATCTCCAAAGGGCATTTGTCTGGTAAGCTTAGGGTTGCCTGCAAAGAGTCTCGAAAAAGGTCAACGTTGACTTTTTTTTCTCTCAGGTGTCGCAATGGATATCACGGACTCTGGAGACAGCTCAAGCCTTGGATTCGACTCCCGGCTCCCCTGCAGAAGCTGTCGAGGGCAACCAATGCGTCTGGAGGTCAGGAACTTGCCTTGTACGAAGGGGTGAACGCAAGAAACACGCTTTCTCGCAAGTACACGCGTCAGATTATTCAGGAGGGCCAGGGAGTTTGCGAACCTCTTCCTGTTGCCCCTTATGACCCCTTTGCGATTCAGAGGAAGGATGCAATCAGAGCTATTGGCTTATCCAACGCAGTTCTCATGGGAGATGTGTGCATTCCCATGACGCTCGCGGATCAGTCAGATCTTGCTATCTGGAATGCTCGGTGCCTGATGGTCAGGCAGTATCGACTTGCTGCAATTCAAAGAGTGCAACAGATTCTCACCCCGACGTCTTCGATCTCGCCTTCAATGAAGACGATCATGGCTTACATGGCAAAGAACGTGCGCCGAATGTCGGACCACCTGCCCCACATTACTTGGAAGAGGGACGTAATACAGTCAGAGGTGGCGACGCAGGTGAGATTTTTTGTTGTGAATCATAACCAGAGGATGGCCCCCGACTCAATGATATTTTTTTTTAACATAGGAGCTGGACTCTTTTGCCCATAAGATGATTAGAGAAGCCCTGGACGTGCGTTGGCATCGACACATTGTATCCCAGATTCGTCAATGGCAAATTGTTCACCATGGGGCCATGGATTGCTACAGGACAGGCGATGACGTGGACATTCATATCAGTGGCATATTCCACGGAATGTCCCAGACTGGAAAGTCGTACTTGGTCAAGGACGCAACGGTGAAGACGTGCATTAAGGACACTGTAGTGACTCAACTTCAGTCATCCGACAAGTCGACCTTTGTGCACCACGACATTACGGGACTCATCGTGTTCAAGGATGAAGTCGAGGATATTATCGTGAGCCAGAAAGCTGCCGAACGCGACAAGACCGGAAAAGCCGAGCGTGAGAAGTCGATCATGACTGACCAACAGGCCACGTATACGGTCCTCATCTACACAGAGACAAGGGCCAATGGCAGACAGAAGAGAGAACAGGAACACATTCAAACGCGCGTTCACGTGTCCACCTGGTGCTGCACCAACAAGAAGGTGGGAGGAGGGGATGAGGCTCTCGCTTCGAGATTCCTCAACTTCACTGCGACGCGTCATGACTCGGTGAATCTCTACGAGTTCTTGGGGCTTAAGGAGAAGATTGATGAGGTCGACAAACGTATCCTGGAGGACATTGTCAAGTCGATGCGCGTGGACCAGTGTTTTCAGGCTATTATGAACGCCATGATTGACGGAAAGGCCCTTCCTACAGTCTCGATGGACGTGTTTGATTTGGTCATGAGCCGCATGTTGAGTTACATGGACAAGCATGGAGTGGACACCAAGGAGATTCGATGCGTTATGATGGCTCGCAACTTGGCTCGTGTTTACACCATTTTGAACTGTAAGCTCATGCTCTATGACGTCCCTGGGGCGCCCTACGCAGGCCGAGAGTTTGAAATGGATCAGCTCATTGACGCCGTCCCTTACATGTATTGCACAAAGCAGATTGCAATCTTTGCAATCACTCAGCTCAGTGAGGTGAGAGAGAAAAAGGGCACGCGGGTTTCCTTTTTTCATTCATTTGTTTTTTGTCCCCGTCAGATGTTTGTGCACCCGATTCGAGACGTGGTGATGCGGTCAGTGCTCAAGACGGCCGGTTTCCCGTACACAGAGGGCCACAGTGTGGAAGACTACGTCAAAGAGGATGTCGAGGTCAAACTTCCCTGGCTCACGATTGACGAGAAGAACAACCCCATCGAGGTGACAGGACATGATGGCATTTCAAATAGTCTCAATCGAGTGCCTAGAGGGGGCAGAGATGCTGATAACGGCCAGGACGATCCATCAGCTGTTGCGAAGCCTCAGACCGACTACTTTTATGACTTCAACTATGTGATTTTGCGTGGAAAGTACGACGAACTGAAGCGTCTCATTGCACAGAACACGACTGGTATCAAGGCGGGCCCAGAGCAAGTGGATTCTTGCATTGACGCACTGACGAAGAATGTTTTCATTGAGGTGGACCCTTATGTGCGCCAATCCATGAATCATTTCAGGGAGGCCAGAGCTCGAAATATTCCGTTTCAGCCGATCCGAGAAGGCAAGAAAAAGCGCATCCCGGCCATCAAGCGAGAGTTTGGAAATGGTTACATTGCCGTTGCGCTGGAAGCGATTGGTCGCTTGGACGAGAGTTTGCTCATTGAGGCCGTTGGCTCGTGTATCTACGACGGGTTCAGGCCGCAAAACATTCTTTTGGGGATCCACCCCGAGGAGTTGATTTGCTTCCCGAATGGCGAGGAGAAGATTCATCAATACTCTGGACTCTACATGACTCTTGAGATGTCACCGGAGAATAAGACGATCTTCTCCACGGGTGAGAAGTTTACCACGCCTGAGGTGACTTGCTTGAATCCGACACTCCGGAAGATGACTGTGGGTCCGAGCAGAGATCCGGACAAGGCTGTAGACCAGAAGAACGACTACACGGCGGAGATCATAGAGGGCAAGACCAAACGCTTGAAGCCCGTGCATGAGATTGGAGAGGATCTGGACGACTGGGGATGCGCAGTGCATCACTATCGAAATTACATCATGGGCGTCCCGAAACATAGCCCCGCATTGCAGAGGAACATCTTTCGGGTCAGAGATATTTCTCTTCGTTTGTGTTTTTTTTTCTCATCCATGCCTCTTTTTTTTCACAGACCGTCCGAGATCGTTTGCGAGCTGATGCTGGGCTGCTCCCTGAGCCAAGAGAATCAAGGAAGCAACCGAATCCACAGAAGCATTTTGGTCCCAATCAGGGCCCTCCCAAGGACAAGGAAGAGGCCGAAGACGAGGCTCCGGATGCGATCCCTGAAAGCGACGACGAAGAAGGCGACGAGGGGGACAATGATGATGAACTGAATCTTGACGACCTCGAAGATGAAAACTCGGGCGCGAGACGAAGGCAGAAACGATCAGGTGCCAGGGCCCCAAGGAGGGGCAGAGATAGCGGTCGATTCAGCCAGAAGGAGACTGACGAGAGGCGCAAGTTTTTCAGCAATCTCACGACCATCGACTATCCGCTTGACTTGATGAAGGAGGAGTGCGCCATGTTGCTGGCTTTTGAAAAGTCTCGTGCTTCTGGTGATACATCTCACGTCCGCTCGGAAGTCTACAAGTTGTTGTGCGAACAGTGGAAGTACGACAAACAAGTAGCAGAGGCAGCGAATCCAGGAGTGCCTTTCAGGGTGCCTTATCCAGTGGACTTGACGTTGACAAACCTTGCGCGCAACAGCATGGCTTTCAAGATCTCCACGGGGCTGGCCGCGCTTCCCGATCCTGCCTCCTACAGGGATGAGCATTATGGACCAAAGCTGAAGCGCCGTCCTGTGGGAGCATTACCGTCGTCAGAGCCTGTCAACGCGGCCAACAAGAGCATGGCATTGGTTCTTACCAACGCCAACCGCAGGATGTCAAGGACGACTGGAGAAAACCATGAAGCGCCAATAGTGGTTCCTCCTCCAAACAAGGCTGCGCTGGCTGTGTGGATGAAGTTGAAACAGAACTCCGCTCTCAGGGCTACCATTGACAACGATAACAATGTTGACGGATCTTTGGGGCAAGGACTTTTGAACATGCTCTCGGTGGCACAAAAAACTTTCCCTGATCGACCCACGGATGAGCTGTCCAGGGATCTGGGGATTGACGATGCCCTCCTTCCGGAACAACAATATCGCCCAGCTGAGCAAGAGCAGAGACGGAGACAGCGTAGCCAAGACGAGGCCGATATTGCAGCCGCGGCAGCTTTTGACGAAGATGACGGCGTCACAAGGACTGGCTATGAAAATGACGCCGATGCAAGTCGGATGACTATTGTCAGGCCGAAGAGAGTGCCCAAGAATATTCTCGTTCAGCAGCAGTTGGACAAGCAGGCAAAGAAGAAGACGAACAAGAAGCAGAGGCAAAACGGAGGGCTCAAGGCAGCTTCGATGGGAGAAGTGAGGAAGGCCATTGGGGCCATGAGAAGGAGTAATCAATGAAAAATAGAGATTTTTATTTTCCTTTTTTTCAGTCCTTCTCTTCCACGGCAATCCTCTTGAGCGCGTCAAGGATGTTCTTCGCGCTGAGTTCTGCTCTCATCCGGGCAGTAATGAGGACAGGCGTAGTTTCTGACTTTGCACAGTAGTGTTCATAACTCTGCACAACAGCGGCAGCGACAACTGCAAGGAAAGCCTCTGCAATAGGCTTGCCCTTCAAGAACATATCGAATGGATAAGCACTTTTTTCAATGACATGCCTGTCGATCTCCGACAAGGCTCCTTTCAATGCCAACTCGATCTTCATTTCGTCCGCGAACACGTAAAACTTCTCTGTCTCTGACATGTCCCTCTTCGCTCAACGATTTTCAGAAATCAAAAAAATTCATTTGTAGTCAACTGACATCAAAAAAAAAATTCTCGCTCAGATCGACTCCTCAATGAAAAATCCCGGTTTCAGTAACAATTTTTTTTTGAAATCAATGAAACAGAACTGATTTATTCATCTTTGGGCTTCAGCCAGTAGTGTCCATCAGATCTTTTCTCTGCATACTTTTCCAGCCACGCTTCCTTGGTGGGAGGTTTGCCTCTGACACCAATTTCAGTCTCTCCGCCTCCACGACTTCTCGTATTAATCCCATCAGCCGCTCTGCAATGGGTAACATCACGGGGCACTCGAACACCGTAGGGTCCTTCCCAATACGTAGCATTGGCGCAGATATCCTCTTCCCCGCACCAGCGCAGCTGAACAGGATACGTTTCAAGGTACTGGACACACGTATGACCAGCTTTTTCCAGTCTTTTCCCTTCCTTCTCCGCGGCAGCGTCCTCGTCTCTCATGACATCATCCTCGTCTCTCATTGATTGCGCGTTGCCCATGTCGTCACTGTTCATTGAGTTGTCCCCTCTTTGCTCTCAAACAACTTTCAGAAATCAAAAAAATTCATTTCTTTTTGTCAATCATGAAAAAAATTCTCGCTCAGATGGACTCCTCAGGCAGCGACATGTCGACCAACTTTCGGTCTGGAGCACGCTCCTGTTCCAAAGCCTTGGCAGCCCTCTCGGCAGCCGCCTCCTCGGCCTCAGTGAGAACCGGTCGCATGCGTCCTCGGTTGTTTTTTTCCGAGACGCTCTCCTTGACCCCGGGGTTCGGGTTGTCGACCTTTTTGCGGCGATCGTCATTGGACAAGAACATGAGCACTTCGCGCAGCGTGTGGAGATCGATCCAGTCCTGATAGATGCCAAACATGCATTTATCGTGGTACTCCTTCGGTACCGGGGTGCCTTCGTACTTTCCCAACTTGATGAGTCGATCCTCAACCCGTACATAACCTCCCTCTTGACCCTCAGTGCCGTCGTTGAGCCGCATGGCCATCCACGCCTTGGGATCGATTCCCGTGTAGATGTACTTGCCTGTGTCAGGGTCAACGGCAGCGGAATATTTTCCACAAAAATACTTGTTGCGGGCCCTCAGAACGGAGCACAGGTTTGACCGCAAAACAGCGAACCCAGGATCCAGAGGGTCAGAGAACGCTGCACTGGCAGGGGGCGTCAGCTTGGGCGTCATAAGAGGCGCAAAGTAGGCGTAGGGAATACGACACATGGACAAAATGCAGAACTCTTGCACAGCAATGTATCGACGGGTGTATCTGCGGCGACGGAGTGAACAATTCTGATTCACCAGAAAAAAAATTGGAAAGACTTACCTGACCCATTCATTGGCAAAGCGCGTAACCAAGTCGACAAAATAAGCTCTGTTGTCATTAGCATAGGGTCCCTGACGCTGCCCCGTGGGAATTTTTCCCAGCCCGACAATGATGTCCACGGCCTCCCAAAAGTCCCCAGCCACGCGGAACTCCAATCGGACTCTGTTGGTGTCGCATTGCTTCTTGAATGGCTTGTCCCTGGTATCCAACTCATGGATAGCCTTGCGCAGATAGTGCAAACGACTGGCCAATGTGATGGCATCCGTGAAGCGCATACACGGGTCCACTTGGCGGTTGCAGTAGAGCAACAAAGGGCTCACGGAAAGAGGACAGGCTGCAATGTGAGAATGGATGACTGCAAAAGACAGAGAGAAAGCAATGAGACACAGCGTGAAGGGATCGACAAACACTCAACTAATCATGTCCACTTCACTGGAGTAAGTGCGCTCCGCAGCCTTCATCAGCAACGACATGTCAGGCAACTTCTGGGCCAATCTATCGTCCACTTCTTGAGGCGGAGCAATGAGCTGAAATTTGGTCCCGTGATCGGTCACGTATCCCAACGGAGAGACGTCTGTTACGAGGTCATCGATGCGCTTGAAAACTTCCAATAGCGGCCCTGAAGCAGGCCGCACGTCCATATTTGCGACACGCGTCACTGGGTTGTCCGAAGACGCGTCCTCGCTCGTGTCCATGGCATCTTCTTGATGCTGTTGTTGTTTCTTCTTGTTCTTCTTCTGGGGAGCCGCAAAAAGCCGCTTCGCGGATTGTTCGACAGTCTCTTTGGCGGGATCAACAGGTCTTGGGGGCAGTGGCACATGCTGTCCGTGAACGTTGACTGTGGGATCAATCTTTGGTGCTTGCCACTGGCCCCTCTCAGCCAGCTGCTGGGTCAAACCACTGGCAAACGCGGGCCCCGTTTCAGATTCTTCGTCGTCTCCCTGGTCCATTGCTTGCGGTCCTTCGGCAGAGTCTTGTTGTCGTTGCTGCTGAATGGCGCGCGTCGTGCCGGACACCTTCTTCAGCAGATCATCAACAAACGTCTCTCGAGACGCTTCAATACCTCGCCAAAAGGCCTCCATCTGGTATTCATCAACGTTCTCCGCGTGCAGAATCTTGCCTGGTGAGAAAAGGTCGACGATGAAAAAAAAATTCTTCCCCGAGAAAAAAAAAATCTCACCGATCCGCGCCTTGGCGTTGGGATCCACATTCAAAAAGGGGCTTGGTCCTTGTCGCGCAATGAGATCCTTGATGGATGCGTCTCCAATCTTTGGCGCAATGAAGCAGCCCCCCTTTCGGCCCCCGCTAATCTTTGGGACGAATCCATTTTGTTGTTGTTGTCGCTGTTCGTTGCCAGAGATTGCCTCCATGTTTCCCCCAAAAGTTTCTGTTTCGTTTCTTTCTTTTTTTGGTTTCTGTTTCACTCGTATCCGGCCAATCTACGGCCCAGGGGCGTGAGATCGGGCACCTGAGTGAGCGGATTGAGATCCGGAAGAGGCTTTCCGTAAGTCTGAGGCGCCTTTCCAAAGACGCGAGGACGGTGTGGCCAGTGATTGGTCGTGCGACAAGTTTCAAAGTCATGCCGCTTGCGCTTCAGTTCAGCATCAGTGGCCATTCGACGAGGCGTGTAGCAGACGAAAGTAACGCAACGCGTGTTTGGAAGTGCGCGTCCTTCAATAGATTCCATTCCTTGATGAACTGTGCGGCTGTCCCAAAGAACAAGAGATCCAGCTGGACACTGAATGCATCTCAGAGGGCACCCCTTTTCTACTGAGAAGAACTCCTGTTGAGCGTTGTTCGCAAGCTTGTACCAATCCGTCTTTTGATCGCGGAGATTAAATCGCCGAGCAAACGCTGCAAAGTGTCGATGGCTCCCCTCGTAGACTGCCAGTGTGGCGTCGAGCGGGTTCACATCGAGTGCCGTCACCCATCCTTGGATACACTGAAATGACGGATCGCTCAATCGTTGATCGAGATGCATCCACGAACGGCCCTAAGAAAAAAAAAAAGAAAAAAAAAAAGAAAAAATGCCTCCCCACAAACCTTAAAATTGCCAGTGCCTGTGGCCTCGTGCGGCAAATGAAGAGCCGATCCATCAAAGCTCACAAGGAGATCCTCTGGCTTCGCTTTCCAAATCTTCGAAAAGACGTCGACGACTGCCGGGTTCTGCCGAACTTCCCAAGCAAATGGCGCATGTCCGATACCCCAGTATTGCATGAGCATTGAATGCGAGGGAAGAAGCGTCTCGTTGAATCGGAGCCACGACGACTGGTCGGCCTGTCAGAGAAAAAAAAAGAAAAAAAAAAGAAAAAAAATTCTCGCTCGACGGCACCACAAACCTCCGAAACGACGCCGTTTGAGACGTGCTCTACAAAACTCCACATGCCTCGATACATGGCACCACACTGAGCCTGATTAAGAACTCCTGGGATGATCGCGACGCCAAACTCATCGAGCGTTCGGGAGGCGGTCTCGGCGGTGCAAAGCAAGTGCTCGCAGCTGTAGTTACTCGCCATTGGCATCGGAAGCTTGACGATTTCTGTCTTCTTGTTTGTCTCGGCGTTCTTCTTCGGCCTCTTGTTGCCATTGCGATTTGCGCAGTCGTGGTCATTAACGTCGTCGTCTACGCGTTCCTGCTTGGATCTCATTCGCAACAAAAAAAGCACACCTCTTCTTTGCACAGTCGAATCACATCAAAAAAAAAGAAAAAAAAGCGAAAGAGCGTCTTACGGCCCACCCGCTTCAATGCTTCTTCTGTTCTCCCTATTCCTTGTACTCGGCGCGGCACAGGGCCCTATCCCAGGCTGCCCTAACAACACCGTTTGCTACTGGTTCCGTTATTACAACAACAACACGTGTCTCGGCAACGGATACACGTCCTACGTGTCCCAAATGGCACAGCCAGGAGTACCCGCAATTGGCGAACTGTCAAGTTGCACCGCGCTTCCCAACAACACATCAGTGAGGTGTTCTTACACGGGCAACCAGTTTTCGTTCGGAGTGATCGTTTACCATAACACTCTGACTTGCTCCGGAGCGCCGTTCATCAACGGTACGCAGGCTTGCTTTCCGAACGGGAACGGACTTTGTGTTGCAAACAACTGCGGATCGTGCACTGGCCCGACGTGTACGTTTCCTTGGCCTTACTTCGTCGCCTTCGATGGCGGCTATCTCAACAATACAGCAACAACGACTACGACAACGACAACAATAGCCACGACGACGGCGACGACAACGACGAGTTCAAACGCAACGACTTCTGTGACAACAACGCGTCCTGCATCAGCAGTGCTTCTGACGGTGTCAATGATGGCGTTTCTGTTCGCTGCAGTGTCGAGTCTGTGAAGAAAAAAAGGTTTTAAAATCTCGCTCGCGCAGCGTTTTTTTTTTTT
>FRDC01003495.1_pt2 | contig 25209 bp, 19 predicted proteins | sample 1106171 | NCBI WGS metagenome assembly FRDC01 (sample SAMEA3930566, study PRJEB13176) | freshwater metagenome | biome: Drinking water system; feature: drinking water; material: water | place: Singapore | collected 2014-12-20 | reverse complement strand
CATCGGCTGGAGCTGCAAGCCTCCGCTCGGCGGCTGACTGACGGAGAAACTCCTCGTCGCCGTCGCTTCGGGGTTGGTGAGCTCACTATGGTTGGCCTGCGCCAACACCAGCCTGACTTGATGCGTCGCCGAGGAGAGGCCGAAGACATCGAACGTGTTGGCGGATTTCCAATGGACGAAATGGGTATGGGCGCCGTTGTATTGGACGCCGTTGTCGTCGGTGATGCCGGCGCCGTTGTAGAACATGTAGGGGGTCTGGTCGCCGTCGAGATACAGATGCAGATGTGTCTGCCCCGGCGTCCCGATCGTATGGTGCTGGACCCCAAAGCCGACGGTCACGGCGCCGACCGGCACAGAGGCGCCGGCCGCCGGATCGGTGATCGAAACCGTGGGCACCGCCGCGGGAATCAGGCCGGGTGGAACATTCGTGTTTTCCGGTTTGGGGACGATGTTCTGCGGCGGAAACTCAGCGGTCGAGCGACCGGTTCCTGAATTCATGGTGACGAACCCCAGGTTGACCGGGCCGTTGCTGGTGAAGGCAAATACGTTCGTCATTCCCGGATAGAACGGATACACGACTCCGTTGCTCACGAAGAACAGACGGATGTTCTGCTGGGCCGGCAGGTTCGGAAGGGAGAAGGAAAATCGTCCGGGACTACTCGGCGGGCGACCCGCTGTGTCGTCTTGAGCGAGAATCTGGTCGTTGTCGTTCATCGCGACAATACTTGTACCGCCGACCGTTCCCGCGATGGAGACGCCCTGCACCGTCGGCGAGACGCCCCCGCCTCCCCCATTGTCCGTGCAGGAGACCAACGCACAGCCGATCACAGCGGCCCCAATGAGGGGGAGCACCGAGATGGTCCTCGCGAACGTCATGTCCTGTTGGAAGAGCAGGAACGATGCCGACGAGGTACGGCCGCTAAGATGAGCAACTCACAGACAAATGTTTGCCCCAGCTGGGCGGAGGGGCGGCGTAGGCGTCCATCCCCGGTTGGTCGTCGTAGGGGTTTTGCAGCAGGGCAAAGAGCCGATCAATCTCAGCAACGTCCTTCTGGTGCGCCTTGTCGATGGCCACCTGGGCGAGGTAATTGCGCAAGACGTACCGCGGATTCACCCGGTCCATTCGTTGGCGTCGTTCGGCATCCCGGCTCCGTTCGGCGCGCAACCGTTCCCGATACCGCGCCGCCCAGTCGTCGAAGCCCTCACGATCGAGAAAGTGTTCGCGCAGCCGTTCATTGGCAGCCGCATCGGCGGAATTGAACATGCCGAGCTCCCGGAACAGGATCGTGTAATCCGAGCGGCTGTCTTGCAACAGACCAAGCAGGTCTCGGATCAGGTCGTCATCTTCCGCGCGCTCCTCTCTCAAACCCAACTTGGCCCTCATGAGCATCAGGTATTCCCCTTCGAACGTCGGGGTGTATGTATCCAGCCCGGCTTTCAGTGCCTCTTTTTCGGCGAGCGGCAACAGCGCCTGCGCCAGACAGCTGAGATTCCAGAGCCCGATGTACGGTTGCTGGTTGAACGCATACCGACCGTTGTGGTCCGAATGATTACAGACGAACCCGGCATCGTAGTCGTCCATGAACCCGTAGGGCCCATAGTCCAACGTCACGCCGAGGATCGACATGTTGTCGGTGTTCATGACGCCGTGTGCCCAACCGACGGCTTGCCAGCGCGCGATCAATCGGGCGGTCCGCTCGACGACTTCGGTGAAAAACCGCGCGTACCGGTCGGTTGCCCCCGTCAGATGGCCGTAATGCTGGTCGATCACGTAGTCGGTTAACACCCGCAAGTGCTCGTGCTGCTTCCTGTAGTAAAAGACTTCAAAGGTCCCGAAGCGTACGTGCGAGGGAGCCATGCGTACCAACATCGCCCCCGTCTCGATTTGTTCGCGGTACACCTTGTCCTCGCTGCCGACGAGACAGAGGGCTTGTGTCGTCGGAATACCCAGCCCGCTCATTGCGGCGCAACAGAGGTACTCCCGGATCGTGCTCCGCAACACCGCGCGCCCGTCGCCGTCCCGCGAGAACGGTGTCATGCCGGCGCCTTTCAAATGGAGATCCCAGCGCTCGCCGCGTTCGTTCCTCACTTCGCCCAACAAGATCGCGCGGCCGTCGCCGAGTTGCGGCACATAGACCCCAAATTGATGGCCGGCATAGAGCATGGCGAGCGGATCCATGCCCGGTGCGAGCATGCTTCCGCCGAAGACTCCGGCCAACTCCGGCCGCTTGAATTCCTGCGGGTCCAGATCGATCAGTCGAGCGGCATGGGGATTGGCATGGATCAGGTATGGTGGCGACTGGAAAGGCGTTGGATTCAGTTTGGCGTAAAATGCGGCCGGCAGCCGGGCGTAGCTGTTGTCGAATGAGAGGGTCTCGAGGGTGCGACCGGCCATGGCTTTAGGATGCCAGGGCTATCGCGCCGGTTTCAAGGCTACGGTCGACACCCTGCGACGAGTCACTGCCTGCCGTCTCATTTTCCGTTCACCAGCTCCCGGTCGACGGTGAATACGAACACCCGTTCACCCAACTGCACGTCAATGTCCGTGAAGACGCCGAGCACCTTCGCGCCGGTGATCTCGCCGACCTGCTCACAGAGCTTATCACGACCCTGCGCGATCAGGTTCTGCCGCAGACGCTTCACCATATCGACCCCTTCCGCCGTTTTGGCGAGCTGGCGCTCGGCGGGAGTGAGGACCCCCTTGAGCCGGACGACCACCAAGTCCCGCACGATGCTGGCCCGGACGTCGTCCGGTCCCCGGCCCATGAACTCCTGCTCGAACTTGATGATCGCGTTGCGGATGGCGTTTTCCATGGCGTCGCTGCGATTATAGGATCGGCGGGAGAAGTGAACAAGCGGTATCCACAGGCGTCGCCCCGGCTGACGCTCGACCTCGATCTGTCGCGGTCCGGGATTTGTGGCTTGACGCTGCGCTCGAGGGCGTATTATTCATGAGCCCGCTTACAGACAGAGGGCGATGTTGCCCCTCCACACCAGGTCGGGCAGGACGCCAGATTTTCGAGATCGGGCCGTAGGGTGACCAGCAGCTCCAAGGAGAGGCCGGTCGCAGTACAAGCCAACCGCATCGCGTCGACGACCGGTCGCGCGTAGTGGTTGGCTTTTTTTGTATGTCCTCCTCGAGGTCTTCATGACGGCCGTGCTCCTTGTTCCCTTGCTTCCGCTACTAGCGACGGCGCTCGTCCTCCTCGGCAGTGACAGCACCAGCCGGCGGAGAGCTCAGCTCGCGGCTTGGCCGATCGGCGCGGCGTTTGTCGCCGCCCTCGTGACGTTGTACGTCGTCGCCGTTCAGGGTCCCCTCACGGTGAGACTCTACAATTCGTCCGCAGGCGCTTCCTTCGCCGTTCCTCTCGGCCTGTATGTCGACCGGCTGAGTGCCGTCATGATGGTGTTGATCTCGGGTGTCGGCACGATCATCTACACCTATTCCGTCGGCTACATGTACCAAGACCCGCACGAACGCCGTTATCTCGCGTTGATCGGGTTCACCACCTTCGTCTTGCTCTGTATGGTGTCGAGCGCCAACCTCCTGATGTTGTTCATCTTCTGGCAGTTTCTGAGTTACTTGCTGTACCTGCTCGCGCACAACCATGTCCATGCCGCCACACTCGCCGGTGCCTTCCGGACGTTCACGCTCTTACGTGTGGGCGACATTGCCTTCCTCGGCGGCTTGGTCCTAGCCTATCAGTTGTTCGGCACCTTGGAGTTTCCGGATCTGTTCGCGCGGGCGACGGCGGGCGACGTGATGGTGACGCTCTTGCCGGGATGGGAAGTCAGCGGGGCGACGGCGGTCACCCTCTTGTTGTTCGTCGGCGGCATGAGCAAGTCGGCACAATTTCCTTTGCATATTTGGCTGCCGCGTTCGCTCTACGCACCAACACCGGTCCATGCGTTGCTCCATGCCGGCATCATCAACGCCGGCGGGTTTCTGATCAACCGGCTGGCGCCGCTCTTCGGGATGAGCTCGACCACTCTCCACGTAGCGTTCGTCGTCGGTACCCTGACGGCAATTCTCGGCGCCTCCATGATGCTGGCGCAAAACGACATCAAGAAGACGCTCGGCTTCTCCACCATTGGCCAAATGGGCTACATGATCATGGAATGCGGCTTGGGCGCCTTCTCGCTGGCGGTGTTCCATCTGATCGCGCACGGGCTGTTCAAAGCCACCGTGTTCCTCAACTGCGGCAACGTCATCCACAAGGCGCGGTTGGAGCCGCACTTTCCCCACGTCGATCACCAGCATGAAGATGAAGGGTTCTCTCGCCTGACCTGGTCCACCGGGTTTGTGACGACGTTATTGATCCCCCTGCTGATTCTCCTCGTCACACACGGCATCCTCCGTATTCCGCTGCTGGAAGCGCAAGGCACAGTGATCTTCCTGTTCTTCATCTGGATCACCTCGTCACAGGCGATTTTGACGCTCACGCGACTAAAAGCCGTGGCCTCGTGGAAAGTGTCGGCGGCCATGCTGCTGACCCTGCTCTTCGTCGTCTTCGTCTACCTCTTCGCGGTCGAGTCGTTCACGGCATTCTTGTATCCCAACTCTGAGGAAGTGGCTTCGTATTTCAAGGCCGCCGATCTGCCCGATTGGCTGTTCGACCTGATCATTCTGGGAGCGACTATCCTCACCGTCGTCAGCTGGTCCTACCTCTATATGCGCGCCCACGGCCGCACGATGTGGACCCCGGCCTGGATCGAAAGCCTGCGCATTCGCCTCTATGTCTTGTTCATGAACCGATTGTACGCCGACGAGTTGTACCAGCTGCTGGGGCAGGCGATGATGAGACTCATCCATCGGCTCGATAAGCGGGAACAGGGCTGGTCTCGATGATCGACCCGGCCGTCATGCCCTGGTTGCTGGCCGCCGTACCGATGATCGGCGCAGCGGCGAGTCTTCTGTTCTGGTCCGACGCGGAGCGGCTCAAGCAATCGGCGCTCGTGTGGTCGCTCATCAGCATCGCCCCGGTGATCGGCTTCACCGGCCACCTCACCATGCCGCCCGAAGGGTTCTTGTCGTTGTACCTGTTGCCGCTGGCCGCGCTGGTCTCCATTCTCGGCCAGCCGGTCCAGCCGGAACATCGATTGTCCTGGGTGCTGACGCTGGCCTGGTTGGGCTTGGGGCTCGGCATTTTGGCTGGCGGGGACCTCGCCGGGCGTCTGTTCCTGATGGTACTGCTGCTGTCGATCATCGTGCGGCTCTCTCGCCACCATACCGAACTCTGGCCGATTTCCTGGTGGGGCATCGGCCTGTTTTCGTTCGCGATTCTCTGCATCGCACTGTCTGTGTTGACCGGGCCTCCGGTGTCGTCCGTCGCGTCGCTCGTCACCTGTGCGATTCTGTTGCCCCTGCTGCCGTTCCACGACGGCCATTTGACCGTCCTCACCCGATTGCCGGGGAATCTCCCGACGTTCATCGTCGTGCTGCTGCCGGTGATCGGGCAACATGAAGTGTCCGGGGTCCTGACGGCGGTCCCGGAAGTGGTCGCCTGGGCGGTCGGGCTGTTTGCGTTGATCGGCGCGCTCTACGGGGCGCTCAAAGCGCTGGTGCAAACGCGTGTCCGGCTGCTCTTGGCCTATGGCAGCCTGTCGTTGTATTCGCTGGTCTGGTGGTTCCTCGTCACCACCAGGGAGGCTACTCCCCGAATGGCTCTGCTGGTCGGAGCCGTCGGCTTGGCCACGAGCGGATTGCTGCTGGGCTGGCAGGTCATTCGCACAAGGTACGGAGACGACGTCGACCCGCAGGCGATCAGCGGACTGGCGGCGGCCATGCCTCAATATGCCGTACTGCTGTCGCTGACGGCACTTGCCGCGATGGGTCTGCCGCCCTTCGGAGTCTTCGCGGGCTTCACCGGCTTGCTGTTGATCTCGACCCATCCCACGACCATTGGGTTGGGATTGGCGTTGCTCGCATGGCTCTCCGCCTCCTGGTACTTGATGCAGATGGTTCAGCAGCTGCTCTTCGGCCCCCGCCGTCCGGACATCCGATACACGGAGCTCTTGCCGACCGAGACCGCCGCGTTGGCGATCGTGGTCTGCGCGCTTCTGATACTGGGCCTGGCGCCGGCCGACTTGTTCACGTTCGGGCAACCGGCACAGACCACCGGCGCGTTCACGCACGTCCTGACATGGAACAGATAGTCCGAGAAGCCGATATCGAAACCCGGCGCATGGAACTGCGCGGGGTCGTGAAACTCGCCGGCGAGGTCATCGCGCGGTACTGGCCGATGCGGACGTTCGTCCATCACAATCCACTCCACAGCCTCGAGTATCTTCCGTTCGAAGAAACCGTCCGGCGCGGCAAACAATTCATGGGCGGCAACGGATACCTCCCCGGCGAGTTGTACCGCGAATACGTGCAGTCTGGCCGGATCGAGTGCCGGCATCTCGACGAGGCGCTGGCCTCTGTCGTAGAAGACAAACAGGTAGCCCTCGGCGCGCGGACGGTCACGCAGGCGGACGTGTTCCGTCTCTGCCTCAGTGAGGGCCTCTCGTCGCCCGTCATCGAACCGCTCGACGAACAGTTGCCCGACCCCTCGAACGGCATGATCGATCGACTCGTCGCCCGACTCGAATCGGTCTCGGCGTTTCCGCCGTTGCGCGATCGGGTCCGGACGATCGCCGAAGGCGATCAGAGCGCGCTCGGACGCTGGCTCACGCTCTCACACTGGTGCGACGACACATTCGGCACGCAGATCGTCCGGTTGATCAACGACCAGATGATCAAGTGGTGTGAAGCCTTCCTCGACGAAGGCCATGCCGCTTGGGTGATGCCGGAACGGGAGCAGGGGCTCTATGGCTCATGGAAAACGCTCGCGGCGCAGGAATGGTCGCTCTGCGGGATTGCGGACAGCCGCAGGAAGATCGCCCAGCTGCCGGAGCATCCGGAAGACACGTTGCTGGAGAGTCTCGACGCACTCGGAATACCTTCCAAGCTGCGCCAGGATTATCTTTCCTTGCAACTGACCGCACTGCCGGGGTGGGCCGGCTTTATCAAGTGGCGCGGCGAAGAACGGGACTATCCGTGGCAACAGGCCCATCCCGCCGGCCTCGTCAAATTCCTCGCCATTCGCCTCTGGTACGCGCGTGAACTGGTGCAGAAGGTCTGCAACGAGGAATTGGGAATCGAGGGACGTTACGACGCCGTCACCCACTACATGCGCGCACAGGGCGCGGAGTACTACCTCCGTCGGCAGCGGGTGGCCGGCAGGCTGCCCGCCCTGTACGCAGAAGAAGTCGACCGTCTCGCGCACCAGAAAGGCAAGAGCTGGCAGTCGGTGCTCGACCGCTATCAGGCGGAAGTCGTACCCCGGCAAGAAGCCGCGGTCAGGCGCGGGGCCGCCAAACGACTGCTCGCGCTCGCCCGATCGCTGGAGATCGACGAGGTCGAACTCATGGCGTCGGTGCCCTCCGCGCTCAAGCAGGTCGTCGATTGGATCGAATCCTTTCCGGAGTCCGAGCAGGGACCGGTGTGGCTGAAGGCCTTTGAGGCCGGCTACCAGGAACACCTGCTGACTCAGCTGCGCCCCCGGACGACCGACGCCGGCCAGCCGTCAGCCGTGCGCCCCTATTCGCAGTCGGTCTACTGCATCGACGTGCGCTCCGAACCGTTCCGCCGGCACCTGGAATCGGTCGGCGCCCACGACACCTACGGCTTCGCCGGGTTCTTCGCAGCCTTCATCCGTTATCGGGCCTGGGGGCACGAGCACGACACCGAACAATTTCCGGTCATCATGCGGGCGAAGAATGAAGTGCGGGAGATTCCCCGGAGCTACCTGGACCATAAGGTGTCAAAACACCAAGCGCGCGCCAAGTGGGTGCAGGCCGGCCATACGCTGTTGCATGATCTGAAAGAAAACGTGGTGACGCCCTACGTGATGGTGGAATCACTGGGCTGGTTCTATGCACTCCCGATCTTCGGCAAGACGCTCCTGCCCTCTCTCTACCGGCGCTGGACCGTCTGGCTCCGCAGCCTCTTTGTTCCGAGCATCGCCACGACGCTCACGGTCGACAAGATGCCGCCGGCCGAAACGGCGGAGATGCTCGACGCCGAGCAACAGGCGACCGTGAGAAAAGCGCTGCGGGAACGGCTCGGCTTCCGCAGTTCCCGGATCACGCCGGCCTTGGTCGAGGGGTTGCGCCAGCGGGCCGTCACCGGACAAGGGGATCCGGATCCGTTGCTTGTACAGGAAGCGGCGCAGGCGGGGCTGGCCGGGACCGCACTCGCGGAGTTCGTCGAGGTGTTGCGCCGGGACTATGAACTCAACGCACGCGCCGCGTCCCGCCAGAAGGAACGGATCACCAGGACCGGATTCACGTTGGAGGAACAGGCGCTCACCGTCGATACGGCGCTCCGCATGATGGGGCTGACCAGAAATTTTGCACGCCTCGTGCTCTTCTGCTCCCACGGCAGCACGTCGGAGAACAATCCCTACGAATCTGCGCTCGACTGCGGCGCCTGCGGCGGCAACGAAGGCAAGCCGAACGCCCGTGTGCTGGCCATGATGGCGAACAATCAGAAAGTGCGCGAACGGCTCCTCAAGACCGGTATCGAGATTCCCGCCGACACACATTTCCTCGCCGGTCAAATGGACACCACCACCGACCAAGTCCAATTGTTCGATCTAGAGGACATCCCGCCGACCCATCGGGCGGATCTCTCGCGGTTACAAGAAGATCTCAAGGAAGCGGCGGAACTGGCCAGCGAGGAACGGTGCGGCCGGTTTCCCGACGTTCAGCAGAAGCTGGAAGGCAGGAAGGCCGAATCACACGTGAGGCAGCGGAGCGTGGATTGGAGCCAGGTGCGGCCTGAGTGGGGGCTGTCGAGCAATACGGCGTTTTTGATCGGCCGCCGGGAGCTCACGAAAGGCCTGGACCTGGGCGGGCGGGTCTTTCTCCATTCGTACGACTACCGTGAAGATCCCAGCAACCGCCTGCTCGAAGTGCTGCTGACGGCGCCCCAAGTCGTGGCACAGTGGATCAACATGGAACATTATTTCTCAGCAGTGGACAACGACGTCTATGGCAGCGGCAGCAAGATCTACCACAACGTGGTCGGCCGGCTCGGGATCATGTCCGGCCCCTGGAGCGACCTCCGGCTCGGGCTGGCCCGGCAGACCGTGATGAACGGTGAGCTGCCGTACCATGAACCCATGCGCCTGTTGACGATCGTGGAAGCCCCGCGCTCCCGCATCGACAAGCTGATCGACCGGCACGAAGTTTTGCAGCATTTCTATCACAACGAATGGGTCCATCTCGTCGCGCTCGACCCCGAGGACCAAGTATGGTATCGGTATCGCCCCGACGGCGAGTGGCACCCGATTGCTTGACCTATCGTAAGGCCGGAAAGGAGATTTGAATGAGCCTGACCCTGCACCCGATGAAAGAAATTCGCGTGATCGTGGCCGGAGAACATCGCGCGTTCGTGACCGAACTGCTGGACCGCGTCAAGGCAACCGGCTACACGATCATCGGCAATCTATCGGGAAAAGGCCACCACGGCGTGCGCGAGGCCCACTTCATGTTCAGCGAGCAGGAGAGCCTCGAAATGATCATGACGGTGGTGCCGGACGACAAGGTCGAGCCGATCCTGGCCGGCTTGCGGCCGCTCTTCGAGCGCCACTCCGGGGTCATGTTCGTGGCCGACGTAGCGGTCAGCCGGCAGGAGTATTTCGGCAAGAAACCGAAAGGGGCTTAACCGGCCTGTCTCTCGCCCTTGTCATGGAAGCCCGAACTTGTCTAGAATGAGCGCCTTCCTGGGAGACCTGACGTGAAGGGTTTACGCTTCGAACGGATCGGCCAAGGACGTTACTACAACGTGGTCTTCCACCTGGGGAGCACCTATGTGCCGGTCAGTGACGAAACCGTCGAAGAACTGAAGGCCCAGAGTCTGCTCCCCGCCGAACGCTTCCTCGATCTGCTCGTCGACCGCGTCGGGTATTCGTCTTACCTCAAGGAACAGATCCGGACGGAACTGAAAAGTTCCGGCGATCCGGTGACGCAGATTACGGTCCTCCAGGGCGCCATCCGCGAACTGTAATCAGGCGTTGAAAAGCGCCGCCAGCTTCGTTCTCGCTTCACTCAAAGGCTCAACGTATCGGCAAACATACGCCTCGCCTTTTCGTTCGCTGCGGCCTTGCGAGAGATCATTTTGAGCGGGCTTACCTACTTCGTACCACGGAGAAAAGGCTCTACGAGGGGGTCAACAGCTTTAGCAAGCACACATGCCGTCCGATCAAGCGATCGAACTGTTCGGTTGCAGTCCACCATGTGGCCTATAGTCCATATGATGTAGAAAGAAACGGCGCCCACAAGGAAAGTGAGTATGGCGATCGTCACAAACAATCTATTCCTATCCGAGCAATTGAGTTGCACAATGCTCCGCCAACCTAGTCCGCCACCCTGCCTTCCTGAAAAAGCTGATTCAGAATCATGTTCTTCTTGTCGGGATCTTGGTAGTACTTGAGCGCCTTGGTGTAGTTGTCCAACGCGCTCTCTGGTTTTCTCTTCTGAGCGTAATACTCTGCCAGGCCATGGTAGGCGCGGGCGTCCTGCTCGTTGGCCTTGAGACCGCGGTTGAACGCCTCGAAGGCATCCTGCAGGTGGCCCTTGCCGAGCGAGATCCAGCCGAGCGCCGTGTGAGCCGGGCCGAAATCAGGATTCGCCCGCAGGGCTTCCTGATATTCCTTCTGCGCAAGATCGAGCCGGCTGCGCGTTTCATACAAGCCTCCCAAGGCAAAATGTACATCCGCATCGTTCGGGTTGAGCCGCAACGCTTCTTTATAGGCTTGCAGTGCCGGCTCCATCTTGCCCTGCTCGGCCAGGGCACAGGCCAAGTTGGCATGGGCCACACTGTCGTTGGGGTTGAGTTTGATGACTTCCCTGTATTGCGGGATCGCCATCTCCAACCGGCCCTGCTCTTGATACGCCACGCCGAGGTTCGTCCGCGCCGGCGCATAGGTTGGATCGAGGCGAACCGCCTCCTTGTACTCTTTGATCGCCATTTCCAAGTGGCTGGCCCGTTCATGGATCTGCGCCAGGAAGTAGTGCGGATAGGCCGACTGCGGCGCGAGCTTCGCCGACTCCTTGTAGGAGAGTATCGACTGTTCCGACTGGCCGGACTGGGCGAGGAACAAGCCTTGGACCAAGTGGGTCGCGGCCTGATTCGGATATGCCGCCAGCAGTCCGTCGACCCACGCCTTCACCTGCGCGATATCGTCCGGTTGCTCCAGACATTTGGCATGGCTGGCCCAGGCATCGGCAAACCGCCCCTTCAGCAGATGCACCACGTTCAGCACGAAGTGCGGCCGCGGATTTCGTTGATCGAGTGCGGCCGGGTGCCGTGTCCAGGCCAATGCTTCGCGCTCGGCCCGGTCCCAGTCGCCGTTCACAAGCGCCGATTCACAGCTGGTCTGGTGCTCGCTCATGGGACGTGGCGTGGCCTAGCGTGTCAGGTGGTCTTCGATGTCCGGTGAGGTGGCTTGCACGTGGGTGCCGAGAGCCGGGTACCGCTCGGTGAGTGCTTGTTTCATCAGCCAGGCGATCGTCCGGTATGACCAATGACCTTTGACGCCGGACCGCAACTTGGCGATGTATTCGGCCTCGGCGAAATCCATCTTGAAGAGGCAGCGAACCTTGAACCCGAACGGGATGGCATAAAGCGCGGCCTCCCCGTTCACCCTTCTCAACTGATCGATGTCGGCTTTCACGGCATCCATCGCCTGCCGGTATTCGACGTCGAGGCCCGCCTGCACGAGCGGCGGCGGCACATCGTAGCCGTGGACGGTGGTGAAATTCTGTTGGATCTGCTGGCAGCGCCGGTGGCGATGCATGTCGCGCCAGCCGCCGATGTCCATGAGTATGTCGAAGGTGAAGGCGTATCCGCTCCGGAACTCTTTGATGAGTTCGTCGTAGGGACCGCGTTGGCTCATCGCGACCGCGAGTGTGTCCTGCTTTTGTTTCTCCGACCAGTCGCGGACCACCGCCAAAATCTTGCGGTACGGCGCCTGTGAGACGCGATAGAGCAGCGTCGCCACCGTTTCGTCGAGGGGATCGTGCGGGTCGATCAAATCTACCGGCTCTTGTTTGCCCCATGAGGAGGGCTGATCGAGACCGGTGCCCTGCAAGGCCTCTTTGGCATAACGGGCAAGATCCGTATACACCGACGCTTGATACGTATTGGCCTTGGCATATCGTGCCAGCGTCGGCGCCATCGGGTCGGTAAGTCCCGCGGTCTGTCCAGATAACTCGCCCCAGACGTTCATCGGCGGTCGCTGGCAGGCGTCCTTCAAGTCTTCTCCGATCATGCGGAGTTCGGGCAGCTGGGAAGACAGGAGCCTCGTGATCTGTTTTTCCAACGTCCGGATGCTCACGACCTGACCGACGTTCGTGCGCGAGGCCAGGGGCAGGAGGTAACGGGTCACGTCGAAGGCCCGGGCGGCAATCGTCCGTTGGTAGTCGGCCGGTTTCATCTGGTCCGGCCGCGGCTCGCGTTCGGAGAGAAACGTCGTCAGCGGCTCGTGCAAGAGCCGGTAAACCTCGCCGAGGCTCCGCATGATCCCCAAATAGGTCCCTTCGGTTTCGCTGCCATGGATGGCGTCAGGCACGTACCAGCCGCTGGAGGCGAAGTTCTGATACCGGCTCGACTTGGCTTGGCCGTCCCAGACCTGCTCGTCTTCCAGCCGGATGGCGGCCAACTCCGTGATCTCTTCGAAGCAGATGATCACGTGGCCGAGATCGGCGATCGACGCATGTCCGTAATCGAAATAGAACTGTTCCCAGAATTTCTCCGAGGAATGCCCGTGCACCCAGGCGATGCTCTTCTCGATCGAGTCCGGGGAGCGGCTGTAGCGGGCGAGCGCGTAGGCGGATTTCTCCGGTGGCATCGGCGCCACAGCAATCACGCGGCGGGTCGGGCGATCGGCGCTCATGGGAGTGGCTCCAGTCATGGATAGTCAGGTGAGGCTGCCGACTATAGCGCCTCGGTGCGGCCTCGTGCAAGGTTGCCCGATCATGCTTGTCAACCGTCAATCGTCATTCGTGAAGGGAGAAGCGAGGGTACTCTCGTTTGACGGTTGACCTGTGACGAAAGACGGGCCCAGCGCGTTGACTTGCTTGCGAGGCCGCCGTTATAGTCGCGACTCGCGCGGCGCAGCACGAGGCTGGGATCATAGGTGACTCTTCCTCTCGCCCCTCGCTCGAACCTCTCGCCGGATGCGAAGCACACATGATCAAGTGCATCAAAGGCGTCAAGGACATCCTCCCGGAAGAAACGCCCCGATGGCGGTTCATCGAAGACCGTGCCCGCTACTGGGGATCCCGGTATGGGTTTCAGGAGATCCGGATTCCAATTTTCGAGGTGACGACGCTGTTCGCCCGCAGCATTGGCGCCACCACGGACATCGTGGAAAAGGAAATGTACACTTTCCCGGACCGTGACGGCACCTCGTTGACCCTCCGGCCCGAGGGCACGGCTGGCACCGTCCGGGCCTTCGTCGAACACAACCGGGCGGCGGATCCGCTTCCGCAGAAGTATTTCTATCTCGGTCCCATGTTCCGCCATGAACGGCCGCAAGCGGGCCGGCTCCGGCAGTTCCACCAGTTCGGAGTCGAATACTTCGGGACGCAGGACCCGCGCGCCGACATCGAAGTGATTTCTTTGCTGTGGCGCCTGCTGTCCGATTTGACGTTGCCAGACCTGACGCTTGAGATGAACAGTCTGGGAACCAGCGACGACCGGGCGGCCTATGTGCCGATTCTCGTGTCCTTTCTCCAGGGTCGGGCGTCCAAGCTCTGTCCCAATTGCCAACGTCGGATGGAGACGAACCCTCTCCGCGTGCTCGATTGCAAAATTCCCGAGTGCCGAGCCGCGACCGATGATGCTCCGCAGCTCACGGCCCATCTCTCGCCGGACGCGAAGGCGCATTTCGATCACGTGTTGGGGGGGCTCGCCGCCCTGGGGATCCCCTACCGTCTCAATCCGAGGCTGGTGCGAGGGTTGGACTATTACTGTCTTACCGCTTTCGAGATCACCTCGACGCACCTCGGCGCACAAAACGCGGTCGGGGCCGGGGGCCGTTATGACGGGCTCGTCGAGGTCCTCGGCGGACCACCGACCCCGGCCGTGGGATTCGCGGTCGGACTCGAGCGGATCTCTCTCATGCTGCCGGACCAGACCGTCCCATCTGGTTCCTTTTCTGTGTATGTAGCGGCCTTCGGATCTGAAGGAGCGCCGCTTGGGATCACAGTCTTAGAACAGCTTCGGTGCGCCGGTGTACCAGCGCTCACCGATTACCGATCGGGCACACTGAAGGCCCATCTTCGCCAAGCGGATCGAGCCGGTGCCCGCTTCGCAGTGTTGCTCGGCGACGACGAAGCGAAGGCCGGTTCGGTGGTCGTACGCAACATGCAGAGCAAGGCCCAGGACACTGTCTCGGTGGGCGACCTTTCGCAGTACTTTTCCCGTCTCATCACAGCATCCTAGACAGCATTTTTTCCGGTTGACTTACCTGCCAAAACTCCGTAGGCTTCGGCCAAGATTCTCAAATATAAGCACTTGATAATCAAAGAACTTCTGTTTGAATTGCCTGCACAATCTTCATGGTGACACGAAAACTCGGATTACTGTTATCCACAGGTCCTTCTCACCCCAGCGTCGAGACGGTTTTCCGGCTCGCCGAGGCGGCACTCAAGCAGGGTGTGGAGGTCTATTTGTATTTGATCGACGAGGGCGTCAAGAGCGCTCGTGATTCCCGCTATGCCACGCTCCTCGATCATGGAGTCAAGATGTCCGTTTGTGCCTATGGATGCCAACAGCATGGTGTGCCGACTGCTGGTATCGACACGAGGGTTTCTCTCTCGGGGCTCGTTGTCTTATCCGGCATCATCGACGCCAGTGATCGGTTTCTTGCCTTCACGTGAACCTCGCGGCTTGACGGTCGGCATGGCTAAGAAAATTACCGTTGTCATCACGGAAGATCCTCGGACGACGCCTCGTCCTGTGGAAGCGCTCCGTATCGCCCTCGGACTTTGCGCCGGTGATCATGAGACCACTGTCGTCCTCCTGGGACAGGCACCTTTGCTCCTGACCGATGATACCGACGAGATTGAGGACGTCGACACATTGGAGAAATATCGTCCATCTTTCGCGCATCTCGAGGTGCCGTTCCTCATCAGCACCCGTTCACCTGTTCAGAAGGTGCGCGGTGAATTCCGCACGCGTGTGGTCTCCGATCCTGAAATCCGCTCCCATGTGCAATCGGCTCAACGAACGTTGGTATTCTAATGGCTGACATCTTGTATCTCCTTCGTCGGCCTCTCGACGAGATTGATGGCGCCTTATTCGGACCCGACGAAATCAAGCAGGTGATTCTGGTCGAATCAGCCGGCTTGCAAGCTTCTCCGGATCAAACCCCTCCCGTTCTTCTCCGGAAACAAGACGACGGAGATCATCCACTCTCGTACGACGATCTAGTGGAACTGATTTTTGCATCGGAGCGCACGATTGTGATTTAACAGGGTCTCTTGTTCCGTGTTTTGTGAAAGAAAGAAAATTCGTCGTCGGAGGAGAGTTCGTAGTAGGGCATGGGGATTCAGGGGATCTCGAGTATGTGGGTGTTGTCACTGGGGAAAATGGAATGCGAAGCTGGGGGTCAATTTGGGGATTGACTCTGGGTTCTCAGAGGGTGCAGAGTCGACAAGTTGTGGGTGTGACGCGCATGACTCAGAGCCAGGGAACGTCCAATCCATTGTCACACCGTCTTCTCCACAACTCAGGACGGCAAGAGATTTGAGTTATCCACAGGTGTGAATAAGCCTGTGTATGGATGCTAATACAGGGGTTATGACCGTTACGACCGTGTGGCAAGAAGCCTTGGCCTATATCCAAGGGCGAGTGCCAAAACAGGTTTATGATACGTGGTTTACGCCGGTTCGACTCGAACGGATTGAGGATCGAACCGCCCAGATTGGAGTTCCCAATAAGTTTTTCGGCGATTGGTTGAGTCAGCACTATGGATCCCTCCTCCAGGAAGCCGTCTCGACGGCACGCGGGGGCGGGGAAACGGCCGTATCGTTCGTGGTGTTCAATCGTCCTCAGACTGCCGCGAGTGATCCCACGGCGCTCTCCCAGGCGGTCAAAACTGCGAACGCCGCCAAGCAGAAGCGCGGCATCCAACTGAACCCCAAGTACACGTTCCGTAATTTCGTCGTCGGAGCGGGCAACCAATTCGCCCATGCGGCCTGTATGGCGGTCGCGGAGCAGCCCGCGAAGGCGTACAACCCTCTGTTCATCTACGGAGGAGTCGGACTTGGAAAAACCCACCTGCTGAACGCCATCGCCAATCATGTGGCGGAACGGACCGATCTGCGCATTGCCTACCTCACCACGGAGCAGTTCACCAACGAGGTCATCAACTCGATCCGTTACGACAAAATGATGGATCTCCGGAAGCGCTACCGCCACATCGACATGCTGATGATCGACGACATTCAGTTTCTGGCGGGGAAGGAACGGACGCAGGAGGAGTTTTTCCACACGTTCAACGCCTTGTACGAGGCCCACAAGCAGATCGTCCTGTCGAGCGACCGGTTCCCGAAGGACATGCCCGATATCGAAGAGCGCTTGAGGTCGCGGTTCGAGTGGGGACTCATCGCGGACCTCCAGCCGCCCGATGTGGAAACCCGCATTGCAATCCTTCGGAAGAAGTCCGAGGACGAGGGTGTCACCCTGCCCGAAGACGTGATCCAGTTCCTCTCGACGACGATGAAGAGCAACATCCGCGAGTTGGAAGGCTCCTTGGTCCGTCTCGGCGCGTATGCCTCCTTGACCGGGCAGGCGATCACGCTGGACATGGCGAAGAACGTCCTGCGCGACCTGATCGGCGACAAGAAAAAGATCGTCTCGATGGAAGACATTCAGGAAGTGGTCAGCACGTGGTTTCACGTGAAGATCGCCGACCTGAAGTCCCGGCGTCGGAGCAAGACGCTGGTACATCCGCGGCAGATCGCCATGTACCTCTGCCGCGAATTGACGGACGCCTCGTATCCGGAAATCGGCCGGCTGTTCGGCGGCAAAGACCACACGACGATCATCCACGCGTGCCGGCAGATCACCAAGGCCAAAGAAACGGACGGGGCGTTGAACCAGACCTTGGACGGTCTGAAAGACAAGATCCTCCGAGGGTAAACGGGGCGACTCATTCGAGCGAGGCGAGTATGAAAGTTCGCATGGGACGGGACGAATTGCTGACGGGCCTCCAGCGGGTTCAGGGCGTCGTCGAGAAACGCAACACGATGCCGATCCTGTCGAACATCCTGATCGAGGCGAAACAGGAAGGGGCGGAGATCGTCGCGACCGACCTGGAGATCGGGATGCGCGGGCTCTACAAAGCCGCCGTACAGAAGCCCGGCGGCATCACCGTCTCCGCCAGGAAGCTCTATGAGATCATCAAGGAACTTCCGGCCGGCGACATCGAACTGGCCTCCGGTGACAACAATTGGACGACGATCCAGGCCGGCAAAAGTCAATTCAAGGTTGTCGGACTGCCGAGCACGGATTATCCGGCCCTGCCGACGATCGAGCGGGAAGGGTTGACGCCGCTCTCAGGCGCCGGCCTCTTGGAGTTGATCCGCAAGACCCTGTTCGCCGCCGGTGACAACGATGCCCGGTACATTCTCAATGGGCTGCTCGTCACGTTGATCACGACGGAAAAGAAAACGGCGCTGCGGCTGGTTGGCACGGACGGTCATCGGTTGGCGGTGGCGGAACAGGATCTCGGCAAGACCGGGGCGAAAGGTGCGCCGCAAGAGATCAAGGCCATCATTCCCAAGAAGGCCGCGCACGAAATGCGGCGGCTGCTCGAGGAGGGGGGCGACGGCGAGCCGTTGATCGGGTTCACGAAGAATCTGATGATCTTCCGCAAGAGCGGCCTCCTTCTGACCTCGCGTCTGATGGAAGGCAATTATCCGAACTACCAGCAGGTGATCCCGAAGGAGAGCAACAAGAAGGTCGTGGTTCCCCGCTTGGAGCTGGAGAGCGCATTGCGCCGGGTGTCGGTGCTGTCGAAAGACAAGGCGAATGCGGTGAAGCTGTCGATCGGCCCGGGCCGCCTGACGCTGTTCTCGAGCAATCCGGACTATGGAGAAGCCACCGAGGAGATGCCTGCGCAATATGAAGGTGAGGCGCTGAACACCGGATTCAACGCGCGGTACCTGCTCGACGTCTTCTCGGTCATGGACGGTGAGAACGTGTCGCTCCAGATGGACAGTCCGCTGAGTCCCTGCTTGATTCAGGAGGCCGAAACGCCGGGATTCAAGTGCGTGGTGATGCCCATCAAGATATGAGGTGCGAGGCGAGAGGTAAGGGGCGAGAGGCCGGGAACGGTCCGTTGTTCTGCTCGCCCCTTACCCCTCACCCTTCGCCAGCGTTTTAGGAGACGAATGGCCCAAGACGACTCCACTCCCAACCAAAAGTCCGACAGTTACAGCGCGGATCAGATCAAAGTCCTCGAGGGCCTGGACGCGGTCCGCAAGCGGCCGGCCATGTACATCGGCAGCACCGGTGTCGACGGGCTCCACCACCTGGTCTATGAAGTCGTCGACAACAGCGTCGACGAACACATGGCGGGTTTCGGAGAGACGATCGAGGTCACGATCCACATCGACGGCAGCGTGACCGTCGTAGACAACGGCCGCGGTATCCCCACCGGCATGCATCCGACCCAAAAGAAATCCGCCGCCGAAGTCGCCCTGACCGTGTTGCACGCGGGAGGGAAGTTCGAGCAGGGCGCCTACACCGTATCGGGCGGCTTACACGGCGTCGGCATTTCCGTCGTGAATGCGCTCTCGCAGTGGCTCGAACTTGAAATCTGGCAGGACGGCCAGGTCTTTGATCAACGGTACGAACGCGGCAAGCCCGACGCGCCGCTCAAGAGCACCGGTGTCACGAAGCGCCGGGGGACCAAGGTCCGGTTCAAGCCGGACGGCCAGATCTTCGAAACGCTTGAATTCAGCTTTGACGTGTTGGCACAGCGCCTGCGAGAGTTGGCGTTCCTGAACAAGGGGCTCTCGATCAGCCTCAAGGACGAGCGCAAGGAGCCGGCCAAGGAGCAGGTATTTTTCTACAAGGGCGGCATCGTGTCGTTCGTGGAACACCTGAACGAAGCCAAGACGCCGTTGCACAAACCCATCTACGTCAAGGTCGACAAGCCGGAAATGATCCTGGAGGTCGCGCTCCAGTACAACGACAGCTACGCGGAGAATCTGTTCTCGTTTGCCAACAACATCAATACCAAGGAAGGCGGCACCCACTTGGTGGGATTCAAGGCGGCGTTGACGCGGACCATCAACAACTACGCGAACGCCAACGATCTTTTCAAGAAGGAGACCGAGTCCCTGACCGGCGACGATGTCCGCGAAGGGTTGACCGCCGTGGTCAGCGTGAAGGTCAGGAATCCGCAATTCGAAGGGCAGACGAAGGCCAAACTCGGCAACAGCGAAGTCAAGGGTGTGGTCGAGGCGGCGGTGAACGAGGCGCTCGGGACCTATTTCGAGGAGAACCCGCCCGTCGCGAGAAAAATCATCGGCAAGGCGGTGGACGCGGCCCGGGCGCGTGAAGCGGCCCGCAAGGCGAAGGACCTCATCCGGCGCAAGAGCGCCTTGGACGGCGGCTCGTTGCCGGGCAAACTCGCCGACTGTTCGGAGAAAGACCCTGCGCAGAGCGAACTCTACATCGTGGAGGGTGATTCGGCCGGCGGGTCCGCCAAGCAGGGACGCGATCGGAAGTTCCAGGCGATCCTCCCCCTGAAGGGCAAGATCCTCAACGTGGAGAAGGCCCGCTTCGACAAGATGCTGACGAGCGACGAAATCCGCACGCTCATCATGGCGCTAGGCACCGGCATCGGACGCAAGCGCGAAGAGAGCGACAAGGCCGACAAAGACACCTTCGACATCGCCAAGGCGCGCTATCACAAGATCATCCTCATGACCGACGCGGACGTGGACGGCAGTCACATCCGCACCCTGCTCCTCACCTTTTTCTTCCGGCAGATGCCGGAGCTGATCGAGCGCGGCTACATCTACATCGCCCAGCCGCCGCTCTTTAAAGTCAAGAAGGGCAAGGCCGAGCGCTATCTGAAAGATGAGGGGGCGTTGAACGACCACCTGGCCGATCTCGCTGTCGAAGACGTGCAGCTCTACATGGAAGGGGCCCAGGATTATGTGAGCGGGCGCCGACTCCTGCCGATCCTCAAGAAGATGATCACCTTCGAAACGCTGCTGGGACGGCTCAACAAAAAGCCGCATGAGGCGGGGATGCTGCGGGCCTTTGTCGACGAGCCGGGCTTGGACCGCGATCTCCTCAAAGACCGCGAGGCGCTGGCGCGGGCCGTGACCAACGTCAAGAAGACCCTCAAACTGCTGTGGCCCAAGCTGGAACCGACGGTTGAGATTCTCCCCGACGAGGAACACCAGTCCAACAAGGTCACGTGCCGTCTCCACGCCAACGGCGTCCAACACCATGTGGATATTACACACGACTTGGTCGGTTCCGCCGATTTTCGGGAGTTGCAAAAACTTTCGCCGTCGGCCATCGGAATCGGCCGCCTCCCCTACAAGTTGAAAGCCAAAGGGCAAGAGCAGCAGCTCCTATCGACGGCGGAAGCGGTGAAGACGATTCTCGAGCTGGGGAAACAGGGTCTCAGCATCCAGCGCTATAAAGGTTTGGGTGAAATGAACCCGGGTCAGTTGTGGGAAACCACGATGGATCCGGAAAAGCGGACGCTCCTGCGCGTGCAGCTGGAAGACGTGACCGGTGTGGATGAGATCTTCACGATCTTGATGGGCGACGAAGTCGAGCCCCGTAGGAATTTCATCCAGACACACGCGCTCGAAGTGAGAAATCTCGACGTGTAGCCGGGACGCTATCAGCCGTCAGCCATCAGCTTGGTCCGAGCTGACTGCTGAAAGCTGATGGCTGTGTGCTTGAGGAGAAGACATGCCCCCCGACGAAAGACTCGGCCAAATCGCGATCGAAGACGAGATGAAGTCGTCGTACCTGGATTACGCCATGAGCGTGATCGTGGGTCGTGCGCTGCCCGATGTCCGCGACGGCCTGAAGCCCGTCCACCGGCGCATCCTCTTCGGCATGCACGAGATGGGCTTGGTGCACAACCGGGCCTACCGCAAGTCCGCCAAGATCGTCGGCGAGATCATGGGCAACTACCATCCCCATGGCGACTCGGCGATCTACGATACCTTGGTGCGGATGGCGCAGGACTTCAATATGCGTTATCCCCTGGTGGACGGCCAGGGCAACTACGGTTCCATGGACGGCGATTCGGCGGCGGCCATGCGGTACACCGAAGCACGCATGACCAAGCTGGCCGAGGAGTTGCTGGCCGACATCGACAAGGAAACGGTCGACTTCGGGCCCAACTACGACGACTCGCGCCAAGAACCGTTGGTCCTGCCGACGCGGGTCCCGAATCTCCTGATCAACGGTGCTGGCGGCATCGCGGTCGGGTATGCGACCAATATCCCCACGCACAATCTCGCCGAAGTCGTCGACGGGTTGCTCCTGCTGCTGGAGAATCCGGACGTTACCGTCGCTCAGCTCATGGCCAAGATTCCCGGGCCGGATTTTCCGACGGCGGGCTTCATCTACGGCCTTGGGGGAATCAAGGAAGCGTATGAGACCGGACGCGGCCTCATCAAGATCCGCGCGAAAGTCGTCGTGGAGACCGATCCGCGAACGGAGCGTGACCGGTTGATCGTCACGGAAATCCCGTACCAGGTGAACAAGGCGAAGCTGATCGAGAAGATCGCGGAGCTGGTGCAAGATGACCGGCTCAAGGGCATCTCCGACCTGCGTGACGAGTCGTCCGACCGGGAAGGCGTGCGCGTCGTCATCGAATTGAAGCGCAACGAGATCCCGCAGGTCGTGCTGAACAATCTCTACAAGAACACGCAGCTCGAAACGACGTTCGGCGTGATCATGCTCGCGCTGGTGAACAACCGGCCCGAGGTGCTGAACCTCAAACAAATCCTGCATCACTTCGTCGAACATCGCCGGGAGGTCGTGGTCCGGCGGACGGCCTACGAACTGCGAAAGGCCGAAGAGCGGGCGCACATCCTCGAAGGGCTCAAGATCGCGCTGGACAATCTCGACGCCGTCATCTCCCTCATTCGCCGCGCGCAATCGCCGGACGAGGCCCGCGCCGGGTTGATGCGGCAGTTCACGTTGAGTGAGATCCAAGCCAATGCGATCCTCGACATGCGGCTCCAACGGCTCACGCAGCTGGAGCGGACCAAACTGGTCGAGGAGTATCAAGAGGTGCTCAAACAGATCGAGTATCTCAAGTCCGTATTGGCGAGCGAAGCGCTGGTGCGTACGATCATCAAGGACGAACTCACGCAGGTCCGCGAAGCCTATAAGGACGACCGTCGGACGCAGATTGTGAAGGAAGAGGGCGAGATCAGCCTCGAAGATCTCATCGCCGAGGAAGAGGTCGTTGTCACGATCTCGCATGCCGGCTACATCAAGCGTAACGCGGCCTCGCTCTACCGTGCGCAACGACGCGGCGGGAAGGGCAAGATCGGCATGGGGATCAAGGACGAAGACTTCGTCGAGACGCTGTTTACGGCATCGACCCATCAGACGCTGCTGTTCTTCACCGATGCCGGCAAAGTCTATTGGCTCAAGGTGCACGAGATCCCCGAAGCGAGCCGGGCCGCGAAGGGCAAGGCTTTGGTGAACCTCCTGGCGCTGGCGGGAAGCGAGAAAGTCACGGCGACGCTCCCGGTAAAAGAGTATCGCGAAGACCAGTTCGTCGTCATGGCGACAAAACGCGGGCTGGTGAAGAAGACCGAGCTCTCCGCCTACAGCAACCCGCGCCAGGGCGGCATCATCGCGCTGGGATTGGAGGAAGGCGACAAACTCATCGGTGTGCAATTGACCGACGGCCAGCGGGAGATCCTGCTCGGTACGAAGCAAGGCATCACCATCCGATTCAAGGAAGAGGAAGTTCGCTCGATGGGGCGCACCGCCTACGGGGTCAAAGGCATCACGCTGGAAGAAGGCAACGAAGTCATCGGCATGGAAACGATCACCCCGGACAGTACGACCTCTGTTTTAACGGTCACGGAAGGCGGTTACGGGAAACGTACACCGGTCGGTGAATACCGCGTGCAAGGGCGCGGCGGCAAGGGCATCATCAGCGTCAAGACCACCGAAAGAAACGGGCTCGCCGTCGGTTTCCTCCAGGTCAGGGACGCCGATGAGATCATGCTGATGGCCGCCCAAGGCAAGGTGTTGCGATGCAAGGTCGAGGACATTCGGGAGATCGGCCGCAACACCCAGGGTGTTCGGGTGCTCGACCTCGAAGGAGAGGACGATCGCGTCGTGGCCGTGGCTCGTCTGGCCGAGAGCGTGGAGCGCGAAGAGACCGGATCCGACGAGCCTCCCGCCGGCCAATAACCGGCGGCTCACTCCCCGTCCGTCCCCCTCATGAACCACGAGACGCTGCACGCCTCCTCTCCTTCCCGCAAACGCAAGCCGCTCGACATCGTCGTGAAAATGGCGATCGGGGTTCTGATCGGCGCCTTCGTGTTGATCTGGGGCGGCATGTACTTGAGCCGTCCGGACCGGACCATTCCACCGTTCAGCGTCGGCTCGCAAAGCGGCGAAGTCGTGATGACTCACGTGCCGGGTGCCACCACGGATCAGCAAATCGAGACCCTGCTGCGGCGCTTTCGGAAGCTCGGGCGCGAGCGAGACGGGTTGGCGCTGACGAGAAAGATCCAACCCACGACGCCGGGAGATCCCGCCGGTCGGTACCGGCGCGTGAGGTTGTATGTGTTCGACAATCCGGACTGGACTGAGCCGGAGATGCTCAGACGGTACCTGGCCGGTGAGCCCTTGGTGGTCAAAGACATCGACGGCGCGGTGCGAGGTTACTATCGATTGAACGAATTCGAGGAAGAGGGAGGAGTCGGTCCCGTACCCAAAGCCGGAGAGTACGTTCAAGAGGCCAGAATTCTGTTCAAGGGTCCCGTGACAGACCCGCTGCCGGCTGAGCAGGTTGAGCGGGATACGTCCCTATCACCTCTGTGAAGCGACGGCGGATCTCGGGGTCCTGAATGCCTGCAAGACGGGACGAGGCCTCGGCGGTCGGTAAGCTTTCCGGGGGGTTCGGGTCTGTCGTCTTCTCGGAGCCGGGAATTGGGTCCGTTGGACCGGGGATTTCACCGACGCGCATGGTGATGTCGGTGACCAGTTCCGTCCCGGCCCGTTGGTTCAAGGTGGCGATCAGCGTGGGTTTCAGAAAGGTCAGTTGATGAAGCCAGACCGAATTGCGCACGAGCAGAGACAGTTTTTTGAAGCGAATCTGTTGCGGCCAGGTATGGGAAGCAAGGGGTTCTCCTACGAGGTCGCCCCACTGCTGCTGAAGCCGCAGTTCGAAGAGGTGCGACTGGAGTCCCAGCCGTTTGGCCAGGCCTGAGAGCACGGTTCCGAACGAATCCAGCGAACCCTGGCCGCGCATGGCGGGATCTTAGGCCGCGGTGAGAACAGGGTCAAGGGCGTCAAGAAGATCGCAATCATGGCGAAGGACACCAACCAGGGCGAAAAGCCGGTCGCGACCAACCGCAAGGCCTTTCACGATTATTTCATCGAAGAGCGGTTCGAGGCTGGGATCGTCCTGCAAGGGACGGAGGTGAAATCCCTCCGGGACGGACGCGTAAACCTACAAGACAGTTACGCCTCGGCGCGTGATGGAGAAGTCTTTCTCTACAACTGCCACATCAGTCCTTACAGCCACGGCAACATCATGAATCACGATCCCACGAGGCCGCGGAAGCTGCTCCTGCACAAGAAAGAAATCAACAAGTTGATGGGCAAGACGCAGCAAAAAGGTCTGACCCTCGTCCCTCTGCGCATCTATTTCTCCAAGCGCGGGCATGCCAAAGTGGAACTCGGACTCGCCAAGGGCAAGAAACTCTACGACCGGCGGGATTCCATCAAGGCCCGCGAAGCCGGCCGCGAAGTCGAACGCGCGATCAAAGAACGAAAGTAAGCGATCTTCTAAGCCTTCCTCCTCTCCCACGGCTCAACCGATGGGACTCTCTTCAATCAACGGGTGACGAACGAAACGCCTCGGGTCTCCTTACTCTTCGCTACGTGTAAGTGATTGAGATAGC
>FRDC01002540.1_pt1 | contig 25229 bp, 18 predicted proteins | sample 1106171 | NCBI WGS metagenome assembly FRDC01 (sample SAMEA3930566, study PRJEB13176) | freshwater metagenome | biome: Drinking water system; feature: drinking water; material: water | place: Singapore | collected 2014-12-20 | reverse complement strand
TGCCCGCTGCCCGCTGCCCGCTGCCCGCTGCCCGTTGCCCGCCGCACGCCGCTTGCTGCCTGCCACCTTCCGCTTGCCCACCGACGAGGCCCGGGCATCGGCCGCCCACCCGCACCCTCCAAAATGACGAAAACTTCATCTGGCTGCCATGGGGGGGACAGGCCGGTGCGGGCATGTCGATAGGATGGGTTGGTTTGCGTCGCGATCGATACGGCATCATCTTGCCTGGGTGGGCGGGATCGCGCTCGGCGTGGTGGCGGTGATGGCGGGCGTGGCGGCGCTGGCGGGGTTCTTCGATCGCGATCCCGTCGTGCTGCTGCCCGCGGAAGGCACGACGCGGCCCGTCGCCGCACTGTATCTGTCGGGCGATATGGGGCTGCGCTTCGGTCCCAATCCCACCACGACGCGCACGCTGGCCGCGAACGGCGTGACCGTCGTAGCGCTGAAATCGCCGACGCTGTTCCGCTTTCACCGCACGCGCGGCGAGGTGGACCGGATCGTGGCCGATGCGGTACGGACCGCGCTCGCGCGCAGCGGGGCGTCGCGGATCGTGGTGATCGGGCAATCCTATGGCGCGGACATATTGGAGACCGGGCTGGCGGCGCTGCCGCCGACGCTGCGCAGCCGCATCGCGGGCGCGGTGCTGGTCGTGCCGGGCGAGAGCGTGTTCTTCCGCGCCGACCCCTCGGGCCTCGGCTATCGCGGCATGCCCGACCATATCGGCGCGGCGTCGCTCGACCGGCTGGACTGGCTGCCGGTGACCTGCATCTATGGCCGCGACGAGCAGGACAGCGCCTGTCCCGACGTCCATCTGCCGCATGCGACGATCATTGCGATGCCCGGCGGGCATTTCCTCGACAATGATCGCAAGGGCCTGTTCGCGCATGTGCTGACCGCGATCCGGCAGGACGTGCCCGGGGCGTTTCGGTGAGCACACCCGCGCACGCGCCGCGCGGCGCGTCCCGGCTCGACCGGTGGCTGGATGCGGGCGGCGCCTTCGTCGCGCGGCATCGGCGCGAGCTGGTGATCGCCGCGGTGCTGCTGGTCGCCGCGATCGGATTCGAGGCGCTGCACCTGGTGCTGCGCGAGGTACATCTGCGCGACGTGCGCGCGTCGCTGGCGGCGGTGCCCGATACGCGGATCGCGGCGAGCCTGGCGCTGACGGTGACGAGCTACCTGATGCTGACCGGCCTCGACTGGGTCGCACTGCGCGCGGTGGGCAAGCCGCTGCCGTGGCGGATCGCGGCGGCGGGGTCATTCACCAGTTACACGCTGAGCCACAATCTGGGGCTGTCGCTGCTGACCGGCGGATCGGCGCGGTTGCGGCTGTACAGTGCCGCCGGCCTGACTTTCGGTGAGGTGGCGCAGGTCGCGGCGATCTGCGCGATCGCCTTCTGGGCGGGCGTCGCGGGCGCGGCGGGGTTCGGGCTGGTCGTGGGGCAGGGCGTGACGCTGGGGCCGGTGACGCTCGATCCCGCCTGGGCGCGCGCCTTGGGCGGCGGCCTGCTGGCGCTGCTCGCGATCCTGCCGGTGCTGCGCGCGCGCGGCGTCGCGATGCTGGGGCCGGAGCGGCTGGGCGTGGCGCTGCCGAGCCTCAGGCAGATGGGCGCGCTGGCGCTGCTGTCGCTCGCGGACCTCAGCGCGGCATCGGCGGCGCTGTTCGTGCTGGTGCCCGGTGCCATGCCCGAAGCCTATCCCGCCTTCGTCGTCGCCTATGCGGTGGCGGTGGTGGTGGCGCTGGTACTGCACGTGCCGGGGGGACTCGGCGTGTTCGAGACGATGGTGCTGGCGACGGTGCCGGGCGACCGGCCGGCGCTGTTCGCCGCGCTGCTGCTGTATCGGCTGATCTATTATCTGTTGCCGCTGATGGTCGCGGCGATCGGCATTGCGGCGGCGGAGGGGTGGCGGCTGCGCCATCCGATCCGGCGCGGCTTGTCATATGTCGATCGCGCCGGACAGTTGCTGGCGCCGACCGCCGTCACCGCCTTGGTGTTCGTCGCGGGCTTCATCCTGCTGGTGTCGGGGGCGCTGCCGGGGGTGAAGGACCGATTGTCCGACCTCGACGCAATGCTGCCGCTGCCGTTCATCGAGGGCTCGCACATGGCGGGCAGCCTGATCGGTACGGCGATGCTGCTGGTCGCGCCGGCGCTCAATGCGCGGCTGCGGTCGGGCTTTGCGGCGGCGCGGCTGCTGCTGATCGGCGGCGCGCTGTTTTCGCTGATGAAGGGCCTCGATTACGAGGAAGCGGCGCTGCAGCTGATCGTCGCGGGCGTGCTGCAATATTGTAGGGCGAGCTTCTATCGCGAAGGCGGCATCCTGACCGACCGGCCGCACTGGCCGTGGCTGGTCGCCGCCGCGGCGGCGCTGGCGCTGAGCGTCTGGGCGGGGTTCTTCGCGTACAAGCGCACGCCGTATAGCGACGATCTGTGGTGGCATTTCGCGCTCAACGGCAATGCGCCGCGGTTCCTGCGCGCGAGCTTTGCGGCGGGGGTGCTGCTGACCGCGGCGTCGGTGTACCAGTTGCTCACCGGCAGCCGGACGAAGAGCCTGCCCGAAAGCGTCATCCCCGAAGACGCGATCGCGGCGGCGGGCGCGGACAGTCCGCGCACCGATGCGGCGCTGGCCTATACCGGCGACAAGAGCTTCATCGTATCGGCGGCGGGCGACGCGTTCCTGATGTATCGCGTGCGCGGGCGCAGCTGGGTGGTGATGGGCGATCCCGTCGGGCCGGTCGCAGCGTGGAGCGAGCTCGTCTGGAGCATCCGGCGGGCGTGCGATGCGCGCGCGGGGCGGCTGTGCTTCTATCAGGCGAGCGAGCGGATGCTGCCCCTGTTCGTCGAGCTGGGGCTGCATGCGATCAAATATGGCGAGGAGGCGCATGTGGCGCTGGATCGCTTTACGATCGCAGGGCCGCGCGCGAAATCGCTGCGTCATGCGGTGCGGCGCACCGAGGCGGCGGGGGCGGTCTTCTCGGTCGAACCGGCGCGTGCGGTGCCGGTGTTGATCGAGGATATGCGCGCCGTGTCTGACGCTTGGCTGGCGGCGAAGGCGGGGCGCGAGAAACGGTTCAGCCTGGGCGCGTTCGACCCGGCGTACCTCGCGCGTTTTCCGGTGGCGCTGGTGCGGGTGGAGGGGCGGATCGTTGCCTTCGCCAACATCTGGGTGTCGGGTGACGGCGAGGAGGCATCGTGCGACCTGATGCGCCACCATCCCGATGCGCCGTACGGCACGATGGAGATGATGATGGTGCGCCTGATCGAATGGGCGCGCGGGCAGGGCTATGAGCGGTTCAACCTGGGTATGGCGCCGCTGTCCGGCATGCCGAGCGGGCGGCTGGCGCCGGTGTGGGCACAGCTGGGCCATGCCCTGTTCGCCAATGGCGAGCGCTTGTACGGCTTTGCGGGGTTGCGCGCGTTCAAGGCCAAATACGGGCCAGACTGGGTGTCGCGCTATATCGCGACGCCGCCGGGCGCGGCGATGCCGCGGGTGCTGATCGATCTCGCACGACTGGTAAGCGCCTAAGGGGCGGTGTGCTTGCCATTACCCCCCGTTCGCCCTGAGCCTGTCGAAGCGCGGGTGCCTCATGGCGAGCTGCCCCCCGTGGAACCCTGTGCTTCGACAGGCTCCGCACGAACGGTTTTCGCAACGGTTCTACAGACGGCGTGCGTGCGGTAGGGTCTCGGCATGACCGACGATCCCACAGGCCGCGCGCTGCGGCGGCGTAGCGTATTGTTCATGCCGGCTTCCAATCCGCGCGCGATGGCGAAGGCGCGCGATCTGGTGTGCGATGCGATGATCCTCGATCTGGAGGATGCGGTGGCGCCCGAGGCGAAGAATGCCGCGCGCACGGCGGCGCTGGCCGTGGCGGCGGAAGGGTTCGGCGGACGTGCCTGCGCGGTACGGATGAACGCGCTCGATACCCCATGGGGCGCGGACGATGCGGCGGCGCTGGCGGCGGCGCCGGGCGTGGCTGCGGTGGTGGTGCCCAAGGTCGGATCGGCCGAGGATCTTGCGGCGGTGCGGGCGGTGCTGGGAGCGGACGGGCCGCCGATCTGGGCGATGATCGAGACGTGCGGGGCGGTGCTGCGCTTGCCTGAGATCGTCGGCGCGGCGGCGGCGACGCGGACCGCGCTGCTGATCGCGGGCACCAACGATCTGGCCAAGGAGATGCGCTGCCGGGTCGATGGCGGGCGCACGGCGCTGGTGCCGGCGCTGGTGCAGCTGGTGATCGCAGGCCGCGCGGCGGGGCTGGTGGTGCTGGATGGCGTCTACAATGCCTTCCGTGACACCGAAGGCTTTGCAGCGGAGTGCGAACAGGGCGCGATGCTGGGGTTCGACGGCAAGACGCTGATCCATCCGGTCCAGGTCGAGGCGGCCAATGCGGCGTTCGCGCCGTCGGCGGAGGCGGTGGCCTGGGCGGAGCGCGTGGTCGCGGCGTTCGCCGCACCCGAAGCGGCGGGGAAGGGCGCGATCCCGCTGGACGGCGCGATGGTGGAGCGGCTGCACCTCGCCGAGGCGGAGCGGGTGTTGGCGTTGGTGGACGCGGGAGCGGGGTGATCCCCCGCCGTTCGCCCTGAGCCTGTCGAAGGGCTGCTATCCACCAGCGTGACGTTTGCGGACACCCGCCCTTCGACAGGCTCAGGGTGAACGGTTGGAGGTGTATGGCCTATCCCGCCAAAATCGTTCGGATACGATCCGCGATGATGTCCATCGCGAACGGCTTGGTCATCAGCGCCATATTGGGGCCGAGCGGGCCGTTGCCGATGACGGCATTTTCCGCATAGCCGGTGATGAACAGCACCTTGAGGTGCGGCAGTATCTCGATCGCGGCGTCGGCGACCTGGCGGCCGTTCATCTGGCCGGGCAGGCCGACGTCGGTGATGAGCAGGTCGACATGCGCGCCGGTGCTGAGCAGGCGCAGCGCGGAGGGGCCGTCGCCCGCCTCCAGCACGACATGGCCCATCTCTTCGAGGATCTCGACCACCAGCATGCGGATCGTCGGTTCGTCGTCGACGACCATGACGCTGTGCCGCCCCTCGACGGGCGCGGCGGCGGTATCGAGCGCGACCGCGCCGTCGTCGTCGCCCGCATCGCCGTAATGGCGGGGCAGGTAGATGCACATCGTCGTGCCCTGCCCGACCTCGGAATAGATGCGCACCTGTCCGCCCGACTGGCGCGCGAAGCCGTAGATCATCGACAGGCCAAGGCCGGTGCCCTCGCCCATCGGCTTGGTGGTGTAGAAGGGGTCGAAGGCGCGCGCCTGCACCTCGGGCGTCATGCCGGTGCCGGTGTCGGTGACGCACACGGACAGATATTGCCCGGGTTCGAGGTCGCGTTCGCGCGCGGTGCGCTGGTCGAGCCAGCGGTTGGCGGTTTCGATCGTGATGCGGCCACCCTCCGGCATCGCGTCGCGCGCGTTGATGCAGAGGTTCAGGATCGCGTTTTCGAGCTGGTTGGGATCGACCATCGCGGGCCATATGCCCGCCGCGCCGACCACCTCCAGCGTGACGCCGGGGCCGACGGTGCGCTGGATGAGATCGCTGAGATCGGCGATCAGCCGGTTGACGTCGGTCGGCTTGGGATCGAGCGTCTGACGGCGCGAAAAGGCGAGCAGCCGGTGGGTCAGCGCCGCGGCACGCCGCGTCGCCCCCAACGCTGCGGTGGCGTAGCGATCGAGGTCGCCGATACGCCGCTGCGCGACGCGGACCTGCATCATTTCGATCGCGCCCGAAATGCCGGTGAGCATATTGTTGAAATCGTGCGCCAGACCGCCGGTGAGCTGGCCGACCGCCTCCATCTTCTGCGCCTGCCGCAGATGCGCTTCGGCGACCATCAGTGCGTGCGTGCGCTCCTCGACCTGCTGTTCGAGGCTGGCGGTGAGCGCGCCCAGTTCCTGTTCGACGCGGCGGCGTTCGGTCGCGTCGCGGGTGCGTTCGGCGACGTCGCGGATGAAGGCGATCTCGTCGGGCAGCCAGGGCCGGGGCACGGCGTTGTTGAGGTAGAGCAGGGCGACGAAATCGCCCCGTTCGGTGATCGGCATGTTGACGAAGGACACAGCGGCCAGGCCCTTCAGCCCCTCGGCCGTGTCGCGCGTCCGCGGGTCGTCGTAGACGTTGCCGATCGCGACCGTCTCGCCGCGCTTCAGATCCTCGATATACGAGCCATAATCGCGAAAGTGCAGCAGACCGGGCAAGGGCTGGATGTCGGGCGCGCACCAGGGGCGCGTCGCGACGATCGTTTCGGCCTCCGCGTCGATCGTGCCGTAGCCGCAGCGGCTGACGTCGAACAGGCGACCGAGGATCTCGACCGCGGCAAAGGCGAGATCGTCGGGATCGCCCGCCGTGCGCAGCCGGTCGTTGAGCTCGACCAGCGCCTGCAGGCGGAGTTCGGCGCTCTTGCGCGCGTCGATGTCGAAGCTGATGCCGGGAAAGCGGATCGCGCGGCCCACATCGTCGAGCTGCGCCTGTCCGCGTGCGGCGACCCAGCGGGCGCGGCCGTCGGGCTGGGTGAGGCGATAATCGCTTTCGAAGGGCGCACCGCTCGCCAGCGCCGCGGCGATCTCGGCCTGGACGCGGGGCAGATCGTCCGGGTGGATGCCGCCGAAGAAGCGTTCGATCGCCGTGCCGCGGGCCGCGTCGTCGGGGTCGACGCCGTACAGTCGGGCGAAAGCGGGGTCGGCGGTGATCCGATCGGCCACCACGTCCCAGTCCCAGCTGCCGACGCTGGTCGCTCCGGCGATCTGCGGGTCGTTGTGGGGCATAAGCGGCCTGTAACTCATCGGAACGGAAGGATTGTTGGTTAGGAACGCTGCCCCAACGCGTGATGGCGGCAGGCGATCCGACGGTCAGCGCTGCGTCGCCTCGATCGCCTCGCGCGACCAGCCGCCCCCCATCGCCTGGTACAGCTGCGCATAGGCGGTCAGGCGATCGGCGCGCGCCTGCACCAGTGCCAGTTCGGCGGTGAGCAGGCCGCGCTGCGCATCGAGCTGTTCGATGTACGACGTATAGCCGGCGCGATAGCGGTTGGTCGCGTTGCGCAGCGCGGCGGCGAGCGCATCCACCTGCAAGCCGAGCGCGGTCGCCTGTTCGCCCGAGCGCTGGACGCCGGCGAGGGCGTTGTCGACCTCCTGGAACGCGACGAGCGCGGTGCGGCGATAGGCGAAGGCGGCCTGGTTGCGGCGCGCGGTCGCGGCATCGCTCTGCGCGCGCAGGCGGCCGCCGTCGAAGATCGGCGACAGGATGCTGGCGCCGATCGAGAAGACGCCGATCGGATCGGCGAGCTTGGTCGACAGGACGACGCCCGCGCTGCCGGTGAGCGCGATATTGGGCAGCATCGCCGCGCGGGCGCTGTCGAGGCTGCGGTCGGCGGCGACCAATGTCTGTTCGGCCTGGAACAGGTCTGGGCGGCGGCGCAACAGGTCGGCGGGCAGGCCGTCGGGGATCGGCGGCGGCGTCAGCCGGTCGAGCGGGGCGCCGCGCGGGATCGCGCCGGGGTTCTCGCCAAGCAGCAGCGACAGCGCATTTTCCTGTCGGCTGATCGCGAGCTGCGCGGCGGGGACGAGTTGCTGCGTGGCGCGATATTCCGCCTCCGCCTGATGCAGTTCGAGGTTGGAGGTATAGCCGGTCTCGGCGCGGCGGCGCGCGATGCGCAGCGCTTCGGTGCGCGCGGCGAGCGTCTGCTGCGCGACCGCCAGCCGCTGGTCGAGCGCGCGCAGGGCGATGTAATTGCTGGCGACGCCGCTGGCGATGGCGAGGCGGACGGTGTCGCGCGCGCCTTCGCTGGCGAGCAATTGCGCTTGGGCAGCGCGGCTTGCCTGACGGAGGCGGCCGAACAGGTCGAGATCGTAGCTGGCGGTGATCAGCGGCTGCGCGCCGAGGGCGTCGCTGGGCGTGCCGAACGGGCTGACCGTCTGGCCGGTGGTCGACGGCAGGCTGCCGCCGAGCGTCGGCGTGCGTTGCGCGGCGGCGAGGCGCGCGGCGGCCCGCGCTTCGTCGATGCGCGACGCGGCGAGCGCGAGGTCGACGTTGTTGGCGAGCGCGCGCGCGACGAGATCGGTGAGGACGGGGTCGCCGAACGCGTTCCACCAGTCGGCCTGAATGGGTTGCCCCTGGCCCAGCGTGGTGCGCCATGCCGGGGGCGGGGCGACGGTGGCCGCGACTGGGGCGGGCGGGCGCGGACCGATGCACGCGGCGAGCGCGGTGGTGGCGGCGAGGGTGGTGAGGGTGCGGAGGAGGCGGAAGTTCGAGAGGCGCGGCTCCTTTGCCCCACCCACCCCGTCACCCCGGACTTGTTCCGGGGTCCACTCTGCGGCGAGGGGGATGGTTCGAGCCTCTTGCCGACCCCCTGCGGCCCGGTGGACCCCGGAACGAGTCCGGGGTGACGGGGTGGGTGAGGCGGCGGGAGTGGCCATTTCGGATATATTTTCTTGCCGCGTGTGTTGGGCTGCGCCAAGCTCACCCCCATGCGGGAGCGGCAACCGTGCGTTTACATCCTCGCGAGCGGGTATAACGGCACGCTGTACGTCGGCGTCACGTCCAACCTTATCGGCCGGTTGATCCAGCACCGTGACGGGACATTCGAAGGCTTTACCGCGCGCTACGGTGTCCTGCATCTCGTCTGGTTCGAAACCACCGACACGATGGCCGACGCCATCGCCAGCGAGAAGCGGATCAAGGCGTGGCGGCGTGACTGGAAGAAGAACCTGATCGAGAAGGCCAATCCTGGCTGGTTGGACCTGGCCGTCAATCTGGGGTTGCCGCCGCTCGGCTGACTGCAGGCCATCCCCTTGCGGACGAGTGGACCCCGGACCAAGTCCGGGGTGACGAAGAATGAGAGGCCAGCGCATCACTTCACCGTTGGGCCGGTGGTGGTGTCGACGCTGGCCTGTACCGACATGCCGGGACGCAGGCGCTGGATCAGTTGCTGGCCGGGGTCGATGCGGATGCGGACGGCGATGCGCTGCGGCACCTTGGTGAAATTGCCCGTCGCATTGTCGGCCTTCAGCACCGCGAATTCGGAGCCGGCGGCGGGTGAAATCCGCTCGACGCGGCCGGTGAGCTTCGCCCCGCCGAGGCCGTCGACGGTGAAGGTCGCGGGCTGGCCCACCGCCATGCGGGCGGTCTGCGCTTCCTTGAAATTGGCGATGACCCAGGTTTCGGGCGGCACCAGGAACATCAGCTGCGAGCCGGCGGTCACATACTGGCCGACGCGGACGCCGACTTCGGACAGGCGGCCCGCCTCGGGCGCGCGGATGACGGTGTTGGCGAGGTCGATCTGGGCGAGGCGGCGGGCGGCTTCCGCGCCCGACACGCCGGCACGCTGGCCGCCGCGGCCGACCTGCACCGTGCGGATGTCCTGCTGCGCGATTTCGCGTGCGGCGCGCGCCTGTTGCACCGCGGCCTGCGCCTGACGGAGCGCGGCGAGCGTCTGGTCGCGTTCGCGCTGCGAGACGGAGCCGTCCGTCACGAGATCGTTGACGCGGTTCATGTCCGCCTGCGCGCGCATCAGCTGCGCCTCGGCATTGGCGACGGCGGCGGTCTGCGCGGCGAGGCTGGCGGTGCGGCTGCGTTCGGTCTGCTGCGCGTTGGCGAGCGTGGCGTTCTGCGCATCGACCTGCGCGGTCGCCTGATCGACCCGCTGGCGGTAGATGCGGTCGTCGATCTGGACGAGCGGTTGCCCCGCCGTCACGTCGGCGAAGTCGCGGACATAGACCTTGGTGACATAGCCCGACACCTGCGGCGCGATCACCGTCGTCCGGCCGCGCACATAGGCATTGTCGGTCGACTGGTTGCTGGTGGCGAAGGGCGGCAGGCGCCACGCCGCGAGCACCGCGAGCACGCCGCCGATCGCCAGGATCGCGATGACGATCATCGCGGTGCGGCTGGGCGGCTGCGGGCGCCAGCCGGAGCCGGAGGGCGCGCTGGGCGGCGTAACCGCCTCGGCCTGCGCCTCTTCGGTCGCGGGGGTGGAATCCACAGGGTTGCGGATGTCGGTCATCAGGCGGCCTCGACAAGTGCGGCGCGGCGGGCTCGGTACGCGCGGCGGATCAACAGGAAAGCAAGGTAACAGAAGGTGAGCGCGGCGAGCACCGCGATCAGGCGGAAGACATCGTCATAGGCGAGCACGTTGGCTTCGCGCGTGGTCGTCTGCGACAGGATCGCGCCGCCTTCCGCGCTGCGCAGCGCCGGATCGCCGACCACGCGCGACACCGCCGCGCCGCCGGCCTGAAGGCGCTGCGCGACGATCGGGTCGGTGGGGTCGATGCCCTGGACCAGCGCGGCGCTGTTCGCCTTTTCGCGGATCACCTGATAGCTGCCGAGCAGCGCGGTGCCGGCGAGGCCGCCGATCGAATTGATCATGCCGAATAGCGCGACGAAGCTGATGATATGGCCCGATCCGGCCTGCAGCGCGCGCGTCATGCCGAACAAGAGCGCCGGCCCCAGGAAATAGGTCGCGCCGAACGCGATCATCGCTTGCGTGACATAGAGCTGCGGCGCGCGGGTGAGGCTGGTCGCATGGCTGTCGACGAACGCCGCGATGGCGACCAGCCCGATCGCGAGCATGATCGGATGCGTCAGGCGCGTCACGTCGAGCGTCACCGCGCTCAGCACCACGCCGGCCGCCGAGGCGAGGAAGATGATCGTGAAGAAGGGGATCAGCTGATCGTTGTTCTGGCCGAGCAACGTCAGCAGGCCGACCGCGGCATAGGTCTGTTCGCTCAGCACGATGCGCGCCATGATCGTGACGATCGTGAAGCGAACGATGTCGGCGCTGCCCAGCCACCGCGTGTTGAGCAGCGGATTGACGCGGTGATGTTCGATGACCAGCGCCGCGCCCAGCATCGGAATGGCGGCGATCAGCGCCCAGCCGATCCACGCGGCATTGGTCCACCAGACGATGCGGCCTTCGCCCAATACCGCCGCGAACAGCGCCATCGCGCCCGCGAACAGGACGAAGGTGAGGAAATCGAGCGGCTCGAACGCCTTGGATCGTGTCGTGGGCGGCAGGCGGAGGAAGGCGACCGCGGCGAGGCTCAGCAGCGCGAGGCCGAGTTCGAACAGATACAAAGTGCGCCATTGCGACATGGCGAGCAGATCGGGCGAGAACAGCCGCGCGAGCGGTGTCGCGCATTGCGGAATGCCGATGCCGACGACGACCGCCTTCAGTCGCCAGCGCAGCGGCAGTGCCTGCATCATGTAATAGAGGCACAGGCTGGAGACGGCGGCGCCCGCCATGCCGCTCGCCGCGCGGACCAGGATCGCGGTGTCGAATTCGCGCACGAACAGATGGCCGAGCGTGAAGACGACATAGAGGCTGAGGAAGATCATTGCGAACGGCCTGAGGCCGAATTGCGCGCGGAACTTGATCAGCAGCAGGTTGATGCTGACGTTGGTCATCACATAGACCGTCGGCAGCCACGCGATTTCCGCAGGATCGAGGCCCAGCGCGCCCTGCAGCGTATAGGTATTCGCCGAGATCAGCGCATTGCCGAACCCGCCCGTCAGGCCGAGCAGCACCGCGATGACGCCATAGGCGATGCGGTGGCGCAGCTGATGCTCGACCGACCCCGGCGAACCGGGAATCGCCGGAATCTCATGGGGCAGGAAGTCCCAATGTTCCTCTGACAGGAAGCGGCGGAGACGGGCGAACATAGCCTGCCTATAAACCGGGAAACGGCGGCAGGTCAGCCACTTCGCTCATCCGCCGAGGATGCGGCGGTAGAGCTGGATATAGCGGTCCGCCATGCGTTCGACCGAGAAGCGTTCCGCCACCGCGCGGCGGCAGGCGGCGCGGTCGATCTCGGGCAGGCACGCGACGGCTGCGATCGCTTCATCGACGCTGTCCACCAGGAATCCGGTGACGCCGTCCTCGATCAGCTCGGGCATCGACCCGCGGTTGATCGCGATGACGGGCGTGCCGCACGCCATCGCCTCGATCACCGACAGGCCGAAGGGTTCGTCGAAGTTGATGAGGTGGAGCAGCGCTGCGGCATGGCCGAGCGCGCGGGTGCGTTCCGCGCCGCCGACCGCGCCGGGGTGGGTGATGGTGCCCCCGAGGTGCGGTGTGACAGAGCGCTCATAATAGCCCTGGTCCTGCACGATGCCGTACATGGCGAGCGCGCGGCCGGTGGCCAGCGCCACCGCGATTGCTTCGGCCGCGCCCTTGTCCGGATGCATGCGGCCGAAGAACAGCAGATCGTCGCTGCCGGTCGGATCGAAGGGAAAGTCGTCGAGGACGATGCCGTGGTGGATCGTCTCGGCATAACGGAGCTGCGGCGAGCGGTCCGCGTCGCTGATCGCGACATAATGCACCCGATCCTCATACGGCTTGTACATCGGCAGGATGCGGTTGGACGAAAAGCCATGGATCGTCGTGACCATCGGCGTGGTCACGAGGTTGGCGAAGGCATGGGCGGGAAAATCGGCCTGGTTGTGGATCAGGTCGAATTCACCCGCGCGTTCGAAGACATGGGCGAGGTGGCGGTATTCCCACACCTTCGCGTCGATCGACGGGTCTTCGGAATAGGGCGCGGGGACGACGCCGGCCAGGGTGCCGGCGGTCAGGCTGTCCTGCGTCGCGAACAGCGTGACGTCGATACCGCGTGCGACCAGCGCCTCGGTGAGCAGACTCGTGACCAATTCCCACGGGCCATAATGGCGGGGCGGCGTGCGCCAGGAGATCGGGGCGAGCATCGCGATTTTCATGGGTGGCGGTCGCCTGAGACGGAGGATTGCATGGGGGTACGGGGGCGTAACGATAAGGCCCGGTGGTGATACTCCGGCGTGGCGGAGTTGTTCCGGGCGGTGCCCCTGAGTCGCTCGTCACCGGATTTGGCCCGAGGCTGCCTCATGTCGCTCGTCACCCCGGACTCGTTCCGGGGTCCACCGAGCCGCAAGGGGACGGCAAGAGGCTCCGACCATCCCCCTCGCCGCAGAGTGGACCCCGGAACGAGTCCGGGGTGACGGAGTGGGTGAGGTTAGCGGACGAGTATCACAACGCCTTCATTGCCACGGAGCGTATCGGTTCGCACGCCCCCCGGCAGCGTGCGTAGCACCACCTCGCCCGCAGGCAGCGCGAACGGCTGGTCCTCCCTACCCAGGTTCAGTGCCACGACGATGCGCTCGTCCCCCCGCCACCGTTCGTAGGCGAGGACCGAACCGGTCGTCTCGAGCAACCGGAAGTCGCCTTCCGCCAACGCTTCATGCTTGCGGCGGAGCGACAGCAGGTCGCGATACAGCGCGAGCATCGACCCAGCATCCGCGGCTTGCGCCGCGACGTTGCGCGTCGGCCAGTCGGGGCCGAGCGGCAGCCACGGTTCCACACGCGAAAAGCCTGCGTGATCGCTGGCGTTCCACGGCATCGGCGTGCGCACCGGGTCACGGCCCAGCCCCCAACCCGGTTCGCGCAATTCGCGCGGATCCTGCACCCGATCGGGCGGAATGGCGACGTCGGTCAGGCCGAGTTCGTCGCCGTAATAGATCGTCGGGGTGCCGCGCAGTGTCAGCAGCAGCATCGCGGCGACGCGCGCCTGGGGCCCGCCGACGCGTGTCGCGATCCGGGGCCGGTCATGGTTGCCGAGCACCCAGTTCGGCCAGCCGCCGGGTGGCAGCGCCGCTTCATAGTCGGCGATCATGGTGGCGAGGCTGCGCGCGTCCCACGGCGCCTCGATCAACTGGAAGTTGAAGGGCAGATGCACTTCGGGCGTGTCGATGCCGTAATAGTGCATCAGCTTTTCGATCGGCAGGTAGATTTCGCCGATCAGCACGCGATCGCCCGGATAGCCGTCGGCGATGCGGCGCATCTCGGCGGCGATGTCATGGACTTCGGGCTGGTCGGTGGAGTTCGACTGGAGCACGGCGTGCATCTCACCCATTTCCGGGCGATAGTCCGGGTTGGCCGGATTGTCGGGGAAGTCGGCGTGCTTCACCATGTGCCACAGCACGTCGATGCGAAAGCCGTCGACGCCGCGATCGAACCAGAAGCGCAGCACGTCCATCATCGCATGCCGCACGTCGGGGTTGCGCCAGTTGAGGTCCGCCTGTTCCTTCAGGAAGGCGTGGTAATAATATTGGCCGGTGGCGGCGTCATATTCCCACGCGGAGCCGCCGAAGTCGCTGATCCAGTTGTTGGGCGGGCCGCCATCCGGGGCGGGATCGCGCCAGATGTACCAGTCGCGCTTCGGATTGTCGCGCGACGACCGGCTCTCGCGGAACCAGGGATGGTCGGTCGAGCTGTGGTTGGGGACGAAATCGAGCAGCAGTTTGAGGTCGCGGGCATGCGCGGCCGCCAGCAGCGCGTCGAAATCGGCGAGCGTGCCGAAGCGCGGATCGATGTCGCAATAATCGGCGACATCATAGCCGAAGTCGTGCATCGGCGAGACGAAGATCGGCGATATCCAGATCGCATCGACGCCGAGTGCGACGAGGTGGTCGAGCCGCGCTTCGATGCCTTTCAGGTCACCAACGCCGTCGCCGTCGCTGTCCTGAAACGAACGCGGATAGATCTGGTAGATGCTGCCCGTCTTCCACCACGTCATCGCGCGTCCCCCTGCTTGCGCACTCGAACGGGGGAGGGGCGAGGGGGTTCCTTTTACGCTTTTTGGTTCACGCGAAGACGCGAAGACGCGAAGAGTTTCTGCGCGCGGCAGCGCATCGCTCCTGCCATGGCGTGAGATAGGGCGCTGGCGTGGGGCCTACATTGACCTCTTGGCGCCTTCGCGTCTTCGCGTGAACCAAATCACACGAAACGGCTCTTCGGCAGGCGCGTGATGCGGCAGGCGAGGTCGGCTTCGCCGCTGGCGATGAGGTAATCGTCGCCGTCCGTCACGAGGCCGGTCGAGAAGACGACGGGCGTCGGCAGATACATTTGGTGCGCGATATGGGCGGTGAGGGCGGGGTTGGCCTCCAGCAGCGGCACTTCGTCCTCTACGCGCAGGATGCGCGAGGGATCGTCGCGGTCGAGCAGCGCCCAGAAGCTGCGGTAGATGCCGACGCTCTCGCGCGCCTCGACGCCGTGGTAGATCATCATCCAGCCGTCGGGCGTCAGGATCGGCTGCGTGCCACCGCCGATCTTCATCGCCGAGGTGGAGCCTTTGCGCGCGCGCAGGCCCGGGGCGTCGAGCGGCTTCCAGTGCAGCGCGTCGGGCGATGCCGCGAAGTTGATTGAAGGGCCGCTGACCCAGGGGCTGTCGGGCGGATAGGCGAAATAGACCTCGCCCAGCGGCCGGGTGAGCGCCATGAATCTGTCGGCGACCAAACCTTCGAACAGGATCATGTCCTTGTTCTGGTGGTCGAGCACGATCCCCTCGAGCCGGTAATGCAGGCCATCGCGCGAGGTGTGCAGCGTGGTGCAATGCCGCTCGGCACCGACCGAACAGGTCGTCATGTACCATGTGTCGCCGACGCGCGTGATCCGCGCATCCTCGACGCCATAGTCCTGATAGGTTGCGGCGGGCTCGATCGCGGCGTCGTAATGGACGGCGACGATGCGTTCGCCGCTGGGGTCCAGTTCCACCGGAAGCAGCCAGGACAGCGACGTCAGCGCGAGGATGCGGTGGCGGCGGCCCTTCAGCTCGAACTGGCGGGGATCGGTCATGTCGACGTCGGTTAACGGCCAGGCGTCGAGCACATAGCCGGCCGGCGTCCAGCGGATCGCATGGACATGGCCGTCACGCACGGGTTCGGCCAGCGCTTCGGCGATGCGGACCATCAGCAGCAGATTGCCGTTGGGCAGCCGGGTGAAGCCGGGGTTGAAGGCGCCGAGGACATAGGTCGGCTGGGTAATCCCGCGGCGCAGTGGGGAGCGGGAGAGGTCGACGTCGTCGGGGGTGAAGATCAGCGCGTCGTGCATGGTGGCGTTAGCGCCGGGGCGGGCGGGTGGTTCCATGGGAAACCGAGGCCGCCAATTCCATGTCCGTCACCCCGGACTTGTTCCGGGGTCCACCGGGCCGCGAGGGGGTGGCCGGAGGCTCGAACCGGCCCCCTCGCCGCGGAGTGGACCCCAGAACAAGTCCGGGGTGACGAAGAGTGTGGGGCGCATGCGCCGCGCCCCACCCATCGATCAGAACGCCGCGCTGATCGAGAACACCACCTGGCTGCCCGCGATCGTGCTGCCGTCCTTGGTCGAGGCGAAGTTCGGCTGCAGATAGGCGGCCTTCGCCTTGCTGATGTCGGTGTCGACATAATAAGCGCTGAGCGTCAGCGGCGTGCCCTTGATCGCGTAATCCGCGCCAAGCAGCCAGTCCCAGTAATGCCCCGTCGGCGCCGCCGACGTGCCGTTGGGGCCGAGGCCCGAATTGCCGTCCGAATGGCCGATATGCGCCTTGGCGGTCAGCGGCGTCTGCGGGATGGCGGCGCTGAAATCGCCCCACAGGTACAGATTGTCGTTGCCCTTGCCGGGGTTGTTCGGAACGCCGGTCGCATAGGCCGCGGCGTTGTTGTACCACTTACCCAGCGCCTGCTGCTTGGGCGCATAGGCGACGCCCGCCAGCATCGAGACGGGGCCGGCGGTGCCCGACAGCTTCACATAGGGTTCGGCGAAGTCGGTCTTCGACGCGCCGCCCGGATACATCTACCACGTCAGGCCGACATCGAGCGCGCCGCCGCTGATCGGCATCTTGTAGCCGCCGATCAGGTCCAGCTCCATGTTCGAGCCGCCGAACGTGCCCCAGCCGGACAGGTTGGACGCCCAGGTGCCGACGTACAGGCCGCTTTTATGCGTGATGGTAAGGCCGCCCTGGACCGCCATTTCCTTGTCGGTCTGCGACACGCCGCGCAGGCGATAGTCGGAGACGAGCGCGACCGAGCCGGTGACGGTGACGTCCTTGGGGGGTGCGGTCTCCTGCGCGGCGGCAGGGAGGGCGACGAACGCCGCGAGCGATGCTGCGGCCAGGCTGAGATACTTCATGGAACCCCTTTCCGTGTCGTTGGGGTCCCTCCTGCGTCCAGGCCGCCGGCGCGCTCACTCCAGAGAGGGGCGCCGATCTTTCCCGGACGTCACTTCGCTATCGCAGCATTTTCCGTTCGACAATGGGGAATCGCGGGATTGCCGCGATCCCCCGGTCGATCAGTGCGCGAGTGCGGCAGTCTTGCCACGCCCGCCGAGCAGTTCGACGCTGTCGCCCGCGGCCCGGCGACGCTGGAACCAGTCCTTGATCAGTTCCGAACAGGTGTGGTCGACGGTGCGAAGGCCGCTGACGTCGAGGCGGACGGGCGTGCCGGCCGGCGCACGCTCCAGCGTGTCGGACAGCTTGGGCAGCGATACGAAGGTCGCGGCGCCCGACAGGTTGATCGCATGCTGGGCGCCCTCCGCGCCCTCCGATACCTTCAGCTTCAGGCCGCGCGCGTGCGGCACCAGCTCCAGCATCGACAGGCCGATGCCGACCAGCACGCCGGTCAGCAGGTCCGCCGCCACCACGGTGACGAGCGTCGCCGCCCAGATGAACGCCGGCAGCACGCCATAATGCGAGAACAGGTGGCGGGCATGGTGGAGCGACACGAGCCGCCAGCCGGTGACGACCAGGATCGCGCCCAGCGCCGCCATCGGGATCTCGCGCAGCACGAACGGCAGCAGCGCAACGAAGCCGAGGATCCACATGCCGTGGAACATGGTCGACAGCCGGGTGGTGGCACCGGCCTGCACGTTGGCGGACGAGCGGACGATGACGCCGGTCATCGGCAGCGCGCCGGCAATGCCGCACAGCAGGTTGCCGACGCCCTGCGCGCGCAGTTCCTTGTTGTAGTTGGTACGCACGCCGTCGTGCATGCGGTCGACCGCAGCGGCCGACAGCAGGGTTTCGGCGCTGGCGATGAAGGCGATGGCGAGCGCGGCGGCGATGATCGACGGGTCCGCAAAGCGGGCGAGGATGCCGGCATCGGGCAGGGCGACCGCACCCGCGATCGATTCGGGCACGTTGACGCGCGCGACGTCGAGGCCGAACGCCAGGGCGACGAAGGTGCCGGTCAGCACGCCGACCAGCGCGCCGGGGACCAGCTTCAACGAGGCGGGGCGGAACTTCTCCCAGCCGATCATCGCGGTGATGGTCAGCACGCCGATGCCGAAGGCGAGCTCTGCCGCGGCGATATTGTCGGGCGACAGGCCGAGCAGGCGGCCGGGCATCGCCGACAGGTTCTGCAGGCCGCTGGGCAGCGGCTTCGCGTCGAACAGCACGTGGAACTGGCCGACGACGATCAGCACGCCGATCCCGGCGAGCATGCCGTGGACGACCGCGGGACTGATCGCGCGGAACCAGCCGCCGAGCTTCGCGACACCGGCGACGAACTGGATGATGCCGGCAAGGATCAGGATCGGCCCGAGCGCGGACATGCCGTGGTCGCGCACCAGTTCGAACACGACGACGGCGAGGCCCGCGGCGGGGCCGCTGACCTGCAGCGGCGAACCTGCCAGCGCACCGACGACGATGCCGCCGATGATGCCGGTGATCAGGCCTTTTTCCGGAGGAACGCCGGACGCCACGGCGATGCCCATGCACAGCGGCATCGCGACGAGGAAGACGACGATCGAGGCGGTGAGGTCACGGCCGACGATCGACATCTTGGGAAGGTTCAGGGCGCCCAGCATGGGGACTTACTCCGCGGCTTGGAGGAAGGGGACGTCGGACGCCTGCCGCGGTGCGGCGGCCTGCGCGACGGGGAAGGGCTCGCCTTCGCGGATCGGCACGAAACGACCCGATTCGCCGTCGAGGCCGAGGACGACGCCCTCGTGAATATCGACGAACCAGCCGTGCAGCGTGATATTGCCCTGCGCGACCGCGGCGGCGACCGACGGATGCGTGCGCAGGTGCTGCAACTGCGAGACGATGTTTTCGAGGCTGAGTGCGCGGACGCGTTCGCCATCGGTCAGTTCGGGATAGCTCTGGTCGACGACCTGGCGCGCGGCGGCGCCGTGCTTCAGCCAGTTGGCGACCGTCGGCACCGCGGCGAGCGCGGCGGGATCACCCGACAGGCCCTTCATCGCGCCGCAGTCCGAATGGCCGCACACGATGACGTCGCGCACGCCGAGGACCGACACGGCATATTCCACCGTCGCCGACACGCCGCCGGTATGCGCCGAGAAGGGGGGCACGATGTTGCCGGCGTTGCGGCAGACGAACAGGTCGCCCGGCTGCGCCTGCATGATATGTTCCGGCACGATGCGCGAATCGGCGCAGGAGATCATCAGGGCCTTGGGAAACTGGCCATGATGCGCGAGCGTCGAATACAGCGCCTGCTGGTCCTGAAAGACCTTTTTCTCGAAGCTTACGACGCGACCGATCAGTTCGTTCACGAGTGGATACTCCTGTCACGGGCGGCATGAGCCGCATTCAACAGGGTATCTACCGGGTACGTTTTGCTGCGATGCCGCAGCTTCGTGTTAAAATGTTGCCGGACAAAAACGGGCGGAAACGGCGAGGGGAAGCGGCGTTCGGTCGGGTTGCTCACAATTCCTCCCCCGCGAGGGGGAGGTGGCGCCGCGCAGCGGTGACGGAGGGGGAGGTAAGCGACGCTCCTCGTTATGATCCGTGCCGCCGTCCTCCCCCTCCACCATTCGGCTGACGCCGAACGGTCCCCTCCCCCTGGCGGGGGAGGAATGGCGTTACGCCGGCAGTTCGATCGCCGCCCGCAGGCCCCCCTCGGTGCGGTTCGACAGCGTCAGCGTGCCGCCCTCCGTCTCGACGATGCGGGCGACGATCGGCAGGCCCAGGCCGAAGCCGACGGTATCGCGCGGCCGCGCCGAATCGAGCCGGACGAAGGGTTCGAGCACGCGGCGCAGTTGATCCTCCGGAATGCCCGCGCCGTCGTCCTCCACCGCGATGCAGACGCGCCCCGGCGCGCTCGACAGGCGGATCGCGACGTTGCCGGCATAATGGAGCGCGTTTTCGACGAGGTTGCCGAGCGCGCGCTTCAGCGCCGTCGGGCGCACCGTCACCTCGCAATGCGCTGGACCGTCGTAGATGCCGGGCAGGTCGCGATCCTCGACGTCGTCGATCAGCGTCGCACACAGCACCGCGACGTCGACCAGCACCGGCGTTTCGGGGTCGCTGTCGCCGCCCAGGAAGGCGAGCAGCGACGTCACCATCGCCTCCATCTCGCCGATGTCGCGCTCGATCGCCTCGCGCACCGGCGCATCATCGACGCCCTCGGCGCGCAGCTTCAGGCGGGCGAGCGGCGTGCGCAGGTCGTGGCCGACCGCGGCCAGCGCCTGCGTCCGGTCGGCGATCAGGCGCTGGATGCGCGCGGCCATGCGGTTGAACGCGGCGACGACGTGGCGCACCTCGCGCGGGCCGGTTTCGGGGATGGGGTCGTGCTCGGCATCGCCGAACGTATCGGCGGCGAAGGCGAGCTGGCGCATCGGGCGGAGCATGCGGCGGATCAGCAGCCCGCCGATCACCATCAGCGCCAGCGCCGGGATCAGCGCGAGCAGGATGCGTTCGGCGGCGAGGTTGAGGTTCTGGAGCGGCTCCAGTGTGCGGAAATACAGCCAGCTGCCATCGGGCAGCTTCAGGCCGCCGGTGACGACAGAGCTGCGCCCCGGCGACGTCAGCTTCAGGCGCAGATCGGCGGTAGCGAGCGTCGGCTCCCAATCGACCACCTGGTGCCGCATGCTGTCGAGCGCGGGGGCGATCGGCGGCGGCGGCGGCAGGTCGCGTTGCCAGTGCAGGGCATAGCGTTCGGTGGTGAGGTCGTTCGCCATGTCGCCGCGACGCGCCGGCGGCTGTTCGGCGACGAGGCGGCGCGCGATGACGAGATGTTCGGCAAGGCGCCGCGCCTCGTCGTCGCGCACCGAAAACTGGCTCGCGCGTTCGTACAGGAGCGTGCTGATCCCGAACTCGATCACCATGGTGAGCAGCAGGATCGCGACGATCTGGCCGATCAGGCCGATCGAGGGCTGGACGAAGCGTTTCATCGGGTGATGTGCGGCAAACCGCCCCACTCACGCTTCGTCACCCCGGACTCGTTCCGGGGTCCACTCTGCGGCGAGGGGTACGGCATGAGGCTCTGGTCACTCCCCTGCGGATCAGTGGACCCCGGAACGAGTCCGGGGTGACGGAGGTAATTGGCAGGCGTCACGCGTCCCTCAACGCCGCGTCACCTCGGTGTTCAGCATATAGCCCACGCCGCGCACGGTGATGATCGGGGCGTCCTTGCCCGCACTCGACAGCTTGCGGCGCAGGCGGCTGATCAGCACGTCGATGCTGCGGTCGGAGCTGTCGCCGAGCCGCGTGCGCGACAGCTCGATCAGGCGTTCGCGGGCGATGACGCGGCCGGCATGTTCGGCAAGGCTGACGAGCAGGTCGAATTCCGCGCCGGTCAGGTCGACGACCGCACCGGTGGGCGAGGTCAGCTCGCGGCGCGGCAGCGTGACCTGCCAGCCGTCGAAGGTCAGCACACCCTCTTCGCGCTCGCCGGGATTGCGCTCCAGCGAGCCGCGGCGCAGCACCGCACGGATGCGGGCGATCAGCTCGCGCGTGCCGAACGGCTTGGCGATATAATCGTCCGCGCCCAGCTCCAGCCCGACGACGCGGTCGGTCTCGCTGCCCTTGGCGCTGATAAAGATGATCGGGACTTCGCTCTTCTGGCGCAGCGTGCGGCACAGGTCGATGCCGCTGGTGCCGGGCAGCATGATGTCGAGCAGGATCAGGTCGACGGGTCCCGCCTCCAGCGCCAGCCACATTTCGGGCGCGGCGGAGGCGGGCCGCACGAGATAGCCGTTTTCCTGCAACGCGCGGGTGGTCAGGGTGCGAAGGGCGGGATCGTCCTCGACCAGGAGGATGGTGGGGGCGGTCATGATCGAAAGTTAGGCACCGGTGCCGGGGCGGTCAACCGCGCCGGACCTATGTTCAAGCTTTGGATACGACCCCGCAACGGGCCCGCAACATTGCGCGAAGTCAGTCCGCCGCGACGTGCCCGCCGCCGCCCCGTGGCCGACGCGTGAACCAGACGATCACGACCATCGCCGCGCACAGCCATGCCGATACGCGGAACAGGTCGGTCGACGCGAGCAGATACGCCTGTCCCACCATCTGGCGCGTGATCGCCGCGGCGGCCTGCGTCGATGTCGCGCCCAGTTTCTGCAACTGCTCGCTAGCCATCTGATACGGCATGCCCTGCCCGATCGCCTCGGCAAGCCGGCTCTGATGCAGCGCCTCGCGCCGGTCCCACGCGGTGGTGATGATCGACGCGGCGAACGACCCCGCCACGATGCGTGCGAAGTTGGAGATGCCGGTCGCCGACGGGATCCGCTGCGGCGGAATGCCGTCGAGCAGGATCGTCACCATCGCGAGGAAGAAGACGCTCATCGCCACCCCCTGCACCAGCAGCGGCGCCATGAAATCGAAGACGGCGGCCCCGGTCACGAGGTTGGAGCGCATCCAATAGGATGTGGCGAAGGCGAGGAACGCCACCGTCGCGAGCAACCGCGCGTCGATCTTGCCGGACAGGCGCGCGGCCAGCGGTGAGATGATCACCGCGACCACCCCGCTGGGTGCGGCGATCAGGCCCGCCCAGGTCGCCGTGTAGCCGAGCTGCGTCTGCAGCCATAGCGGCAGGATCAGGGTGTTGGCGAAGAACACCGCATAGCCAAGGCAGAAGGCGAGCGTGCCGATCGCGAAGTTGCGGTTCAGGAACAGCGTCAGATCGACCGCCGGATTGGCATCGGTCAGTTCCCAGATGATCCACGCGATGAAGCCCACCGCCGCGATGATCGCGAGCACGCAGATCGCCGGATCGTTGAACCAGTCCGCGTTCTTGCCGAGATCGAGCATGATCTGCAGCGACCCCACCCAGACGACCAGCAGCATCAAACCGACCGTGTCGATCGGCAGTTTCCGCGTCGGCGTCTCGCGGCTTTTCAGGCCGTTCCAGCACGTCAGCGTCACGAAGATGCCGAAGGGGATGTTGATCAGGAAGATCCAGCTCCAATGATAATTGTCGCTGATATAGCCGCCCAGGATCGGGCCCATGACCGGACCGACCAACGTCGTCATCGACCAGACGCCGAGCGCCGTGGACCGCTTGTCGGACGGGAAGATCGAAATGAGCAGCGCCTGGCTGCCCGGCATCATCGGCCCAGAACACGCGCCCTGCAGGATACGGAACACGATCAGCGAGGGCAGATCCCAGGCAATGCCGCACAGGAACGACGACAGGGTGAACGCCGCCACCGCCGTGCAGAAGGTCCGCACCACGCCGAACCGACCCATCAGCCAGCCGGTCAGCGGCACCGCGACGCCGTTCGCCACGGCGAAGGCGGTGATCACCCAGGTCGAATTGTCGCTCGACACGCCGAGGTTGCCGGCGATCGTCGGCAACGACACGTTCGCGATCGTACTGTCGAGCACCATCATGAACGTGCCGAGCGCCAGCGCGAAGGCGATCAGCGCGAGCTTGCCGCCGGTGAGGGGGGCGGGTTGCGATGCCATTAGACGCGTCCTGTCGGGCCCTCACCCTTCCGGCGCTGCGCGCTTCCCTCCCTTTCCCACCGGGAGAGGGAAGAGCCGCCTAAGGCGGCGAAGGGTGAGGGCAGCTTGCTCACTTAGCGATTCGCGGCGATGATCTGGCGGATGCGCGCCTCGACCGCGGGGTCGCGCGCGTCGGTGGGCTTGTCGCCATAGACCTGCGTCGCGGGCCGGCCCAGGCGGGCGCCGGACTGATCGGCGGTGTCGACGGTGGTCTTCACCGACAGGCCGATGCGCAGCGGGTTTTGCACCAGTTCCTTCGGTTCCAGCGCGATGCGCACCGGTACGCGCTGGACGATCTTGATCCAGTTGCCGCTGGCATTCTGCGGCGGCAGCAGCGCGAAGGCGTTGCCCGATCCCGCGCCGACACCGACGACACGGCCATGGAACACCACGTCGCCGCCATACATGTCGGCGGTGACGGTGGCAGGCTGACCGATGCGCAGGTCCTTCAGCTGCGTTTCGCGGAAGTTGGCATCGACCCACACCTTGCCGAGCGGCACCACCGCCATCAACGGCGTGCCCGCGGCGACCTGCTGGCCGATCTGCACGGTGCGCTGCGCGACGACGCCGTCGATCGGCGCGACGATGTGCATGTGGCTGCGCGTGATCGCGGCGCGGCGATAGGCGGCGACGGCGGCGAGCACCGCGGGGTTGGTGCTCGTGTCGGTGCCCTGCACCGCCGAACGCGCCTGCGCCTGCTGGCTCTGCGCGAGGGCGAGGTTGGCGCGCGCCACCTTCACCGCATCGGCGGCATGCGCCAGTTCCTCGCCCGAGATCGCGCCCTGCGCGGCGGCGCCCTGGCGGCGCGCGTAGTCGGCCTGCGCCGCGCTGAGCTGCGCGCGTGCCTGCACGATCGCCGCGCCGCTTTCGGAGACCTTGGAGAAGTCGGCGCGCGTCGCACGCACCGCCCGCGCCAGTTCCGCCGCGGCAGAGGCGAGCTGGACATCCGCGGTCGCCGGATCGAGGTCGAGCAGCGGCTGCCCGGCCTTCACCGTCTGCGTATTGTCGGCGTGGATCGCGGTGATCTGGCCCGGATCGCGCGCGGTGATCGCGACGACGTCCCCCGCGACATAGGCGTCGTCGGTCTCTTCCTCGGGCTTGGCCAGCAGGAAGTGGAACACCGCCCACACGATCGCGGCGATCACCACCACTGCGGCGAGGATCAGCAGGCCGGTGCGGCGCGCCTTGGGCTTGCCGCCGGGCGCAGGGCCGGCGGGCTGTGCGCCGTCGTCGGTGTCGGTCTTGGAATCGGGCGCGTCGGTCATCGGGCGGGTTCCTGGGAGGAAAAGCCACCGCCGAGCGCCAGCACCAGCGCAACGCGCTGGCGGGCCGCATCGGCGACGAGGTTGGTCTGGGCGCGTTCGGCGTCGAGCAGCCGGACGTCGGTGTCGATCAGCGACAGCTGGCTATCGAGGCCGCTGGCGACGCGCACCGCATTGAGGCGATTGGTTTCGGCAAAGCCGCGCACCACCTCGGCGGTGCGGGCGCGTTCCTGCGCCAGCGCGGTGATGCCGGCGATCGCATCCGCCGCCTCGCGCACCGCGCCGACGACGCGCTGGTTATAGTCGGCGGTAGCGAGGTCGACGCCCGCGGTGGCGCCCGCCAGATCCGCCTTCAACCGGCCGCTGTCGAAGATCGGCAAATGGATCGCCGGTCCCGCGCCCGCCGTGCCGGCATCGAGGCTGAAGAGGTTGCCAAGGCCGACCGCTTGGAAGCCGGCGAGCGCGGCGAGGTTGATGTTGGGATAGAAAGCGCGGCGCGCGACCTGGCG
>FRDC01003599.1_pt1 | contig 25254 bp, 23 predicted proteins | sample 1106171 | NCBI WGS metagenome assembly FRDC01 (sample SAMEA3930566, study PRJEB13176) | freshwater metagenome | biome: Drinking water system; feature: drinking water; material: water | place: Singapore | collected 2014-12-20 | reverse complement strand
CTCGGCCTAATCCGCCGCCAGAGCGCGCGAGGGGAAGCGTATGCAGCAATCGATGTTCATCGCGGCGATCTTCTTCATGCTCTCGGGCGCGGCTCATGCCGGCGTCGATCAAAAGGCGTCGGCCTTCGTTCTCTGCAAGCAGCAGAAGAGCGTCCGTACCATCAAAGTACTTCAGGACCCCGCGAAGCAGGACAACTGCACGGTTACCTATAACAAGGGTGGCGTCGAAGAAGTCGTGGGCTCCAATCGCTCGGCCGCTTCGTGCAAGTCCATTCTCAAGCAGATCCAGAATAACCTCGAATCCTCGAAATGGAGCTGTCGTTCCGTCGAGACCGCGCGGGTTCTGACGAGCTCGGAAGTGTCTCGTCAGTGAGCGCTGCTGTGGCTGACGGAAGCGCGAGCACTCTCAGGGTCGCCGTCTGCCAGCTCAATTCCGTCGATAGCGTCGAAGCGAATCTCAAACAGATCATGGGTCTTCTCGAGCGGCTCGAAGCGGAGCCGCCCGACCTCGTTTGCTTTCCTGAAAACTCGCTCTACATGCGCGTGAAAGAAGGGGAGTCGATCGGCGGGGTCGACCTGAAGGGGCCGACGCTCCAAACGATCTCGAGCTGGGCGAAGGCCCACGGATCGGTCGTTCATCTGGGCTCGGTGCCCGTCAAGCGCGAGGGGCGGCTCTACAGCTCGTCGCTCGTGATCACGCCTGAAGGCGGGGTCCACGACAGCTATCAGAAGATTCATCTCTTCGACGTCGATGTCGAGGGCCATAAGCCGGTGAGGGAATCGGACGTCTTCACGCATGGCGAGGAGCCCTCGATCTTTTTCGTCAAAGGGTGGAAAATCGGCGGCACGATTTGCTACGACCTGCGCTTTTCGGAGCTCTTTCTCCGTTACGCCCAGCAAGAGGTCGACGCGATTCTGGTGCCGGCGGCCTTTCTCGTTCCAACGGGCCAGGCGCACTGGGAAGTGTTGACCCGCGCTCGAGCCATCGAAAGCCAAGCTTACGTTCTGGCGGCGGCGCAGGGAGGAGTCCATAAAGGTATCAATGGCGGCTCCCGCTCGACCTATGGGCATTCCATGATCATCGACCCGTGGGGCGTCGTGATCCAGAGTTGCAATGAAGAAACCTCGGAAGCTAGAATTCTCAAAGCGGAGCTGAGCCGCGACCGGATCAAGCGCGTGCGCGCCCAGATCCCGATGAAGAATCACCGCCGTCTCACCTGAGGTGCGATTATGCCGAAAATCATGGGCTGGATCCTCGTAGTGGGTCTCGTAATGACCGTGTTCGTGGTCGCACCGGCGGCAGTGGCTGCCCCCGAAGACGACGTCCCGGTGACAAGAGGGGCGCCCGATAAGGCGCGCCAGCGGCTGTATGCGGGCGGGCGCGACGAGCAGGAGCTCGAAGTCCAGGCCGCCTTGCCGCAAACGAGCCGGACCGCCGATGGCTCCGCGTATGGAACCTCGGAGGCGGCCGGCGCGGACGAAGCCGTCGATCAGGACTAGGAGTCTTAAGATGAGTGAAGAAGTCGTACGCGAAACCATGGATGTCGACGTGCTGATCGTAGGTGGTGGAGCCGCCGGTCTTTCGACGGCGCTTCATCTCCAGAATCTGATCGCGCGCCATAACGAGGGCGTCGCCAGCGGCGCCGTCAAGGGCGAGGCGATTCCCGATCAGATGATCGTCGTCATCGAGAAGGCTTCCGAGATCGGCGCACATTCGCTGTCGGGCGCGGTTTTGAATCCGATCGCGCTGCGCGAGCTGCTACCCAACTACAAGGAAGATGGCTGCCCGATCGAGTGCGAAGTCACCTACGACGCCGCCTACTTCCTCGCTCAGAACTCGAAGGTGAAGTTCCCGGTCACGCCACCTCCGTTCCAGAACGAGGGCAATTACCTGATCTCGCTCGCCAAGTTCAACCGTTGGCTCGGCAAGAAGTGCGAGGAGCGCGGGATCAACATTTTCCCGGGCTTCGCCGCCGTGGAGGCGCTCTATGACGGCAACAAGGTCGTGGGCGTACGCACGGGCGACAAGGGCTTCGATAAGCACGGCAACCGGAAGGGGAACTTCGAACCCGGCATGCTGCTGAAGTCGAAGATCACGGTCTTCGCCGAAGGCACGCGCGGCTCGCTTTTTCAGAAGGTCGCCGCGAAGCTGGGGCTCACCGAAGGAAAGAACCCGGACGTTTACGAACTCGGCGTGAAGGAGATCATTCAATGTCCCGCAGGCACGGTGACGCCCGGACGGGTCATCCACACGCTAGGCTTCCCGATGAAGAAGGGCGTGGGCGGCACATTCATCTACACGCTGCCGAACGATCAGATCATCTTGGGAATGGTGGGTTACCTGGATACGACGGACCCGTTGTTCGATCCTCATCGCTTGCTCCAGCAGCTGAAAACGCATCCGTTCATCTACGACATGATCAAGGGCGGAAAGGTCGTCGCTTACGGCGGCAAGTCCCTGCCCGCCGGCGGCTGGTATTCGATGCCGAAGCTTTATCACGACGGCTGCATGGTCGTGGGAGATTCGGCCAGCATGGTCGACGTTAAGAAGCTCAAAGGTATTCACCTGGGCATGAAGGCCGGTATGCTGGCCGCGGAAACCGCTTTGGAAGCCATTAAAGCGGGCGACTTCTCGGCGGCGAAGCTTTCGGCTTACGAGACGAAGGTCAACGCCAGCTACGTGAAGAAGGATCTGTGGGCGACCCGGAACTTCCATCAGACGATCTCGAAGGGGATGTACGTCTCGGCGCCGTTCCTCGCGCTTCAGGAGATCACTGGCGGCCGGGGAATTCTCGGCGGCGAGATGCCAATCGAGCACAAGGACTATGAGACGACGGAGGCCGTGCTCGACGCCTGGGGGCCGCGGCCCTGGGAAGAGGACGAGAACAAGCTTCCTAAGCCCGACGGCGTCCTGTTCTTCGATAAGCTTTCGAGCGTGTACCTGACGGGCACCATGCACGACGAGGACTCGCCCAACCACCTTCTGGTGGCCAATACGAGCGTCTGCCGGGACGTATGCCACGAGAAATACCAGTCACCCTGTAACCACTTCTGCCCCGCGAACGTCTATGAGATGGTTCCGGACTCGGAAATCCCGGGTAAGAAGCGCCTGCAGGTGAACTATACGAACTGCATCCATTGCAAGACCTGCGATATCAAATGCCCGTTCGACAACATCGACTGGACGACGCCCGAGGGCGGCGGCGGGCCTCAATACAAAGAGACCTGACACTAGGGTCTTTCCTTCATCGCGGCCTTCGTATCGGGGGCCGCGGTTGCTTTCCGTAGGGCGATACTGGTAAGTCTTCGCCACCTATGCCGCGTTTTTTCGTCATGACATCCCGGGGCCTGACCGACGTTCTCGAGCAAGAGCTGCGCGAGCTCGGCGTCGACAAGGTTTTGAAAGGCCAGAGCGGCGTCTACTTCGACGGCAACTGGGCCGCCTGTTACCGTGTGAATCTCCGTTCGCGCATCGCGACCCGCGTCCTGCTGCCGATTCTGGATTTCCCCGCGTACAACCCCGACGAGCTCTACCACAACGTCTTGAAGCACGACTTCACGAAGTACATCGCGCCGACCGGCAAGGTCGCGGTCGATGCGCACGTGCGCGACTGCGGGCAGTTTCGCGATCAGCGCTTCGTCGCGATGAAAGTGAAGGACGCGATCGTCGATCAGTTCCGCGAGAAGTTCGAAGTGCGTCCCGATGTCGACGTGGAGAATCCCGATCTGCGCATCGTCGTGCGCGCGGTGAAGAACCAATTCTCGTTGAGCGTCGATACCACCGGCGAGCCGCTGTTCAAGCGCGGCTATCGCACGGGTCACGTCGAGGCTCATCTGAAGGAGCATGTGGCCGCCGGAATTTTGAAGATGACCGGCTGGAACGCCGACAAGGATCTTGTCGATCCCATGTGCGGCTCGGGCACGATGCTGATCGAAGGCGCGTTGATGGCGCTGAAGATCGCGCCGGGATTGGCGCGCAAAGGATTCGCCTTCCAAAGGCTGAACGGATTCAAGAAGGACGAGTGGGAAAAGGAAGTTGCATCGGCTGCGGACGAAGAGCTCGAGACCACGACGGTGAAGTTCTTCGGCTACGATACCGATCGTGAAGCGCTCAAAGTCGCGAAAGCGAGCGCGGCAGCGGCGGGCGTCGCCGAGCTGATCGAGTTCAACCGTGCGCCGATGGAAACATTGCACGCGCCCGGCGAGAGCCAAGGCGTGATGGTCGTCGACCCGCCCTACGGTCACCGCATGGGTTTCAAGGACGAGCTTGTCGAGACGTACAAGAACCTCGCTCATACGATGAAAGTCGGCTTCAAAGGCTGGGACTGCTTCGTGCTCTCGGGCGACGCCGATCTTTCGGCGGCGATGAAGCTAAAAGCGGAGCGCAAGTTTCCGCTCTACAACGGCCCGATCGAGTGCCGTCTGCTCAAGTACAGAATGTTCTGAATCAGGGAGTCGCGACGGCCGGCGGCGGTGGCACCATCGGCGGAACCGGCACGACCGGAGCGACCGGCGGCGGCGGAATGGGCGGTGGTGCTTCCAGTTTCGTCGGCGTGATCGGGCCGCTCGGTCCCGGCTTGTAGACGGCCGTCCATGCGGCGAGTCCCGCCAATATCAGCGTCACGAACAAGAGAGGTTTCGCTTTTCCGGGCATGCGGTAGAGCAGCGCCGGCATTGCGCCGAGCGCTAGCCAGATGAGGAGTTTCGCGATCGCCCAGAGGGGCATGCCTCCTCCGAAGCCGAGCCGCGCGAGGAGTCCGAAACCGCCGACGAGAATAATCAGCAGGGCGGTTCCATGGAGCGCGCCGATCAGCTTGCGTGAAGCGTGATCGCGCGTCCCTCCGTTGATCACGTGGAACGCGATTCCACCGAGGCTGAGGAGCAAGAGGAAGATCCCGACGAAATGGGTCACGAGATAGAACTGGTATGGCATATGACCTCCATATAGAATGAATCCCGCTCTGTCACGAAAGGAAGCCATGAAGCCCTCGGTGAAGATTCCGGCCAGCGTTCGCCGCGCGTATCAGACCGCCAAGAAGAGCCGTATGAAGGCCTATGCTCCCTACTCGAAGTACAAAGTGGGCGCCGGGCTCGTGGCCAAAGGCGGCAAGCTTTTCCCCGGGGCTAACGTGGAGAACGCGAGTTATGGAGGGGCGATCTGCGCCGAGCAAGTCGCCATTCTGAAAGCCGCTTCGGAAGGCGCGCGCAAGTTCACCGACATCGTGGTCGTGACATCGGCTTCGCCTCCGGGTTTCCCCTGCGGCCGGTGCCTCCAAATGATGGCGGAGTTCTTCGCGCCGGAGACCCGTATTTGGGTCGGCGACATGAAACAGATCCGCGACGTGCGCACGTTCCTGCAGCTGGTACCGAAGCCCTTCGGGCCGGCGCAGCTGCGAGAAGCGAAGTAGTTCGCGAGTGGGTCTTAAGTTTCCTCGCCGCCTTCGTCCGCGGCCGTCTCGAGCCCCAAGTGTTTCATGATCTTGCCCAGCTGCTTGCGCATCTCGGGAAGGTGGATCATCGCCGCTTTCGTCTTGATGAACTTCTGCAGAGGCTGATGCGGGAATCCGCCGTACTGACCGGGGGTCGTGATCGACTTGCCGACGCCTGAGAGGCCCGCGAGATGGACGTTGTCGCAAATCTCGATATGCCCCGTGACGACCGAGCGCCCGCCCGCCACGAAGTTGGCGCCGATGCGGGTGGAGCCGCCGACGACGAAGCCCGCCGTGACGAGCGCGTTGCGGCCGATGCGGACGTTGTGGGCGATGTGCACCTGGTTGTCGAGCTTCGCGCCGTACTCGATGCGCGTGTCATCGAAGGTGCCGCGGTCGAGCGTGCAGCAGGCGCCGATGTGAACGTCGTCTTCGATGATGACGCGGCCGAGGTGGGGAATCTTGTAGTGATTGCCTTTTTCATCGTGACCGTAGCCATAGCCTTCTTTGCCGATCACGCTACTTGGATGGATCTCGCAGTACGAGCCGATTTGCGTCGAGTGGCCGACGTAAACATTGGGATGAATGACGGTGCCTTCGCCGATGCTCGAGTCGGTCTCGATGACGGAGTTCGGTCCGATGTAAACGCCGGTCGCGATCGAAACTCCTGCCGCGATGAAGGCGCCGGGTCCGATGCGGACTCCCGGCGCGACATTCGCTTTCTTGGAGATGGTCGCGCGCGGATCGATGCCTTCGACTTCCGGATCGATGTACGGGGAACGTAGGAAGAACTCGTTCAGAACCCGCGACATCGCGAGCTCGGGGTTCGGCGAGAAGAGCAGGGTGCGGTTGCCGCGCAGGGGCTCGGCTTTTTCGCGCGCCTTGGGATGAATGACGATCACCTGAGCGGGAGATTGCAAGCCCGTGACGACGGCTTTTTGGGTCGAGAGGAAGGCCGCGTCGGTCGCCTTCGCCGTTTCCGGGGAGCCGATGCCGGTGAAGGTGCGCGAAAGATCGCCGACCGAATCCGTAAAGAACTTCGGGAAGCGTTCCATGATTTCGCGGCAAGAAACCGGGTTTTTCGCGATGACCACGGCTCTGACTCCTTGGCAAACGGCGGACGCTAGCAGTCCGCGCAAAGCCCTCACAATGTTTTATTCAGCGCACTAAACCAACGATCCGAGGCCCTATTGGGCTTGTCATCGCGCGCGGAGTGTCTTACGTTGACAGCGTTAAGGTTTGGCTAACGGAGGCTCGATGGCGAAAAAGGCGAAATCGGCATCTCGTTCGTCTTCCGGCGCAAAAGCCGATGCGAAAGGGAAAGCAAAGAAGGCACCGCCTGCGCCCGCAAAAAATTCGAAGTCGGCCGCCGCGGAAAAGTCCGCCGGTAAGAAGCCTGTTGCCAAGCCCGCGCCTGCACCCAAGACTCCCGCGAAACCCGTTGTTGAGAAGTCCGCGAAGTCCGAATCGAAGGCAAAGGCCTCCGTGTCCTCGGTACCCGCGCCTGCTCCGGTCGTGGAAAAGCCCGCGAAGGCAGTGGCCGCGAAGGGCAAAGCCACGGCTCCTGATACCAAGCCGGTCGCTGCCGCTCCTGCGCCCAAAGCGCAAGGAAAAGCAGGCGCCAAGGTCGCCGCCGCCCCGGCCCCCGTTCGTGAAGTTCCCACCGCGCTCAGCGCCGCTCCCGTTGCGGAAGTGGAAACGTCGTCCGCCAATGGCGCCGCCGAAGCCGATAAGGCCGGCGAGAAGAAGGCGAAGCGCCGCGACGAGGTCAAGATCGATCGCACGGGCGATCTCGAAGGGCAGTGGAAGTCGCTGTTCGAGAAGTCCAAGGGCGTGAAGCCCACGCCATACAAGATGTCGGATAACTACGAGGCGCGTACGCCGCTGCTTCACAAGGTTCTCGGCTGGGGCTATGTGCTCACCAGCCAGAACAACCGTCTTGAAGTACTCTTCAAGGACGGGATCAAGATCCTCATCGCCAACTACAAAGCCTCGTGAATGCGTCTACTTTCCGATCGAAAAAGAATTGGACGCGACTCGGTTTCTGCATTATCCAGGTATCCTAATGGCTAAGGACGATCTCGCACAGCTCGAGGGCAAAATCGTAGACGCAGGCGCTGGTGGCCTTTACAAGGTCAAGCTCGACAACGAAGTCGAGATCGTAGCGCGTCTCTGCGGCAAAATGCGGCGGTTCAACATCCGCGTCGTGGTCGGCGATCGTGTTACTGTCGGCGTCTCCCCGTATGATCCTACCAATGGACTCATTCTTTACCGGCACAAATAAGAACCGAGGAGCTACTCTCGACACTCAACGGCTTTGAGTTCCGGGAAGCGCGCTGTTCGCGACCTACCGCAGTGGCGCACGCAACGCTTGCACTTCTCGGCGATGGCGATTCCAATTGACCAGTTGTCGATAGATCCGACCAAAACCCCAGAGAGACTATGGAAACGACCTTTCAGTCTTACTTTTCTTCGCTTTATCCCGGTATCTCCCTGCGCTCGGCTCAAGCCGTGCTTGAGCTGGCGGCGGAGGGCGGAACCGTTCCGTTCATCGCGCGCTACCGTAAGGAAAAAACCGGCGGGCTGGACGAGGTCGAGATCCGCAAGGTGCTCGAGGCGAACGAGACTCTGACAGAGATCAACAAGCGCAAGGCCTACATCCTCAAGGAGATCGAGACGCAAGGGAACCTGACCGACGAGCTCAAGGCGCGCATCGCGAAGTCCATGGATCTCGGCGATCTCGAGGAGATCTACCGTCCGTTCAAGAAGAAGAAAAAAACGAAGGCGACGGTCGCTCGCGAAGCGGGTTTGGAGCCGTTGGCGGATTGGATCTGGAAGCTCGGCCACGGCGAGCTCGAGGACGCGACGACTCTCGAAGTGAAGGCGAAAGACTTCTTGGCGCCGGGCGCTGGCTTCGTGACGTACGATCATTCTTTGAAGGGCGCGCAGGATATCATCGTCGAGCGGATTTTCAACGACACGGATCTGCGCGAGATCGTGCGCAAGAACTTCTTCGAGCAGGGCAAAGTCGTCTCGAAGAAGACCAAGAACTTCAAAGCGCACTCGAAGTTCGAGATGTACGCGGAGTTCTCCGAGTCCGTGAAGAGCCTGCAGGAGCAGAAAGCCTCCCACCGTTACATGGCCATGCGCCGCGGGTGGAACGAGGAGGAGCTCACGGTGGCCATCGAGGGCGACGAGGAGTTCCTGCTCAAGAAGTTCGAGAACTATGCTTGCTCGAAGCCTGAGTCGCATGCGGCCGAGTTCTTGAAGTCATGCGCGAAGGTCGCGCTGACCGTTCACGTTCATCCATCGATTTCCAACGAAGTCCACCGTGTCCTGAAGGACAAAGGCGACGAGCATGCGATCTCGGTGTTCGCGGAGAACGTCCGCCGCGTTCTGCTCGGCAGTCCGTTCGGTCCGAAGTGCGTTCTGGGCGTCGACCCCGGTTTGCGCACCGGCTGCAAGCTCGCGCTGATCGACAAGCAAGGCAATTTCATCTCGCACACCGTGCTGCAGATCCTCGGCGAGGGCGCGGAAGAGAAGGCGAAGACGCTTTTCAGCGAAGTCACCAAGCAGATCACGATCGAAGCGATCGCGGTCGGTAACGGCACGGGCGGGCGCGAGGCCGAAGGCTTCATTCGCAAGGTGCTCAAGGAAATCGGCGCGAATATTCCGGTGATCTTGGTGAGCGAGTCGGGCGCCAGCGTGTATTCGGCGAGCGACGTGGCTCGCGAAGAGTTCCCAGATCTGGATCTCACGGTTCGCGGCGCGATTTCGATCGCGCGCCGTCTGCAGGATCCGTTGGCGGAGCTCGTGAAGGTCGATCCGAAGAGCATCGGCGTCGGTCAGTATCAGCACGACGTTTCGCAGACGCATTTGAAAAAGTCGCTCGAGCACGTGGTCGAGAGCTGCGTGAACGGCGTGGGCGTCGATCTCAACACCGCTTCGGCCCCGCTTCTCTCGTTCGTGGCGGGCATCGGCCCGGCGTTGGCGAAGAACATCGTCGATCATCGTAAATCGTCGGGTCTGTTCACGGATCGCAGCGATCTGATGAAGGTGCCGCGCTTCTCCACCAAGGTGTACGAGCAGTGCGCGGGCTTCCTGCGCATCATGAACAGCAAGCAGGTTCTCGATGCGACCGGCATCCATCCGGAGCGGTATGCGGCCGTGCGCGATATGGCTCAAGAGCTCGGTGTCGGCGTCGGCCAGCTGGTCGGCGAGGGCGCGAAGAAGCTCGTCGGGCTGCGCTCGAAGTGGGCCGCCATCGTCGGTGAGTTCACCTTCGACGACATCGTTCGCGAACTGGAGAAGCCCGGGCGCGATCCGCGCGACCCGTTCAAGGCGTTCTCGTTCCGCGACGATATTTTCGAAGTGAAAGATCTGAAAGACGGCATGATCTGCCCCGGGATCGTGACCAACGTCACGAACTTCGGCGCGTTCGTCGACATCGGCGTTCACCAAGACGGTCTCGTGCACATCTCGGCGCTTTCCCACAAGTTCGTGGATGATCCACGCAAGGTCGTGAACCCCGGTGATCAGGTCACCGTGAAGGTTCTTGGCGTCGATCGCGACAAGAATCAGATTTCTTTGACGATGCTTCTCGAGGATCGTCCGAAGGAGGCGCGTCGTCCGGAAGGCGATCGTCCTCCTCGTGGACCGCGGCCGGAAGGCGAGCGGCAGGCACGCGGGCCGGGTGCGCCGGGTGGTGGAGATCGTGGTCCTCGTCCGCAGGGTGGACCGCGTGGTCCGAGGCCCGGCGGACCTGGTGGGCCGGGACGCGGGCCGCGTCCGGAAGGCGATCGTCAGCAGGCGCGCGGACCCGGTGGTCCGGGCGGCGGAGGGGATCGTGGACCGCGGCCACAAGGCGCGGGAGGCGATCATCGTGGCGGCGGACGTCCGCAGCATGGTGGCGATCGGGGAGGGCCGCCGCGGAAACCGGCGTCGCCATTCAACAACCCGTTCGCGTCGCTCTTGGGCGCGCAGACGGGGCAAGGCCAGGGCGCCGGCGGTGGGAAGCCCGCGGATCCCAAGCGTAAGTAGTCAACGAACAGCGATGTTTTTGAAGAAAGGGAGAGTTAAAGACTCTCCCTTTTCGTTTCAGCGGACCGCGATGAGGCGGTTGGCGATTTCGACGAAGCCGTGACCGCCTTCGCCGTCGGCGACGAACGCGGGCTTGTGTTGGATGCGCGAGATGAAGTTTTTGATGTTAGAGACGGCGAAGGAGCTTTTGAAGAACTCGAACATCGGCTCATCGTTGGGGGAGTCGCCGCTGAAGGCGAACTTCTCGTTGGCGCGCGTGAGATCGAGGCCGAGCTCGCGTTTCACGTACTCCTTGCACATCGAGAGCTTGTCGTAGTCGCCGAACCAGCCGTTGACGTGGATGGAACTAACTTTCGCTTGGGCGCCGTGACGTTTGAAGATCTCGACGATGCGGTCGATGTCTCTTTCGGGAAGCGGGTCGACGTCCTCGGCGAAGTCGACGGCGAGATCCATCAGGCGCGAGAACTGATCGCTCGCGATCGCGCAGCCAGCGACTTCTTTGAGCACGTCGGCGCGGATCTGCTCGAGCTTGCGGCGATTCGTCTCGCGGGTTTTTTCGTTGAACACGAAGTGGCGAAGCATCTTCTTGTCGTGGTAGCGGAAGTAGAAGCCGCCGTTCTCGCCGACGACGCCATGAACGGGCCAGAAGCGCGCGATCATCTCGCACCATCCGGCCGGACGTCCTGTGACGGGTATGACTTCGATCCCGTTTTCCTTCAGGCGCCAGAGTGACTCATACGCCTTCGGTCCAAGTTGGCCGTGGTCGGTAAGCGTGTCGTCGATGTCCGTGAACAAAAAATTAATATCGCTGGATTTGAATTCGCTGAGAGGTTTCATCTGTACTCACGTGTCGCGATGTAAAGTGGCGCGACGTCTTCGCGTTCGGTTCGTTTTCGAAAGTTTGTTCGACTTCGATTGTACTCATCAGTCGCGCACGATTCAGAGGCGAATGTCGGACTCCAAATATGGCGCGTCAAAAATTTCCTCTTGCATGAAAATAGAGAAGGACTCATTTTAATTTTGTCGTCGCGAGCTTCATGCGGCTAGTCATTCGACCGGTTGCCCTTTAGTCCTGCGGCGTCACCTGATCTCCTCACGTGAATGGGCTGCTCAAAACACCCACATTATATAGAGAGAACGAATGGCCAAGAACGCTGCGGGAAAGAAGTTGGTGGTCGTCGAGTCGCCCACGAAGGCGAAGACGATCAGAAAATTTCTCGGCAAAGACTTCGTCGTCGAATCCTGCATGGGTCACGTTCGCGATCTTCCGCAGTCGGCGAAGGACATTCCCGAGAAGTTCAAGAAGCAGCCTTGGGCCACTTTGGGCGTCGACGTCGATCACGACTTTGAGCCGATTTACACGGTTCCGAAGAATAAAACGAAGGTCATCAAGCAGCTCAAAGACAAACTCGAAGACGCCGATGAGCTCATTCTCGCGACTGACGAAGACCGTGAAGGGGAGAGCATCAGCTGGCATCTCGTGGAGACGCTGAAGCCGAAGGTTCCGTTCCGGCGAATGGTCTTCAACGAAATCACGAAGGAAGCGATCCTCGGCGCGCTCGGCGAGCAGCGCAAGATCGACGAGAACCTTGTTCGCGCGCAGGAAGCCCGTCGCATTCTCGATCGCTTAGTCGGTTACACGATCTCGCCGCTCCTGTGGAAGAAAGTCGCTTACGGATTGTCGGCCGGTCGCGTGCAGTCGGTGGCCGTGCGCCTGATCGTCGAGCGTGAGCACGAACGCATCCGGTTCCGCAAGGCCGCTTACTGGGGCATCGACGCCGAAAACGAAAAAGATGCGACGAAGTTCGCTTCGCGCCTGCTCAGCTATCAGGGCAAGCGGGTCGCGACAGGCAAGGACTTCGACGCCGAAACCGGCCAGCTCTTGAGCGAGTCGAAAGATCTTTTGCATCTCGATGCCAAGCGGGCCGACGAGGCGAAGAAGTCGGTGTTCGGAAAGCCGTGGAAGGTGACGGAGGCCGAAGAGAAGCCGATGTCGCGCAAGCCGCCGGCGCCCTTTATCACTTCGACGCTGCAGCAGGAAGCCAACCGCAAGCTTGGTCTGTCCGCCCGCGAGGCGATGCAGGTCGCGCAGAATCTCTACGAGCAGGGCTTCATCACTTACATGAGAACGGACTCGACGTTCCTTTCGCAGCAGGCTTTGACCGCCGCGCGCGAAAAGATCAAAAAGCTCTACGGGAAGGACTACCTACCCGACGAAGCGCGCACCTACGAAGGCAAGAAGGTCAAAGGCGCTCAAGAAGCGCACGAAGCGATTCGTCCCGCGGGTACGGAGTTCGTGACGCCCGATGAAACGGGCTTAAGCGGCATGCCGCTGAAGATGTACGATCTGATCTGGAAGCGCACGATGGCTTCGCAGATGGTGAACAGCCGTCAGAAGCAAGTGTCGGTGAAGTTCGAGGTCGGACAGGCCGTGTTTGCGGCGAGCGGCATGACGATCGAGTTTCCCGGCTTCCTGCGCGCGTACGTCGAAGGGCGTGACGATCAGGAAGGCGCGCTCGAGGAGCGCGAGGTTCGGCTGCCGAGCTTGAAGGTCGGCGATACCGTGACCTGTCATGAAATCACTTCGACCGAGCACGAGACGAAGCCTCCGGCGCGCTTCACGGAAGCGAGCTTGGTGCAGACGATGGAAAAAGAAGGCATCGGCCGTCCGTCGACGTACGCTTCGATCATCGGCACGATCATCGACCGCGGTTACGTGCGCAAGGCGGGCAATGCCTTGGTGCCGACGTTCACCGCGATGGTCGTCGCGAAGCTCTTGAGTCAGCATCTCACTCAGTTCGTGGATCTCGGGTTCACGAGCGAGATGGAGCGCTCGCTCGACGACATCGCCAGCGGCGATCTCGATCATTTGAAGTATCTGAAGTCGATCTACTTCGGCGACAAGGGCTTGAAGAAACAAGTCGAGAGCCAAGAGAAGAAGATCGATCCCGATGAGGCGCGCGCGATCGCGTTCAAGGGTCTCGAGGAGCTGAGCTTCCGCGTGGGCCGTTATGGCGCCTATGTTTGCCGCAAGGACGGCAAAGAGGAAGTGTGCGCCTCGCTGCCGGATGCGCAAGCGCCGGCCGACATCACCGCGGAGATCGCCAATAAGCTGATCGACCAGAAGATCAACGGCGCCGACGCTCTTGGTAAGCACCCGAAGACGGGCGAGCCGATCTACGCTCTCACGGGCCGTTACGGTCCTTACGTACAGCTCGGCGAAGCCGCCGGCGAGGATGCGAAGCCGAAGCGGGCTTCGCTGCCGCCCGGAGTGGAGCTCGAGAAGGTGACTCTGGAGCAGGCGGTGGAGCTGTTGGATCTGCCGAAAACGCTCGGCGATCACCCCGGTACCGGCAAGGTCATCAAGGCGGGGCTGGGGCGCTTTGGCCCGTATATCGTTCACGACGGCGATTTCCGTTCGATTCCCAAGACTGACAACCTCTTTACGATCGGCCTCGAGCGGGCGCTCGAGCTGCTCAACAAGCCCAAAGCGGGTCGCGGTCGCGCGGCTCCCGTGAAGGAGCTCGGCAAGATCGAAGGCGTCGACGATCCGGTGGCGGTCTTTAGTGGGAAATACGGCCCGTACATCAAGTGCGGGAAAACGAATGTTTCGCTGCCCGAGGGGATGAAGCCCGAGGACGTAACCCTCGAGATTGCTTTGAAGCTTGTTTCCGCCAAAACCGGCGAAGACCCTTCGAAATCGGGTGGCGGGAAGGCCGCCGGCAAAAAGGGCAAGGGAGCCAAGGCCGGAGGCGCGGCGAAGAAATCCGCGAAAGCCAAGGCGGCCGAAGGAACCGATGAGGCCGAGGAAGCGGCCCCTCCGAAGGCGAAGAGCGCCGTCGTGGTAAAGAAGGCCGCCGACAAGGGCTCTGAAAAAAAGCCCCGGGCGAGCCGTTGAACGGCCGTTCATCACTCTATAAGCGGTCCTAGAGGCCTAAACCCCTCAAACCTAAACGCTGCCGGTTGAATGTTTGGCCGGTTTGCCTTAGATTTCAGCCTGCTCGCGCGCTTCAAGACGGGCTGGAGGCCGGAATCTTCGTATGCTGAACCCGCAGGCGAACCAAAAATCGAAATCGCAAACGGCAATGAGAGAGATCTCGGAGCGTTTGGCGGTTTTGCCCCCCGCGCCCGAAAGAGGACAGCTCGAGTTGCCAATCGAGCGCGAAATCTTAAAGGATCGCAACGCGGATAAGGGCGGTCGTAGCTTCTACTTCTTCGACTTCGACGACAACGTCGCGTTCCTTTCGACCCCGATCTACATCTTCCACAAGGCGTCTAAAAAACAGCTTCGTCTTTCCAGCGGCGAATTCGCGCAAGTGCATCGCGATGTCGGTAGCCGCGGGCCTTACGCGGATTACAAGATGGATCTGTGCGACGAGACCGGATCGTTCCGTTGCTTCCGCGATCAGGACATCCCCTGGTTGAAGCGGATCCTCGGCGGAAGGCAGATGTTCGTCCAGGATCTCGCGGCGGCACTGGGCCATCCGGACGTGCAATGGAAGGGGCCTTCGTGGTCCTGCTTCTACCACGCTACGCTCAACCAGCGCCCCGTCTCGCTGATCACGGCGCGCGGCCACGCTCCGGACACCATCAAAGGGGGAGTCCGGCTGATGGTCGAGCGGAACTTCCTCCCGCACGAGCCCAATTACCTGAGCATCTATCCGGTCACGAATCCGAACATACGCCGCGAGCTCGGCGATCACGACCTGAAGCTCTCGGTGGCGGCATTGAAGCGTGCGGCGATTCGCCGTTCCGTTCAGCGGGCGGTGGAGACCTACGGGCCGAGCCCTTATCATCGCTTCGGGATGTCCGACGACGATCCCCATAACATCGACCTGATCGTTCAGGAGATGACGTCGCTAAAACAGACATATCCCGACATGTCGTTCTTCGTTATCGAGACACAGCAGGGTCGTTTCGTGAAATGGGAAGTCTTCGCGGACCGCACCGAGCCCACGGTTTGTGCGCGTGGTCAGGATCTGCAAGTCTTCGAACAGCTGGCTCTTATTCCCTGAGATCTCAAAACGTGACACTCGACCTTGGCTGAAGCGGCGATGCGGCAGGACCTATCCGCGCCTAACCGACAGATGCGAATCCCCTCGATTGTGTTAGACTTAATGGCAAACTGAAGCTTCGAAAGGCCATTCATGACTAAGCACATCTCGTGGCGGTCTCTGCCGGCTGTCGTTCCGGCGCTCCTTCTGGCTCTCGGCCTCGCGGTTCCGCAAATCGGTCACGCGGCCGCTCCGCGCTCGGAGAATCCGGCGCTCAACTGCCAGAACATGTACAAGATCCAACTCGTCTTCCTGGGCCATCACATTCTCTTCAGCTCGCCGAACGATTCGCTCGAAGGCCGGACGGTCGATCAGTACATCAAGCGGCTCGACGGCGCGAAGATCTACTTCTACGAAAGCGACGTCGCCGAGATCAAAAAGACCATGGTCGGCATCTATGAGGAGCTGAAGAGCGGCAAGTGCCCGTCGATCGACAAGGTTCAAGAGCTCTTTACCAAGCGCGTGCAGGAGCGCGCCGACTACGCGAAGAAGATCGTGGGTCCGAAGTCCTTCAAGTTCGATCCGAAGACGGAGCTCACCCTCGATCCCGATGCGCGCCAATATCCCAAGTCGCGCGCCGAGGCCGATGCGTTCCACGCCAAGTATCTCCAGTTCCAAGTCTCCAACTACATCGCCACGGGCATGAAGCAGGCGGAAGCCCAAGAGCGCGTCGTGAAGAACTACGAGCGCGTCGTGAAGAAAATCAAGGAGACGACCCGCGACGACCTTTACTCGGGCTATCTCGATTCCTTCGGTCGCGCTCTTGACCCGCATTCGAGCTACTTCTCGCGCGACGTTCTCGAGGACTTCGAGATTCAGATGAAGCTTTCGCTCGAGGGCATCGGCGCGACTCTCAGCAACCAAGACGGCTTCACCGTCATCGAGCAGCTCATCGAGGGCGGCAGCGCTAAAGCCTCGGGCGAGCTGCAGCCTCAAGACAAGATCACCGCCGTCGGCCAATACAAAAACGGCGCGCCCGGCGAGCTCGAGAACGTGATCGACATGGATCTGCGCGACGTCGTCCGCAAGATCCGCGGCCCCAAGGGCACGAAGGTGCGCCTGCAGGTGCTTCGCAAGAAAACCGACGGCGAGCCGCAGAGATTCTTCGTGGATCTCACCCGCGACACCATCAAGCTCGAGGATGAAGCGGCTTCGCTTTCGCTCCAAGAGCGCGACGTGAACGGCGAAAAACGCAAAGTGGGCGTCATCAACTTGCCCTCGTTCTACGCCGACTCCAAGCGCGGCGGGCGCTCGAGCGCCTCCGACATGAAAAACCTCTTGAAGGAAGCCAAGGCGAAGGGCGCCGAGGCCCTCGTGCTCGATCTTTCGCAAAACGGCGGCGGATCGCTCGAGGACGCGGTGAGAATCGCGGGTCTCTTCTTCAAAGTCGGTAACGTCGTGAAGCAGTCGTCGCGCGACTCCTCGCAAGAAATGGCGCTCGAGGACCGCGATCCGACGGTGGATTGGGAAGGCCCGATGGTGGTGCTGACCAGCCGTGTTTCGGCGAGCGCCTCCGAGATCGTGGCCGGAACGCTGAAGGACTACACCCGCGCGGTGGTGGTCGGCGGCGACCATACGTTCGGCAAAGGCAGCGTTCAATCGGTGATGCCGCTTTCGCCCACCCTGGGCGCGGCGAAGGTGACCGTGGGCATGTTCTTCACGCCCGGCGGCTTCTCGACCCAGCACCGCGGTGTCGAAGCCGACGTCGTTCTGCCGGGTCCTTTCTCGACGGACGAGTTCGGAGAGAGGCACCTCGATTACTCGTTGCCGCCGAAGCAGATCAAGCCGTTCCTCTCGCAAGACGCCTATGGCGCCTGGAAGAAGGTGGAACCGGGCACGATCGTGCAGCTGAAAGCCCGTTCTCAGGCGCGCGTCGCCAAGAACGCGGACTTCAAGAAGATCGTCGACGAAATGAAGAAGGCGAAGGAGAAGGGCAAGGTCATCAAGCTCTCCGAGGCCGTCAAGGACACCAAGGACAAGAAATCCGAGGCTGATTCGAAGAAGAACCTCTCGAAGGAGGCCAAGGCGGTCGAGTACGCCAAGCGGGCCGACGTGCAGGAGGCGGTCAACGTGGCCGCGGATCTTCTTTCGCTCCAGCGCGGTATCGTCCTGACCGACGCATCGCTGACGATTCCGCCCCAGGCATCCGCTCCGGCGCCCGCGCCCTCGGATAAGATCGTCGATGGCCCTAATAAGAAGCAGGCTTCGCCCGCCGGAGCTCTTTGACAGAGCTAGCCCGTTAAAGTACCTCTAGTTTCACACACTTCGCGGCCCGTATAGGGCCGCGTTCGGTTTAAGGATGTCCGCATGCGAAAGTCATCGGTTTCCACGAAGTCGACCGCCGGAAAGGCGGCCCCCAAGCCACTCAAGAAACCCGGTACCGCGAATCTCAAGAAGGTGAACGGCGCCAAGAAAACGGGGCCGGTGATCTCCTCGAAGCTCACGCTGCCGAAGACGCTTCAGCTCCAGATCCTCGATTTAATGGTGAAGTCGCGGGTGTTGGAAGAGCGCCTCATCAAGGTCTACAAGGTGGGCGATTCGTTTTTCTGGATCGGCGGGCCTGGCGAGGAAGCCTTCGGGGTTCCGCTCGGCCTTCTCACCCACAAAGGGCAGGGACCGGAGTACGATTTCCTACATCTCCACTACCGGGCGACGCCGACGATGATCGCGCTAGGCATGCCGATGATCGATTCCATCCGCTTGATGATGAACCGCTCGACCGATCCGTCGACAGGCGGCCGCAACTTCTGCAACCATTACTGCTTCCCGCAGTGGAACGTCGTGCCCGTGACCTCGCCGATCGAAGTTCAGTACGGCATGGCCATCGGCACCGCGATCGCCCAGCGCCGGCGCAAGTCGAAAGGCATCACGATCGTGTCGGGCGGCGACGCCGGCACGGCCGAGGGCGACTTCGCGAGCTCGCTGATTTGGGCGAGCCGCCCCGGCTTCGAGCTGCCGATGCTGATCACGGTTCAGAACAACCGTTGGGGCATCTCCACCAGCTATGACACTCAACACGGCGAAAAACACATCGCCGACCGCGGTAAGGCGTTCGGCATCCGCACCGCCGTCGTCAACGGCAACGATCCGATCGAAAGCTATCTCGCGATCCAAGCCGAGATGGATTACATCCGCCGTACGGGGAAGCCGGTGCTCGCGGAGTTCAATCTCTCGCGCCTGTACGGCCACTCTTCCGCTTCGGGCGCCAACCGCGAGGCCGGCGACTGCTGCATCGACTTGTTCGAAAAGAGAATGGTCGATCAGAAGATCATCACGGCTTCTCACGTGAAAGAGCTCTGGAAGAAGTACGACGAGGAATCCAAGCAGGCGACCGAGCAAGCCCGCACCGAGCCCGTGCCCACGCGCGAGAGCATCTGGGAGAACGTCTACGCGGACGGCGAGAACGGCGACTGGAGGAAGTTCTAATGGCGAACATGGCGCAAGCGATTCGCATGGCCCTTCATGTCGGCGAAAGCCGGCTCGGCGTCACGGACATCTTCGGTCAGGACGTGGGCGCGCCGTTGGGCGGCGTTTTCACGGCGACGCAAGGTCTGAAGAACACCTGGAACACGCCGCTCGACGAGCGCGGCATCGTCGCGACCGCGATCGGTCTTGGGCTTGCCGGCGATCGTTGCGTGGCCGAGATCCAGTTCTGCGATTACATCTTCAACACGATCGATCTCCTCAAGATGGCCGGCAATACGCTGTGGGCGACCAACGGGGCCTACAATATGCCGATCACGGTGATGACTCCGGTCGGTGCCGGTATCCGCGGCTCGATCTACCACAGCCACAGCTTCGATGCGTGGGCGACGCGTTTGCCCGGCTGGAAAGTCGTGATGCCGTCGACGCCGCTCGATGCCTACGGGCTTCTGATTTCGGCGATCAAGGATCCGAACCCGGTTTTGTTCCTGAAGCCCAAGGCGCTGATGCGCGTGCGTGGTGAGGAGCTGATCCCGGGCGAGCCGGCCGACGAGAAGACTTTGAAGGCCATGATCGACGCGCCGATCGGCGATCGCAGCGGCTGGAAAGCGAAGTGGCCCGAGCTCAAGGAGTTCGAGGTCAAGATCGGCGAAGGCAAGATCACCCGCGAGGGCGATCGCGCCACGATCGTTTCATACGGACGTACGCTGCCTCTTTGCAACAAGGTCGCGGACATGCTGCGTGAAGAGGGCACGGCCGTCGAGGTCATCGACATGCGCTCGCTGTACCCGTACGACTGGCAGATGATCAAAACATCGGTCCGGAAAACGGGCCGGGTGTTGTTCGTGAACGAAGACACCGAGGTCACGAACTTCGGCGAGCATCTTGCGTACCGCTGCACTCAGGAGCTCTTCTATGAGCTGATGGCGCGGCCCCGCGTGCTCGCCGGCAAGAACGTGCCCGGCATCGGCCTGCACCCGAACCTCGAGGAGGCCTCGGTGCCGCATCTCGAGGACATCCTTCACGACGTACGGGAGCTTTTGGCCGAAGTGCCCTGAAGCCTTTTATGTCGAAGAAGTCCAAGGGTGGAGCGGCCGGCCTCAAACCGTTCGATAAATACGATTATTACCATCGCTCCGTTCAGGCGCCGGACACCGACGTGGAGTTCCTGCGCGACACCTACAAAGAGATCCGCGGATCTCTGCCCGCGGTCATGCGCGAGGATTTTTGCGGCACCTTCGCCGTCTGTTGCGAGTGGGTGAAGCTGGGGCCCAAGTTTCAGGCGCACGGCGTGGATCTCGATCCCGAGCCGATCGAATACGGCAAGAGCCGCAATATGGAGGATCTCACGCTCGCGCAGAAGGCGCGCATCGAGCTTCATTGGGCGAACGTCCTCGAATCGGGCCTACCCCGCGCCGACGTGGTCTGCGCGCTGAATTTTTCATACTACATCTTCAAGCAGCGCTCGACGATGCTCACCTATTTCAAGAACGCGCTGGCGACGCTCAATCCGAACGGGCTGTTCGTCATCGACTGTTTTGGCGGCAGTCGCTGCTTCGAAGCCAACGAAGAGGAAACCGAGCATCGCACGCACACCTACTATTGGGATCAGGTGAGCTTCGATCCCGTGACGAACGAAGCCATGTTCTACATTCACTTCAAGCCCAAGGGTCAAAAGAAGATCGAGAAGGTTTTCACTTACGACTGGCGCATGTGGACCATTCCCGAGCTGCGCGAGCTGATGAACGAAGCCGGCTTCCAGAAGACCTTCGTCTACTGGGAGGGCACCACCCGCAACGGCGAGGGCGACGGCAACTTCAAGCAGACGGAAAAAGGCGAAGAGTGCGAAGCGTGGATCGCCTACGTGGTCGGGGCGAAATGAGCCCGCGAGCCGTCGGCGTTACGCAGATCCTGCTCTCGGGTTTCTGTTTTGGGTTTCTCGGGATTTTCGGTAAAGCGGTGTACGAGCGCGGCGGCTCGCCCGGCGAGCTTCTGGCGCTGCGGTTTCTTTTGTCGTCGGTCATCCTCTGGGTCGTGTTCGCGCTTCATTCGCCGGGGCGGCTGCGACTCGCGGGCCGCACGATTTTCACCTGCATTCTTCTCGGGATCTTCGGCTACGCGGTGTTTTCTTACTTCTACTTTCTCGCATTGAAGGGCCTGTCGGTGTCGCTGACGGTGTTGCTTCTTTACACGTATCCCGTCATGGTCGCGGCGGGCGCGTGGATCCTGTACGGCGAGAAAATTCCGCGCGAGAGATGGCTGGCCGTACCCGTCGCGATCGGCGGGCTCGTGCTGTTGGTGTGGGGCGATTTCGAGATAAGTCGCATGGCCGGCCTGTTGTTCGGCATCGGCTCCGCTGTCTTGTATTCGGCTTACATTCTTTGTTCGAGCCGCTGGCTTCATGGCGTGGATCCACTGGCGTCGAGCACCTACATTCAAACGGGAACAGGGGTGGCGTTGGCCGCGGTATCTCTTCACGACGTGGACCGAACGATCGGGCTCATTTCGCGCGCGTGGCCTTACCTACTGGGCCTGGCGGTCGTCTGCAGCTTGATCGCGATGATCTTGTTCCAGGCGGGATTGCAGAAGTTGCGGAACTGGGAGGTCTCGATCTTGAGTCTCGCGGAGCCCGTAACCGGCATCGTGATCGCGATCCTGTTTCTAGACGAGAGCCTCAAGCCTTTGCAAATCGTGGGAGCGGCAAGCGTACTTGGCGCCCTCGCGTTCGTCGCGGTACCCGTTCGGCCCGCTTCGGGCGAGCGCGCGGGCTGAAGCTCATGGGGCCGCGCCCGTATTCCTGCACAGGACATCGGGGTAAACGGATATTTGGTTGGGACTCGGCGGGTCGAATAAGGCTCGATATTCTCCGAGTCGGCCGCTGTCGCGGCATCTCACATAGGCATCGAGGTGGTCCGGAGGATTGCCCGACAGCTTGAGGTTCGCCTTGAGTTTACCGATGACCGCGTTCGGCACTTCGCCTTCGTAACGGGCGAGGGCACGGCCGACGATGCGGCTGAGGCTCGGGGTGCCCTGGCTATAGGAGAACCCCCCGAAGTTCTGGCCGGGAAGGCAGGGGTTCATCCAGAGAATGTCCTTCTTCGCGGCCATTTCGATGAGCTCCTTCGGAGTCCCGTTGATCGATTCGATGCAGTTGCGGTCGCGGATGTAGAAGGATTTTTGAATGGCTTGGTCCTGAACCACTTTGACGTTCGACTTCACGAGGTAGTCGTTTACGAAAGAGCTGCACTCGACGCCGCCGAAATGGCCTTGATAGTCCTCCCCGGGCCGGAAGTTCGCGAAGCACTTCGCCGCGAAATCCTCGACGCTCTCGAACTTCCTTGAGCCTTCATCGAGGCGTGCGAACCAGTCCTTGAAGCGGTTTGATTTCGGAAGATCGTAGAACGTGACGACGTTCTCGGGCTTGCGGCACTCGTCCTTGATGCGGATTTCGATGAGCCAGTTGTAGGGCTCGCTGCCGAAGCCGTTCGTGTGGATGCCGGCTGTTCCATAAAGTCCGCGGCGGTTTTCCCTGAGATCGAAGCGGGTCTTGTTCCCCATGATGAACTCGTCCCACCTGTCCTGCGTGATCGTTTTCTTTTCGGCGTGACGGCGCATGAATTCTTCCCGGCCGAAATGATAGATCGTCTTGGGAACGGTTTCTTGGTTCTCGTTGATGTGTTTGGCGAGGTCGCGCAGCTCGCAAGAGAGTTTTCTGATCTGGGCTTCCGCGGTTTTGTCGTCGAGCGTGCAGTCGAGATCGAAAGCGGCGGCCGAAGCGAAAGCCGGCGAGAGGAAGAAGATCGCGATGAAGGTCGTGAGCGCGCCGGGAAGCGTTCTCATTCTCGTTTCTCCGTTGACTGCGGCGTGCACGCCCGGTTGAAGGTTTGCGCGTACTCCGCGTTGTTGTTCGAGCCGAAGGCCGGGCTAAGGTAGACCACGCCGGCCGTTTCGACGAGATCCTTGAACTTGTCCTTCGTTCCGGCTTTCTGACAGCGGCGGAAAGCCTTCACGCCTTCGGGAGGAAGACCGGCGGCCCGGAGATTCCCGGCGATTTTCGTGAGAACATTGTCAGGGACCGTTCCCTCGTGGCTGATGAGAGCTTGGTTCAACGAATCCATCATCGCGAGGACTCCGCGACTGCCGTCTTTCTCGCAAGGGGCAAGCCAGAGAAGTCGGCGATTCGCCGCGAGCTCGATGACGTCTTTGGGCGAGCCTTTAATCGTTTCGATGCAGCTTCGGTCGCGAAGATAGAAGGACTTCTTGATGGCGTGGTCTTGGACGACTTTCGCGTTGGATTGCACGAGATACTTGTCGATGAACGAGCCGCACTGTTCATCGCCTTCGAAGGTTCCCCGGTAGTTGTCATTCGGGGCGCCGTCGATGAAACACATGCTTTTGAAATCGCTTATCGCTTTGTACGCGCGCTCGGATTCCGGGAGTTTCTCGAACCAGCTTTTGAATCGCTGGGAGTCGGGAAGCCCGAAGAACGTGACGACGTTCTCGGGCTTTCGGCATTCATCCTTGATGTGGATCTCCATGAGCCAGGTGTGATCGCCTTTGGCGAAATGGTTCGTGTCGAGGCCGGCGGTTCCATAGAGGCCGCGACGATTCGCCGCGAGCTTGTAGCGAGATTTGCCGCCCATGATGAAGTCGTCCCAGCGGTCTTGAGTGATCGTGCCCTTTTCGGCGTGATGCCTGAGGTACTCTTCTTTACCGAAGTGATAGATCGTCTTGGGAACGGTTTCTTTTCCGGAGTTGATGCGTTGGGCGATGTCGCGCAGATCGCAGCTCAGTCCCTGCACTTGCTTGCGAAGCGATCTTTCCAGCGGGCAGTTGATGTCGAAGGCGATCGCCCGCTCAGGTGAGCCGACAAGGGCCGCCGCCATCGAGAATGTCAGGAGAAAGCCGCGAATCATCATAGCTTGATCCTTTATTCTCTTATTTCGGAGGTCGGCGCGTCTCCTGGACCGTGGTCCAATGTCTTTCTCGGCCGAGGTCGGGGTAAACTTGAGGGACATGAAAACAGCCGAGCGGTGGTTCGCCGAGTACGCGGAAACGCATAAGAACCCAATGAACAAGACGATCCACATGATCTGCGTGCCCGCGATCCTCTGGTCGATCCTCGCGCTGCTCTGGTCGATCCCTGGACCTGAAATTTTCTCTTCGGTGCCGTACCTCAACTGGGCGACGATCGTCTTCGCAGCGGCGCTCGGCTTCTATTGGAGCCTGGGCGTGTATTACTTCCTGCAAATGGTGGCGGTGGGAGGCATCGCCCTGATTCTTTGCGGCTGGCTGCGGGCCGTGGGGCTGCCTCTCCCGTGGATCGCGCTCGCCGTGTTCGTCGCCGCGTGGATCGGCCAGTTCTATGGCCACAAGGTGGAAGGCAAGAAGCCGGCGTTTTTTCAGGATCTTTTCTTTCTACTGATCGGACCGCTTTGGGTTTTGCCGGCGTTGTCGACGGTGGTCGTCGCGACCGCGGCGGCCCTTGTCGGCGCGGCGCTGATCGCATTCGTCGCGCTCGGCGTTCTCGCGCCGAAGGCGAAGAGCGCCCGGGACGATTCGCCGGCGTCGGCCGTCGAGTCGTTCTATCGCCTTTATCTTTCGCCCGCTACGCACGGAGGATCGCGAGCCGCGATTGCGTTCTCGAAGTCGTTTCTGGAGCTGGTGAAGCGGAATCTCGAGGTTTGCAAGGAGAAGGCGGGAACCGACGTCTGCGGCTGGGGAGCCGACGGCGACATCTATCTCGGCGCCCAAGAGTCCCAGCCGGATCTGACCTTCGAAAACTCCGGCGCGAAGATTCGCGAGGAAGAGGGCGGAGTTGTCAGCGTGACGATGAACGTCTATCCGGACATCAAGGATGCCGGCGACTACTACCTGCGTCGCGTTTATTTCCGCTTGATCTCCGAGGACGGCCGCTGGGTCGTCGACGACATGAAGTCGTCGGGCTCGTGGGCCCGCGAAGAGATGAGAAACGAGATCGAGTATTATCAGAACCCGCCGCGGAAGAGCGAGCCGGAGCCCTAATCCTTGCCCATCGATTTCTTGGACTTGGCTTTGCGGCGAGCCGCCTTCTCGTGACGAAAGAGCCGTGGAAGATCGCGGTCGATCTTGAATTGAACGCCAATCAGGCTCGAGGGATTCTTGGTCGCACGCCGGTAGTCGAAGGAATCAATGGCTTTGCGCAGGGCTTCGGGCGAGACGACGTGATTGCCTTCGCCGGGAAGCTCAGGCGAGAACGTCACGAAGGTTCGCGTTTCTGGATCGTAGGACTTGATCTCGATCAGCGCTCCCGCGAGTACCGGTAGCTC
>FRDC01003876.1_pt2 | contig 25263 bp, 31 predicted proteins | sample 1106171 | NCBI WGS metagenome assembly FRDC01 (sample SAMEA3930566, study PRJEB13176) | freshwater metagenome | biome: Drinking water system; feature: drinking water; material: water | place: Singapore | collected 2014-12-20 | reverse complement strand
AGCAGCCCGGTAACCTTTCCTAAGGTATTGAAACTTCTAGGAATTATTATTTTGGCCGACCGGACTTTAAAACGTGCGAGTGATTAGGGGGTATGGACCAGGACTGGAGAACTGAGACCGGCTGTAAGCGAGCGGACGGCAAGCCGACGGATGAGAGGAGAGTTATTGAAGAATTATGGCGAAGTACATTTTTCTTATAGTCATGGTCGTACTGCTGACCGGCTGTGGCGGATTCCGCGGCGGGATCGAGAGTGTCCCCTACGTCAGAGAGGCCACGCAGCAAGAGTATTCCTCTCACCCCTCATGGCCTCATGAGATTGTCCTGCAGGAATTCACTCTGCAGCTTTCGCTGAACAACGCCGTTCGCACCTATCAGTATGAAGTGATGTTGTATGTCATCCCGACGTACCTGAATTTTTGGGATGAATTCAGAAATCGAGAGGCTGACTCTCTCGAGTTGTCTCTGCAACTGACTGCGCGCGATTCTTCCGTGGTCATTGATCTTCGCCAACTGGTGTTGACTGTGGATGGCCGAGAAGTCCGTCCGAGCGGCGCGTGGGTCAACAATCGTGAACGAGAACGGCAAGTCATCGATGCGTTTATGAAAGCCAGGAAACAAGCTCCTGCGGATCAGCCGCGCATGATTCCGCGCTCCTCTGCATGGCGAGATGCCGTCATAGATCCGGTGGCATTGCGACCCGGAGCGCAGTCCCCTCGCTTCATCGTCAACTTTCCCCTTCCGTTGTTGTCGCCAGAAAAGAATCTTGTCCTAAACATCAACCATGCCATCCTTGAACCCAAGGGTTCACACATTCCACTCATCCATTTCAAATCCATGCCCTGGTCCGAGGGGTATAGTTAGTTGCTGGTTCGGAAGGGTACCGGCCTATTACCACGTGCTCGCTTCGCGCACGCAGCACTCCTCGCTCCGTTGAAGTGGGAACGATAGTTTTGGCAACGTCGTTCTTCAAGGGGAACGCCAAGAAGGGGCCTATGAAGCTTGATGAATTCAACCAGCTTTATAAGCACCAATTGCGTGACGAGAAAGAGGCTCGGGATAAGATCTGGACACAAGCCAACGACGCGAGCAGCAAACAGATGGAAGCGGCGGCGAAGAATATGTCGAACCCGCAAGCGATGCTTGAGGTTGTCGCGAAGCAGCAGGATAAAACGATGAGTCAGATCATGACGGATCGCGACGACCGCTATCCGTCGGAATGGTCTGACTCGCCCACCGTGGTTGTCCTAGAAGAACGGCAGATCGGCCAGCGCAGCTACCCTATTCGTTACGTCGTGCTCTATCAAGACCAGGCGCTCCGAAAACCAGGCTATCGGCTCTCCTGGATGACGGTGCCGGATGAGGCCATCAAGACCGTGCAAGTCGCCTCCCTGGCGCGCGAAAAAGAGGAAGAGGTCGGCAAGAGGCGTGCAGAGGGGGATGCAAAAAGCGCTGAGCTGCTCAGGAGTTCGTCTTGAAGACATTTGGATTAACCCTGGTGGCACCGATCGGGGGGTATCTTGTCGGATTGCTTGGCAGGATACTGGAGATCGAAGCCTCGCCTTCAAATTAACAAGCTTCCTGAAAGTGTCCATATCTCAAGTGCTTAGCACTCCCACCTGTCCTTGTTCTCGCCAGCATCGGGACGTCACACAAAATTGAAAACATAAATGCAACAGACTGTACAGAGTTGTACGTATACGTAGTCTCCACAGTACTAAGTCATTGATATTTCAAGAATGTGCTCCTGGATCATAACTTGCTCAATCCCCTCCCGCGTTCGTCAATTACATAACCAGGGAGGACATCATCATGGATTGCCCGAAGTGCAAAGGATTGATGAAATTGGAACGCTTCTCAGACTTCTTTCTGGTCTTCTATGCGTGGAAATGCATCAACTGCGGAGCAGTCATCGATCGGACGATCGCCAATAATCGGAGAAACAGCCTCGCCGCTAGAGCCAAGAATGCCTCGAAAGAAGTCGAAGCGGCCACGGCGTAACATACGTGCCGGCAGACATGGAAGTTCTGGTATCGCAGGGGTGAGTTCCGACAATCAGCGGACCAGAGTTCTTGGATACGTTCTGGTAAAACACCTGCCTGTAGCCTACGTCTTATAATCCGCACTCAACTATCGTTCATCGATTGTCGAGTTCTTTTCTCATCTGTCTAGCACGATCTCGCACTGATCCGAACAGACTTTCAACTTGCAATGCGAAGGTCTGAGCGTGGCGTTGACTTTCCTTTTTATTCACTCTGCAGAAACCGGACATTTCTATGGATAGCAGACTCTTCAGCTTTGTCGGTGGCATGGTCGGCGATCGGCTGCCCACTGCTTCCCGGTCGGCCGTAATAGGGGGATTGGTTGACCCCACTCGCGCAAGCGGCGTCTGGCACCTACACGGCATCATCGGCAACGAGCGCTATGTGACTGCCCAGGAGAAGGCGAAACTCCTGGTGAAACAGGAGGGGCTTGGTCGTCCGACAGCCACCTGTGCCGCGCTGATTCCGATTAGAAAGAACTCTCAGTGACCGAGCTTGCTGTAGGACGAGCCTCGTCGAATCTTCGATAGAATAGTGAACAGTTTTCCACCCCGTGTCGCAGCATGCAGTATTCTATCCTCTGATGCCTTGGCCTCTTCAACATCCATCATTCGGTTGACAGGTTCCTCGCGAGAACGTAGCCTCTCCCCGTTTCAGCCGCAGCACGAGATCGTTTACGAGGACCTCCAGGTGACCATGGATTGGTCGGTAATCGTCGGTTTGCTTGCGTTTCTGATCGCGAGCGGGACTGCTTCCTATTATGGGTATGGGTTCGTGGCCCAAACGCGCAAGGAGTTCCGCAGTCGTCAACCTGACCTGCAAGTCACCAATTTGTCCGCGATAACTTCAGGGGATGTACTCACCCTTCGTCCGGAGCTCGAAAACGTGGGAGGTGGGGTGGCCTATGACTGCGTGATGCAGTTGAGCGGGTGGGAAGGGCATTTTACCGTTAAAGCCCTCCATCCTCATGGCCCGCGGTTTCAGAAACATGTGATTTCTATCGTCCTGAACCCAGATGCGCCGCTGCGCGTGAAGTTTGTAACCAACGGCTTTCTCCGGATCTGCTATCGAGATAGCTGGGGGTTCACCTATGAATGTTGGTATCCAGTCGTCCAACTCAGAAGCGGAGCGACGCCGCTCTACAATATCTCCCTCGACTTGGAACATCCAGACGTCACGGAACCGCATCCATCGTTCTGGGAAATGTGGAAGCGGCTGCGGACGGGCCCCTCGCGAGACTAAGACGAGCAGCCTGTCGATCCAGGCGCGGACTGTTCCGACTTTGTGCCTACAGTCTGATCCTGTCTCGACCGGCTTGCGTTATGATAAGACACCGTACTGCTCGAGGAGAATACCAATGATGGATGAGGACAGACCTATTGGTCGGCTTCTTTCCCGACGCGAAGTTGTGGCGTTTCTGGGTGCTACGGGTGTGGCCTGGCTGATGGCCGGCAGCCTGAACCCAAAGAGGGCCGATGCAGGAAGACTTGAACCCTCATGCGTGGTTCGACCCGAGCAAACCGAAGGTCCGTATTTCGTCGATGAGCGCTTGAATCGCTCAGATATTCGCTCGGATCCGACCGACGGACGAGTAAAGTCTGGTACGCCACTGGCCCTGACGCTACTGGTCTCGCGCCTCGATGCTGAAAACTGTCAGCCGCTGCCAAACGCCCAGGTAGATATCTGGCACTGTGATGCAATGGGTGTCTACTCAGACGTACGAGATCCGGGGTTCAACACCATTGGCCAGAAGTTTTTACGTGGGTACCAGATCACCGACGCGCGTGGCGAGGTGCGGTTCATCACCGTGTATCCCGGCTGGTATCCGGGTAGAACGGTACATATTCACTTCAAGATTCGCACCGCGCCTATGGCCCAGCAGAGTTTCGAGTTCACATCGCAATTGTACTTCGACGATGAGCTGACGGATCGTGCTCACGCTGCCCCGCCCTATGCCGCGAAAGGACGGCGCACGGCGCGGAACCGCCATGATGGCATCTTCTGGCGTGGCGGTGCCCAACTCATGCTAGCTCCGACGACCACGGCCAACGGCTATGCGGCGACATTCGCAATCGCCCCGCAGGTTCCTTAAAAAGCCACGCGGCGCGTAGCGGCAATTTGGTGGCACCCAACCGATGGGGCCTGCAACGTGCCATCACAACCTCTAGTCCTTTCTCTCAGCCTGTTCCCACCTGCTTGACTCCTCCATCACGCGGGAGCGATGCTGAATGGCATCCCGGAGGTGCTATATGAAACCGGGGTAGTCGCTTCCTTCACACTTCACGTTTCCGTTCCTCCACTTCAATCTCGTTCTTGCGCCCCCGTCGGTCCTGTACCAGCGGGGGCGTTCTTGTCTCCCCCACCCTCATCAAGGAGGTTGCATCATGAAGACCTCGCTCATTCTGTCCATCGCTTTGGCTGTCGTCTTCTTGGCAAGTGCTCTGGCCTTTGCCAACCCTGACATGTTGCCGAAACATCCAGGCTATCCGATGGGCAAGGCGGTTGATCCCGTCAAAGGGCAGTCGCTCGCGAATGACCCCGGCCAGTCGAACGCGACGGGAGAGAATTCGCTCACCAAAGCAGCTGCGTTCGACGACAGCCACTCGAAGCAAAGCCTCCCCATTAATTCAAACGATCAACGATTGTTGGAAAAACCGGGGGCGGGCTTGCTCCCAAAAGTTCAGGGTCCGAACATCAAAATTGAACCGCCCGTGAAGGAAGGGACGAAAGTGAACGCGTCACCGAAGTGAGGCGGCCAGATGAATGCTTGAACAGCGTGGCCGGATCCTGGGTATGAGTCATCCAGGATCCGGCCATATCACTGCTCAGTATCTCGCCCCTCTTGTGGTGAGCTTTATCCGATAGACCGAAGTCCCACCGGTGACGAACAGCGTATTTCCGTCTTCGCCCCACGCGACGTTGGACGTAGGCTGGCCGGTTTCAATAGTACCGAGCAACGTGCCGTCCGGCGCGATGACGCTGAGCCCACCAGGCCGGGCGCCGAAGATGTTTCCATGCTTGTCGACCTTGAATCCGTCGGGGCCGAAAAACGGATCCTTGCGCCAGCGGGTAGCATCGAAAAAGACTCGCCCGTTGGTGACCGTACCGTCCGGCTTTACGTCATAAGCAAGCCAAGCGGCGCGCTTCGGATCGACGTCGGAAACGTAGAGGGTTTTCTCGTCCGGTGAGAAGGCAATCCCGTTCGGTGCCTTGATGTCTGTGATGAGGCGAGTCACGGTACCGTCTTTGGTGACGCGATAGACGCCTTGCACCGGCGCCTTGTTGGGATCATCGAAGACACCAGGGAGCCCGAACGGCGGATCGGTAAAGTACAAATCGCCGTTGGATTTGAAGACAAGATCGTTCGGGCTATTAATCTTGTGACCATCGTAGCGGTCGACGAGCGGAGCAATCGTTCCGTTTGATTCCAATCGTCCGATTTGCCGATCGCCATGCCGGCAGAGCACAAGTTGCCCCTTGCCATCAAACGTGAGACCGTTCGAGCCAGGCTCCTTACCTGCAAAGGGTGACGTACTGCTATAACCGCTCGATTTGAGATAGACGCTCGTCCCTTCGCCCGACTTCCATTGATAGACGGCGTTGGCGGGAATGTCAGAGAAAAGCAAATAGCCTCCCTGCTTATGCCAGACCGGCCCTTCTACCCAGGTGAACCCATCGGCAATCCTTTCCAGCTTCGCATCGTTCGGCACAAGCTGATCGAAGCGCGGATCAAGGCTGGTGATGGTGGCTGGGACAGTCTCAGCCCATACCACCCCAACATGAAGAAGAACGATCAGTCCGAAGGTGATCATAAGTTTTTTGAACGCCCGCATCATGGTCGCACTCCAGCGATGTTCAACCTGATGCGGTAGATACCTGTGAGCGCAGTGATGTAGAGCGTCTTGCCGTCATCATCACCCCAGGCGAGATTGTGCGGCTCTTCCGGCGGCTTGATCGTGCCGAGGTGCTTCCCATCCGCCGAAATGATCCACAGGCCGCCCGGCCCGCAGACGTAGACATTCCCCTGCTGATCCACCTTCAATCCGTCCAGCGCCGTTCCACCCGGCACGAAGGTCATGTCGAAAAAGACTTTTCCGTTTGCCAGCGTGCCGTCCTGCCTGACCTCGTAGCGGAGCACGACTTTCTTCTTCTCGTTCCAGTTATCCACATAGAAATATTTTTCGTCCGGCGAGAAAGCCAGGCCGTTCGGCGCATCCAGGTCGGAGGCGACGAGCTGCACCTTGCCGTCGGCCACCCGATAGACACCGCTGTACGGTAACTCTTTGCGCGGATCGTCGAAGGCTTTCGGCAAGCCGAACGGCGGATCGCTGAAATAGAGCGACCCGTCCGACTTGTACACGAGATCGTTCGGGCTGTTGAGTCGTTTGCCGTCATAACGATCGGCGAGCACGGTAATGTTGCCGCGCGGTTCGACGCGGATGACACGCCGGTTGCCATGTTGATTGATCGTGAGACGGCCCTTACGGTCGAGCGTGAGCCCATTCGAGCCAGGCTGGTTATACTCGCCGACGTTGAAGCCGCTGTAGCCGCTCTTGGTTCGAAAAACGGATACCTGCCCCTCGGGTGACCAACGATAAATGGTATTGGCGTTGGGATCGCTGAAGAGGAGATATCCCGATGTTGTGGCGGTGGCCGGAACCCACACCGGTCCCTCGGTGAAGAGAAAGCCGCCAGCGAGCTTTTCGAGTTTGGCATCTGGAGAGACAATCGCCTCTAACGCCGGATCGACTCTGACAATCTCGGTGTTCACAAACTGCGCCGGCCCGGTCTGGGTTGTCTTATAAAAATCCAGCGTGGCGGAGCGGACCCAGATGAAATTGCCCGGCGGGTTCGAAAGCGGACCGTTGATTCCGAAAACAGCGAGCTGGATCTTCCGCCCCGGCTTCGCATTCTTCGTGAGCACGACACGGTTCGGAGCGTTGAACCCCTTGATCAGTTGTCCGCCTGGCTGGCCCAACACTAGCGGCAATTTTCCATCGACCCAGATTTCGGCGTAATCGTCGATGACGATCTCGAAGACAACGGTCGAGCCGGTTGGATCGAACGAGCCGATCTTCTCCGGAATGACTAGGTTGATGCGATACCAGTTGAAGCAAAGCCTGCCGCTCGCGCGCCGCTTTTCAAGGGTTGATGGATCAACCACCTCCCATTTCGAATCGTCGAAGTCGGCAGCGCCCGCATGGACATCGATATCTTGCGTATGGTTCGGCGGACCGGACGGAGCGAGGTCCGCACCAGGGCTATGGTGATCCACTTCGATCACCTTGGCGTCGCTGTACCGCCACTGACCTTTGACCAAACCGATTCCTTCCTCGGTCTTCAGATCAACGATCGCGTCCGGCCTCACCCCCGGCGCATCCCCCGTCACCTGCGCGTAGGATAGTTGTCCAGACATTGTGACCGCAGCAAGGATGACAACGCTCCAGCGCTTCATCTTTTCACTCCATCTCTCAGCCGTTTGATTACTCAGCTCTCTCATTCGAAGGGCGAGGAGGCCGCCCCTCCCCCGCTCTCATCTTACCTTGACCACATAGTAATCAAACGGCGCCTCCACCTCTTTAAACCAATGCGGCACCCCGTTCGGAATAATCACCACGTCACCAGGCACAAGCTTTCTCGTCTCGCCACCATTGACTGTCGGCGCACGGAGTTCGTGCGGTGCAATGGCCTTGATGTCGACCGGCGTGCCGCCGGTGATCAGCCGCGCTGAGCCCTTGAGGACGTAGACAATGTCCGTATCGAGTTCGTGAACCTCGACGACACCCGCCTTGTCACGATGGCTGGCGTGCACCATATAGTTCCTGGCCGCATGCATCATGTTTTCGTCTTCGCCGACGAGGACTAAGCCCTTCTGAAAGGAAGCCGCCACTTTCTGGCTTTCGATGTAGGTGACAGGAAGCGGCATATGCCCGTTGGTCATTCCCGCCATCTCCATGTTGTCAAGGGACTTTGCGCCGACAATGGCAAGCTCCTCATCCTGTTGCGCACTGGCTGCTCCGCTGACACCGATCGCCCCGACGACCTTGCCTTCCCATTCGAGTGGAATGCCGCCCTGCAACGGCGTAAAGTTCTGAAGATCGCTGCCCAGGGTGACCATTGAGGTACGCCCGCTCTTGATTGCATCCTCAAAGACCTTCGTGGGTTTCTTGAAGAGCGCCGAGGTGCGCGCTTTGCCGATGGCAATGTTCGCGCTGGCAGCGAAGGTCTGGTCCAACCGTTCCAGCGCCAGTAAATTACCGCCGTCATCGACGACGGCGATCGAGCCTCCCGGCGCGTTGACGCGTTTCGCTTCAGCCACTGCCGCCGCAATCACTTTCTTCGCCCCATCCAGCGTGAGACCCTGTTTATCCGAAACCGGTCCGGCGTAGCAGATAGAAACCAGCATCGCCATAGCCACTCCCGTGAGTGTTGTCGCGATATACCTCATGACTGTTCTCCCTCTTTTCAGGTTGCGTTATCAGCATTCAACAATCAGCTTTCAGCCTTTGATGCTGAGAGCTGACAGCTGAAGACTGACGGCTAGGGTTTCGTAAACGTTGCAGCGAGCGCCGCTCCGGCCATGGCGATATCCTCGTCCTGCTGCGGTGTTTCTCCGCTGACGCCAATCGCTCCGATAACTTCTCCGTTGACGACGATTGGCACGCCACCTTGCAAGGCTACCGCTCCGTGCAGGGCCAAAGCGGATATGCGTCCGTTCTTCACCTGATCCTCGAAGACTTTGCTGGGCCGGCGATAGATCGCCGCGGTCCGCGCCTTGTCGATACCGACGTTCACGCTGGCGACCTGCGTATCGTCTAATCGCTGTAGCAGTATAAGACTTCCGCCCTCGTCCACCACCGCGATCACGACGCGCGCTCCTTCGGTCTTCGCTTTGGCCTCAGCAACAGCCGCGATCTTCTTTGCTCCATCCAAGGTCAGCGCAGTTTTCTCAATCAATTGCGCCTGTGCATTCCCAACCACTGCCAGCATCAACGCTGCTGCTATCAATAGATGCATGTACTCCTCCTGCTCGGGCGCATGACTCTCAGGCGCCAGCCGTCAGCCTCAGACTTCCGAAGAAGCTGAGAGCTGACCGCTGCCCATTACTTGCTCATCGCCATGCTGTCGGAATGCATGCGCTCGCCCGAAGCCGTCGCGATGGGCTTCGAGAAAGACGCTTCGCCCAACAGCACTTCGGCGAATGCGCACCAAATTTGGACCTTTGCTACATCGTGGACGTAGGAGGGTACAGTGATCGTCCGATTCTGCTTGTCGCCCTTGATCGCCAAGCGATTCAGCAGATACACGTTACCCTTCGTATCCACAACCTGCCAATGCGGCGCCGGTGTTTCCGGAATCTTGAAATCATCGGACCAGGTCAACGTGTCGCTGTTGCCTGACCGCGCATGACTGGCCGTTCCGCTATTCGCCTTCACGCCTTCGAACTTGCTCGTCGTATGCGCATCGGCAGCAAAACCGTTCGATGCCACGAACAAGCCAGTTGCAGCGACCATGGACAGGAACCCCATCTTGAAACAACTCTTCGCACTCATAACGCCCTCCTTGTTGTATGAATGAATTGCGGGGCTGATTTGCTTCAGCACTTTGAAATTCCGCTTCTGCACATTTGTCGAACTGAGGGGTGAGTCCTTACAGACTCGCGGCAAAGGGCCTATGGCGTATGGCTTATGCTACGAGCGAAACGGGAAATTGCGTTTTCCAGAATGGCCTCTGCTATACGCTACAGGCCGTATGCTCTTTGATCGAATGACGATTGACGAATGACGCCTTCTTAGGCCATATAGCCGCAGTGAAAGATGCAGCGGGTGTTGTTGTGGTGATGCAACTTGGCGCAGAGGACGCGATGCAGCCCGTTGATTCGCACATAACATTCCGCCGCGAGCAGCATGCCGATGAGCGGAGCGGTGAGATATACCCAGAACGCCGTCCAGAGGTGGGCCGGCAATGCGGAGGCAAATGTTCGCGCCGGATTCATGCTCATGCCGGAGAGCGGCGCCTCAATCGATATATACGTCGCCACGAGCGCTCCTGCGAAGAAGCCAGTCCAGGCATTGAGCTTGGTCTGATTCGACACGATCAGCACGACGAGCATGAGCCCAAAGGAGATGAGCATTTCTGCCGCAAATGCGACTGACGGGCCGGACGGCCCCGGTGTGGTCACGACATAGTTGACGGCGGGATATTGGACAGGCATCCCAATCGCTACGGACGCCAGCCAGAGGCCGATTGCACCGCCGATGAACTGAGCCATGACATAGCCGCACGCATCGATGCCGGCGATCCTCCCAAGTCGGTAGAAGGTAAGCGTGACGGCGGGATTCAAGTGCGCGCCGGATCGCTTACCCCACGGTGAATAGATGATGCCGATCGCAGTGAGCCCCATGCATAGACCGATGACTATACGTCGGACGAGCGGATCGGGAATGGCTGCGTAGACCGAAGAGTGGGGATATTCGAGAACAGTGGTAACGGCAGCGGCTGCGATCATAAACAGGCCAAGACCCGCCCCTTCCATCAGGTATTCGGGCCAGTGGTCGCGCACTATTTCAACAGGCCGCATATATCTGAAGTTCCTCATCCAGAGGGCGTCTCGTGATCCGCGATTTCTGTGGCATTGCCTCCGCATACCGGATCCGAGTTGGAGCAGCCCCGCAATACCTGGCGCTCATCCAGATTTCCTCGGCTGTTTCATGACAAGGCCGGCATCGCCATCGGGTAATCGTCATAGCACCTCTTTCGTCCTCAATAACCTGGCTGCTGGTGTTTAGCATCGAACAATGACAAGCGGGACAATGCATGGCCTCCTCCTTTTTACCTAGCGTCGCATCATGCCATCGAAGCCGCAACATACCGCTCCCTGTGGGTGGACAATGTCGGCGCAGAGTCAACCTGGACAGACGTCCCCGGCGCCTCTAGGTGCCAACGCCATTCCAAGAAATCCACCTGCTGACTGAGCCACCAACACTTGGCCCGGAAGCGAAGATCGTGGGCTGCATCGTGGATGTGTTGAACTGTCCAGTAAATCGCTGTCTTCATCACTCACCCCCTGTCTATGCTGCTTGGTCTGGGTGTGCGGCAAGTCCTTACAGCAGACGGCCAAAGAAAACGTCCCTGATGCCAGAGAGACATGGGCTCAGTGAATCTGTGATAATCTCCCCCTGTTCTCGTTCCTCTTGAGATCCCTTCACGCTTTGCCGGGAGCAACGAAGTCCTCATGCGAAAAGCCAAGATAGTCTGCACGATCGGCCCCGCCAGTAATTCGCTGGCGATGTTGGATCGGCTCATCGAGAACGGCATGGATACCGCCAGGCTGAACTTCTCCCACGGAACCCATGAATCCCACGGAGCTGCCATTAGGACGATTCGCCAAGCGGCAGAACACCGCCGGGCAGCAGTCGCGATCATCCAGGATCTCCAAGGCCCAAGAATACGGGTGGGGACCCTGTCAGATGACGGAGTCGAGGTGAGGGCCGGCCAGTCGGTACATTTGCAGACGATGTTGGCTCGGTCCGGTGGACAGCTCGGCGCTCGATCAATCACTCGCTCCCCTACTCCAGAGATCCCGGTCACCTATCCGTACCTCACGCGGGATATCCAGCCAGGCGCCAAGATTCTGATCAACGACGGACTTATTGAACTGATTGCCGATCGCATCACCGGCGGTCTCGTCGAATGCACTGTTGCGACCGGTGGAAGAATCACCTCCAACAAAGGCATCAATCTGCCTGGCACCGCAGTCAGCGCACCCACACTCACAGAGAAAGATCGAGACGATATTCGGTTCGGGGTAGCACAAGGTGTGGACTATGTCGCGCTCTCGTTTGTCAGAGGACCAGAGGACATCCTGATGGCCAAACAATTTGTCGCCCAGTGCGGCGGAAATCTTCCCATCATTGCCAAGATCGAACGGGCCGAAGCCGTGGCCGCGTTGAGCGAGATATTGGAACAAGCAGACGGTGTGATGATCGCGCGCGGGGATCTTGGTGTCGAAATGGGTCCTGAAGCCGTGCCGGTGTTACAGAAGCGCATCGTCGCTGAAGCAAACCGTCGGCGCTGCCTCGTCATTACAGCCACACAAATGTTAGAGTCAATGACGCAGTCGTTGCGGCCGACCAGAGCGGAAGCCTCGGATGTCGCCAACGCTGTCTTCGATGGCACTGACGCGGTCATGCTCTCAGCGGAAACAGCCATCGGTGCTCATCCGATTGAAACGGTTCAAGTGATGGATCGCATCATTCGGGCGGCAGAAGAAGGAGCCGAGCCCGGTGTGGCGCTCAAACGTCAAACCGATTTGGGAGACCAATCCTTTCCGGAAGCCATCTGTACCGCAGCCTCTTCCGCAGCCAAGGCAATCACCGCAAGCGCGATCGTGGCCTTCAGCGAGCGGGGCACGACGGCCCGCTTGATCTCGAAGCAACGGCCGGCCGCGCCGATTCTTGCCTTCACTCCGTTTGAACCGGTCAAGCAACGGATGGCGCTCTATTGGGGCGTGAGCCCCTACACGATGCCGCAATTCGAGCAGACCGATGCGCGTGTGGATGAAGTAGAACGACGGTTAAAAACAGAGGGGCTGGTCAAAACCGGTGAAAAGATCGTGATCCTATCCGGAACCAGAGCCGGACAACCGGGGGGTACAAACCTGATCAAATTACATGAAGTAGGGTAAAGCTATCAAGGGCCTTTGTGGAACATCGCTCGCCACTCTTGATCTCCTTCCTCGAAACGGTTAGGCTCCGTCTCACGTCAATCAGAAGGTGCACGATGAGACTTCAACTCGCCTGCATCCTTGTTCTTCTTCCCTTGACCGTCCAGGCCGAGACTCTCGGCGACCGCTCAACCAACGAGATCGATCCGAACTCCGTCGTCCGTTCCGACACCGAGCATGCCGACAACCCCGACAACGTCCTCAACGAGTCAAGTCCATACGGCAATCCATATAGTCCCTCATCAGCGACAAACTTCGAGGCACTCGTTACACCATCTCAGTACGATCAAGGCCGGCTGAGCGCGAATCCGCACGAACCCGAGTGGCTCAATGATCCCTTCGGTCGTTACGGCAGTTTGTATTCACCAGGCTCACTCAGCGATCGGCAAGGCTTCGGCAGTTCATATGCACTGGGCAGCCCGATGAATTTCCATAACCGAGACTCGCGGATTGCAGGACGCTAAGGTCGATCGGCAGTGAGGTGCAACAGACAACCGTTACCTAACAAGATCATGCGGAGGAAAAGCATGAGACAACACAAGATTGGTCTCATTATTCCACATCCCGAGGATCAGAAGTGGGATTCGGTCTGGAAGCTGTTTCGTACGCCCAACTTAAATCTCCCCACACTCGCTGCCTTGATCCCTGAGGATGAATGGGACATCGAGATCCAAGACGAAATCGTAGGGCCGTTGGACTTCACACGTGACTACGATTTGGTGTTCATTACCGTGACGACCGTGGTGGCTATCCGAGCCTACGAAGTGGCGCGGCTGTTCCGCGAGCGCGGCGCCAAGGTGGTGCTCGGCGGCATTCATCCCTCGACCTTGCCCGACGAAGCGGTGCAGCATGCGGACTCGATCGTCATCGGGGAAGGAGAACTGACCGTGCCAAGGTTGCTTGAAGACTTCAAGAAAGGAAAGCTGCAGCAGCAGTACCGGATGCCCTACATGGTCGAGCAGTGGGACGAAAAGCCGCCCCGCTGGGACCTCTTACCGAAAGGCTACATGTTTCGGGATGCCCTTACTGCGACGCGAGGCTGCAACTACCGGTGCACGTTCTGTTCGATCCATTTGGCGTTGGGAGGCGGCCAGTACGGCTTCCGAAAAAAGCCGCCGGCCGATGTGGTCAAGCTGGTCGAGAAGATGACCGGACCGATGGTGATGTTTTGGGATGACGACTTGTTGTCAGACCCAGCCTATACCCGAGAGCTCTGCGAGGCCATGAAGCCGCTCGGAAAAAAGTGGATGAGCCAGATGAGCGCCACCTACATCGCCCATCATCCCGAATTGCTCAAAACCCTGAGAGAGGCCGGATGCTCGGCGATGTTCATGGGGATCGAATCCATCAATCAGGAATCGCTCAAGTCCGTGGACAAGCAAAACGTGGCAAAGTCATACGAGCAATTGATTCGCCGCATCCATGATCATGGGATCGATATCCATGCCGGCTTTATCTGCGGCTTGGACCATGAAGATGTCTACGACTTCGAGCGAACCGCCGAATGGGCGACGAAGATGGGGCTGGCCGGGGCGCTCTGGCGTATTATGACTCCCTATCCCGGCACCAAGCAGTTTGCAGAACTCAAGGCTGCCGGCCGGATTCTCACGGAGAACTGGACCGCCTATACCGGCGAGCACGTTGTGTACAAACCGGCCAAAATGACGGTCGAGCAATTGTACTGGGGCCACAAGTGGGCCAAAGGCCAATTTTATTCGTATCGCTCTATTGGGCAGCGAGCGATCCAGCGGGCCTCTCAGAACGGGTGGCACGAGCTGCTCAACATCACCGGCTGCGGATTGGGCTACCGCTCTATGTTTCACCTTGCTGCGGATTCAGCTCCGGTCAACGTGTACCGCGACATGAACCATTTGCCGCCTCAGGAGGAGCCTGTTGCCTATCGGTTCCCCTATCCTCCGAAGAAAAAGTTTAGCTTTATCACCGACCGTCTCGACAAGGTGCGTTCAAAAATCCAACCACGGCCATCGATCAATCGATAAGATCGGCAGGTCGTGACCAGATGCGCGTGGGGAGCAGAGGGTGAGGGCGTTCTCTTTCCAGCGCCGGTAAATTACCAGTGCTGTGCCCAGGAAGGAGCTGGGGCGGGATTCGGTTCGAGGCCCGACAGATCCGCTTCGAAGAGAATCGTTGGGTGACTGCCGCCAAGACTCCGCACCTGCAGCTGTCCGGCCCGTGTGGCAACCAGCAAATGTCCCTCCCGGCTCCAATCCGCCCATTGGAGGTCGTCGAGTAATTCAATGTCTCCGTTGCATTCCATCGAGTAGCGCACGCGCAGACCATCCACCGCCTGCTCAACGCCGAACTCCCCGCCGGCCCACCCGACACTTTCCACACAGAGCACGCAGTCACCGTTCGGTTGGGACTTTCGCATCCGCGCATTCCGATGCTGATCCCAGGCATCCTTCGGATCACACACAGGCGAGTCCTGCGCTTCCACCCAGCCACGACGACGTTCATTGGCAAATTGCACGACTGGAATGGATTTCAGGCCGTACGGAATGGGTAACGCCGCATCCTGTGGGTCGCCGTTCTCTTTGGCATCCGTGAAATAGTACCCACGTGTCCAGGTACCGCACGTACCGAATGCATGCAGGGCCGTGAGCCATGGCAATTTTGCAATAGCCACGTACGCCTCGCCATGTTCCCACCTTGCGCTCGGTTTATGCGCGAAGTAACAGAAATACTGACCGTCTGGGGAGAGGTCTGACCGGCGAGGAAAGATGCGCCCGCCCAGCCAGCCACCAGGCTCATACCGCCCTGTGGCAAGATCCCAGCGACCGATATGGGACCAATTGGTCGGCCCCCGGCGAAACACCGCCACTACCGGCGCGTCCGTCGCCGGAATGCAGTAGATGCGAGGAGGAACCTGCTTTGTCATAACCTCCCTCTGGCCTATAACAACTCAGCCAACAAAAGAGGCGTGACCGGGGGCATCCCGCCGTAAGTACAGTCTCCGGTTGTCGGTGAGGAAAACCAGGCACGCACGTGATACATGTCGCCCTCGATATAGAGACGGCAATTCGTCGCCACCAGCCCCGCTCTCATCTCCAACGAATCATCGCCGCACTTCGGCAGAAACTCGAAGCGTGAGGCACCAGGTGCGAGCCGCCCCAGACTTATCGGCTTTTCACAGGCAAACAACACCACATCTTCGATCAGCTCCGAGCTGTGATTCTCAATCCGCACCGTCGACCGATTCAGCCACAGCAGATTTGGGCTGACCAAGAGGACGATCATTGCGACAACGGATAGCACAATTTTCATACTACGCGCCTTTTCCTGCCATCGTTCCTATCCGGCTCGCCACAGAGAACTGTCACTCGCTTGGCTCAATCGTGTCTTCGTATTCCGATAAGACTTTCAACACGACGAGATCGTTTTTGTACTTCGTTCTCAACGATGCCAATTCTTGATCGGTTCCGGTACAGTACTTCTTCAAGCTCTCCTCAAGGAACGTTCTCCGCTCTGCATCATAGGGCTCCTCTCCGCGAAAGTGATCGCAGAGATCTCGGTGCTTCTTAAACATCGCTACGTCTGCAGGTAGTCCCGTCGTGGCAGTCGGCTCTGCACCATCGACAGATGGTGCCATTAACATGAAGACCAGAACGGCACGCGCGAGACATTTCATCTGTGAGCGATCACTACTTCCTGGAACCTTTTTCTTTTCAGGTTCATCGGTTTGTGAGGCGGTTCCTTTCGCTCAATGATAGGCATTGCTTATCGGTCAAGACCGGCTCTGCTCGTTCAGTCAAGGTGAAGCCTACCGCACCGAAGGCGATCTCACTCGAAGCAGGCCAGTTGAGTCGGATCTTCCAACTGTAGTAAGAACGGTCGAGATATACCTTCTGATTTTGGATCAGCTCACGCTCGACATGGCCGATCGACACCGGATGCAGCGCAACCTGAGATCCAGCGCTGCCCCAGTCGATGGCGATTTTTGGATCCGTGACCCCATGAAAGAGAAGGGTTGCCGGTGCGACCCAGAATTGTCCTCCCCCGCCGACTCCGCAGATCCATTCCACGATGAAATCTATGTCGAACGCGAGGTCACTGGTCCAATCCCCATTGTCCGAATCGCCTGCGCGAAGTTCGATGGCCCAAATGTGACAGTCGTGCCAGGAGAGACGATCGAAGTCCGCCTCTGTATATCTCATGGCTTGCCCACCCAATATCGTGTTGCACAACCAGCCGCAGCGCGAGCTACGGAGTTGTTATCGTTCATGCTCCGTCGCAATGGATTATTTGGCGTCATTGGGCACCGTGCGCGCAATCGGCGTCGTAGCCTCGAACCGGCAGAACCGAGCAAAGATCGACGAGATCGCCACTGAGGCGCCCGCACACAGGGTGAATAGCCCCACCCGTGGTGTTTCAAAATAATCCAGTATTGCGAGAGGAAGCGCCAACGCCACGACCCAGCCGAGAACGGCGCGTATGCCACTGCTCGGTGAAATGACCGACGCACCGTGGCAGGCAGCGCATATGTACGGCCTGCGCCGACTGACGCGTAGGACACCTCCGGCGCGGATAGATACTCCGCAATGCGGACAAATGCCCGCGCTATTCATGACACCTCGCGATGCGGTCTGTTCGATTCAAAGAGTCAGCCTCCTCAATCTGCTTGCTCAGACAGGGTGATTCAGACCACCATGACGCACAGGAGGATTGTAAAGGGAGGACAACGTTGCGGCAAGAAATCGACGTGTTTACTGTTCACTCGTGGAATCTGATCACCAACAGCCCGATAATCGCCGCCACTCCGCCCACACAGCAGAGAAGAAATCCGACAGCGCCTGCCACAAACCAGGGACGAACGCGCCTGAATTCAACCGGCGTGAGCAACGAATGCAGTTCTACCGGACGGCGCCACCATCGCGCCGGCAGTATTATGCGTGGCACGAGTTGATGGTAGAGCGCTACGTGATACCAGAGGCCCGTCGGTATTCCGACGAGAAGGCCGATCGCCAGCACCCACAATCCCAGCTCGATCATAATCTGCGGCGTGATCACCGCCGTGATCAAAACGATCACACCAAGCCCAATCACAATGGCAAGCGCGAGCAAAAACTCAAACATGGAAGCGATTGTAGCGGAACCTCACACGGGCGGAGAAGCTTCATCCAGAAGTCAGAATGGCGCCGTGATTTCGCCTCAAGCAGGAATCACAGTTGGGTGCGGTCGGCGTAGCGACCCAGTCGCGTCACGAACGGGAAGCGGAGCATCATGAAGAGATTCAGGCAGACCGGTGGACCGAGATGCTCGAGGCCGATCTTCATCCCCAACTGCCCCAAAGCCGGTTCCGCGCAATACGTTCCGAACAACCGGTCCCACCAAGGCACATTGAATCCGAAATTGCTGTTCGTCTCCTGCACATCAGTCGAATGGTGAATGCGGTGCATGTCCGGGGTCACCATGAACAACCGCAACACCCGCTCGAGTCCTGACGGCATGCGCACATTGCTGTGATTGAACAACGCGGTCGCATTCAGGACGATTTCGAAGATCACCACCGCCAGCGGTGAGGCTCCCAGCGCCAAAACCGAGACCGCTTTCACGCCAGTCGAAATGATGATCTCGACCGGATGGAACCGCACCCCGCTCGTCACATCCAAGTCCAGATCTGAATGGTGCATCATATGGAACCGCCAGAGGATCGGCACATAGTGAAAGACCTGGTGCTGCGCATAAATGATCAGGTCGAGCGCCACGATCGCCAGACCCACTTCGAGCCACACAGGCCCATCCACGAGATTCAGCAATCCCCAACCTCGTTCCTGCGCCATGACGGCTGTTGCCACGACTCCGCCCATGAAAAACAATCGAGCAATCGCCGTATTCAAGATTACAATTGTAAGATTGCCGCCCCATCGGCAGAGCTTCGAAGCGGTGAGCGGCCTGCGTGGCGCTACGAGTTCCCACGTGGCCATGATAGCAAGCACGGCCAGATACGAGCCGATGCGAACGAGGTCTGGTGTCGCCATACCTTTGCCTCCTACAGTCTTTGAGGCAAGAGGGAAGAAATGGATTCAGGCCAATCGTGCCAGACGCTATAAGGCAATGTTCGCCCCACGCTGGAGTCGGCCCTCACGATAGTCCAAGAATTGGCCAGCTTTGAAATCGATGATCTGCAATCTCCGCTCTCCGGCCAGATGCTCTAAGTAGTAGATAATGTCTTCCTGGTTGAACCAGGTCCTGGCCACCAACCGAGGCGGATGGCTTCCCATGTCGATCGCCGCATACTGGCTTGCAGGATGACGGAGGAATCCGCTTGGAATCTCAATCCCTTTCGACGAGCAATAGGCCTTGATGCGGTCGGTATAGCGCTGTGCCACAAGCGATCCTTTTGCGCTAGCGGACGTGGATGTTCTCGAGCACGACCATGTACGTCCCGTCTTCCAGCTCGGTGATCGTTAGTTCGACAGAGAGGTCCGAACGCCCTTCCTCCTGCGTATACACCGGCACGACAACTGACCAAGTCGGCCGAGCCGTGTCCGTCACCTCGATGATATCGATCAGATCCTCGATCGGCTCCGGACAAGGCACCACGGTCTTTCCATAATCCTGGATCACGCGGGCAATGTCCTCGGCTGTCATCTTGGCTCCCGGAACGAACCGTTCCAGCTCCTTGTACTGCTGCCCGGCCAAGAGGGCGATGATCTCGCGGACGATGTCTTCAACTGGCTCATTGGTCGTCGGCGCCGACGAGACCTCTTCTGTAGGAACAACTCGAACCGTCCGCTCGTCGATGATGTCCAGAGTAATCTTCGCACCGTTCGGGAGATCCTTGATCTGCCCGCCGACGTCCCCGCTGACTGCCAGCCATTCGGTCGTCGTGGCGACATACATATTGTCCGGCGTGAACGGGCCGCCCATAATCGGCCAGCTCTTGAAGGCATAGCACCGCCCTTCGCCTAATGGTCCCACGGTTTCCTGCGCGGCAGCGACAACCTCTTCGAACAGCCAATCCTCCCGAAACTTCTCGTCCTCGAATGCCGCCAGGTAATTCCTGTCGTCCCGAACCTTTCGTGCCGTGAGCTCTTCGGGAATCACCCGCCACAGGGTCCCATCGTGGCACGTCACCAAGACGTTCCCGAAGGCATTGACCATCAAGACCTGTGTCGGGTCATCAAGCGCCCAGGTCCATCTCCGGCGCAACACCTCGAGGATAGCGCCGTCCTCAGCAGACGGTTGCGGATACTCCGCCCAGTACAACACATCGCGATAGTCTTGCTTCGCCACCTCGACGAAGTGAAGCAGCTTGTCTTCATTCCCTTTGCTCAAGGTGAGTATCGCCATCTGCACCCGCTCACGCTCATACTCATATGACTCAGTACCATACAGATCGAGAATCTCCAGGACGGTCTTCGCCGACCGGCTCGGGAACAGATTGAGGACCGTGGTCATGACGTCTTGGCGTGTGTGAGTCATTGCCAGTCGGTCATGTACGATGAATCGTGCCGAGGGTGCGCGAACTGCTAGCGATTGCTGGTTCAGGAAGTCGCATATCTCGCGCCGAAGAATGAAAGGTTCCTAGAACTGTCTCGCCCCCACGCCGCCTTACCTCCCTACTCATGTACTTGTGGCACCCCCTGCTCTCCACCTGAACGAGGTTTGAACTGGCTGTAGGCTGGCACAACGGTCAAGAGATACACGGCGGCGACTTCGGCCACAACTAACAAGGAGCCTCCTGCGCCACCAGGCGCCTTCGCTGCCATAGCCAGAAAGAAGAGCGCGACCAGCGTCATGACTCCAGTGTACGGATAGAACACCATGGGATGTTTAAATGCAGAAAAAGCCGCCAACACCATGGTGGTAATAACAGGAATGGCCACAAATGGAAGGGTATAGAAGACAAACAAAATCCCCCAACTCATACCCCTGTAGGAAGATGCGATGGTCGTCAGACCGAAAACATGAAATCCGGCTAGTACAAGGTAGTAAGATGGCAACATAGAAGACCTTCCCCTTCGAAGCGAGCTCACTCAATTGAGCCGAAGTCTTCACTGGCCTCTGGAACCATTGTGGAACGCCCCTGAAGATTGTACGGGTCGTACAAAGATGCGGCAAGAAATCGGTGAGTTTAATCAGTAATCGGACCATATGCGCTTGAACACAAACCCGGTCAAACCGGCCTGGGCAACTGCCTCGACAAACGCATCCGCCACAAATACGGCCGATCGCACCAGTCGAATATCCTTAAAAACAGTCTGGACAGCCACGGCAGGTTTGCGGAAGACAAACGAGTTCACGGTCATAATCCTCCCGCTCGAAGAAAACCGCACCACCTCGCTCCGCTGCTCATCGAGTGCATCAATGACGTGCGTCACGTTCAACGCGTAGTATGAATGCGGAGCAAGATTCAAGGGGAGCAGCTCTCCCACATCGGCCAGCAAAGGTCCAAGTGCCGCAACCGCGCGAGCACTCAGCGCAGGCACACCGGGCACAAGGTTGGGACAATCTGTGATGGCCCGTCGCACATCGCCCTTTTCGTCGAGAATCCACGCCATCTGCGGTGCGATCCAGCCCTTCATCCGTGAGTCGCCTTCGAAGGAGAACCGCTCGAGTTCCTGTTCGGAGCTCGTCGTCAGCCATCGACATTCCACGTCTGCTTTCCACTGATAGACATTCACAGTGAAGAATTCCTTCCTCTCATCTCTCCTGGAACCTTTCTTGGCTCGCTGTCTCCAGATGGCTTCTTCGTCTCAGTGAACCCGCACCGCTGAAGGGCAAAGTCAAGCGACGGTCCCGCTACCCCTTCGAAGAGCCTAGTGCAGACGCGTTTGGAAGTAGAAGGCAGTAATGAGCAGGGCTGCCGCCAAAACAATTAGACAGGTCCCAATAATCTGAAAGAATGTGCCGCGGCGAACCGCCTGAGGTCCCAGCAATATCGGTGTCGGCCTGATGACTTTCATGCCGGGCGGCGGGAAACGCATCGATTGCTTGGTCCTTCCTCCGACATGCCACATCTGGACGCCAACCGCTGTCACCAGAGCCGAGAATACTCCCGTCCCCCACAAGAAGAACGTGAGGAGTTTCTGCAACCCTTCCGCAGGACTCTTGTTCCCCAAGTCGCTGAGCCATTGCTCTAGCAAAACGTAGCCGGGGAGCGTGACAACGACGATTGCCACTAGTAATGCAATCGCAAAGCGTCTAGCCACGGGATCGGCGGGTTGAATCGGCGTCATGCAATATAAGGGGTCAGCCTGTCCTCTTTTCTTCTTCGTTCTGGACCCTTTTCACTCTCAGCTCTTCTTTGAAACCGGAGCCAGGAAATCTGTCGCTTCAAGATTGAGCACCCTGATCCCTTTTTCAGGAACATTGACAACTGCGTCCAAGAGATCTTCTCGCGACACCTCAGGAACACCATTAATGAAGACCTTAAGACGAGCTTCCTTAACAAGAGCATTTGAAGACTTCACATTTCGGCGTTCGACCATCGCCACACCGATCTGTGCTTTAGAGTACCCTTTCAATTCATATAACGTCTGACCCAGCGGCCAGCTGCCAGGCCGCACAGAGGCCTCGAAGTTGACGATTACGCGGCCATGGGCGTCCCGCTTACGCGAGATTGCTGTTGGATAACACCTGATATCTTTGCCAGGAGCCGCATCCGATGAAATAAACTTCACATAAGGATCGTTAGGCATATTGAGTGCTCTCTCCAGTCCTTGTGACATCCCCTCTGCCCAATCTCCCTCAAGCACAAGCTCAACTGAGACTGCAAAGCTATGCACCTTCCTTTCCAAACGAGATGTCCGAGCTCGCAAGTCAATAAGATCCTTGGCTAGTCGATCCAGCGCAGAGGGCTCAGGAAGGTTAGGGTACTTCTTGGCCGCAATCTTCACAAACGGTTCCAATCGGCCATCGAGTTCGCGAACCTGTTGTCTGAGGGCAGTGAGCTCAGCCTGATTCTGAGCATCCCGACTCGCACTGGCCTCAGCGTTCTGCTTTGCTTCCTCACGGATGTTCTCTATAGTCGTCGCGTTCCCCTTAATTGTCTCAGCGTTTTTTTCAGATGCATTGTGTTCATTAACAACCAAAGCGATAGTACCAACCCCTGCCAACAGCTGAACAATCAGAATTATCGCCCGTGCCTTTCTATGCCTATTGGTCCGTTTGTCATGCCAGACATAGTCAGCCGTGTACTGAGCAACGCTCCCAAGCAAGACTAGAGCTGGCAGAATAACCTTGAGTACAAGCATTGATCGATCAAGAGAGATACTGGGAGATTGCGTGCGATTCTTGCCTGTACCCAGCCTCTTGTCAATGTTGCTGATTGCCTTCTGAGCCAGCACCCATGGTTGGTTCGACTGCGCGCATCGAGGGAGCACCGCCCTTCGCCCTTAATGTAAACCTTTGATGAACCTTGCGTGCCGCGTTGCGCGAGCACAAGAGACCAGCAGCCCCCTAGCAGGTGAAAGGATTCTCCCCCTCCCCCCATATCCTCCTATGAACGGGCCGCCACCAAAGCTTGGCGAGCCAGGCCGCCAGAAGATCCTGGCGAGCCAGGGAGGATCACATGGGGCAAGATACCAATAAGAACCAAGCCAATAAGCCAGCTTTCTGGCGTGATCCCCGCCTCTATCAGATCGCCAGCCTGTCCACCCTCCTTCTCTACGGCCTCCTCTGGCTGCACTTCGATGTCTCAGTCTGGCAGATCGCCATCACGCTCAGCATCGCGCTCTTAACCCAGTACGCCAGCACGCGCTATTTCAATTTGCCAGCATTCGACCCTAAGAGTCCTCTGATCTCGGCCTTGTCTCTCTGCCTTCTACTCCGCACAAACGACCTCGTTGTTGCGGCGTTCGCCGCCGTCATCGCCATCTGCAGTAAATTCATCATCCGCTGGAAGGACAAACACGTTTTTAATCCCACCAACCTTGCCCTCGTCGTCATGCTGGGAACTGGCGTCGGTTGGATTTCGCCAGGCCAATGGGGACAAGTGGCCTGGTTTGGATTTCTGATTGCTTGCCTGGGATCGTTGGTCGTTACTCGCGCGGCACGCGCGGATGTGACGCTTTCCTTTCTCGCCTTCTATGTCGGCTTGCTCATTGTCCGTGCCCTCTGGCTCGGCGATCCGCTGACCATCCCGCTGCATCAGATCGAAAGCGGTGCGCTGCTCATTTTTGCCTTCTTCATGATCTCCGATCCGAAAACCACGCCGGACTCGCGAATGGGCCGGATTGTGTACTCGCTGCTCATTGCCCTTGCTGCCCTCTACGTCCAGTTCGGCTTCTTCCGTCTGAACGGTCCGCTCTGGGGTCTCATTGCCTGTTCCCCGCTCGTTCCGTTGATCGATAGGCTCTTCCCCGGCGTCCGTTACGACTGGTCGCGCCCCACAACCGGGCGGTCGCCTGTTCCTGTGCCACTGTCCATTTCGCTTCAACCACAAAGGAGGCTCTCATGAGACGCGTACTGGTTCCTGCGTTCACTTTTTTGATAGGCCTGTTCATCTGGAGTAGCGATGCCTCGGCTTTCTGTGGCTTTTATGTCGGCAAGGCCGACACGAAGCTGTTCAACAAAGCGTCTGAAGTGGCCATTGCCCGCCATGACAACAAAACTGTCATCACGATGGCCAACGACTTCAAGGGCGATGTGAAGGAATTGGCGATGGTCGTGCCGGTGCCGACGGTGTTGGAGAAGGAACAGATCCACATCGGCAATCCAGCGGTCCTTAAACACCTGGCCGACTACTCGGCACCGCGACTGGTTGAATATTTCGATTCTAACCCTTGCCAGTTGATGTATCCGGAAAGCCGAGCTATGGACATGATGGCCCAGTCTGCCGAAGCTCCGATGAAACGCGAACGCGACAGGGTGTTCGGCGTCACAGTCGAAGCTCAATATACCGTCGGCGAGTACGACATCCTAATTCTCTCAGCCAAGGAAAGTAACGGTCTTGAAACCTGGTTGAGTGAGAACGGATACAAGATTCCTAACGGCGCCTCATCCGTCTTGCACAGCTATCTGAAACAGGGCATGAAGTTCTTTGTGGCGAAGGTGAACCTGGGCGAACAGACGAAGCTCGGTCTCACCCACCTGCGCCCGCTCCAGATTGCCTTCGAATCGCCGAAGTTCATGCTGCCGATCCGCCTTGGCACAGTGAATGCGAATGGAGCGCAGGAACTCTTCCTCTATTTTCTAACGAAGCAAGGCCGGGTCGAGACGACGAACTACCGGACCGTGCGCCTGCCTGACGCGCAGGAGATTCCACTCTATGTCAAAGACAAGTTCGGCGATTTCTATCGCGACCTCTTCTCGCAACAAGTCAAACGGGAAAACGAGCGAGGGGTGTTCATGGAATATGCCTGGGACATGAACTGGTGCGATCCTTGCGCGGCGAATCCGCTTTCAGCCGAGGAACTGCGCAGCCTGGGTGTGTTCTGGCAAGAGAACAACGGCCGGATGGGAAAGGGCATGCCTCAGGCGCAGAACGTGTTTCTGACCAGGCTGCATGTCCGCTACGATGCGGCGCATTT
>FRDC01003501.1_pt1 | contig 25266 bp, 24 predicted proteins | sample 1106171 | NCBI WGS metagenome assembly FRDC01 (sample SAMEA3930566, study PRJEB13176) | freshwater metagenome | biome: Drinking water system; feature: drinking water; material: water | place: Singapore | collected 2014-12-20 | reverse complement strand
GAGAAGAGTCGAACTTCCACGGGGTTTCCCCCACCAGCACCTCAAGCTGGCGCGTCTACCAATTCCGCCATGGCCGCGTTGAAAGCTTCCTGATGTCTTGAAGCAGGCGCGGGCCATAGCAAAAGCCCTTCCAACGCTCAAGCCCGCGATTTCCCGGATTCAGGCCTTTCGAGGAACCTCGACGGCGACCCGGTCGCCGATAAGGCTGACGCTCGCCTTGGCGATTTCATGGCCGTTGGCGATCAGGGAGATCGGGCCGGCGGCGTCCCGGCCCAGCGTGACGACATCCCCGCGCGACAGGGTCATCACCTTCGACAGCGGCATCGGCGCCGTCCCGACGACAATGGTCAGTTCAACTTCAGCCTGTTCGAAGGCGGGCATGAGCGCTAGGACCCCTGAAGAACGCAACCCGGCGAGCATCGATAACTTTGGTTAGAACGGCGTTAAGCGAGGGGTTTCGAAACGACCGGCCGGTCCGGTGGGCCGTTTCCGGCGGTTACGTGCCCTACCCCGAGGCCGCCGCGGCGATGGAATTGACCGCGGCCCGGATTCGCGAAGGCGAGCCGGAGATGATCTGGCTCCTTGAGCACCCTCCTCTCTATACTGCGGGAACGAGCGCCAAGGACGCCGACCTCCTTGACCCCCGTTTCCCGGTGCATCGATCGCCGCGCGGCGGTCAGTATACGTATCATGGACCCGGCCAGCGCGTCGCTTACGTAATGCTTGACCTTTCGATCCGCCGGCGCGACGTGCGCGGCTTCGTGGCGGCGCTTGAAGAGTGGATCATCGGCGCGCTTGCGCGATTCAATGTACGTGGCCTGAGACGGGAGGACCGCGTTGGAGTCTGGATCGACCGGACGCAGCCGGGAGGGCCGGCGCGCGAGGACAAAATCGCCGCGATCGGCGTACGGTTGCGTCATTGGGTCAGCTTTCACGGGATTGCGCTCAACGTCGAGCCGGATCTCTCCCATTTCGGCGGGATCGTGCCATGCGGCGTCGCGGCGCCTGAGTTCGGCGTGACAAGCCTTGTCGATCTCGGCATTCCGGTGACGCTCGCCGAGGCCGATGCGTTTCTTCGCGAGTCGTTCCATGACGTGTTCGGACCGACCTTCGACGCGCCGCCGCCCCTTGCTCAGGAAGCGACCTTATGACCGACACAATCGTCATCACCGGCGTCAGCGGCTTCATCGCCCGGCATATTGCGCTCGCGTTTCTTCGCGAGGGCGCGTCCGTGCGCGGCACGGTGCGCTCCCTCGACAAGGCGGAGGCGGTGAGAAAAGGCCTCGCCGCGCATGACCCGGCCGCCGCCGACCCCGCGCGGCTTTCCTTTGTCGCAGCCGACCTGACGGGGGACGCCGGCTGGCGCGAGGCGATGACCGGCGCCCGGGCCGTCATGCACGTCGCCTCACCGTTCCCGATGGCGCAGCCGCGCGATCGCAACGCCCTGACGCCCGCCGCCCGCGACGGCGCGCTTCGCGTCATCAACGCCGCGCTCGACGCCGGCGCGCCGCGCGTCGTCATGACAGCGTCGATGGTGACGATGATGTACCGGCCGGGCCGGCCCGCGCTCAACCCGGTGCGCGAAAGCGACTGGACCGATATCGGATGGAAGGCTCTGTCCGCCTATGTGGTTTCGAAAACCGAAGCGGAGCGTGCGGCGTGGAGGCTCGTCGAGGAGCGCAGGGCAAAGGACCGCTTCACGACGGTGCACCCGGGGCTCGTGGTCGGTCCAGCGCTCGACCGGGATTTCGGCGCGTCGATCGAACTCGTCCGCATGATGATGACCGGCGCCTATCCGGCGGTGCCGCCGGCGGCCTATCCGGTCGTTGATGTGCGCGATGTCGCCGACCTTCATGTCGCCGCATCCCGGCGGCCGCAAACCGGCGGACGCCGGCTGATGGCGGTAGGCGGCGTCCTGTCGATGGCCGAAATGGGCGCCGCCTTGAAAAAGGCCGCGCCCGACCTCGCCGCGAAGGCGCCAACGGCGACGCTTCCGGGAATTGTCGTCAGGCTTATGGCTCAGCTTGATCGCAATCTGGCGGCGGTAATTCCCGATCTCGGGTCGCGGCCGCAGCCGGACGCCGACTATGTCACGGACTTGGCCGGGGTCATGGCGCGACCGGCGAAGGACGGACTTGCCGCGACGGCGCGGTCGCTCGCCAAGGTCGGCGCAATCTGAACTTTCGGTAAGGCCGCGCGTTAGAGACATTCGCCGCCGTGCGCCTTAGGATCGCGGAATCATTCAGCTCGGGGACTCAAATATGCGTATTCTCGTCCTATCCCTCGCCGCTTTGACCGGCCTCGCCAGCGCCAATGCGCAAGAGCCTGAGGCCCTGCCGGCGGGGACGACGATGGCGCCCGAAGCCGCCCCGGCGCCGGCGGAGGTCAACCCCGATGAGATGGCCGATCTCCTCAACTCGCAGCAGCAGATCCGTCAGGGCGTTACGCTGACGCGGTCGGTTGACGGTCAAGTCATCGAGACCCGAACCGAAACCTTGACCTACTCCCCGGACGATCCGCTGCGCGGAAGCGAGGCGGGCCTTTCGCCGCTTGAACGGCTGCAGGCCGAGTTCGACAGCGAAGCGCTGACGCGAAAGGAAGCCTACGAAGAGGCGAAACTCGACTTCGTCGTCGCCGACCTCAACCGTGACGACAAGATGGACGAGAGCGAGTTTGTCTTCCTGGTGAACGGCTGGCAGGAAGCCACGGTGCGCGGTTCCGGTCGCGGGCGCTTCGTCGATCCGACGCCGCACGCCGACGAGGCGGCGGCGAAGGCCGAGCATGAAACCCAGGCCCGCGCAAAATTCGCCTTTCTCGCCGGCGGCGCCGCCACCGTCAGCAAAAAGGACTATCTCCGCGAAGTGCTGATCGACTTCGACGCGCTCGACAAGAACGATGACGGGATTCTAACCGGACCGGAGCTGCTTTATTTCCGCGTCGCCAATCGCGGCGAGTCGATCGCCGATCAGCCGGCGCCCGCGGCCAGCGACAAGTAGCGCGCAGCGTCGAGAAAGTCGCGCTCAAGCAGGCGCGCGCGCGCCTGCGCTTCCGCATCGGCTCCCCATTTCTCGGCCTGAAAGATTTCGTCAACGCGCGAAGCTTCAAAGAGCGCCTTCTCGGCGAAAGCCCGGCGCCACAGCGCCATTGCGATGACAGCGGATCCCGAGATTTCCGCGGCCGTTTTTATCGCCAGAAGCGCGGCGGGAGCGGCTGAGGCGAGCATGGTCGCGGCGGCGACCAGCGCATCATCGCTTTGCTCAATATAGCCGACGCCGCTTCCCGTTCTGAGCGCGACGCCCTGCGTTTTCGCCCATGCAAGCAGGGGGTCCCACTTGGCGGCCTGCCGCGCGACAAGTTCCGCGGGCCCGATCGCCCGGTAACAGATCAGGTCTGTGCGCAAGTAGCCAAGCGTCGCGTCGCGCCACGCGCCAGCATCGACGCCGCCCCGGTCGATGACCGTCATCTGGTACCGCGTCATCGGCATCTTGAAGAAGTCGATCACATCAAGTTGTGAATTCCACTCGTCGGCAATCAAGCCTGCGAGCGCCGGCTGGGACGCGCAAAGCGGATGCCGCGCGCGCGTGCGCGCGGGCTTTCCGTCAAGTAGTATGACGCCGTCATCACTGGCGTTGGCGAGCTTGTAGAAGCGCTTGGCAGCCGAAGCCGGGGCGTCGCCGATCTTGGTCACTTCTTTTTCTTCCACGGCAGCGCCGGCCAGACGACCTTGGCTTCCGGGTCGAAGTCGAACAGCGCGAATGCGTCCCGCATGGCGCCGGTCAATGGCGCGGTAAGCGTCACAGGCCGGCCTGTCAGCGGATGCGCAAAGGTCATCGTTCGGCAGAACAGCATCAGCCCGTCGCCGGCGCCTTCGACGCGTGATCTCGGCCCGCCATATTTGCGGTCGCCGACGATGGGCGCGCCCATCGCCGCGCAATGCACCCGCAGCTGATGCGTACGCCCGGTCACCGGCTTCAGGGCGAGGAATGTCACCGGACCGGCGCTGTCCAACGTCATGTAGTCGGTGATCGCCGGTTTGGCGTCGTCCTCATCGGCGGCGCTCATACGCTCGCTCTGGCCGTCCGCAGTCCAGACCATCCTTTTGGCGATTGCGAGATCGACCGTGCCGGCGGGATGAGGCGGACGCCCGGCGCAGAGCGCCCAATAGGTCTTCTCAACGCCGCGCCCCTGAAAAGACTTCGAGAGGGACGCCGCCGCGCGGCGGGTTTTCGCCAGAACAAGAAGCCCGCCAGTATCGGCGTCGAGACGATGAACGAGGCGCGGCCGCTCGCCGTCCGCCTCCAGCGCCGCCAACATGCCGTCGATGTGGCGGCGCGTCTTCGTTCCGCCCTGCACCGCGATCCCGAAGGGCTTGTTGAGCGCCAGAACGCCGTCATCTTCGAACAGCGTGATGCGGCGGATGAAGTCGGCGTCTTCCTTGCGGGGCTGCGACGCCGGCCTTTCCGCGTCGGGCGAGACCGTCCTGATCGGCGGTACACGGATTGTTTCGCCCGCCTCCACGCGACGGTTCGCTTTTGCGCGCGCACCGTTGACGCGCACCTGCCCTGTGCGAAGCAGCTTTTCGAGCGCGCCGTGGTTCAGCGTCGGGAAATGCGTCTTGAACCAGCGGTCAAGGCGTAAACCGTCATCCTTTTCGGCGACAGTTACAGTCTGCACGCCGCTCATGAGAACCCCTTGCCGGCGGAGAGCCCCGCAAGGAGCGCTGCAATCGACAGCGCGACGGAGGCCGCGACGTATAGCGCCGCGACCGTCAACGAGCGGTCGCGCCAGAGCGTCACCGCGTCAAGCGCAAACGCGGAGAATGTCGTAAAGCCGCCGAGCAGCCCCGTCGCGACGAAACTTCTCAGAAGCGCGTCATGAGGCTCCCGCGCCGTAAGCCAGGAGATGAAAAGGCCCATGAGCAGCCCGCCAACGACGTTGACGGCCAACGTGCCCCACGGAAAGCTCGGTCCAAGAATCCGCATTGACAGGACTATCACCCCGTGGCGCGCGAGCGCGCCGAGCGCGCCGCCAAGGCCAATCGCAATCCAGAGGGGAGGCGTGATCATCAGGGTCCGGGCTTTCGAAACGGGGCGATCAATAGCCCGATCGCCGATTTATCGGCAACGCCCTCAAGGCCGATGGTCATGCCGGGCGTGCGCGCGTTGACGCTCCGGGTCCCGAAAAGGCGGTCCCAGATGCTGAAAATCGCCGCATAGTTCGAGTTGGTGTCGGACCGAACCGCGTGATGATGAACCCAGTGGATCGACGGGGTGACGATCAGCCGCGACAGCGCCGCCTCAAGGCCGGGTCGCATCCGAACATTCGAATGGTGGAAGAACGAACACGCCAGCAAAACGGTCTCGAAGATCACGACATGACCAAACGGGATCGACAGGGCGATGATCGGCGGGATGCGAAGCAGCGCGGAAATCACCACCTCGCCCGGATGGAAGCGCACCGCCGAGGTCGTATCGAGATGTTCATCAAGATGATGGACGCGGTGGAATCGCCGCATCAGCGGCGCCTCATGATAGGCGCGATGCACGAAATAGGCCCAGAGATCGAGCATCACGATATCGACGAGCATCGCCGCCGCGGGCCAGTCGGACGGTCTTGACCACAAGGCATGATCGGCGGCCCATTTCGCGATCGGCAGAACCACCAGAGGCGATAGCACGACCAGGAACAGCCACAGCACCCCGTTCCGAAAGAGACGGGCGCCGCCGCCGCGCGCGGCCTCCGCGGCGTTGACGCGCTCCAGGAGGAACAGCAGCAAGAACGCCGCCGCCCCGACCACTCCCTTGTTCGCGACGATCGCCTCGCCGATCACGCGCCTTCTCGCGGCCTGCGTCTTGCGTTCCAGTAGTCGAGGCGCTTCAGGATTTCGCGCTCAAACCCTGTTTCGCGCGGATCGTAAAATCGGCGACGCGGCATGTCCGGAGGAAAGTAGTCGAGGCCTGCAAAAGAGTCTTCGGCGTCGTGATCGTACTCGTAGCCCCTCGAATAGCCGAGCGATTTCATCAACGCCGTCGGCGCGTTCATGGCGTGCAGGGGGGGAGAGAGCGACCCGGTCTCGCGCGCGGCGGCCTTGGCTTCCTTGAAGGCGATGTGCGCGCGGTTCGATTTGGGCGCCGTCGCCAGATAGGCCACAAGCTGCCCGATCGCGATTTCGCCTTCGGGCTGCCCGAGACGCTCGAAGGCTTCCGCTGCGGCGATGGCGAGCGGAAGGGCCTGGGGATCGGCGTTGCCGATGTCCTCGGATGCGATGACGATCAGCCGGCGGAGCACAAAGCGCGGATCTTCCCCGCCGACGACCATGCGCGCCGCCCAATAGAGCGCCGCATCGACGTCCGAGCCGCGGATCGACTTCTGCAGGGCGCTGGCGAGATTGTAGTGGCTCTCCCGCCCCTTGTCGTAGACGGGCGCGCGCCGCTGTACGACTCGGGTGAGCGCTTCCGGGTCAAGCGGCGACGCCGGCGCTTCGCTGAAAACCTCCTCGGCCAGATTGATGAGGAAGCGGCCGTCGCCGTCCGCCATCGCGATCAGCGCCGCGCGCGCTTCTGGCGTCAGCGGCAGCACGCGCCCCTCATGCGCCTCGGCGCGACGCAGCAGCTTTTCGAGGGCGTCCGTTTCGAGCCTAATCAAGGTCAGAACCTGCGCGCGCGACAGCAGCGCGGCGCTCAATTCAAAAGAAGGATTCTCCGTTGTCGCGCCGACGAGTGTGATGAGGCCGGATTCAAGATGCGGCAGGAACCCGTCCTGCTGGGCGCGATTGAAGCGATGGATTTCATCGACGAAGAGGAGCGTTCCCTTCCCCACCTTCCGCCGCTCGCCCGCCTTGTCGAAGACCTTTTTGAGGTCTGCGACGCCGGAGAAAACAGCAGAGATTTGCTCGAAATCGAGACCTGATTGCGCGGCGATCAGGCGCGCGATGGTCGTCTTTCCGACGCCCGGCGGTCCCCAGAGAATGATCGACGAGAAGCGCTTCCGCTCAATCATCCGAAGCAGCGGGGCGCCGGGCGCAAGAAGATGGTCCTGTCCGGCGACCTCGGCGAGCGACTGCGGTCTTAAGCGGTCCGCCAGCGGCCGGGGCGCGTCTTCTTCGAACCCCGCGGCGGCGAACAGATCCGGCATCTTAGTCTTTACCGACCAACACGCCAGACGACAGTGCGGTCGCCGCGATCAATCTCGATCTCCCAGGCCGTCACAGGCTTGGCGATTTCCCGCTGCAGATCGGAGACCGTCGAAACGCGGACACGGTTGACCGTCAGCACGCGGAAGCCGCGGCGCAGACGAGAGCGCCATGCATACGATCCCTGCGCCACCTCAGTGACGACGACGCCGCCCAGAAGCGGATTGAGGCCGATTTCCTCAGCGAAGCGAGGCGAGAGATTGGCGAGCGTCACACCGTTGAACGGATGCTGGCCCGACAGCGTGCGTTCATCCTTGGCCGGCGTGTCTGGCGCGAGCGCGAACACGATCTCCCCAGTTAGCCGCTGGCCGTTCCGCACAAAGACGATCGGCGCCCGCTCGCCGGGATTTTGCACGCCGACGCGATAGCGCAGCGTCTCGGCGTCAAAGACAGGCTGACCGCCGATTTCGACGATGACATCCCCCTGCCGGACTCCGGCCTTGGCGAGCGGACCTGCGGGGTGGAGGTCGCCGACGATCGCGCCGATCGGCCGATCGAGCTTCAGGACTTTGGCGAGGTCGGCCGTGACAGTCTCAGTCGTCGCGCCGACCCAGGGACGGGCCAGACCGCCGCCGTGCGTCGCCGACGCGATCACCTGCTGCACGAGGCGCGCGGGGATTGCGAAGCCGACGCCGTTCGATCCGCCCGACCGGGAATAGATCGCCGTGTTGACGCCAAGGAGTTTTCCCTCCGTGTCGATCAACGCGCCGCCGGAATTTCCCGGATTGATGGCGGCGTCCGTCTGGATGAAGAACTGATAATCCGAAACCGATACGGCGGTGCGCGCGAGCGCCGAGACGATCCCGTTCGTCACGGTCTGGCCGACGCCGAACGGATTGCCGATCGCCAGTACGATGTCGCCGACTTCCGCCGCGTCGGAGTTAGCAAATTCGAGATAGGGAAGCGGCTCGCCCGCTGCGATCCGCAACACCGCCAGGTCAGTCTGCGGATCAGCCAGGAGGACCTTCGCGTTGAACTCACGCCGGTCGGCGAGGACCGCCTTGATTTCGGTCATGCCCTCGATGACGTGGTTGTTGGTGACAATCACGCCGTCGCGGCTGACGATGACGCCGGAGCCGAGCGAATTCTGCTTCTGAGGACCGACTCCGAAGAAGCGATCGAAGAAAGGGTCGCCAGTGGAGCGGTTGACCACGCGGCTCGTATAAATGTTCACGACGGCGGGCGCGGCGCGCTCGACGACCGGCGCGAAGGAAAGCTTGACCTCGGCGGCGTCGCCCGGCACGCGGCGCGGCGCTGGCGTCATCGCTTCGCCCCTCATCTCCGGCGCTTGCGCCGCGCGGAAGGGAATCGGCGTCGGCTGAGCGTTCGCTGTGGAAATGGTCAGGGCGGCGACGGCCGCGATGCCGGAGAAACGCATGTCAGAACCCCTGGAATTCAATGGCGCTCGGGACGGGTGATCGATCTTTGCGGCATTTTAGCGTCAGCGGGCAGGGTCGACAAACAGGGCGGCGCGGCGGAGTATCGTCCTAGCGCGTCGCCTCGATGTGAACGGACACCTTGACGTCGTAGCCGACCCATTTGTCGGTCTGAAACTCCTCGCCTTGGCCGACGCCGAAATCCGACCGGTTCAGCGAAACCGCGCCGTCCGCCGTTGCCCGCCCATCGGCGAAGGTCAGCGTGAAGGGAAGCGTGACCGGCCTTTCAATGCCGCGGATCGACAACATGCCTTCCGCCTCGTAGGCGCCCTCGCCTGTCGCGATCACCGATGCTGAGACAAACCTGGCATCTGGAAAGACCTTTGAGGAGAACCACTCGTCGCCCGGCAGGGCTGCGTCCCGCTGGCGGTCCCCGGTCTTTGCCGAACCGGTGCCGATGACGGCCTTTATGCGCGCCGCCGTCACGTCAGCCGGATCGAAAACAATCTCGGCGTCGAAGGTCTCGAACCTGCCGGTGAAGGCCTTGCCGGTTTGCGTGCCGGAAAACTCAATCCAGCTCGCCGCCTTATCGATGATCCAAGCGCCTTCGACGGTCGGAGCCGCGGCGACCGGCGTCGCGGGTTCGCTTCCACCGCACGCTGCAAGCGACGCGCTGGCGGCGACCGCCAAGAACACTTCTCGCTTCATTTATTTTTCGGCATGAAGGGCAGCATCGATTCAAGAACGCCGTCGCCGTCCATCAGCCAGTGCTTCATCGCCGCACCAACATGAAGCACTACAAGAGCGAGCATGACCTTTGCGCCAAGCTCGTGCATCTCAGCAATATCGCGCGCAAGCCCCCGGCGATCGTCAACGCCGTCAAAGAACGGCAAATGCGGCCACGGAACGACGCCGAACAGATAAGTGTTCACCGTCTCGGCCAGCGGCGAGGCGGAAACCATCGCCCAGCCGCCAAGCGGCACGCCGATCAGCAACGCATAGAACGCGACGTGGACGCCGCGCGCGAGAGATCTTTGCCAGCCGGTCATCGCCGCCGGCAGCGGCGGGGGCTTATGTGTCAAGCGCCAGGCGAGCCGCGCCAGCGTCAGCAGCAGGATCGTGATGCCGAACGATTTGTGCAGCTGGATGAGCTGAAACTTTTCCGCATTGGCGCTGTCCGGCAGGCCTTCCATATAAAGTCCGCCCGCGATCTGGCCGATCGCCAGGGTCGCGATCAGCCAGTGAAGGCCGATCGCGACGGACGTATAACGATCGCGCGATGGCGATGCGACGGCGGTTGTCGTCATTGCGCCGGCGCCGGCTCTTTCGGCATCACGAACTCCGCCTCGATCACGATCTCGACATCGTCGCCGACGAAGGGCGTGTATTTGTCGACGCCGAATTCCGACCGCTTGATCGCCGTCTTGCCGGAGAAGCCGAGCTTGTAGCCTTTGGCGAAATCGTCGTCAGCGGCGCGATTGATCTTGACGTCAAGCGTCACCGGCTTCGTTACGCCCTTAATGGTGAGGTCGCCGACGACCTTCGCCGTCGCCGGTCCGTTGAGCGTGACGCCCGTGCTTTTGAACGTTATCTGGGGATGGACGGCGACATCGAAGAAATCGGCGCTTTTGAGATGCTCGTCAAACTTGTCGACGCCCGAGTCTATCGAGGCGACGTCGATGACGGCCGTGATCGAAGATTTTTCAGGCGCGGCGGGATCCCAGCTCAACTCACCGGTCCATGACCGCCAGCGCAGCCAGGGGCGCGAGTATCCCTGATGGTCATAGCTGAAGGTGATATAGGCGTGGCTGGTGTCGGATTTGTAGAGGCCAGGGACCGTCATCGACACGTCGAACGGAGCCTCAACCGGAGCGGTTTGCGCGGCGACGGCTTCCGGCGAGGGCGCCGGCGCGGATTCGGCGGAAACCGCCGGCTCGGCGGGCGCTGCTGCCTCCTTCGCCTTTCCGCAAGCGGAAAGCGCAAGAGTTGAGGCGGCGGCGACAAGAAGCAAGCGGTTCATGGGCGATCCCTCGTTGACAGGCCTAGCGTGCATTTCCAGCACTCTACCTAACCCAAATCGCCCCCGTCTGTGAACAGATTGTCACGTTTGAGGCGCCGGAGTTCAAAACCTGCGCACAATGTCCGCCATCACGGGCCGCTGGCGCTCGCGGGGGCGCTCCCGCGCCGCGCCGATATAAACGAAGCCAGCGAATTGTTCACCGGCGCTCAGACCCAGGGCTTCGGCGACGCCGGCGTCGTATCCGTACCACTCGGTAAGCCAGCAGCCCGCGAAACCGTGCGCGGAGGCGGCGCAAAGTAGATTGAAACAGACCGCGCCATTGGTCAGCACCTGCTCCCATTCCGGCGTTTTGTGGTTCCGATCGATGCGCGCGATCACGACGACAACGACGGGTGCGCGCAGGAACCGGCGCCGTTCGGTCTCGATCTGCTCCTCGGTCGTGTCCGGATGAGCGGCGGCGAAACGCGCGGCGAGAATGTCGCCGGCACGGGCCCGCGCCTCGCCCTCGATCACCAGGAACCGGAATGGAACGATCTTCCGGTGGTCAGGAATGCGCGCGGCGATTTCAAGAATGACGTCGAGCGTCGAGCCATCCGGCCCCGGCCCGGTCATCAGATCGGGCGAAAGCGAGCGGCGCAGCGAGAGCAGGCGTCGCGCCTCCTCCGATGGATGCGCTGCGTCCATTAGGGCGCCGAATTCCGGCGGTGCGATACGTTCGATCATCCCTCGATCCTCACGCCAAAGGCGGCGGTGCGTTCCTCGCCGGGGAAATAGCGTTCGTTGCCGAACGCGATGTCGCCGCGCTCTGCGTAGAGTTTGTCGAGCACATTGCGCAAGGCGAAGGTCAAGGCGACCCGGTCCGTGACCGACCACTGCGCGCGAAAATTCACGAGATCGTGCCCCGGATAGGTCGCGGTATTCGCCGCGTCGAGAAAATAGCGCCCGAGATGGACCCATTCAATTTCGCCGCTGGTCCGGTCATTCCCCGAAGCCCAGCGCAAGCGCGCTCCGGCGATCCAGCGCGGCGCCGTATCGACGTCGTCGCCGAAGGAAATCGCCTCGCCGGCTTGCGGAACGCTCATCACGGGCCTGTCGAAGCGGTAGGTGTGACGGCCGTAGCTCGCCTGCGCAACGAGCGAAAAACCGAGCGGAAGGTCAGCGCCGATCTCGGCCTCTCCCCCGACATGACGCGTTCGTCCGTTATTCACGTTGAAGCCGTCGGCGTCGCGGAAAAAGAAATTGCGCTTCCACATGAAATAACCCGCCGCCTCGTAGCGCAGGGGTCCGCGAACGCCTTTCAACCCGAGTTCAAAAGCGTCGATCGCTTCAGGCGCCGCCGGATCGGTTGTCTGGTTTGTCTGCAGTCGGTAAAGGTCCGTCGTCTGTGGCGGGCGCGCGCCGCGGGCGTAGCTTGAATAGATCAGCGCGACGCCGGCGTCATAACTCAAGGAAAATTTGGGGCTGACGGTCGTATAGGAATCCGTGCGGCTCGGGGGGCGCAGGAAGCGGCCGACGACGCCGTCGGCGGTCCGATTGCGATAGTCGTATCGCGTGTAATCGACCCGCGCCGCCGCCGTCGCCGAAAGGCGGGGCGCGAGGTCGATCGTCACGCTCGCGAAGGGCGACACCGCCGCAGCCTTGATTTCGTAATCGTAGTGAACGCCCTCAGTGAAGGTCCCGATTGTCGGAATCGACTGCACTTCAGACAGGTCGCCCTTCGTATATTCGAGGTCGAGGCCCGCGATGAATGAAAGGCTGTCGCCCTTGTCCCAATAAAGCGCGTTCTGCGCGCCGAGGCTCCAGTGACCGTTCTCCTCAAGCGCCTGTGAAGGAAAGAAGTGGAGAAGGAACGCCATGTCGTTCCAACGCGCAAAGGGCGCAACCGACAACGTGAGGCCTTCCGCCAGTTCGGTGTCGATCCGAGTCGTGAGCCGCACGCCCCTGGCGTCGCGGAACGAATTCGGATTGGCGTTCTGTCGCCGCAGCGTTTCATCCAGATAAGCGTTCGGCCCTTCGACGAAACCAGCCGTCTCCTGATTGAGGTTGAACGCCGCCAAGGTCGTTGAAACGGTCGTGCGCTCACCCGTCCAGACATGACGCAATGACAGCTTCTGCTGGTCAGCGCCGCTTTGCTCCCGATACCCCGGATCGTCGAGGATGGAGACGCCGGCGAAAAACCCGTGCGCGCCTCTTTCATCCGAAAGAAACGCGCGTCCCTTGACGCGCCCTATCGTGTCGGCGCTCCCTTCTAGGAAATGGCCAAGGTCTTCCGTCGGCTCGCGCGTCAGGACGTTGATGACGCCATGGATCGCGTTGGCGCCGTAAACGGCGCCTGAAGGCCCGCGCACGACTTCGATCCGGCCCGCGATTTCGGTGTGCGCCTCAAACAATTCGTTGACATTGGCGAACCCGGCCGACCTCAGCGGCACGCCATCTTCGAGATACAGAAAGGACCCGGCGCCGGCGCCGCCGGTCAGCACTGGCGAGCGGATCGCGGTCAGATGTTCCTGCCCGTTGCCTCGATGGACAAGGACTCCGGCGCTGCGATTGAGCGCTTCGGCGGGATGATCGGCGGCGATGCGCGTCAACTCTTCGCCGCCGAGCGTCGTGACGCTGAACGGCGCATCCGCCGCGGCGCGTTCCCGCCGCTCGCCAGTTACGACAATTTCATCGGCGCCGGATTGAAGCGATGCGACGAGAACAAGGACGATACTCACGCTCGGACACTCTGCGAAGGCCGACAAGCCATAATCGAACGCCTCGGAGAACGAAACCTTGTCTAGTCGGACCGCCGGCTCGGCCCCAGCGCCTGCCCGAAGACGAGCACATTGCCGTCCGGCGCGCGCACCATGAATTCGCGCTGGCCATATTGCTGGTTGACCGGGCCCATCGTCTCGATGCCGGCGGCGACGAGCTTTGGTCTCACTTCCTCGACGATGGCGTCGACATCGGCGACATCGAGATAGATCGAGAAACCCTTGTGCGGCGGAAACGGCTTGTCGTCATCTGCGCGAGATTCGAGAACCCGCACGCCCGCCCCTTCGCGCTCGAGATAAGCATAATTGCCCTGTTGGAAGCGGACACGGAAGCCCAGCAGGTCAAACCACTGAACCGCCGCGGCCAAATTCGGCACGTGCATGAACGGCGTGATCTGCTGGATGTTGGATCTCGCCGCCATCAGATGGCGCGATAGGTCATGCCGGAGGCGTCGCAAAGGCTGCGCAACAATCTGTCCACGGACTGTGCGCTCAGATTTCCGGCAATAACGGTGTCCCTATGGTCCGCGTCGAGGACTATTTCATACGTGCCTTCAACCAGATTCGCTTTCTCGAGCTCATATCCCTCATGAGCGGCGATCTGCGCATTGACGGACGCCGCGTCCGGCCCGCTGAAGTAAACAGTTCTCGCGGGCTGGTTCGATTTCAGCGGATTGCGAACAAAGAGTCTTTTGACAGCGCCGCGTGGAAAGGAATTTCCGTTCACGTCGAACCCGGCGCTTGACACGCGTATGACCGATTTCTGGCGGTGCGGCCTCGGTCGCCAATCGCCGCCAAATAGCAATATGATGAGCGACCCGAGCCCGATGCACATCCAAAACAGCATCGGACCGAGGCCGTTGCGAAACAGCCAGCCGAGAACGATGAAAGTGGCGCCGGACATGATCATCGAAGTCTGGCGCCGCGCCCCGCCGGGCGTGACGGTGAAGACCGTCGCATCCCCTTCCTTTGTGATATCGACGCTGGCTGTTTTCGCCACGGCCGCCTCTCCTGTCGACGCTAAACTAGCACCGCTGCTCGCCCGCTGTCGAACGGCCTCGCCTTACGCCCCGAACGGCAGCATCGAAAAGTCAAAGGCGTATACCTTTGGGTTGTCGCGGTCAATGAATACGCCTATTTCTTCGCCGACCCCCACAATGGGCGAGGGATCGACGTCGATCGGCTGGCTGATGAAGGTCCGCACCGCTCCGGCGGGATCTCGCCATTCAGCCTGTAGACGCCAGTGCGCCGGCGCGCGCGTCGCCGCATTGGCGCCATGCGCGATCACGCCCGTTATGCGCGCCATCACTCGATCGCCCGTCTCGCGCAAGGTCTGAAGCCGCTTTTCGCTGAGTTGACCGGGCAGGCGCCCGGCGCCAATTGCGCCGCCGCTCAATCCCCCGACGAGGACAAAAACGCCGCCTATGAAACCGAGCAAGCCGGGCGCGAACCACAGCTCCAGTGGCGTACCAAGACGGACGATCTCTGGATTTTCAGGATTGATGAGCACCGGCACGCGGTCGCCGACCGCGCCAGCGCGCGGATTGGATGAGATAGCGCCGATGAATGTCCGCGTCTCGCCGCCCGGCGCCTCGTAGGAAACAATCGGCGCGTCGGTGTCCCCGTCCGTAAAGCCGATGATCTCGCCCTCGACCCGCATCCATTCGCGCCGCGCTTCATCGGCGCGCAACGCAAGAAAAAATGCACCCGCAAGCAAGGCCCATCCGAGCAGCGCGAACAAGGACCGCGGGAAGTTGACGGCGCTCTGCAGCAGGCGCGCTAGGGCGTCCCGATCCATTTCGCCCACCCCTATTCTTGGCGTCCGCCTTGTCAGGCGGCGCTGCGAAAACTGACGATCTTGGTCGGCTTCCTCGGCGGCTCTCCGCGCTCGGCCTTGTCGACGTTTTCCATGCCTTCGACGACTTCGCCCCAGACCGTGTATTTGCGGTCAAGGAACGAGGCGTCGTCGAAGCAGATGAAGAACTGGCTGTCGCCGGAGTTCGGATCGTTCGACCGCGCCATGGAGCAGACTCCGCGCTGATGCGAGACGTCGTTGAATTCCTGCGCGAGCTTTTTACCCGACCCGCCGGTGCCGTTGCCTTTCGGACATCCCATCTGCGCCATGAAGCCGTCGATCACGCGGTGGAGCGACAGGCCGTCATAAAACCCGCTGTCGGCAAGTTCCTTGATCCGCGCAACATGCTTTGGCGCTTTGTCGGGCCGCGTCTCGATGACGACGGCGCCGGTGTCGAGCGTCAGGATCATTCTGTTCGTCATAGCTCGACCTTCCCGTTGACGCGCCGCGGCGGTTTTATGTCGCACAGATCTTTCACAAAGCCCGTTTCATCGACGAGCTTGGCTTCTTTCAAGTAGGCCTGGAAAACCGGACTGTCGGAACGCATGACTTCGATCTTGGGCAGTTCGTCAGGCGGCACGTCGGCGCCGATCCGCATGCGGACGATCGGCGTCGGGCGCTTCGGCGGCTCGCCGCGCTCAATTCGCCGCGCGTTCTCAAGGCCGTCGATGATCCATCCCCAGACGGTGTAGCGCTGATCGAGGCTCTGGCGTGCGTCGCCGATAACGAGGAAGAACTGGCTGTTGGCGCTGTCGGGCGGGGTGGCGCGCGCCATGGACATCACGCCGGGGCAATGCGCGCCCCAGAGCCGCACCGCGCGATCCGCCCGGAAAGACCGCAAGGTCTCCGGCTCCGCGCCGACGGGGACGCCGTCAATGAGCCCGACGCGGGCGGCGATCCTGTCCCGGCCGACGGGCACGAAATTCGAAACTTCCTTCGTGTCCCGCGAGAACTCCGCCTTGATGTCAGGAAGTTCCGATCCGCCGGTCCCGTCGCCTTTCGGATCGCCGCCTTGCGCGACGAAGCCCTCGATCACGCGATGAAACAGCAGGCCATCGTAAAAGCCCTTGCGCACAAGCGTCTTGATCTGGGCGACATGGTTCGGCGCAAGGTCCGGCCGGAGTTCAATGACGAGAGGGCCCGCCGGCAGATCGACGATAATCAGATTCTCCGCATCGACGGCGCGCCATTCGGCGTCGCCGGCGTCAAAGATCTTCTGAGCCGGGTTCGGCGGCGGGTCCTTGGCGGCGAGCGCCGGCGCGGCGGCGGCGAGAAAAGCGGCGCCCAACAAAAACTTACGGATCAACGTCATTACTCCCTGGCGACTGGCTGGGCGCCTTGTGGCGCCGAATTGCGGCGATCATTCGTCATTGCGCCACGGCGCTCGAAGTCGAAAACGCGGACGGCTCGCCCTCTCATTTCGAGAACTTCGCCCGAAGCGCGGTCGCGACTTCCGCCGGCACGAAGCCGGAGATGTCGCCTTGAAGCCGCGCGATCTCCTTGACGAGCCGCGAGGCGATGAACTGGTAGCGCACATCCGCCATCAGAAACACCGTCTCAATGTCGTCATTGAGGCGCTGGTTCATGCCGACCATCTGGAATTCGTATTCGAAATCCGAAACCGCCCGAAGACCGCGGATGATGAAATTGGCCTTCACCTCCTCGGCGAATTTCATGAGCAGCGTCTCGAAAGGCGTCACGCGGATGGAAACGCCCGTGGTTCTGGCGATCTTCACCATCTCCGCGGAAACCATCTTCACGCGTTCATCAAGCGTAAACAGCGGACCCTTGTCGCGATTGATGGCCACGCCAATGACCAGCTCGTCGACCATCTTCGCGGCGCGCTCGATGATATCCACATGTCCGAGGGTGATCGGATCGAACGTGCCAGGATAGAGGCCGACCCGCTTTGTCATGCGCTGTCCCCTTCCGCAGGCTCGCTGTCGTCTTCCCCGACATCGCCGACGCGTTCGACGGAGACGACTTTCTCGGCTGACCCGGTGCGGAAGATCGTCACGCCCTGCGTGTTGCGTCCCGCCACGCGGATGCCGCGCACAGGCGTCCGAATGAGCTGGCCGCCATCAGTGACGAGCATGATCTGGTCGCTATCCTCGACCGGGAAGGAAGCGCAGACGGGCCCGTTCCGTTCGTTGACGACGATGGCGATGATTCCCTTCCCGCCGCGTCCCGATGTTCTGTACTCGAATGACGATGACCTTTTGCCGTAACCGTTGCGCGTGACGGTCAACACGAACTGTTCGGCGGCGCCGAGCTGGGCGATGCGCTCAGGCGAGAGCGCAGGCGCCGGCGCTTCATCGTCCGGCGCGTCGTCGCCTTCTTCGCCCCCAGTTCCTTCAATGGCGCGGCGCATGGCGGCGGCGTGCTTAAGATAGGCGCGCGCCTCCTCCGTCGTCGCCTCGACGCCGTTTAGGATCGCCATGGAGATCACTTCGTCATCGCCGTCGAGACGAACGCCGCGAACGCCGGTCGAAGTGCGTCCGGCGAAGACGCGGATATCCTCGACGGGGAACCTGATGCACATGCCGTTCGCGGTCGTCAGCAGCACGTTGTCATCGGGCCGGCAGATCGAAACGCCGACAATCGCATCCTGGCCGTTTCTCCACTCGTCTTCGAGTTTCATGGCGATCTTTCCGGTGCGATTGATGCGCTGGAAGTCCGAAAGCTTGTTGCGCCGAACCGTTCCCGAACGCGTCGCGAACATGATCTGGAGCTTGTCCCAGGCGTCTTCGTCTTCAGGAAGCGGAAGGATCGACGTGACGCGCTCACCCTGCGCCAGCGGCAGCAAGTTCACGAAAGCCTTGCCGCGCGCGGTCGGCGGACCCTCCGGAATGCGCCAGAGCTTCAGCTGGTAACACATGCCGGTCGAGGTGAAGAACAAAAGCGGCGTGTGGGTGTGGCCGACAAAAAGCTGCGAAACGAAATCCTCGTCCTTGAACTTCATGCCGGCGCGGCCTTTGCCGCCGCGCTTCTGCGCGCGATAGGTCGAAAGGGCCGTGCGTTTGACGTAGCCGCCATGGGTGACGGTGACGACCATGTCCTCGCGCGCGATGAGGTCTTCGTCTTCGACCTCACCTTCCGCCTCGATGATCTCGGTCCGGCGCGGCGTGCCGAATTCCGCTTTGACCTGCGCCAGTTCGTCCTTGATGATGGTGAGGACGCGGCTTCGATTGCGCAGGATATCAAGGTAGTCGGAGATTTTATCCGCGAGCCCCTTGAGCTCGTCGCCAATCTCGTCGCGGCCGAGCGCGGTCAGGCGCTGCAAACGCAGGTCAAGGATCGCCTTCGCCTGCTCTTCCGACAGGCGCAGGCGGTCGCCATCCGACATAAGATGGCGCGGATCGGCGACCAGCAGCACCAGTGGCGCGAGGTCTTTCGCCGGCCAGTCGCGCGCCATCAACTGCTCTTTCGCCGTCTGCGGATCCGGCGCGCGCCGGATCAGAGCGACGATCTCGTCGATATTGGCGACGGCGATCGCAAGGCCGACGAGGATGTGCGCCCGGTCGCGCGCCTTGTTGAGTTCAAATTTGGTGCGCTTCGATATCACTTCCTCGCGGAAGTCGAGGAAAGTTTCGAGCACCATCTTCAGCGTCATCTGCTGCGGGCGCCCGCCCCTCAACGCCAGCATGTTGACGCCGAAGGAAGTCTGCAGCTGCGAATGCCGGTAAAGCTGGTTGAGGACGACGTCGGGCGCCGCGTCGCGTTTCAATTCGATGACGACCCGGATGCCCTCGCGGTTCGACTCGTCGCGAATGTCGGCAATGCCTTCGAGCTTCTTGTCGCGCACCAGATCGGCGATGCGTTCGATCATCACTGACTTGTTCACCTGAAAGGGAATCTCGGTGACGATGATGGCCGGGCGGTCCTTGCGGATGTCCTCGATCGTCGCGCGCCCGCGCATGATGACGGAGCCGCGCCCGAGCAGCAGGGCCGCTTTCGACCCCGCGCGCCCAAGGATAATCCCGCCGGTCGGAAAATCCGGCCCCGGCACGATGTCGAGCAGATCAAGATCAGATATCTCGGGATTGTCGATCATCGCGATCGCCGCATCGACGATCTCGTTAAGATTGTGAGGCGGTATGTTTGTCGCCATGCCGACGGCGATGCCGCCCGCGCCGTTGACGAGAAGATTCGGATAGCGCGCCGGCAGGACAACCGGCTCTTTCTCCTGTCCGTCGTAGTTCGGCTGGAACGCGACCGTCTCTTTCTCGATATCCTCAAGAAGGGCGTGCGCCGGCTTGTCCATCCGGACTTCGGTGTATCGCATAGCCGCCGGAGGATCGCCGTCGATCGAACCGAAATTGCCCTGCCCGTCGAGCAGGGGCAGGCGCATCGAGAAGTCCTGCGCCATACGCGCAAGCGCGTCATAGACCGCCTGGTCGCCATGCGGGTGGTACTTACCGATGACGTCGCCGACAACCCGCGCCGATTTCCGGTACGGCTTGTTCCACTCATAGCCGTTCTCGTGCATCGACCACAGGATGCGACGGTGCACGGGCTTGAGGCCGTCGCGCGCGTCGGGGATCGCGCGGCTGACGATGACGCTCATCGCATAGTCGAGATAGGACCGGCGCATCTCTTCTTCGATAGAGATCGTCGGCGATCCGCCCTCGTTCGGGGGGGCGCCTGCGCCGCCGTTTTCCGGCGTCTGATCGTCGTCGTCGGGGGTCACGAAAATCCTTTGGGAATCAGGGACGAAATCCGGCCCGCGGGTAGCATTTTGCGGGGGCGCCGGGCAAGCGAGGAGGCGCCGCCCGTCCCCCACCGCATTGATCGCGCAAGAACACCGCCTAAACTCTGCTCATGTCCTCTCCCCTTGACGGCGAAGAACCTTCCACTGGCACGCTCGCCCTCGCGCTCAGCCATGGCTTTGAACTCCTCGCCCGAGAGCCGGCGATGGCGGCGGAGCAGGCGGCGGAAATCCTCAAGGTCGCCAAGGGCGATCCGCGCGCGCATTTCCTACAGGGCGCCGCCAAGCGCCGCCTTGGCGATCCGGCCGCCGCTATTCGCAATCTCGCGCTCGCGTTGAGGGCGATGCCGTACTCGGCAGAATTGCTTCTTGAACTTGCGCTCGCCGAGGCCGCGCGGGGCGAGACGAAGCGGGCGATGGCGCTCGCCGCGCGGGCGATGGGAACAAATGGCGGCGTCGCGAACGGCTGGCGCGCGCTCGCTGACGAACTGACGCGCGCGGGCGACGACGACGCCGCGGGCCGCGCCTATGTCCAGCACGTCACCGCCTCGGCGAAGGACCCGGCGCTGCTTGAAGCAGCGGTCGCGCTCAACGAAGGCCGCATCGCGGTCGCCGAACGCCAACTCAAATCCTATCTCATGCGTCACCCGACCGATGTCGCGGCGATCCGCATGCTGGCCGAACTTGCCGCGCGATTGGGGCGCTATCGCGACGCTGAGGCGCTGTTGTCACGCGCCCTGGAGCTGGCGCCCGATTTCCGCGCGGCGCGACATAACCTCGCCATCGTGCAGTTGCGCCAGGGCAAAACGGAAGAGCCGATCGTTGCGGCGGAAACGCTCCTCAAATCCGCGCCGAGGGATCCCGGCTACCGCACGCTCTATTGCGCGGCGCTCGTGCGTCATGGCGACTATGAGCGCGCGATCGATGAATACACGCGCTTCCTCGCGGATCATCCGAACCATCCGAAGTCGTGGATGAGTTACGGCCACGCGCTGAAGACGGTCGGGCGGAGCGCCGACGCCATCGCCGCCTATCGCCGGTCGATCGAGTTAAAGCCGAGCCTCGGCGAGGCGTGGTGGAGCCTCGCGAACCTCAAGACCTTCCGCTATTCCGACGACGACATCGCCATCATGGAGCGCGAGAACGCGCGCGCCGACATTTCGGACGAAGACCGCGTTCATCTCTCCTTCGCGCTCGGGAAAGCCTTTGAGGACAGGAAGGATTACGCCGCCTCCTTCGCGCAGTACGACCGCGCCAACACGCTGCGACAAACGCAGATCGGCTATGACGAGGACGAGATGGCCGGCCGCTTGGAGGAGATCGGCCGCTTCTTCACGCGCGAGGTTTTCGCGGCGCGCGCAGGACTTGGCCATGACGCCAAGGATCCCATCTTCATCGTCGGCATGCCGCGCGCGGGCTCGACCCTCATCGAGCAAATCCTCTCCAGCCATACAATGATCGAGGGGACGACGGAGCTTCCCGACATCATCACCATCGCGCGCGAACTCGGCGCGCGAAAGAAGGGCGAGCATTCCGCCTACCCGGCGATCCTCGCCGATCTGCCGCCGGAGGAACTCGCGCGCCTTGGGGCGGAATACATCCGCCGCACGCGCCCGCAGCGGAAGACGGGCCGGCCCTATTTCATCGACAAGATGCCCAACAATTTCATGCATGCGGGACTGATCCGGCTGATCCTGCCGAACGCCAAGATCATCGACGCGCGCCGCCACCCGATGGCGTGCTGCTTTTCAAATTTCAAACAGCACTTCGCGAAGGGCCAGGGCTTTTCCTACGGGCAGGAGCGCATCGCGCGCTATTACCGCGACTATGTGAGCCTGATGGCGCGCTATGACGACGCGATGCCCGGCGCCGTGCACCGCGTCATCCACGAGCGCATCGTCGAGGACCTCGAAGGCGAAGTCCGCGCGCTGCTCGCCTTTATCGGCGTGCCGTTCGAGGAGGCGTGCTTGCGTTTTTTTGAGACCGACCGCGCCATCCGCACGCCAAGCAGCGAACAGGTGCGCCGGCCGATCTTCACCGAAGGCCTCGACCAATGGCGGAACTACGAGGAATGGCTGGGGCCGATGAAGGCGGAGCTGGGCGCGGTGCTGGAAGCATATCCCGCGGCGCCGCGAGGCGCGTAGGGCGCCAGTGAGCGACGCGACATGCGCCGCGTGACGGCTATCGGCCAACCGCGCTGAAAACGGGGGGGATTAGCGTCGCCGCCAGCGCCGTCTCTGGCTCTCAAGAGGCGGATGTATTCGGCGTCTCCTCCGTACCGGACCTATTGCGCGCATCACCGCGTGCAGCAGAAAATCGCGCAATCGCCATGGTGCGGCGCGAAATCCACAGGGGCTGGCCAAATAGCCCTGCCCGGAAATCGCGATTGTGACGATTCCGCGAAGCGGTTAGCCTGCGCGTCGAGGGCGGCTGTCTGAAGCGTGGGGACCTCGCGCCGGACGGCTTTAAAGGGAGTGATTTATGACTGATCGAGCGCGCCGCGGGACCGCCAAGTCCGCGCTGTTACTCTCGTCCGTTCTGACTGCCGCGGCAGGCGTTTCTGCGCCGGCGCTGGCGCAGGTGGACGAAATTGTCGTCACGACGCAGCGTCGCACGGAAAACCTGCAGGATGTGCCGATCTCGATCATCGCGCTCGGAACCGAGACACTGGAGAACCTCGAAGTCTCGGCGTTCGACGACTACGCGAAGTTCCTCCCCTCCGTGACATTCCAGTCAACTGGACCGAACTCGACGACCGTCTATTTTCGTGGCGTTGTCTCGGGCGGGGACGGCAACCACTCGGCCTCGCTCCCCTCGGTCGGCGTCTATCTCGACGAACAACCCGTCACGACGATCCTCGGCTTCCTGCCGGTCCACATTTACGACATCGAGCGGGTGGAGGCGGCTGCGGGGCCGCAAGGGACGCTCTACGGCGCCTCCGCGCAGTCGGGCGTACTGCGCGTCATCACCAACAAGCCGAAAATCGGCGCGTTCGAAGCAGGCTATCAGCTCGAAGCGAACCAGGTGGAAGATGGCGACATCGGCTATCAGATCGAGGGCTATCTGAACCAGCCGCTCGGCGATAACGCCGCTATCCGGCTCGTCGGCTATTACAAACGCGACGCCGGCTATATCGACAACGTGCTCGGCGGGCGGGTGTTTCCGACTTCCGGCATCGGCAAAACGAACGCCGCGCTCGTCGAGGACAATTTCAACGACATCGACACATATGGGCTCCGCGCCGCGCTGCGCGTCGATCTGACCGAAAACTGGACGCTGTCTCCGTCAGTTCTGTTGCAGAGGTCCGAGCAGACAGGCGTCAATTTCTTCGACCCAGACGCCGGCGATTACGCGGTCTCGCGCTTCGAACCCGAATTCAACAACGACAAGTTCGGCCAGGCGGCGCTGACGCTTGAGGGCAAGATCGGCAATTTCGACGTCATCTACGCCGGCGCCTATCTCCGCCGGCAGATTGATTCAAATTCCGACTACACCGATTACGCCTATTACTACGACACCCTGTTCGGGTACGGCAGCTATTTCTACGGCAATGGCGGCCCCGCCGATCTCATCGACCCGACGCAGTTCTATATCGGCGATGATTCTTACGGGAAGTACTCGAACGAGATCCGCATTTCGTCGCCGCAGGACAAGCGGCTGCGCGCCGTGGTCGGCTTCTTCCAGAACCGGCAGTCGCACAACATCCGCCAGCAATATGTCATCCGCAATCTCGCCGACGTGCTTGAGGTCACGGGCGCCGACGATACGGTCTGGCTGACCCAGCAGCAGCGCGTCGATCGCGACCTCGCCATTTTCACCGAAGTTTATTTCGACCTGACCGACCGCCTGACGTTCACCGGCGGCGTTCGCGGCTACAAATACCGGAACTCGCTTCAGGGGTTCTTCGGATACGGGCCGACCTTCGCGGCGAATTTCGGCACGTCGACGGGCGAGCTATCCTGCTTCGATCCGAACCCGATCGTCGCCAACTCGCCTTGCACCAATATCGACAAGTCGACGAAAAACACCGGCACCACTCACAAGCTCAATCTCACTTATGAGCTCGACGATTCAAAGCTGGTCTACGCGACATGGTCTACCGGCTTCCGTCCCGGCGGCGTCAACCGGCGAGGAACGCTGCCGCCCTATCTTGAAGACGAACTCGTCAACTACGAGGCGGGCTTCAAATCGGCGTGGGACGACAACAAATTCGTCCTAAATGGCGCTTTCTTCTGGCAGAAATGGAAAGACTTCCAGTTCCCCATTCTCGGCCTCAACGGCCTCACCGAAATCAACAACGCGGCACAGGCGCGCATATTCGGCGTCGAGGCGGATATGACCTGGGCGCCGACCGACCGATTCACGCTCAATGGCGCGGTGTCTTGGATCAATGCGGAACTGTCGGAAAACTTCTGCGGCTTCGTCGATGTCAACGGCGTGCCGGAAACGGATTGCCCGCAGGCGATCGACGATCCGCTTACAGACGGGGACGAAACTGCCGATCCGGAAGCGCCGAAAGGCCAGCGCCTCCCCGTCGTGCCGAAATTCAAGGGCACGGTCACGGCGCGGTACGAGCATCCGATCGGCGCGCTGACAGGGCACCTGCAAGGGTCGCTGTCCGGCCAGACGACAGCGCCGTCGAACCTCCTCGTCGTCGATCAGGCGATCATCGGCGATCAGGAAGGCTATGTCATCGCGGACCTCAATTTCGGCGTCCGCGGCGATAATTGGCGCCTTGTCGGTTACGTTAACAACGTCTTCGACGAAGTGCCGGATCTCGTCAGCTTCGTCGCGTGTCCGATCGGAACCTGCGGCGCCGGACGCTTCCAGGGCACGGCGCAGCCACGGACATACGGCATCCGCTTCGGTCAGGATTTCTAAGGCCTGACCTTCAAGGGTTGAACGACGGGCGGAACGGGGCGACCCTTCCGCCCGTTTCTATTGGAGCGGGCGATGAGGTGCGTTTTCACGATAATGGCGGCGTTGTCGGCGCTCCTCGGCGCGGCGTCGGCGGCTACCCTTTATGTCCGCGCCGGACGGCTGGTCGACGTCGAACGCGGGGCCGTGCTAGCCGATCAGATGATCCGTATCGAGAATGACCGGGTGGCGGCGGTCGGCCCGTGGACGGAGCCGCCTGATGGCGCGCGCGTCATCGACTGGTCGGCCAAGACCGTGCTGCCGGGCCTCATTGACATGCACACGCACCTTGTCGGCGACATTCAGGGCTCAGGCCTCGCCGATCCCCTCGCCTACACCGAGGCCGAGGACGCGCTCCTCGGCGCGGCGAATGCGCGAGCGACCTTGCGCGCGGGCTTTACGAGCGTTCGCGATGTCGGCGTCTGGCGCGCCTTCACCGACG
>FRDC01004676.1_pt1 | contig 25387 bp, 16 predicted proteins | sample 1106171 | NCBI WGS metagenome assembly FRDC01 (sample SAMEA3930566, study PRJEB13176) | freshwater metagenome | biome: Drinking water system; feature: drinking water; material: water | place: Singapore | collected 2014-12-20 | reverse complement strand
TCGGCCGTGCCCACGCCGGCTCCGGCAGCGCCGGCACCCGGCGCCGCAGCGGTGACGCCGGCCGAAGAACCGCCGTTTGTCGCCACTGGCCCGGACCCGTGCAACAAGCCAGAGCTGATCGGCAAGGGCAAGGCCTGCTTCGATGCACTGGTCGGCAGCCGGCGCGGCCCCCGATTGGCAATCGTGCCCGGCCTCGACGGCGGTACCGCGTACGGCCTGACGCGGTCGGAAGTCTCGATCGCCAACTACAACGAGTTCTGCGCCGCGACCAAGTCCTGCGCAACCCGCGCCGTGGCGGACGAGGACATCGGCAACGCGCCGATCACCAATGTCAGCTACGCGCAGGCCAATGCCTATGCCGCATGGCTGACCAAGGCCAGCGGCGGCTATGTCTACCGTCTGCCGACCGAAGCCGAGTGGGCTCATGCAGCCAAGGGCGGTGCCGGATTCAAGCAGGCCGAGAACAGCAACTGCGTGCCACCGGGCGGCACGCCCGGCAGCGGCTCGCCGGTCTCGGCGAAGGGCCGTGATCCGAATCCCTGGGGACTTGTGCACATGAGTGGCAACGTCTGGGAATGGGTCACGGCCGGTGGCAAGATCGTGATCCGCGGCGCGAGCTTCAACGACTACTGGTCCGACTGCACGGTCGACGCACGCCGCGATGACAACGGGCAACCCGAGAAGGATGTCGGCTTCCGGGTCTTGAGGGAACTGAAATGAACGAACGCGAAGGCGCCGTGAATCAGGATCTTCAGGTACTGGGCGATGCCTATCGCCTCGGCCAGATCGCTGCGGCGGAATACCGCATGCGTCGTCGCAACGTGCTGGCCACGTTGCGACGCAGCGACACCATCACCGCGCGCAAGGTGCCGAAGGCCGCCAGCACCGAGACAGTACGCAACAGCCGACCCGGTGTACGAATGCCAAGCAGTGGCGCGGCCGCCATGCCGGGCGCGATGACGATGTCACCCCCGTCGGCAACGGCGCGGAATACGGCCTGGCGGCACTGGCTGCTGTTCGCGGTCGGCGTGGCGCTGGTTGCGGCGCTGATCGCAATGCTGCTGGCGAGCCCGGACGGCGCGGGCGATCGCGCTGCCGTCGACGCGACATCGACGGCCACCACGGTCGCTACCGTGTTGCCCGCGAATCCGGTGGCCGTTCGAGCAGTGCAATGATTCATCGATATGACTTGAACACGCGTCTGCATGCTTGCAAGGTCATGGGGAATCGACATCACTTCCGAATGAGTGAGATTCAGATCACAGCATCATGATCCGGAGCCTGTGACAGTAACGGCGTCGTGATCTTCGGGCTCAAGAAATCCTGATCGACGACGCAGGACAGCCGCGCGACGCCTCGTGCCGCGGCTGATCGGCGCAGCCGGAAGCGCCGACAGACAAAACGCTGAACCGTGGTGGCAGCACCTTTTCACCGATGAGGATCGCGTGAAGACAGAACGAGACAGCGCCTCAGGCGCGGGCTGGGTGAAGACAGGGTCGGACGGTCATCGGGCCGAGTTCAATGCACGGCGGGATGTCGTATCCGCGTCCAAGGCCGATGTTGCCGGTGACAGCCACCGGTCTGCCGCGCTTGATCGGCGCATGTCGCAATCATCACCGCCTGCCGGCAATCGCGCGCTCACGCCGCAATTGCGGTCCAGCGCAGCGATGCAGACAGTCGGCCCTGCGAACTCGCCTCTGCGTCGTTCGCTGACAGTGGCGCCACCACGCCTGCACCTGCATGTGCAACTGCTTGCTCAGACTTTGCCCCATGGCGAAGGAAAACCGATAACAGCCGTCGCAAGACGGCATTCAACCCGGGAATGACGATGAAACAGCGCCCAGCAGCACGTCCATCCGCTGTGGTGCCCGCGACTCCTGCGCGGGCCCGACCGCTTGCATGCAAGACACTGTCGCGGGCGATCGCGGCGTGGCTGCTGCTGTTGGCAGGATCGGCGCCGGCGGCCTTTGCCGACGCCGCCACAGCCGCCGATGTCGTCCCGCCGTTGAAGGATCGCAAGGCGGATGACGCTGCGCCGCGCATCGTCGTTCGAGGATTCACGGTGTCCGGTGTCGGCAACCATCCGGAGCTCGGCATCACGCCGGCCCTGATCCAAGCGCAGGTCGATGCCGAGTTTGCGGCCTCGGTTGCTGCGGCCGGTGATCAGCCGGTCAAGTTCAGCTTCGCCGACATGCAGGCGATCGTCGACCGGGTCAGCAATCGCTACAAGGCTGCGGGCTTCATCCTGAGCCGCGCGTTTCTACCGGCGCAGTCGATTGGTGAAGACAAGATTGTCCGCATCGATGTGCTCGAAGGTCACTTGTCCAAGGTCATCGTCAAGGGCAACAAGCGCTACGGGGCGAATGTCATCGCCTCGCCGACCCAGCGCCTGATCGGCAAGCCGCTGATCGAGGACGAGGTCAAGACCGCGCTGCTGTATGCCGACGATCTGCCGGGCGTCAGCGTCTCGTCGACGCTGCAGCCGGGCCAGAACCCGGGCGAGACGGAACTGGAACTGCGCGCGACCGAAGACAAGCGGCCTCTGCAGTACTCGCTGGGTTTCAGCAACTTCGGAACACGCTTCACCGGTCGCTATCGCGCGACGGCGGGCGTCCAGTGGAACAGTCCACTGGGCTTCGGTGACACGTTCAACGCCCTGTTCGAATACGGCATTTATCCGGAAAACAATTACTTCGGTTCAGCCAGCTACCGCCTGCCGATTTCGGAAGTGCCTGGGCTCGGCACAGTGGTCGGCTACACGCGCAACCAGTTGCAGATCAACTCCGGCACCTTCGCCGGCCTCGGCATCAATGGTCCGTCGTCGACGTATTACGGCGGTGCCGAGTGGAAGTTCATCAACACGCCGGATCTGAAAGTCACCGGCAACCTGCTGTTCAATTACGAGTCATCGAAGCTGTCCGACGCCACGAGCCTGATTTCGAACGACCGGTTTTCGCTGGTCACCGGCAAGGTCGTGGCCAACCGCACTGACAAGGTGTTCAAGGGCGTCGACGTCTTCGAGTTCGGGTTCCGCAAGTCGATCGACGATCGCTCGGTGGAGACCGACAGCCGGTCACCGGCCGACAGTGCGTTTCTGATCGGCACCGTGTCGTACACCCGCCTGCAATTCCTGACCAAATCGCAGCGCCTGATTTTCAAGGTCAACGGGCAATACACGCGTGATGCGCTGATTCCGATCGAGCAGTTCGCGATCGGCGGACCGGAAAGCGTTCGCGCCTATCCGGTTGTCGAGGTGCTCGGCGACCGTGGCGTATTCACTTCGCTGGAGTATCACGTCAACGCGCCAGGCTTCGGCGATGCGATTTCGCCGTTCTACGGCCGGCCGTGGAAAGAGATTCTCGAGTTCGAGATTTTCACCGATTTTGCGCGGGCCGAGCAGGCCGGGCAGCACCGCGGCTCCGGCAATGATGCGTCGAGCCGCAGCGGCATTGGCACCGGCGTGCTGTTCCGCCTGCCGCGCTTCTATCAAATGCAGTTGCACCTGTCCGGCGCGGTGCCGCTCAGCAACGCTGAGGCCAGCGACCAGAACGATTACCACATCTACGGCCAGATCGGCTTCTCGTTTTAAGGGGTGACGAACATGAACCAGAACCGCCGCCAGTCCGCTTCCCGTACTCGTCTCGCGCAGGATTCGGCCGAGATTCGCTCGACGATCGCGCCACTCGACGCGTCGCTTCCGCGACTGCGCCGCCGCAGCTTCCCGTTTGCGGCCTACTTCCTCACTGCCGCACTGACTACCAGCGCAGTGCTGGTGCCGACCGATGTCGAAGCCGGCCCCACCGGCGGCGTCGTCGTTGGCGGCTCCGGCACCATCGGCAGCACCGGCACGACAACGACGATCAACCAGACTTCGCAGCGCCTGTCGCTCAACTGGCAGACGTTCAACGTCAATGCCAACGAGACCGTCAATTTCGTGCAGCCGTCGTCTTCGTCGGTGGCACTGAATCGCATCCTCGATCAGAACGCGAGTCAGATCTTCGGCTCTATCAACGCGAACGGCCAGATTTTCCTGATCAACAAGCGCGGCATCATCTTCGGCGAATCAGCGCGGCTGAACGTCGGAGGTCTGTTGGCGAGTTCGCTGGATCTGACATCGAACAACTTCCTGGCGGGCAACTACTCGCTCGATGCCAACGGTCAGCTCGGTGCCATCGTCAATCACGGTCTGATCGTTGCGGCGAGTGGTGGCTCGGTCTCGCTGATCGGCAGCAAGGTGGTCAACGACGGTCTGATCCTCGCGAACTATGGCCGCATCAACCTTGGTGCAGCCGATCGTGCGTTCCTCGATTTCGACGGCGACGGACTGATCACGGTTGAAGTCACCGGTGAATTGCGCGAGCGCCTCGATGCAGCGGCGCCGGCCATCAGCAACACCGGCGAACTGCGCTCGGAAGGCGGCACCGTGGTGCTGCAGGCTTCGGCCACGCGTGAGCTGTTCAACAATCTGATCAACAACAGCGGCGTGATCAGCGCCGGCAGCATCAGCAGCGAAGGCGGCGTGGTGCGGCTTGTTGCCAACGGCGGCAATGTCCAGAACAGTGGCCGCATCGATGCGACCGGCACTCGCGGCGGCAGCATCCAGGTGCTGTCCGATCGGGATGTGCTGGTCACTGGCCAGGCGGTTGTCGACGCCTCCGGCCGGGATGCCGGCGGCAGCGTCCGCATCGGTGGCGGCATCAGCGGCGGTGAAGGCCTGCTGCAGGCGGAGCGCAGCTATGTGGCCGATGGCGCCACCGTCAGCGCCGATGCCACCGGCAACGGCAATGGCGGCTCGGTCGTCGTCTATTCGAAGACCAACACCGTGATCGCCGGCGACCTGTCGGCGCAGGGCGGCACGCAGGGCGGCAATGGCGGCTTCGTCGAGACGTCGAGCCAGGGCGGCTTCTACATCAGCAAGACGCCAAAGGTCGGCGCGCGAACGGTCGACGGACTGGGCGGCGAGTGGCTGATCGATCCCTACGACATCACGATCGTGGCTGACGGGGCCGGCAACAACACCTTCGATCCAGCGAACCCTTTTGCCGCCAATGCGGAAGGGACGACGATCGACGTCGGGCTTCTGATCACGGCGCTCAACGGTGGAAACACGGTGACCGTGTCAACCGGTGGCGCACTGTCGCCGGGTGGTGATCCCGGCGACATCACGCTGGCGACGTCGTTCGATTACGACGGCATCGGCAGCGGCACGCTGAACCTCAACGCGGCGCGCGACATCGTGATCGATGGTGTCATCAGCGATGGCGTGGCGGGTGGCGATCTGCTGAACGTGAACTTTCAGGCTGGACGCGCGATCGCCATCAACCAGCACATTCAGCTCAACGGTGGAGACGCCGTGCTGAATGCCACAACCGGCGACATCACGCGCAGCAACAGCGCCGTGATCGATGCCGACGACATCACCGCCACGGCCGCCACTGGCGTGCAACTGGCGATCAACGCTAGCACGCTGAGCGTCATCAACAACGGCGCGACCGGCAACATCGATATCACCGAGCAGAATGGCGTCACGGTGGCGCTGCTGCAGCAGACCAATGCCGCCAATGTGGCCGGTACTGTTTCGCTGGTTTCGGATACGGGATCAATCGCGCTGACTGATGGCTCGGTGCTGAGTCAGGGCGGTCTGATCACCTTGACTGCGACTGCCGGCGCGATCACGGACGCCGGCGGCGGCGGTGTCGCCAACATTCGCGCGCTGAACGATGGCGACGCCGTGCTGACGGCTGCCACCGGCATTGGCAGCGGCGACGCAATCGAGACCTTGATCGATGCGTTGACCGCTTCTGTCACCGGCGCGGGCAGCATCGCTATCAACGAAGCGGACGCTCTGACGGTCACCAGTGCCAGCACGGCGAATGGCGCGGTCACGATCGTCTCCGGCGGCGCACTGACCGCGACCAACGTCACCTCGACGACCGACAGCGATGCGAACGACATCAGCCTGACTGCAACGACCGGCGACCTGAGCGTCGGCACGGTCAACGCGGGTGCCGCAGGCGACGTGACGCTCACCGCGACCGCGGGGTCGATCACCGATGCCAATGGCGCAGCCACCAACGTCACGGCCGATGTGCTGACAGCAACGGCGGCCACCGGCATCGACCTCGACACGACGATTGCCAGCCTGACCGCGACGACGACCGGCGCGGGCAGCATCGCCATCAACGAAACGGATGCACTGACCGTTACCAGCGCCACGACAGCGAACGGCGCGATCACGATCACGTCTGGCGGTGCGCTGACCGCAACGAGTGTTGTCTCGACGACCGACAGCGACGCGAACGACATCAGCCTGACTGCAACGACCGGTGACCTGAGCGTCGGCACGGTCAACGCCGGTGCCGCAGGCGACGTGACCTTGACCGCAACGGCCGGCGCGATCACCGATGCCAATGGTGCAGCGACCAATGTCATCGCCGACGTACTCACGGCGACAGCGGCCACCGGGATTGACCTCGATACGACGATTGCCAGCCTGACCGCGACGACGACCGGCGCGGGCAGCATCGCCATCAACGAAACGGATGCGCTGACCGTTACCAGCGCCACGACAGCGAACGGCGCGATCACGATCACGGCGGGCGGGGCGCTGACGGCGAACACGGTCGCAGCGACGGGTGGTTCAACGACTCTGACCTCAACCGGTGCCGGCGGCAGCATCTCCGTCGTCACCGCCGTCAACGGAGCCGGTGTCACGCTGGTGGCAGACAGCATCGACCTTGCGGGCGCCGTCAACGCCGGTGCCGGCACGGCGACGATCCGTCAGTCAACCAACGGCACGGCGATTTCGCTGGGTGCTGAAACGGCGGGTGAGCTGAGTCTGACCGATGCCGAACTTGATCAGATCACCGCTGGAACGGTTGCCATCGGCAACGCGAACAGCGGCACGATCACCGTGCGTGGCGCGGTCAGCCCGGCGAACAGCGCAGCCTTGAGCCTGACCACTGGCGACGCGATCACAAACACCGTGGCCGGCACCGACATCACCGTGGCGAATTTGAGCGCGACGGCGGCCAGCGGCATCACGCTCGACACTGCCATCGCGACGCTGACCGCCAGCGTCACCGGCGCGGGCAGCATCGCCATCAACGAAGCCGACGCTCTGACGGTCACCAGTGCCAGCACGGCGAATGGCGCGATCACGATCGTCTCCGGCGGCGCACTGACCGCGACCAACGTCACCTCGACGACCGACAGCGACGCGAACGACATCAGCCTGACTGCAACGACCGGCGACCTGAGCGTCGGTACGGTCAACGCTGGTGCCGCAGGCGACGTGACCTTGACCGCAACGGCTGGCGCGATCACCGATGCCAATGGCGCAGCCACCAACGTCACGGCCGACGTGCTGACAGCGACGGCGGCCACCGGCATCGACCTCGACACGACGATTGCCAGCCTGACCGCGACGACGACCGGCGCGGGCAGCATCGCTATCAACGAAGCGGACGCTCTGACGGTCACCAGTGCCAGCACGGCAAACGGGGGCATCACGATCACGTCTGGCGGTGCGCTGACCGCAACGAGTGTTGTCTCGACGACCGACAGCGACGCGAACGACATCAGCCTGACCGCAACGACCGGCGACCTGAGCGTCGGCACGGTCAACGCCGGTGGCGCAGGCGACGTGACGCTCACCGCAACGGCCGGCGCGATCACCGATGCCAATGGCGCAGCCACCAACGTCACGGCCGACGTGCTGACGGCGACGGCGGCCAGCGGCATCGATCTTGACACTGCCATCGCGACGCTGACGGCCAGCGTCACCGGCGCGGGCGGCATCGCCATCAACGAAGCGGATGCACTGACCGTTACCAGCGCCACGACAGCGAACGGCGCGATCACGATCACGGCGGGCGGCGCTCTGACGGCGACCAGCGTCACCTCGACGACCGACAGCGACGCGAACGACATCAGCCTGACCGCAACGACCGGCGACCTGAGCGTCGGCACGGTCAACGCTGGTGCCGCAGGCGATGTGACGCTGACGGCCGGCGGCACGATCACGCAAGGCGCCGGCACCACGATTGTTGCCGGCACGCTGAGTGGCAGCTCGGGTGGCGCGACGACGCTGAACAACGCCAACCTGATCGGCTCGCTCGGCAATTTCAGCGCGACGAGCCTGAGCCTGAGCAACGCGCAGGCGCTGAGCGTCGATGGCTCGGTCACCGCCACGGGCAACGTCGCGCTGACGACCACGGCCGGTGATCTGGCGATCAACAATGTCGTGACCGCGGCCAGCACCACGCTGAGCGCGGCCGGTGCCGTCAGCGAAGGCGCAGCCGGTGTCATCGACACCGGCACGCTGACGATCACCGCGACCGGCGATGCCACGCTGGACGGCGATAACCTGATCGACACGCTTGGCGCCGTCACTGCGGCCAATCTGGTAGTCAGCAACGCCCAGTCGCTGGCCGTCAATGGCCCACTGAACATCGGAGGCGGCAATGGCGACATCACGTTGCAGACCACGGCCGGCACGCTGGCAGTCAATACCGCGCTGACCGGCGACGATATCGCGCTGGCCTCCGCAACCACACTCGACATCGCGAACAACATCACGTCCAACACGCTGGATCTGCAGTCGTCCGGCGCGATCACGCAATCGCTGGGCGTGCTCGACACCGGCTTGCTGACCATCAGCTCGGGCGGCGATACCACCCTGAACGGTATCAATCTGATCGACACCGTGGGCGCGGTGACGGCAGCCAACCTGTCGCTGACCAATGCCCAGACGCTGGCGGTGAATGGCCCGCTGGTCATCGGCGGCGGGGCCGGTGACATCAGCCTGACGACGACCGCCGGGACGCTGGCGATCAACGGCCCGCTGACTGGCGACAACGTGGCGTTGAGCTCCGCGGCCGATCTCGGCCTGACGGGCGCCATCACCGGCAACACCGTGAGCCTGGCATCCGGCGGCTCGATCAGCCAGACCGCGGGCGTCATCGATGCCGGCACGCTGTCGCTCAGCTCAGTGGGCGACACCACGCTCGATGGCGCAAATCGGATCGACACGCTCGGTGCGGTGACCGCGGCGAACCTGAGCCTGAGCAATGCCCAGGCGCTGGTTGTGACCGGTCCGCTGACCATCGGCGGCGGGGCGGGCGACATCAGCCTGACGACGACTGCCGGCGCGCTGCAGATCAACAGCGCACTGACCGGCGACGCGATCGCGCTCGATGCCGCAGGTGCGCTGAATCTGGCGGCGAATGTCAGCGGCACGACGGTCGATCTGCAGTCCGGCGCAAACATCGCGCAAAGCGCTGGCCTGCTGACGGCCGGCACGCTGACCGGAGCATCCACCGGCAGCACCATGCTGACGCAGGCGAACGCCATCACCACGCTCGGGGCATTCACCGCCAACGGGCTGGCCCTGAGCAATGCCCAGACCCTGACGGTGACCGGTCCAGTCGACGGCGGTGCCAGCACGGCGCTGACCACCACCAGCGGCAATCTGGTGCTGAACGGTAATGTCAGCGGCACCAGCACGGCCCTGAACGCGGCCGGCAACGTCAACCAGACCGGTGGCGTGATCACGGCGGGCACCTTGAGCGGCTCGTCGGCCGGCAGCACGACGCTGACGCAGGCCAACGCGATCAGCACACTCGGCGCTTTCACCGCGGCCGGCCTGAGCCTGACCAACGCCCAGGCGCTGACAGTGACCGGCCCGGTCAACGGCGGTGCCAGCACCACGCTGACCACGACGGCGGGCGACCTGACCCTGGCCGGCAACGTCAGCGGCACGAGCACCACGTTGACGGCGCAGAACGGCGCGATCACCAGCACCTCGGGCGTGGTCAGCGGCACCAGCCTGACGGCGACCGCCGCCAACGGCATCAGCCTGAGCACGGCGGTGGCATCGCTCGATGCCAGCATCACCGGCACCGGCGGCATCTTCGTCAATGAAGCCGACGCCATCACCCTGACCGATGTCGATACGGCCAACGGCAGCATCGCCGTGATCTCCGGCGGCACCCTGACCGCGACGGATGTCGCCGCCACCGGCGGCGGCGTGACCCTGACCACGACGGCAGGCAACATCGTCGTCGATCTGGTCAGCGGCACCACCGCGACACTGAACGCCGCAGGCGCGATCACCGCGGCGGACACCGACGCCGAAGCCGATGTCGTGGCCGGCACCATTGCCTTGATCGCCGGCAGCGGCATCGGCAACGACGCCAACGGCGCGCTCGACCTGACTGGCTCCACGATCAGCGCCACGAGCACCAACGGCAACATCGATCTGGACAGCCTCGCCACCGGCGCGGTGACGGTGTCGAACCTCGCAACCGGTGTCGGCACGATCACGTTCGACCAGACCGGCACTCAGGCCCTGACCGTTGCCAGTGCCGTGACCACGGATGGCGCCATCGCGATCAGCAACACCGGCGGCGCTTTGACCGTCACGGCGGCAACGGCGGGCGGCAATGACGCCGACGACGATCTGAGCCTGCGCACGATCGGTGCCGGCGATCTGGTGATCGGCAGCCTGACCGCCGCCGGCAATGACGTGGTGCTGAATTCGGCGGCCGCGATCGTCGACGGCAACGGCGCGGCGGTCAACGTCAGCGCCGGCGCACTGTCGGCAACGGCCGCCAGCGGCATCGGCAGCGCCGACGCACTCGAGACCCAGGTCGCCGCCATCACGTTCGCGAACGGCAGCAACAACGTCGCGATCAGCAACGCGCTGGCCGGCGGGATCTCCGTGGCCGGCACCAGCGGCGGCGGTGCCATCGCCGTCACCGAAACGCTCGGCAATCTGACCGTCGCCGGCAACATCGCGACCACCGGCAACACGAGCCTGACGGCAAGCAATGGCAGCATCCTGCGCAGCGCCGGCACGATCAGCGGTAACGTCGTCACCTTGGCTGCCGGTGGCGCCAACGGCAGCGTCGGCGCGGCGGGTGCGCCGGTGCTGACCGACGCCACCACGCTTGCGCTGACCGGTACCGGCAGCGGCAGCATCAACGTCACCGAAGCGAACGGCGCGACAGTCAGTGCGTCGACCGGCAGCGGCGCGATCAATGTCGCGTCGACCACCGGCAACCTGACCGTCGGCGGCAACATCACCACCACTGGCAACACCACCTTGACGGCCAATGCCGGCAGCATTCTGCGGACGGCGGGCACGGTCAGCGGTGGCACCGTGACATTGAATGCCGGTGGCGCCAATGGCGCGATCGGCGCACCGGGTGCCGCAATCCTGACCGATGCGACGACCATCGCGTTCACCGGTACCGGCAGCGGCAGCGTCAACATCACGGAAGCCAATGGCGCGTCGATCAGCGGCTCCACCGGCAGCGGCGCAATCACGGTCAATTCGACCACCGGCAACCTGACCATCGGCGGGAACGTCGCCACCACTGGCAATACCTCGCTGAACGCGAACGCCGGCAGCATCCTTAGAACGGCGGGCACGGTCAGCGGCGGCACCGTGAGCTTGACGGCCGGGGGTGTCAACGGCGCAATCGGCGCACCGGGTGCCGCAATCCTGACCGATGCCGCCACCATCGCCTTCACCGGCACGGGCAGCGGCAGCGTCAACATCACCGAAGCCAACGGCGCCGCGTTCAGCGGCTCGACGGGCAGCGGCAACATTGCGCTGACGTCGACCTCCGGCAACCTGACGGTCGGCGGCGACATCGCCACCACCGGCAACGTTGCGCTGGTGGCGAACGCGGGCAGCGTGTTGCGCGCGGCCGGCACGGTCAGCGGCAATGCCGTGACCTTGACTGCCGGCGGCAGCAACGGCGCCATCGGCGCGCAGGGGGCCGCGATCCAGACCAACGCGACGACGATCGCGTTCAACGGCACCGGCAGCGGCGGCATCAACATCACCGAAGCCAATGGCGCGGCGATCAGCGGCAGCACTGGCAGCGGTGCGATCAACGTCGCCACGACGACCGGTGACCTGACCGTGGCCGGCAATGTCGCAACCACCGGCGACACCACGCTGACCGCAGCCGCAGGCAATCTGACGCGCACCGGCGGCACGGTCAGCGGCAATCTGGTGACGCTGAATGCTGGCGGCGCCAACGGTTCGGTCGGCACCGGCAGTGCGCCGATCGTGACGGATGCCAGCCGCATCGCGTTCACGTCGACCGGCAGCGGCAGCGTCAACATCACCGAAGCCAACGGTGCGTCGATCAGCGGCACGGCGGGCAGCGGCGGCGTGTCGGTGACCTCGACCACCGGCGATCTGACCGTGGGCGGTGCCTTGACCACGTCCGGCAACACGCGGCTGGCGGCCAGCGCCGGCAACGTGCTGATCAATGCCGCGGTGAACAGCGGCGCCGGCACGGTGACCCTGAACGCCGGCGGCAACATCACCGAAGCGGCGGGGGCGGTGATCACCGCCGGCACCTTGACCGGCAGTGCCACCGGCAGTGTGTCGCTGCTCGGCGCGAACCAGATCGCCAACCTCGGATCGTTCAGCAGCAACGGCTTCGCGATCAGCAATGCCCGCGATCTGACCGTGGCCGATGGCGCGATCGTCGACAGCGGCACCGGCAATCTCGGCGTGACGACCACCGCCGGCGGCATCCGGATCGACGGCACGCTGAGCGCCGGTCGCCCGGTGACGGTCGCCGACGGCACGGTGACCTTGAACTCGGCCGGCACCATCGTCGAAGGCGTCAACGGCCGCATCCTCGCCGATGTGCTGACCGGCGAGTCGCGCGGCGCGGTGACCCTCGGAACCGATGCCCAGCGCAACTCGAACGAGATCGGCACGCTGATGAACTTCGTCTCGCGCGGTGACTTCAGCATCGTCAACACGATCACGCTGACCCTGGCCGGTCTCGACGCCCGCAACTTCTCCACTTACGTCAACGTGCTGAACGGCGACATCCTGCAGGGCGGCGTGTCGGAGGTGTTCAACACTACCGGGCGCTTCTCGGCTGGCAACGGCGGCATTGGCCGGCGCGGCTCCGGTGCCGGACAGTCGCTGCGGATCACCGGCACCGACACGCAGTTCGTCGACGCCATCAGCGCCACGCGCCGGCCGGCCTTCATCCGGGCGCGCACCTCGGACGGTCGTCTGCTCAGGATCGGCGGCGAGGGCGGCTTCAACGCCGAGATCGCGGCGGGGACCGGTTCAGCGCAGAACTCCAACAACGTCAGCGATTCGTACATCGATCCGGCCGTGATCAGCGCCAGCTTCCGCTCGTACGGCATCGTGCCGTCGGGCATGCGCCTGCCGGAAGATCAGGTCGAAGCGAAGGAGTCCGACGATGAATGAGCCGCTGCCGGCCGCGTCGGGCTCGGCGACGCTGCCGCTGTTCTTTAAGCGGCTGGAAGCGCTCGATTCGGAGCGGCATCGCCGTCTGCGGCGGCGTTCGCGGGAGGACTACCGCTTCGCCGCCGCCAGCAACGCGATCCCGATCGGCTTCAGCGAATTGCCGAAAGCCTCGCAGGAATACCCGATCGTGTTTGCCGGCGACGGTGACTCGCTGCATCTGGCAGCGCTGGTCGGCCTGACGGCGTCGAGCAACCTGTTCGTCGGTGCCGACGGCCAGTGGCAGGGCCGCTATGTGCCGGCCTATCTGCGCTGTCATCCGTTCACGCTGGCGCGCGGGCCGGGGGCACTGGATTCGGCGTCGTCGTACATCGTCGCGATCGATAGCCTCAGCCCGGAGCTCGATGAAAGCGCCGGCATGCCGCTGTTTTCCGAGCGCGGCGAACGTACGGCGCAGCTGAACCAGATCGTCGAATTCCTGCAGCACTACGAGGCGCAGGTCGATCTCGGCCGGCGCTTCGCGCAGCGCGTCGGCGAACTCGGACTGCTGGTGTCGGTGAACGCCGAGGCGCGGCTACGCAATGGCCGGCAGTTCGCGCTGTCCGGGCTGCGCGTGGTCGAGCGCGGCGCGCTGCGGGCGCTGCCGGTCGAGGCCCGTATGGAGCTTTACGACAAGGAGTGGCTGGAAATGATCTACCACCACTTCGCGTCGCTGCAGTCGTTCTCGAACCTCGTCGATCGGCTGGCGCTGCGCGAAGGAACCGGGGCCGCCGCGTGAGCCAGCGTTTCCGCGTCGCTGCGCTGGCATGGGCGCTGGCCGGCGCTGGCGCCATCGCACCGGCCGCCGCCCAGACCGACCCGCGTCTGACCGGCGGCACCGTGCTGACGCAGCTCGAAGCCGCGCAGCGCGATCTCGCGGCGCGCGCCGCCACCTTGCCCGACAGTTCGCTGTCGGCGGCGGCCACGCATCTCGGCACATTGGTCGAGAGCATCCGCAAGGCCATCGGCGGCGAATCCGGCAAGCGACTCGACAAGATCGACGACGAATCCGAAGGCAAGGTGCTGCGCGGTCAGGCCGCAGCCTTGCTGACGCAGGCCTGGCTGTCCGCGAGCACGGGCTGCACCGACAGCGATGCGACGACCACGGCCGCGGCGCTGACCGCGGCTTTGTCACGGCTCGCCGCAGCGAAGGCCTCGTCGAACTCGGCGCAGGCGGTGATCCAGTCGGTCGAAACCACCGATCGCCGGGCGGTGTTCGCGGTCAACAGTGACGTCAAGGACGCCTCGCTCGTCGTCAACGGCATCAACCTGCACGACAGCAAGTGCGACGACCCGGCCGTCACCGCGACCGATGAGGCCGGTGCGCCGCTGGCCGCGCAGCCGGTGATCACGGCGGTGACGCCGTCGCGGCTGGAGTTGCGCCTGCCGCCGGGCCTCGCCGCCGGGCGGTACGTGCTGCACGTGGTGCCGAAACGCAAGTCGCGCTTTCTCGGCTGCGAGAAGCAGCCGGAAGCCAGCGCCGTGCTGAACGTGGTGCCACCGCTGAGCGTGGCGGTGTCGTACAGGGTGCAGCCGGTATGCCTCGTGACGAAGAACAAGAAGTCGGTCGAGCAGGATCAGCCGGCGGTCAGCGGCAGCCTGCCACCGCTGACGCGAGGCGCGACCGTGGTCACCGCGCAGGTTCCGGTGCCGGTCTGCGAGTTCCCGGTGTCGTACGCGATTTCGGCTGAGGCGACGTTCGGCGATGGCCATGTCGCCAAGGTCGGCCCGATCAGCCAGAGTGCGTCGGCCGGCATCACGACGGGCATTCCGGGCGGCGTGTCGCTGAGCTGGGACCCGAACATCCGACAACTGCTGGCGACGCTGGCGGCCGGAAACTGCAAGGCGTTTTACTGATTCCGCCGATGTCGCGCGCTCCGGCCGTGCGATTCGTTATGCAAATTATTGCATGCGCAAAATCGCGCATATAGACTGCGGTCCTCTTTCCACCAGAAGGCTACCCGCATGTCGCTGCCACCGCTGTTTCACAACCGCCTCCGCATTCCGGTCGTGGCGTCGCCGCTGTTCATCATCTCCAACCCGGACCTCGTGATTGCCCAGTGCAAGGCCGGCGTCGTCGGCTCGTTTCCGGCGCTGAACGCGCGTCCGGCCGAGGAACTCGGCAAGTGGCTGCAGCGGATCACCGATGAACTGGATCGCCACAACCAGGCGAATCCGGATCGCCCGGCGGCGCCTTACGCGGTCAACCAGATCGTGCACAAGTCGAACAACCGGCTGGAGCACGATCTGGAGATGTGCGTGAAGTTCAAGGTGCCGATCGTCATCACCTCGCTCGGCGCCCGCGTCGACGTCAACGAGGCGATCCACTCGTACGGCGGCATCACGCTGCACGACATCATCAACAACAAGTTCGCGAAGAAGGCGATCGAGAAGGGTGCCGACGGCCTGATCGCCGTCGCCGCCGGTGCCGGTGGCCACGCCGGCACGCAGTCGCCGTTCGCGCTGGTGCAGGAAATCCGCGAGTGGTTCGATGGCCCGCTGCTGCTGTCCGGCTCGATCGCCTGCGGCAGTTCGATTCTCGCCGCGCAGGCCATGGGTGCCGATCTGGCCTACATCGGCTCGGCCTTCATCGCCACGCACGAAGCCAATGCCGATGAGCGCTATAAGCAGTGCATCGTCGACTGCGGTGCCGACGACATCGTCTACTCGAACCTGTTCACCGGCGTGCACGGCAACTACCTGCGGCCGTCGATCGTCGCCGCCGGGCTCGACCCGGACAAGCTGCCGGAATCAGACCCGAGCAAGATGGATTTCGGTTCCGGCGGCAACACCGACGCCAAGGCCTGGAAGACCATCTGGGGATGCGGGCAGGGCATTGGCGCGGTCAAGTCGATCGGCTCGGCCGGTGACCTCGTTGACCGCCTCGATCGCGAGTACGCCGCCGCGCGCCAGCGTCTGGTGGCGGCCTGATCGTCAGCATCAGCCACGGCTGATCGACATCCATGGCGCTGTCCCACGCCATCCTGGTCTCGCTGGTCGACCGGCCGCATTCCGGCTACGACCTCGCGAAGCGCTTCGACCAGACCGTGGGCTTCTTCTGGCCGGTCAGCCATCAGCAGATCTATCAGGAGTTGCACAAGCTGGCGCGGGTCGGCTGGCTGCGTTCGCAGATGGTCGAGCAGAGCGAGCGGCCGAACCGCATCGTCTACGAGCTGACCGACGACGGCCGGCAGGCGCTCGACATCTGGCTGACGGAGCCGACCGACCCGCCCAGTTTCAAGGAAGAGATGCTGGTGAAGCTGTTCGCGCTGGCACCCGACAATCAACCGGTGCTGCTGGCGGAACTCGAGCGCCGCCACGCGATGCATGTCGCGCGGCTGGCGCGCTACGAGGCGATCATGGCCGAGCATTACCCCGAGCCGGCGCGACTCAACCCACGTCGGCGCGGGCGCTATCTCGGCCTGCGCATGGGCATTCTCAACGAGCGCACGACGATCGCCTGGTGCGAGGAGGCGATCGCCTGCCTGCATGCCGCGCGGGCTGACGCGGCGGATGTTGCCGATGCCGCGTCGATCGCGGCGCTGGCATCGCCGCGCGCTCGCACGCCCGATGCCCCACACGACTGACCCTTCCCGTCAACTCACCGTCTGTCCGGATTCCTGCCCATGGCCCCCTACCGTGCCCCGCGCCGCGACATGGCTTTCGTCATCCATGATCTGCTGCGCGCCACTGATCACTATCGGCAGATGCCGGCGTTTTCCGAGATCGACGCCGGGCTGCTCGATCAGACGATCGACGGCGCCAGCCGTTTTGCCGAAACGGTGATCGCACCGTTGAACGCCATCGGTGACGAGCAGGGTTGCCGGCTGGTGGACGGGCGGGTGCTGACGCCGACCGGGTTCGCCGACGCGTATCGGCAGTACGTCGATGGCGGCTGGCCAACGCTCGCCTGCAACCCGGCGCATGGCGGGCAGGGCTTCCCGGCGCTGGCGCACACGGCGATCGTGGAACTGCTGTGCGGCGCCAACCAGAGCTGGACGATGTTCCCGATCCTCGCGCACGGGGTCTACAAGATCGTCAGCCAGCACGCCTCGCCGGCGCTGCAGGCGGCCTGGCTGCCGGCCATCGTCGACGGCACTGCGACCACGACGATGCTGCTGACCGAAGCCCATTGCGGCAGCGATCTCGGCTTGCTGCGCAGTACCGCCAGCCCCGAGCCCGAGCGGGATCTGCCGGACACGCCGGCGTATCGCCTGCGCGGCAGCAAGATTTTCATTTCGAGCGCCGACCACGACTGGACCGACAACATCGTCCACATGGTGCTGGCACGACTGCCGGACGCACCGCCCGGCGTGCGCGGCATCTCGCTGTTTCTGGTGCCGAAGCGGCTGCCCGATGGCAGCGTCAATGGCCTCACCGTCACCCACGTCGAGCACAAGATGGGGCTGCGCGGAAGCGCCACCTGCTCGGTGACGCTCGACGGCGCGACCGGCTGGCTGGTGGGCCAGCCGCACCAGGGCCTCGCGGCGATGTTCATCCTGATGAACGAGGCGCGGCTGAATGTCGGCGTGCAGGCCATCGCGGTCGCCCAGGGCGCTTACGATGCTGCGCTGGGCTATGCCCGCGAGCGGCTGCAGATGCGCCCGTCGAGCGGCGCGCGCCGGCCCGACCTGCCTGCCGACCCGATCATCCATCACGCCGACGTGCGCCGGATGCTGCTGACCCAGAAGGCGCGGATCGAAGGCGGCCGCATGCTCGGCTACTGGCTGTCGCTGTGCAGCGACCTCGAAAGCCATCATCCGGACGAGACCGAGCGCCGCGATGCCGCCGACCTGCTGGCGCTGCTGACGCCGGTGACCAAGGCCTTCCTCAGCGACAAGGCCTTCGACGACGCCAACCTCGCGCTGCAGGTGCTCGGCGGCCACGGCTACCTTCGCGATCACGGCATCGAGCAGCGCGTGCGCGACGTCCGCATTGCCCAAATCTACGAAGGCACCAACGGCGTGCAGGCGCGGGACCTGCTGGGCCGCAAGCTCCTCGGCGATGGCGGAGCCAAGCTCGGCAAGCTGATGCGCCGCATCCGAGATTTTGTCGCGATGCAGGCGAGTGTCGAGGCGATGGCACCGTTCACGAGCCCGGTGGCGGCGCTGGCGGACCAATACGAGCAGACGCTGCGCGAAATCATCGCCGCCCAGTCGCAGCATCGCGATGCCGCCGATGCTGCCGCCTACGACATGCTGCAGGCGCTGGGACACCTGTGTTTCGGTTACCTGTTCGCGCAGGCGGCGGCGCTGGCACTGCCGAAGGCCAATGCGGCCGATCCGTTCCACGCGTCGAAGCTCGAAACGGCGCGCTACTACCTGATGCAACTGATGCCGCAAGCGAATGCCCATCTGGCGGCAGCGCGATCCGCCGCCACTGCACCCGTGGCGCTCGATGAGGCGCGGTTGTTCGGCTGAGGCACCGGAACAGGCGGCGCACAGGACGAGCTGGCCACGCGCCAACGAAAATGGCCACCGCGAGACGGTGGCCATTCGAATGCAGATGACGCGTGATTGGTCGGGGCGACAGGATTTGAACCTGCGACCACCTGCCCCCCAGGCAGGTGCGCTACCAGGCTGCGCTACGCCCCGATGAGACGATTGTAACCCGCCGCTTGCGCTGCGGCGATGCTGCGGCCGGAGTCAGACCGGCCAGCGATTCAGCAGCGATTCGAGCTCGGTGCGGATGTCGCGAAGCTCGGCTCGACGGCTGCTGTTGGTTGCCGTCGTCGGCAACACCAACGGCTCGACCACCGCCACGATCGCGTCAACTCGTGGCTGCTCCTTCAGGCGCAAACGAGCAGCGCCAATCGTGTAGCCCTGCTCGTAGAGCAGGCTGCGGATGCGGCGGATCATCTCGACATCATCGTGCTGGTAGTAGCGACGATTGCCACGGCGCTTGGCCGGCCTCAGCTGCGGAAACTCCTGTTCCCAGTAGCGAAGCACGTGAGCCTTGACGCCACACAGTTCGCTGACTTCTCCAATGGCGAAGTAGCGCTTGCGCGGAATGTCCGGCAGCGGTTCGAGCTTATGCGTCGGTTTCATCAACGCTCACGCGCAACCGGAGCTTCTGCCCGGGACGGAAGGTCACGACCCGGCGGGCGGAAATCGGAATCTCCTCGCCGGTTTTCGGATTGCGCCCGGGACGCTGGCTCTTGTCGCGCAGTTCGAAGTTGCCAAAGCCCGAAAGCTTCACTTCTTCGCCGTGCTCCAGCCGCTCGCGCACCTCTTCGAAGAAGAAGTCGACGAATTCCTTGGCTTCGCGCTTGTTGAGGCCGAGCTCTTCGAAGAGCGCTTCGGCCAACTCGGCTTTGGTCAACGCCACGGTTGTTATTCCCTCACCGATCCGCCCAGTCGGGCATGAACTCCGGCAGCCACCGCCTGCGCGGCTGCATCGATTTCTTCAATATTCAGCGTGCGTGAATAGTCCTGAAAAATCAAGCCGTAGGCGATGCTCTTGCGTCCTTCCGGCAGGTTGGCGCCACGATAGACATCGAAGCTCTGCACCGATTTCAGCAGCGGTCCGCCGGTGTCTCGGATGACATCGGCAAGCGCCTGCGCGGAGACGGCCTCGTCGACCACGAAGGCCAAGTCGCGGCGCGACGACGGGAACTCCGACACGCCGCCCGGCGTTGGCAGCGCGATGTCGCGGACGGCAGCCCAGTCGAGCTCGAACAGGTACAGCGCTTCGTTGATGTCGAAGGCTTCCGCCAGCTTCGGATGCAGCGCCCCGAGCCAGCCGACGGCCACGCCGTCGCGCACGAGGCGTGCCGTGCGACCCGGATGCAAGGCAGGGTGCTGGCCGGCTTCGTAGCGCAGCGACGTGCCGAACAGCGTTTCAAGATCGGCCTTGGCGTCAAAGAAATCGACCGGCCGCGCCGCCGCACCCCACTGTTCGGGCAACGCCGGGCCGGCGATCAGGCCGGCCAGCTTCGCCTGCTCGCGGTTGGCCTCGCCGTCCAGCGCGTAGACCGCGCCCGCCTCGAACAGCCGTGCCCGCTTCTGCTGGCGCTGGCGGTTGTACTGCCAGGTCGGGATCAGGCCGCTCCAGATCGTGGTGCGCATCACCGCCATCGTTTCGGCAATCGGATTGTCGAGCAGCACGCCGGGCGTTCCCGGATCGAGCTGGATCTGGATCTTCGGATCGACGAAGCTGTAAGTGACCACTTCCTGATAGCCGCGCGCGATCAGCGCATCCTTGACCCGGTCGAGCTGGCGCGTGGTTTCCTTCGCCGAGAACGGGGCCAGTTCGGCGGCGTAGGCGCGCGGCGCGATGTTGTCGTAACCGTGCAGGCGACCGATTTCTTCGACCAGGTCGGCTTCGATCCGCAGGTCGTAGCGATGTGGTGGCACCTTGACCTGCCAACTGCCGGCGCCGCTCGGGGTGACCGTCATGCCGAGGCTCTGCAGCAGCGGCACGATGCGGGGTGCGGGAATCTCGCAACCGAGCAGGCGGTTGACCTGCGAATGACGCAGCGCGATTTCGGCCACAAACGCCGGCGCAGTGCCGACTTCGACGATCGGTCCGGCCTTGCCGCCGCAGATTTCCTGGACCAGCGCCGTCGCGCGTTCCAGCGCCTGGCGCTGCAGCGCCGGATCGACGCCGCGTTCGAAGCGATAGCGCGAGTCCGACAGCAGCTTGTGACGACGGCCGCTCGTCGCGATCGACACCGGCTCGAAGCAGGCGGCTTCGAGGAAGATCGACGTCGTGGTCGACGAACAGCCGGAGGCTTCACCGCCCATGATGCCGGCGAGCACCAGCGGACCGGAGTCGTCGGTGATCAGCAGGTCGCGCGGGTCCAGCGTGATGGTCTGCTCGTTCAGCAGCTTGAGCTGTTCGCCGGCCTTGGCGCGGCGGACGCGGATCGCGCCCTTCAGCTGCGCGGCGTCGAAGCCGTGCATCGGCTGGCCGAGTTCGAGCAGCACGTAGTTGGTGATGTCGACCACCGGATGGATCGTGCGGATGCCCGAGCGGCGCAAGCGTTCGCTCATCCAGTCCGGCGTGCGCGCGGCGGCGTTCAGCCCTTCGACGACGCGGCCGACGTAATGCGGGCAGCCGCTCAAGTCGTCGACGATGACGCCAATGCGCGTTTCCGGCTCGACCACGGCCGGCTTGATCCGCGGTGCCGTGACCGGAATGCCGTACAGCGCGGCGGTTTCGCGAGCCAGACCGGCGATGCTCAAGGCATCCCCGCGGTTCGGCGTCAGTTCCAGCACGAGGCTGTTGTCGACCAGACCGAGATGCTTTTCGATCGGCGTACCCGGCTTGGCGCTGCCGTCCAACTCCAGCAGGCCGTCAGACTTTTCGGCAAGACCGAGTTCCGAGGCCGAGCACAGCATGCCGCTCGACTCGACACCGCGCAGCGCCGCCTTGCTGATCTGCGTGCCGTTCGGCAGCACCGCCCCCGGCAGCGCCGCGGGAACCAGAATCCCCGGACGGGCATTGGCGGCACCGCAGACGATCTGCAGCACCTCGCCGGTGCCGGCGTCGACTTCGCAGACGCGCAGACGATCGGCCTGCGGGTGCGGGGTGGCGCTGAGAATCTTGCCGACGACGATGCCTTTCGGCAGCACGGCCAGCATCGGCTCGGCCTCGGCTTCGAGACCGGCCATGTTCAGCTTGTGCGCGAGTTCGGTGGCGGAGGCCGGCGGGTTGACCCACTCGCGCAGCCAGTTTTCGGAAAGCTTCACTTGAACTGCTCCAGAAACCGCAGATCGTTGTTGAAGAACAGCCGCAGGTCGTCGACGCCGTAGCGCAGCATCGTGAGGCGTTCGACGCCCATGCCGAAGGCGTAGCCGGTGTAGCGCTCGGGGTCGATGCCGACGGCGGCCAGCACGTTCGGATGGATCACGCCGCAGCCGAGCACTTCGAGCCAGCGGGTGCCTTTTTCGGGGTCGCCCCAGCGGATATGGACGTCGGCGCCCGGCTCGACGAACGGGAAGTACGAGGGCCGGAACAGCGCTTCGACGTCGCGCTCGAAGAACAGCTTGAGGAACGTCGTCAGATCGTGCTTGAGATCGGCAAGACCCACGTTTTCAGCCACATACAGGCCTTCGACCTGATGGAACATCGGGCTGTGGGTGCGATCGAAATCGACGCGGTAGACGCGGCCCGAGCAGATGATGCGGATCGGCGGCTTGCGATCGAGCATGGTGCGAACCTGCACCGGGCTGGTGTGGGTGCGCAGCAGACGCGCGCCGTTGAGCGCATAGAACGTGTCCTGCATCGCCCGCGCCGGGTGCGATTCCGGAATGTTCAGGGCCTGGAAGTTGTGCCAGTCGTCCTCGATTTCCGGACCCTGCACCGATTCGAAGCCCATCGCGTTGAAGATTTGCTCGATGCGGCGGATGGTCCGCGACACCGGATGCAGTGCGCCGGCCGGTTCGCCGCGCCCGGGCAGGGTGACGTCGATGGTTTCGGACGCGAGGCAACGGGCCAGTTCGGCATCGGCGATCGCGCGGGCGCGCGCTTCGAGCTGCGCCGACAACTGTTCCTTGACTTTGTTGACCTGCTCGCCAAAGGCCTTGCGCTGTTCATGCGCCATGCCGCCGAGGCTTTTCAGCAGATCGGTGACCCGGCCTTTCTTGCCAAGGAGGTCGACACGGAGCGCTTCAATCGCGCGCGGATCGGCGGCGGCGGCAATGTCGGCCTGCGCCTGCGTCAGCAGGTCGTCGAGATTCGGGGTAGCAATCGCGTTCATGCGGTCATTCCAGCCAGCTTGCACAATAAAAAAGGGGAGAGGCGAATGACGCCGCTCCCCCGATTTGCAACCCGATCGCTTAGGCGGCGAGCTTGGCCTTCGCCTGTTCGACGAGCTTGGCGAACGCCGGCTTGTCGTGAATCGCGATGTCGGACAGCATCTTGCGGTCGATCTGGATTTCAGCCAGAGACAGGCCGTGGATGAACTTCGAGTACGACAGACCCAGCTCGTTCGTGGCCGCGTTGATGCGCTGGATCCAGAGCGCGCGGAATTCGCGCTTCTTGACCCGGCGATCGCGGTAAGCGTACTGGCCAGACTTGATGACCTGCTGCTTGGCAGCGCGGAACACGCGGCCGCGGGCACCGTAGTAGCCCTTGGCTTTCTTCAGAATCTTCTTGTGACGGGCGCGGGCAGTAACGCCGCGTTTGACTCGTGCCATCGGTGATTACCTTTCGTTTGTCTTGTTCGCTGAGATCTTCTATGTAAGCGACGCTTCTACCGCTAGGTGACGCCAGTGAACCCGAAGGTTCAGGCGTACGGGAGCAGCTGACGGACTTCTTTGTTGTCCGAGGCATGCACCATCGTCGGCCCACGCAGGTCGCGAATGCGCTTGGGCGATTTCTTGGTCAGGATGTGGCGCTTGAACGCGCTCGAGCGCTTGAAGCCGCCTTTCGCGGTGCGGGAAAAGCGCTTGGCAGCGCCCTTGTTGGTCTTCAGCTTCGGCATGTCTACGGCTCCAATGTGTTCGTGTTGCGGCCGCCATCCGCGAGGGGCGACTACTGATTAATGTTTGCGCGGGCCCATCACCATGATGGCCTGCTTGCCTTCGAGCTTCGGGTGCTGCTCGACCAGCGCCAGTTCATCCAGTTCAGCCTTCAAGCGATCGATCAGCCTGAAGCCCAGTTCCTGATGCGCCAGTTCGCGACCCTTGTAGCGGATGACGATCTTGACCTTGTCGCCTTCTTCAAGGAATTCCTTGCAGTGCTTGAGCTTGGTCTGGAAGTCGCCTTCCTCGGTCGTCGGACGGAACTTCACTTCCTTGACCTGAATCTGCTTCTGCTTTTTCTTGGCAGCCTGAGTCTGCTTGTCTTTCTGGTAGATGTACTTGCCGTAATCCATGATCTTGCAGACCGGTGGGTCTGCATTCGGCGATACCTCCACCAGGTCAAGCCCGGCTTCCTCGGCCTTCGCGATGGCGTCACGCGTGAGCATGATGCCGACCTGCGAGCCATCCGCACCGATGACACGTACACGGGGTACGTTGATTTCCTCGTTACGGCGATCCTGACGTTCCGCGCTGATACGCGTATCCCCCAAAAAACCAATGAACAAAACGGATCGACGACAGGTCGTCCGCAGAAAAGAGCGGCATTATAGGAATGCGGTCGCCGCTAGACAAGCCCGGCGCCGATGTCTGCCATTGACGCGTGGCGTCAGCCGGGCACCCGGGCTTCGAACACCATGGTTTCGTACTGGTTGATCCACTCGTCGCCGATGTTGCGGCCGTGCTGTTCGATGCCGCGAAGGTTCGGGTCCTCCGACTGGCCGGGCCGCACTTGACGAATGTCGACGAAGCCGGCGCTTTGCAGCGTTTCTGTCAGCAGAGTCGCATCGTAGAAGAACTGGTGACCCCAGGCTCGCACGGCCTTGTTGATGACGAAGATCGCATGCTGCTTGGGCACGTTCGGCAGTGCGAGCTTGCACATCCACTTGACGTAGCGATTCGCGTCGGCCGATTCCGGGTTGTAGTAAAGGTCCAGCAGGACTTTCAGGTCCGGCGTGGCGATCCGGATGGTGCCACCCGGCTTCAGGATGCGCCGGCATTCCTTCAGCATGGCCAGACCGCCTTCCCACGGCACGTGCTCGATCATGTGCTCGCTGTGCACGTAATCGAAGCGGGCGCTCGGGAACGGGTAGCGCTTGGTCGCATCGAGGTAGCCGACCTGCAGCCGAGGCGGTTCGATGTCCGTCACGAGCCAGCCTTCCGTGAAGCTCGGCCCGGCGCCAATCTGCAGCCGAGGCGATGACTGCTTGCGCAGGTACGCCGCGTAGCGAAACGGTGTCAGCAAGCGTGCGATCCACGCGATGACGCGGTAGTACCAAGTGCGAAGAAAAGCCCGCATGTCTGTCCTCGAACTGCAATGATCGTCGATCGGGTGGTGGCGGCCAGCGTGCCACCCCGCATTAAAGTCAATGATTTGAAAGGAGTACCGCACGCATCCGGTTGCCTTCACGCGCCAAAAAGTTTATCGCCATTGGCAACTGCAATCGAACGACCGGACGCGTTTCGGCATGGTCAAATCACATCTAATGCATGCACTGGCAGTAAGGATGCCCAACGGCAGGCCAAAAACAAAAAAACCCCGGCTATGCCGGGGTTTTTCGTGCAG
>FRDC01001833.1_pt1 | contig 25493 bp, 25 predicted proteins | sample 1106171 | NCBI WGS metagenome assembly FRDC01 (sample SAMEA3930566, study PRJEB13176) | freshwater metagenome | biome: Drinking water system; feature: drinking water; material: water | place: Singapore | collected 2014-12-20 | reverse complement strand
CTCCAACAGGATCGCGTTTGCGATCCAAAGGGATTTGGCCTTAATTTCCGATCGAGCACTGAGTTTCTGCAAAGTCGCCTTCTGAGTGATCTCCGCTTCTTTCATTAAGGCCAGCTGGTTCTGAAGACGGTTGGCCGGGTTCCAGCTTTCCACAACACGCGGTGGAAGCGACTTCATAAAGGCGATCACCTGGATGGTGTCCGTGTCCCTCGAAAAATGTTTTCGAATCTCCGGGTCAAAGTACGGACCCCCGTGCGCTGTTGCCCCAAAAACGAAGACGCTGATCGCGCCAAAAATGAGTTTTTTCAAGGTTCCCCTCCATGTTGAACTCAGACCTGTGTCTGTATGTTGAGACGAAAGGCTAGGAATATCCCTGATGGGAGTCGAGAAGAAATTTTGATAATCTCCGATCAAAAACGAATCCGTCATAAAGTTTCAGAAACGCGCACGCAAAAGGAGCACTGCTTCCAGAAGACCCTGACAAGTCCGAGTTTTTCCAGTCAAAGACAGCTTTGTTTAAAACTTCTTTAGGATATTTAATGAGGTACAATCTTGACGAGACCAGCCTCGCTCTTTCACTGGGCCCAGATGAAGGAGCCATTTTCTCGGAAAGATGCATAAATCTATAGCTACCTTCTTCAAATCCAAAAGAAATTTTTATAGTTGAGATCAAAAGATTCTTTTCACGCTCAGGGTCGAACTCATCGCCCTGACCACAATCGGACACCCAACTCCTCCGGCTTAATCGAACTTTGCCCGGCGTGAGCGTTTTTTCTCCTGATGTCGCCGCTTCGAATCCAAACGCCGCTTTTGGGAAGATCGGGTCGGTCGAGTCGCCACCCGCTTCCGCGGGATTCTGGCTGCGCGCTGAAGCAGGTCCTCCAGCTTCACAAGGCAAGCGCTCACGTTCATACGATAATCCCGAGACTCCTGACTGGTGAGAAGAATTTCTCCTGAAAGGGTCAGGTAGGAAGAGGCGATCTGACGAAGACGCGCTTTAAACTCAAGATCAAACGCGGAGCTTTCCTCCATATTCCAGCGCAGCTCGGCCTTTGAATTGGTCTTATTCACGTTTTGACCGCCTTTTCCGCCACTCCGTGAAGAGAAAAACTCGATTTCAAATCCAATTCTGTCGGTCAGATTTTTCATAAACTCCATATATTAGTTTTTTCGATAGATTCATCTTATCTATAAATTAGAAATAAAAGCCCGACTCCGGTAAAGTCCCGCCCATGAAAACACTTATCGCATTCGCATCCCTCTCTGTTTTTACATTACCGCCGTTTGCATTTGCCTGCAAAGTCGCTTTTCCAAAACACGCGCCGACCGCCGAGCTGAACGACCCCTTCTTTCACATCCTCAAGCTGTCACCTCAATGCCCGACCAACATTCATGACCTCACCCAGCGTGTTGAAACTTTGGGACTCACCATCACTCCGGCAATGGTTGCCAATCGAGGCTTTCACAATCCCTCGCAAGGAAGCTTCAGTTTTTTTGAAGAAATCACCGGGGCGCTACCCAACCTTCCCACGATCGAAAAAGGCCAGTTCTTTCTTGGGCACTTCACGAGCCCAAGCTCCTCTCGTTCCATTTCTCTTGATCAGGCCAATGGCAACAACAAGCTCTTGGTTGAACTTCTTGCGTGGGATTTTAAGAAGCAAGTTTTCAACTTCTACGAATTGATCGGCGGAGCACCCAACCCCCGCTGGTTTTATAGAGGTGATTCGATTGATATTTGGTCAGACAACCAAAATCTCTTTCGTGCAAGAAAACCGTCGGAACCCCTTTTTGGTCAACGTTTGCGCTGCTCCGCATGCCACACCAGTGGAGGGCCGATCATGAAGGAGCTGATCTCCCCTCACAACGACTGGTGGCGAAAGGAACGCCCGCTTTGGTTAGCAAACCTCAAGCCCGATGCCGATGTCAGGAGGCGCATTGCCCTTCTTGAAGACGCATCAGAATTCGCCTCATCAGTTCTCAAAGGAATTCGTCTTCTTCAAACAAGCAACGCAAAACGCAAAGTTCTGGGCATGCGCTCCCTTCAGGAGGTTCTGCGACCGCTCTTCTGCGAGCAAGAGATCAATCTTGTGTCAGCAAGCGAGCCGCTGACAACATCAGGGACAACTCTGACCCTTCCGTCGCGTATCTTCCAAAATCCAATCTTCGGAGAACAAACTCTAGATTTTAAAAAGAGCACCTACACAACGCTCCTCAAGTTGTTCAACATGCGCTTCCCAGAAACAAAGCTCATGGACGCGGATCATCCATGGCTTGCCCCTGTGAAAGGTGAGGCTGATCAAGTCGCTCTTATCGATCTGGTTCGGATCGGATTGATTGATGAGGAGTTCGCAAGCGACGTTTTGGCCGTCGACATGCGAACACCTCTCTTTTCCAAGGCCCGTTGTGCCTTGCTTCAGGCGGTACCGGATAAACCATTTTTCCCATCTTGGAAAACAGAGTTTATGAATCGCCTGCAAACCACGCCCAGCATGGGTGCTCAGGAATTGCTCATAAACATCAAATCATCAGAAAGGAATCAAAGATTCTTCAGGCGGCAAGCCGAGAAGAACCTTCTGACGCTGCAAAGTCAGCTTCATCAGAAGGAAGGGTCGGAACTTTTGTTCCAAAGGCTGATCGAATCTCGCCAATCCGTTTTTGAATCGGAGATTTCAAAAAATCCAATGGGTCAGATCCTCGAGCCCGGGTTTCGGGTGGTCTTTCCTGTGCCGAGCGCCCGCTATTGATAGAAGGCGAGTCAGCATGGCCCCCTTGGACGAGAGGCTGGCAACGGGATAAGAATTCTTAACTCCTCGTAAATTCGTTTTCCAACGCCCGACAGAAAGTTAAATTGATGAAAGGGGCAAGAACAAGAACGAAGGGACTATGGAACTACTTCATGACGAACCCGCACGGCTCGAGGCGGTGCGCAGTCTGGAAATCTTGGATTCATCCCAGGAAGCGGAGTTTAACGACATCGCCACTATGGCATCGGACCTCTGCGGAGCCCCGATGAGCGCGATCTGCATCGTTGATGAGGCGCGCGTTTGGGTCAAGGCGTGTCAGGGGCTTGCGGTGAATCAGTTCCCGAGAGAGAGCTCCTTCTGCGAGCTCGCGATTCAATCCGATCACATTCTCACAGTACCAGACGCCGCCGCAGACCCCCGTTTCCAAGCCCATCCCATGGTCAGACACGCCCCTCTGGTCCGCTTTTATGCGGGAGTCCCGATCAAACTGAGCAGCGGTTTTCGTGTAGGAACGTTGAGCGTTTTCGACGTTGTGCCTCGGGCCTTACAGGATTTTCAGATTCGAATTTTGGAGACCCTTGCTCGCCAGTGCGCTCGTCTTATGGAGTATCGAGCCATGAACTTACAGCGCCAGCCATCGCTTCCGGCCGGGAACCTGTCTGTTCTCGGTGAACTTACGGCGGGTGTCGCTCACGAAATTACCAATCCACTGGAAGTGATCGTCGCGCGCGCCGAAAAACTGGTGAATCTTGCTCGCAATAACCACTGTCCACCTGAAGTCGTCGAGCTCAATGCGCTCGGGATCGAACGCACCGGACTTCGCATCGGCGAAATCGTGAGATCGGTGCTTGCGATCGCCCGAGATCGAGAACCCATTGTTCAGAAAGTCATTTCGGCCAACGAATTACTCCAGGCCCTTTTAGAACAGTGTCAAACCCGCCTGAAAGAGCACGACATTCAGCTCAAGCTCAGCGCTCCGCACTCCCTTGCGTTTCGTTGTCCTGCTCTTCAAGTCAGCCAGGCGCTTTTCAACCTTGTAAGCAATGCCATAGACGCTGTTGCTGACCTTCCCGAACGTTGGATCGCTATTGAATTTAGTCCCACGGAAAAGGGTATCGAAATTGTAGTGACAGACAGTGGGTTCGGACTCCCGCCCAAAGTTCAGCAGAACCTGATGAAGCCCTTCTTCACCACAAAGGCTCAAGGCAAAGGCACAGGCCTGGGGCTACTCGTGTCTCAAAAACTTCTAGAAGCCCAAGGGGGTAAGCTCACCTATGACTCCTCGTTTCCGCGAACGCGCTTCAGAATTCAACTTCCGATCTAAGAGACGCCGCGAGAAAACCAGCGGTACTCAATTTCAACTGTACGTAGCAGAACCGTATGGGTATGAATAGCGTGTCCCTGCCAGTCGTCGAGGAGGCACGCGTGTCTGAGGGCACAGACTGCAACCACAAGATCAGAGATCTGTTAGGCAATCTGCATTGGCAGCTTGCAGTTCCACTTTCTGCGCTCTCCGACATTGCTCAAGTTCAAGAAGCTGACCTCGTGCGCGTAATGAATGGCACGCTGGAACTCAATGTCTTGCAGTTTTCCAGAATCGCGCAGCACTTCAACTTTAGCCTCGAGTCTTTTGCCAGCTCCCGAATAGACTTGGGCACACTGGCCTCAAACCTTTCAGGAAACCACGCTACGATACCGGAGCAATACGCAATCGGAGCCCGCAGTCAGATGCGTGCAATTCGGAACATCGCCAATTTCATTCGGAGCAACCACGGCCTAGCAGCACTCAACGTCTTCACGAGGCATTTTCAAATTTCCCAAACTGCATTGGCTGACCCCGACAGGCCCGTGAACGCGTTTCTTGTCGAGGACTCTCTCAGCTTGGTGAGATCCTGGGGCCACGGAGTGGATCATATCGTTGATATCGGAAAGGCCAGTACGGAGGTCGCTCGCGGGAGTGTTTTTGCCAAAACGCTGGCTCTGTACTCAAACCCGAAGCTGATGTTTGAGCACTATATTGCAGAGCACATTCGCCTCGTTGAGGGAAATAACATCTACCGTATAAGTCATATCTCCGACACTGAGTGTATTTTCACATCCGAAAATAACCCCGAGCTGTTAGATATTTTTTCTGGAAAATCTATCGGCGGACGAAACAGGTGCCACTACCGCAGTGGAGCACTGGCTGCCGCAACACGCTATATCGGGCTTCCCGATGCCGAGGTTACCGAAACCCAATGCATCCATCTGGGAGATAGATTGTGCGAATTTCACGTCAACTATCAATGGGCTGAATTTATTTGGAGAAGGCAAAGTATATGAAAACTAGCACCCACCTTTTTCTAGAGCACGCTGACAGCTTCATTGCAAACATCCTGATCTCTGCGAGAACCACACGGGGTTGGTCTCCGGAAGATCTATCACGTCAAAGTCAAACCCCATTGGCTGTGATCAACAAGATAGAAAGATTCCAACATATCCCGAGTATGAGCGAGTGGCAGAAACTGGCCGCTGCTCTCAGAATCTCTCTGGATTCGATTCAGCTTGGATTCATAGATAACGTTCAAAAATCAGCACTCCGATCGGAAGCCAAAGAAAATGGGTTTATAATATCGGAACGTTTTCAGAAGGATCGCTGTCTTAAAGTCCGAGAACTCCTTCCCTACTTTGCAGCTTTAATAGAGTCTTCCAGCTGGAATTCGTTTAATCGATGGTTGGAGTCCCTCGGCTTCACGTCCGCCTTCATTTATAATCTGGACAACCAGGTGAATCTTCATTTTTACGAAAAGCTTGTTATTCAACTGTATGCCCTCGGCATCACCGACCTCAAAGCTGGGACCATCGCTGAATATAGTGCGAACTCCTCTTTTCATGGGCGGCTGTGGGAAAACTATCGCCGCCCAAGCTCTTCCTCCGAACGCGTTCGTGCCTACGTGCAATCGTCCGAGTTTTATCAGTGTGCGTTCAGCATTGAAGTTATTGACGAACTTTCTTCTCCTGAACAGCTCACCATTGAATGTACGCCCGCGCCGTTTCTATTTTCTCAGTTACAAAACTACCTTCCTGAAACTTTATCCTTTCTGGATATTGTTCGCGAAAATTGGCTCCTCAAAGTCGCAAACGCAGGGGAGGCGTTCGGGCACGCTGATCAGAAGGACAGTTGGGATCTGGAGGAGATTCAATCCATCTATCAGGGGCAAGGTTCCAGCATCTATGTCCTGTCCCGCATGTCTTCTTGATAAACGCATAAGTAAAGCCGTCTCTGGGATTAGGAAGCGGCCTTTTGAGCTTCGTTCACCATGGTTCTAACGCTGTTTCCGACCGTCAATCTCGTTTCCCATTCACGGGTGAACCTTTCCACCAGCTGATTAGCCCTAGGCGAGAAAGCCTTCAAATGCATCAGAACCGCGTCCAGATTTCCGAAATTTGGGAGCACGAAATTCGGTGCTGGCGCACCCCGATGCTCCAAGCGTTCAAAACCCCATTCAAAAAAATACGTATCGGTTTTGAATTTAGGTAGACCAATACCGAAGAGATCTGTGATGCCCTCCTCTCGAAAAGTACCAACCCCCGCAGCAACAAAAAGGTCTTTCAAAAAGCGAGTCAACTCTGCGTCCTTCTTTACGTCCAGGTCCATGGTCCAGGAGCTGAAATAGCTCGCTCTACGATCCTTTGCGCGCAAGTCGTTCAACACTCCTTGAAGTGCCTCCAGCTGAGTCGGGTTTCCGGCCTTTCTAAAAAAAGCTTCGGGAGTGAACTCCAAATGAAAGGTCTCGCAGATATCAACCCCCAAGGATTTTGCACCCAACAGTGGCACCAGCTCCCGTCCCACAGGTTTGCAGATCAGAATGTGGTCCGTCACAAAGTCTGTTCCGTCAACGGGCATGACCCCAAAACGGTACCTACTTTGGTACCCTTTGAGTTTCAGACTAATCATCTTCGTGAAGAGATCACGCGCCTCTGTATCGTCCCAGTTCGCATACGGGCATTTCAGTACGACAATTCGAAGATCCTCAGGACGCATCGAAAGCCCCCTTCCCATTGGGTCCAGCACCGAAGCCAAACTCAGCGATGCAAGACAAATCGGAAGTCCGCTGCAAGATTTGAGTTAAGAAAAAGTAACTCAACGACCGGGTAAGTTTTGACGAGACTGTCTTTATGAAAAACCTAAACACAGCTGAGAGTTGGGAGCACAGACAGCAGACCTTTCACGACCCGGACGCATTCTACAAGGAGCTCACCACCCGAAATCGCCATTTCATCGACCCAACGACACAAAGAAAACTCAAGGATGTGAAAATCCTGATTGCAGGCTGCGGAGCCGCTGGGGGCGCCTGTATTGAGCCACTTGCCCGCATCGGAGTCACTCATTTCAAACTCGCGGACAACGGCGCCTACGAGCTCAGCAATCTGAATCGACAGCACACCTTCATCGACTTCATCGGGGTAAATAAAGCCACATTCCATTCGAAAGAACTTCGGCGCATCAATCCGTTTATCGACGTGGAAACATTTCCGGAAGGGATTTCTCCAGAGAATCTCCCTCATCTCATTGATTGGGCAGACTTGATTGTGGATGCCGTCGATGTGACCACCGTTCACGCCATTCAATTGAAATTTCATCTCCATGAGCTGGCATCGATCAAACGGAAACCGGTCCTTTCACCACTCGACCCCGGGTTCTGCCAATGTGGCATCGGGTGGGACTATAGAGACCCCTCGCGAAAGCCTCTGGATGGTCGCATTGAACAAGCGAAGGCCGCGCGGCATCCAATAAAAGCTCTCTTAGAAATGTTTCCGATCTCGATGGTTCCTGCTCATTCTCTCCAGCTGTTCGTGGACCTTCTGAAGGATAAAAGCATTCCCGCCTCCCAGCTGGGCTGCTCCGCAGACTTACTCTCTGGAATCATTGTCGCGGCTGTCATTCGATATCTAGAAACAGGCGACCTGATTCCAGGATGGCACTTTGACTTGGATCGATACGCTCATTCATGGCAAAAACGCGCGACCCTTTTCTTGAAGTCCTTCGGTTGGCGTCGTGAGATCCGAAACCTGATGTCCCAGCTGGAATGAATGTAACTCCACAAGCCCCCGAGTGAGCAGCTTCTGAAAAGTCTGAAGGTCGTGTTTTCCCCCGATCTCAACCCAGTGGCTCAAGGGAATTCCTAAAGCTTTGAGAATCGCCTGCAGCTGAGTGACACCTTCCATTGCGCCAAGCTCATCTTGATCCCCGGCCGCGAGATGAACAAAGCGACCGTCCGTGCCCGTCGGAACTCGCGACTTCAACTGAGCAATCGGATCATTTACAAGGTAGTTCTCGTAGGTCGGGAATACACTCTTGAACAACCCCAGAACAAGGTTCATCAGTGGCTTCGGAATCTCATACTTTCTTTGAAAGGCCGAAGCTTTATCCTCGTCAAAAAAATCAAACGGCAAAAGAGCAGGAGACAGCGCGAGGACTCCCTGAAAGGTGGACTTCTCTTCGAAAAATAAATTGAGTGAAGCAAACGCTCCCATAGAAATACCGGACACGTATCGAGGTACCGGGCTTTTCAAAAACTGGGACTCAACCATAGGTAAAAACTCTTCATGGAAATAGCGGTGAAAACTTGGCTCTTGGCAGGACCGGGCTAAAAAACTGGTTTCAATATGTGGCAAAACAAAGAGCGCGCCCTCAGGGAGACTTCCACTCCGCATCAACGAACCTACAGCCGTATGAAACTCACCAACGATAAACTGACGGTCGTCTCCGTTGGCGCCATGAAAAAAATAATGAATTGCCGCCGGTGTCAGTGGATGTCGGCGAGACCTACAGAGGCCAAACGTCGTCCTCCGCCCAAGCACGGTTGATTGAGCACAAAATCGAATATACTCTAGGTCTTCGTAAACCTGGTGTTCGACGACTTCCAACTGATTCATCTCCATTCTTCGCTCCTTAGCGCGCGCCTAAATCTGGGCCTTGCTCCCCCGCCGACCGTCCTTCCAAATGAACCGCCATAGCAAGCTTATAGGAATTGGGGCGTAAGAAAGTGATCTCCATCCCCAGCGGTTCAATTTTTCGTCGTAAATGAAAAAGATGTACGTCCAACGACTTCGCTGCAACTGTGATCCCACCCCACGTGAGTTTGATCAAACTCTCCCGTGTCATCGGGGCTCCTCCTGCCCGCTGAAGATGAGAAAGAATCTGAAACTCTTTCGCCGTCAAACTGATCGTGAGCTCAGAACTCCGAATCTGATGAAACACGGGGTCCCACTTCAGGAGCGGAAACGGGGATTGACCACGCTTGAGAATGCGATCGATTTTGACCATGAGCTCCCACTGATTCACCGGTTTCACGAGATAGTCCACAGCACCACGAGATAGTCCACAGCACCACCATCCAGAGTGGACTGGATGATGCCCGGGTCGTCACTCCGAGCAACGATGACCACACGGTTCTCTAGTAAAGAGCGGTGCTCACTTTTCATGATTGAAAAAAACGAGTTATCCGGAGCTTTTCCCAAGTCAGCGACGACCAGACAGGGTTGATAGGATCGGGTGCTCAGACTGAAGGCTACCGCTTTCCACGAATCGAAATACTGCGTCTGGTAAACCGAATCAAGAAGCCCTCGGTACGCGCTAACGGATGCAAGGCAATCGTCCACCACTGCTATTTGTGAATGGACCATCGACTTATAGTTTTCTATTCCGCCTGCTACTGACAAGGATCCCCCCTGGGTATTCCGTCATTGGCTAAAGCATTCGGCGCTCTTGCTCCGCTGTCAACTCAGGATGGTAAGGGTTTGGGACCCGCGGAGTAGACCTGTAGATACGGCGAGCCCGCTCCGATGGGGACCGATAGACGTGCTTCTGGAACAGAGGCCTAAAATCCCGACCGGTAAAATTCGATAACTCGTTCACAAACTCCTCAGTTGTGAGCGGATACCAGGAGCGATTTTTTATCATATGCCTAAGAAAATCGAAAAAATTCGGAACTTCTGAGTGAAGATGACCGATAAAACTCGCGCCAAAACCGTAGGCACTAGAGTCCGTGGAGCGCTTGTAGTCTCCTCCATCGGCCATCGGTCGATTGCCAGAGAACGTTTGAACCTTCTTGAAGCCGTCATCCCGCCAGGAGGTAATTGCCTCATCCAACCAGCCTGCATTCCCATGACCGGGCATGACACCCCGAGCAAACCAGCTATGGGCTAACTCGTGAGAAAGTGCTGCAAGTGAGGTGACTGTCGCCCCACAATACTCCATGCCACCGGATCCAAAAGCGTAGATAACGACGTTTGAATGGAGGTAAGGGCCGTAAATCTCTTCAAGGCTAGCGAGCTCCTTGACCGCAACGTTCAGGTATCTTTCAAGATCCTGGGTCGCTCCGGCTTGCCGATACACACCAATCGGAACGGCGCGACCCGTTTTGGATACGAAAACTCCGGTCTTGGTATCGTAGGCCTCCTCGGGGCCAAGATGAAAAAACATCGAGGAGGTTGTGAACTTCTCTGGATATGCGATTGCAAAAACGTTGGCCCGTCTGCGGGCGACCGGGAGCATCGCTCCGTTGGTAAAGACCGTGTGCCTCTTTTGCGTGCCGACGACAGCCACCTCCATCTTTGTTGCAAACTGATCGTACTCCAGGTTGGTGGGCAAATACCTTTCCGTGTAACCGCGGTCACTGAGGTCCGTCATAAAGAACCCACTTTTTACAGTGCCCAGTCCAAAACTCACATTTCGAGTGATTGTTCCCGCCACACGCAAAACATGTTTCCCGGGTCGCAATTTCCGCGTGACTACTCGAAACTTCGTTGCTTGATCTGGCGAGGTGACCAACATCTGGTCCGCTTTTTGACCATCTAGCTCGACCGCAGTTGGATCGTCGACAATGTCAAATACGGGGGCACCTTCAGTCTCTGACTTAAATACGATCGATGTCACAAATTCCGCAGAGGATTTTGCGACATCAAAAACAATCTTATGATGAACTTCCTGAAAATCGACAAAGACAATCTTGTTTCCGCTGGGATCAACAAAATCCTTCGGTCTCAATCCGTTGGCGACTGACGAATCCAAAAACCCCAACACAATAGTAAATAAACCCCAAAAAAATCCCATTGCCCCCCCAGAGAATGATTTCAGGCGTTCAAACTATTGGGCCCCACCCCTTGAAGTCAACGGGTCCATGGAACCGGTACCTCTCTCTGAAGCACGTCACGGCGCGCTGCGGATAAATGTTTTGCCCAACGCTGTCCTCCCTAGATACGCTTCAAAATCGTTCTTTTATTGGGGGGGATATGCCATCACAACGACTCGTTTTTCTTGCGCCCATTTGCACCGTGCTTCTGGCCGTTTGGGCTCAGGTGAGCGTTGCCCAAAGCTCAAGAGACACAGTCTTTATTCCGAAACCAAAAAATCTGCGTGCCCTTTTTGCTGAAGACTTAGCTGCCGAACAGAAAATCGCACCTCTCCGATTCGCTGTGAAGTATCCGACCAAAATTACGCCCGCAAACAAAGGCACTTGGGAGATTGTTCCCGGCGGAACCGCAATCTGGCGCCTCAAAATATTGGCGGATGATTCCGTTTCGCTGAACTTGGGCTTTGATCGTTTCTTTCTGCCTCGATCGGGGCAGCTCCTCATTTCTACACCACAGCGTTCACTTCGGCCCTTTACAGCGGTAGACAACGAAGTTCACGGGCAGCTTTGGACGCCCCCACTCAAGGGCCAAGAAATAGACCTCGAGCTGCGAGTTTCCACAGCCGAGCGAGCCAAGGTAGTTCTCAGCTTGAACCACATCAACTATGGCTACCGCGATTTCACGACAAGATTTGACAGCAGCAGTCGGCGCAAGTCGGGCGCATGCAACGTGGATGTGGCGTGCGTTGCGGATGTTCCCGCTTTTAAGAATGTGATTCGATCCGTCGCCGCGATTACTGTTTCTGGATCACACACCTGTTCTGGCTCCCTCGTGAATAACTCTGCTCATGACTATAAGATGTACTTTCTAACGGCCGACCACTGCGGAATTACGGCAGGAAAAGCCCCCTCCATGGTTGCCATCTGGAACTATCAAAACTCGAAATGTCGTGAACCCGGAAGTGCTGAAAGCGGACAAGACGGCGATGGAAAACAAGACCAGTTCCATAGCGGCGCCATTTTTAGAGCGAGATTCGGCCCCTCTGATTTTACTCTTCTTGAGCTCGATGATCCGCCCAATCCCGAATTCAAACACTACTGGGCTGGCTGGAATCGGTCGACCGATGATTTTCCTGGAGTGGTCGGGGTCCATCATCCACGTGTTGCAGACAAGCGGATTGCCCTCTCAAACCTTCCATCGCAAACAACCTCCTACACAGGAAAGGAAGTCCCCGGTGACGGCACACATATTCGCGTGGTCAAATGGACGAGCGGCACCACCGAGCCCGGCTCATCCGGGTCTCCGCTCTACGATGAAAAGCAGCGCTTGGTTGGACAACTCCACGGAGGAGCCGCCTCTTGCAGAGTCATTGAGGGATCCGATTGGTACGGTCGCCTTTCAACTTCCTGGGAGGGCGGTGGAACCCCAGAAACCAGCTTAAAAACTTGGCTCGACCCCAAAAAAACAGGCGCACTCACCATCGATGGCCTCAACGGCCCAGCGGACCGACGCGCGCGAAGGTAAAGCTTAGCGGCGGGGAATAGCTGAGGATTGCCAGAGGTCTCGGATGGTGAGTCCCGCTTTGTCGAGGAAAGAAATGTTTTGCAATCTTCCGGCGCTGTACTCTTGACTGAAGTACTCCAGCTTCTCGGGCTCCACATTGGCAACAATAACCACCTGGCCTTGGATTCGTATGGCCACTATGGCTTCATCGAGATCAATCAGATTCACGCGACCCTCAGCAGTCAAAACAGGGCTTGCATCGGGCAGTTCAATTCCCAATTGAGAAAGGAGCCAGGCCAATACGAGCACCTGCGACCGCACGCCCGGAGTGTTCCGGAAAAGACCTTCGTTTTTCTTAGCCTCAATGACAATGTTCAGTTTCTCAAACACCATTCCAAACCCAATCAGATCTCTTGGGTCTGAAATTGAAGGCCCTAAAGCCTTGGTGTCCGTGTCGCCTTTCGGAGGGAGATTCTGATACGTACTCCTGACGCTATCATCCTCCGGAAAACTCATCTCTGGAAACTTTCCTAAAAGATCTCTCACCTCGCTTCGGGAGTATGCAAGAAGCAGATGCGGGGTAACCCTAACGCCTGTCTCCCGCTCAAGGACTCTAAAAAAATGCTGAAGTAAAATTGCAAGGCCGGCCGTGCGGCGCTGATGAACGGCCCGAGGGGAAGAGTCTGAAAAATCCATTGGGTCGGAGGTCTTAGGAAGCGCGGGAATATATTCCCCAAAATAGTTGAACAGGGTCTCAAGCGGATACCTCAATGGTACTTTGAAGATCATGTCCTTCTTTTGATTCGCAAAGTTCGCGTTGTAAATTCCGTAGGAGCTGGCAGAAAGACCTGAGCCGAGCTTGGAAACGGAAACAGGCCTCCTGTTTCGAGACTGGTAAAGTTTAAGCACCTGATCCGAGTTGATAAAGATATCGCTCAGGGCCAATCGTAGCTTTGTAATGGTCTGCCAGGATATCTCCGGGATACTCCAAGGTTGTGCCACTGGAATCCCACCCGCGGCCAGGGAGCAAATAGGGTGGTCTCCTCCCAAAGCAATGCTTGAAGAAAAGGCCACTCCAAGGAAAAGGATTTTTGATATCAACATTCACCACCTACATCTCAAAACCGACGCTCTAAAAACACAAACCAGGATTGAATCGGCCTGTATCGCCCGCCCAAATAGCGCACTGACTAGAAAGTGATCAAAGGGCCGGAATTTGGGGCACCTTTTTCATGGGGTCCCTCTTTTCACGGTCTCAGAGGACGAAACCCGCCCGCTATCCCCCCGAAAGCTGGGAACAGAAACCCTGCCCTCGCCTTGGCGCGCCTTTAGGGAAGAGAAGAGCTAGAGCTTGCTTCAATGCATCTTCGGCCGACAATTGACGAGATCCAGTAACGCTTGCTCTGTAGAGCCGATGATCGCCAGGCTTTCTATAGGCTAGTCCTTCGTCACTTTTGTCATTGAAGAAACGAAACTCATACCGCCCCTGAATAGCTCCACTCCCATCAATGTGTAGGATTGGCTCTATGACCATTTCGGGGTCACTGCCTAAGGAGTAGGAAAAACGCACATATCTACCGCCGTCCGGGGCTGTGTATTCCCACGCTCCACGAATAATCGTGAAATCCTTGGACTCCCTAGGGCCTCCTACAAGGGCCATCCCAAATTGAGCAAGCATTGTCGTCAATGCCTGTGTATTGGACGAATACGCTCCTGCCCGATCATGGAAGTCCTGACGCTCGCTTATCTCACGCCGTTCTGACGCATAATCGAAAAAGCCTTCCCTTGAGGTCCACGGTCCTACAGCGAGTTCGTCTCTAAGCAGCTCCACATCCAGAGGCGTTACAGGGAGGGCCGACACGTCAACTCTCGCAATTCGCCCGTTATCCGGGGAATTCAGATAGCCTTCAAAGGTCCAAGTGTATCGGTAATCTCCATCGTCATCGTGAAAAATAACTGAGGTTCCGGGGTGAGAGCTGGTCATGGAAAACCGCAGTAAAACGCCCTTCTCGCTAAGTGTGTAGAAAAAGCGATCACCCGAATCGTGCGTTTCCAGAACAATATAACGAGGAGGATTCCCATCCTTAACGAACATTCGATAGGTCGTAGCAGCGTAGGACAAAGAGCACGCGAACAGGACTAGCGACATTCCCAAAACCCGAATCCCACGCATTAGAACCTCTCTGGTACGGTTTAAGAGCTCCGGTAAGGTGTCTGCAATTGTCGTACCCACCGAATACGCCTTGCAACGTCAACCTGGAAGAGTTCGACACGGTCGCCCCCTCAGGTCGAAGCGCCTGAAACACTACTCCCGAACGATTTCTACCTTCTTCATAATGACGGGATCAAGGGGCTTGTCTCGAGCATCGCGTGGGGCTTGTGAGATCTTCTCCACGATGTCCATACCGCTCACGACTTCGCCGAAGATCGCATGCTTTCCATCCAGCCAGGGTGTCGGTTTTACTGTGATGAAAAACTGACTTCCATTGGTGTTGGGGCCCGAGTTTGCCATGCTCAAAATTCCTGGCTTGCTGTGCTTCAATCCAGCACCAAACTCATCCTTAAACTGATATCCAGGACCACCAAAACCTTCTCCCAATGGGCATCCACCCTGGATCATAAAATCAGGGATCACGCGGTGAAATTTCAAGCCATCGTAGAACGGAGTTTTCTGTTTCTTATTGGTCTTCGGATCTGTCCACTCTTTCGCACCCGTAATGAGGCCCGCGAAGTTTTCAACGGTTTTTGGCGCTTCCTTCTCGAAAAGCTTAATCTTCACTTGTCCAAGGTCCGCGTCCCCTGAGGCCTTTTTCTGAATCAACGTCATCACTGCAAACATGGTCTTTCCCTTCTTCCCATCGGGTTTGGCCCCCGCTTTTACACCCTTTGGGTCATCTTTGGGAGCTTTTGATTCCGCTTTTTCACTTTTGGTATCAGATTTGGCGGCTTTCCCGTCCGTCGCCTTTACTGCGTCTTCAGCAAACGTCGAGCTGAACGCCAAACCACCGGCCATGAAACCAACCAACAAAACTTTCTTTATTCCCTGCACCTCATCCTCCCTTGCTCTTACTCAACTTCTCTGGACCATTTCGGTTTATAGTAGTTAAAAGAATCCGACGTCAGACGCCGTTCATTTGTTCCATCCACATTGATAATGAAAACCTGCTTCGAGCCCGATCGATCCGAGACGAACAACACTTGTCGACCATCCACAGAAAAGGTTGGATCTTCATTGTTCGCAGGCTTTCCGTTTTTCTTGTTCGCCGTCGTCAGGCGCTCAAGCCCAGTGCCATCCGCGTTCATGATAAAAATATCGAAGTGACTCTTATCCCAACCCGCGAAAACCAATTTCTTTCCGTCGGGAGACCATCCCGGACTTGCGTTGTACTTTCCCGCAAAGGTCATCCGCTTCACAGAGGATCCATCGGACTTCATCGTATAGATCATCGGCTGCCCACTCCGGTCGGAGGAAAAGGCCAACATCCTACCATCGGGGCTCACCGACGGCTCAACATTCATTGCTCCGATCGGACCGTTTGTGATGCGGGTCAGATTGGTGCCATCCTCCCCCATCTTGAAGATATCGGGATTCCCACCTTGAGAAATCGTCAGATAAATCGACTTCCCGTCGGTGTCATAGCATGCGCCAGAGTTGATCCCTGGCCGCGACGAAAGCAAAAATCGCTTCCCAGTCGACAGCTCATAGCTAAACAAATCCGCGTTTCGAGTTTTTGCTTTCGAGTGATAGGCATAGGCCGTGTAAACAATCGTCTTCGAATCGGGTGACCAAGCGGGCGAGAGCACAATCGATTTGTGGTCACTGACCTTACGCGGGTTCCGAGCATCCCAGTCCATGATGTAAATCTCTCGCCAGGAATTTCCAGCGCGATCCGATCCCACCACAATGCGCGAGAGAAAATTACCAGGCTTTCCCGTGAGAGCCTTTACAATATCGTTTGCAAACGTGTGGCCAATCCTTCGCACGTCCTTAGACTGACCCACGTACTCCTTGTGCAAAATCTGTTTCGCCTGCGGAACGTGATAGAGATACGCCTGAAACTCAACTTCCGCCTTTTCCTTCGAAATTTTAAATGCCCCTCGAATCAAAAACTCGGCGCCGATCTGTTTCCAATTTTCGTACTTGAAGCCATTGGGATCTCCCGGAGCGGGTTTCAGTCCAACCTTTGCCGCATCTTCCAAAAAAGCTTTCTGAGAGATAAACTCAAAGTACGCGCTCATCTCAAGATCATTCAGAACTGTGTTGAAAAGCTCAGCCCCCACTTCTTTGAACTGTGGAGTCTGACCAGCTTGTCCCTGAAACTGAAACGCCGGCAAAGCAATCAGACTTTTCTTCACCTTCGCTTCTCCGACCTTGATGTAAATTCCGCCGGAGGCGTCGCCCGAACCAGAGCTCGCCGCAGTTGCTGGCGCAGCGGTCGGAGTCGAGGGCGGCTCGGTCGACTTCGCCGTGGCCGGTGCCGGGGCCCCATCGGCCGCCGTACCTCGCGCTGTCTCGGTACTTTCGGCCCGCGCAGCAAATCCGACCCCGCTCAAAACCATACCGGCCACGATCGCCAAAATTCCTTGCAACAGACTCTTTTGACTGATCATCAGTCCTCTCCTCTCAATCCGGAAACCCAAAGATCACACCCTCGGACCCTAAAATGCCTTGAAACTTCTCCGGCGGCGCCGGAAACGGGGTCGCATCCTCAATCGCTTTCAAAATTAAACTATCGTAAGTTGGATTCCCCGAACTCCGAGTGATCTTCTTTTCCACGACCTGCCCAGCATTATCAATACGCACCATCGCCCTGGCGGTCAGTTGTCCCCGAGCCAACCACTCCGGGAGGGCCCAAAACTTCTTAATTTGTCGATCCAAATCCGAAATATAAGCGTCGAACTGCATCTTCTGCACCCCAGTCAAGGAGGCTCCCGATGAGACTTGATTCCCCTTGAGCTGCTTCTGAAACTGCGCCTTCCGCTCCAAATAGTCCTTGCGGCTCTGATTCTCCATGATGCGTTTCATCGCTTCCATGGCTTTGAGCTTCTCCAACGCCTTTGCTTGGCTTTCTTTCAACTTTTGGTTCGCGCTCAAGTTCACTTTACTCGTATCAATTTTTGGTGCCGCTTCTTTCGGGGGTGGTAACAATTCTTTCTTCACCTCAGCAGGAAGGGCCGGTGCGGTGTCCTCGACGGTCTCCTTGAATTTATCGGGAAGCGCGACCATATCCACCCGAATTGCTGACTCAAAAATCAATGGATCGGACTTGAACACAAGCGGTTTCACCCACGCAAAGAGAACCAGCAGAACGTGGACACCAAGAGACAGAACAAACGTCTTTCTTAAGAGCTGATCAAACTGGCGCTCGCGAGAGACCTCGGTCATCAAAGGGCCTGCTTCGGAAGTGTCACCAAGCTGATCTGCGTGATTCCCGCCGCCCGAATTTCCGAAATTGCTTCGGCCACGGCGCCGTAAGCCACATCTTTATCCGCTTGGACGTAAATTGTTTTGTCTTTCCTTCGCTCAAAAATGGCCGCAATCTTCACCCGCAGATCCGAGGCCCCAACAACCGCCTGCGCAATTTTAATTTGTTTGTTCCGATCAATCTGCAGAACCAGAGGATCTTCCTGCGGAGCCAATCCTCCCGATGAGGTTTCCGGGAGCTTCACTTCCAGACCCTGCTGCATCATCGGTGCGGTCACCATAAAGATAATCAAGAGCACCAGCATCACATCGACAAGCGGCGTGACGTTGATCTCGCTCATGGTGGTGCGACGAGCGCGCCCCGTCGGCTCGACAGAAGCCCCCATCCTATTCTCCCTTAAAGAAATTGCGCTTGGCGATGTTCAAGAAATCGGATGTAAAATTACTGATTTCCAACTCCTCGCGTTTCGTTTTTGTAATGAAGTGGTTGTAGGCGACCACTGCGGGGATCGCAGCTACCAGACCAATCGCAGTTGCGATCAGGGCCTCGGAAATCCCAGGAGCAACAACAGCAAGACTTGCCGCGCCTGTTTCTCCGATCTTTTGAAAAGCGGTCATAATCCCCCACACCGTCCCGAACAAACCAATGAAGGGCCCGGTGCTTCCGGTGGTGGCAAGAACGCTCAGGCGACTCTCCAGCAAGCTGATCTCGATATCTCCAGCCTTCCTGAGCGCGCGAGCCAAGTTGTCGATACCAACCAGCTTCGGCTCCTTGGGCTGCCCCAGCCCCGATTCCGCGATTCTTTGAAGCTCGTTAAACCCGGCCTTAAAAACGCGCGCGACAGGGCTCTCGGTATAAGCGTTCAAACGGGAAGCCACTTCTTCCAAAGATTTTGCTCGCCAGAAGACGTCCAGAAACTGCGAGTTCGTCACTTGAGACTTATCAAACTGCTTCCATTTAGCAAAAATGATCGCCCAACTCAGGACAGAGAGCGCAACAAGAACAACCAGTGTTAGCTGAACCAAAGGACCTGCGGAAAGAATCGCGCTCCACGCACCAACCTGGACTCCCGTTTTTACAGGAGCCCCGAGGGCGACCCCCCAACCACAAAGAGCCAAAAGAACACACACACCAGAGCCGACTCGAAAGAGATTTGTATTCATGGCAAAAAGCGTATCGACGCCCTTCAACCATGGCAAGCCTCGCTATCGCGCAAGAAGTTGGAACAACGCTCGCGGTCGGTCCGTAAAAACACCATGTGCACCCATCGCCCAGAGGCGCTTGGCGTCCTCTTCCGAGTTGACCGTCCAAACCACAACCCGCTTGTTTTTCCGGGTCAATACGTCCAAAAAACTTGAGTTTACTACCTCTGCGCGCTCTGTCCTTTCTGGAACAAAGAAGAAGTCCGATCGCATCGGGTCCAGGCCCCAGAGGTTCAGGCGAACCAGCAAGGAGGTTTTGAGAACCTCATCATGGGAAGCTCCGTACGCCCACTGCGGTTGGTAGTGACGCAGATTCTTGATGACCTGACCAAACTGGCTTGCCACAACGACGCGATCCTGAAGATTCAGATCACGAATCAGAGCGCGAAACTTTTCAGGGGTCGCCAATCGCTTATCTTTGATTTCAATAATCCAGTTGGCGCCTGGAACCTGTGTCAGCACTTCCTTCAGCAGCGGGACTTTGAGTCCCTTTCCTCGAAACGGGGTCTGCCCATTGGGATCTTTCCAGTGATAGCCGGCGTCCAACGCTTGAATTTCCGTCACGGTCATTGCATCCACGCGGCCACTGCCATTGGTCGTACGATCGACGGTCGCATCGTGGATTGCGACCAGCTCTCCATCCTTCGAAAGATGGACATCGGTTTCCAAAACCACACTCGGGAGCTCCTGATGCAGAGCTTGAAACGTTTCAATCACGTTCTCAGGCCCCTCAAGACCCCCCCCACGGTGTGCGACCACGCGGAGATCCCACTTCAGAGCTGGGGAAGTCGTCGCGTTGAGATGAGGCCCCTCTTTTCCCAGGGTTGTTCCCCACACATAAAAGCCACCTAAGGAGGCGGAAACAGCGATCAGAACCTTCCAAACATATCCGGTCATTCTTAACCTCCAATAGGCTTGGGAAATATCCTTGGCACCCTAAACCGAAATGAAAAACCTGAAAACCAAAAGAACATATTTCCGCTGATAAAAGGCACTGATTCAGGCTCTATGGAGCCCAAAGCGACTCTACAAAAGACTCTCAACATAGCCATTAAGATTCTGAATCTTATTGCGATTTGAAAAACTGAAAGCTATCGGAAGCGGCCTGGCATATACGTACATAAAACACGTAATCACTTGCCTATCGATTGGGAATCATTTAGCTTTCATCACACGCCCGTCCGCGCTTTAAAATACGTCTTTTTTATACGTATTTTTGCAAGGGCTTGGTGTTTGCTGAATCGAGGAGCCGATGATCCGACTCAACAGAAAACTTGAATACGCGACAATCGCCCTCAAGCATATGAAGGACAGATATCCCGGTCAGCTGACCTCGGCAAAGGAAATTTCTGACACCTATGGCCTCCCATTTGATGTCATCGCAAAAACTCTCCAGCTCATGACACGAAAAGGCCTTCTCAAATCTGAATATGGCCCGGAAGGGGGTTATCAAATCATCAAGGACCTCACGAAGGTTTCCCTTTTGGACCTCATTGAAATGGTGCTCGGCCCCGTCGAGTTTGCAAAATGCTTAGGTGCTTCCGGCTGCGATATGGATACCTCTTGCAACATCAAAGGGAGTATTCACCTTCTGCGCTTTAAACTGCTGGAGTTTTATAGAGGCCTTTCCCTTTGGGACCTCCTCTCCACATCCGCATCTCCCCGAGGACAAAATGCCCATCCCGCGCTGAAGACTGCCGTTCTCCAAGCGGAGATTGAGGCGGATCAATTTGAGGTGACTCCATGATCAACCAAAAAACCAACGCCACCAAAAATGAGTACAAATATGGCTTTCGCACCGATATCGAGAACGAAGTTTTCCCAAAGGGCCTCAGTGAGGACGTCATTCGTCTCATTTCCGAAAGAAAGAACGAACCCGAATGGCTTCGCGATTTCCGCCTGAAGGCCTTTCGCACGTGGACCCAAATGAAAGAGCCCACATGGCAGAAAGCAACTTATCCTCCCATCGACTACCAGGACATTCACTACTACTCCGCGCCGAAGACAAAAGCCGCTGGGCCGAAAAGCCTTGACGATCTGGATCCCGAACTTCTGAAAACCTTCGAGCGCCTGGGCATTCCTCTTTCTGAGCAGAAACGCATCTCTGGGGTCGCCGTCGATGTTGTCTTTGATTCCGTGAGTTTGGGAACGACCCATCAGGAGTCCTTGAAAGAGCACGGAGTCGTCTTCTGCTCCTTTACTGAGGCTGTGCGCGACTACCCGGACCTGGTCCGCAAATACCTCGGATCCGTTGTCCCTATTCCTGACAACTTTTTCTCGGCACTGAATTCCGCGGTTTTTTCAGATGGGTCGTTTGTCTATATTCCGAAAGGTGTTCGCTGCCCGATTGATCTCTCCACGTACTTTCGGATCAATAACGTCGAGTCTGGACAGTTTGAAAGAACCCTCATTATCGCAGAGCAAGGCAGCTTCGTAAATTATCTGGAAGGCTGCACAGCCCCCCAAAGTGATCGAAACCAGCTGCATGCGGCGGTCGTGGAACTGGTCGCCCATGAAAGTGCGGAGATCAGATATTCGACCGTACAGAACTGGTACACCGGCGATGCTGAGGGCAGAGGGGGTATCTATAACTTCGTGACCAAGCGAGGAAAGTGCGCGGGCCGGAAATCCAAAATTTCATGGACGCAAGTGGAAGCGGGGTCCGCGGTCACTTGGAAGTATCCAAGCTGCATTCTTCAAGGAGACGAGTCCGAAGGAGCCTTTTATTCCGTCGCACTGACGAACGGAAAAATGCAGGCCGATACCGGAACAAAGATGATTCATATTGGAAAGAACACCACGAGCACGATCATCTCAAAAGGAATCTCCGCCGACGACTCCATCAACACCTATCGTGGCCTTGTTAAGATTCTTCCCACGGCAACGGGGGCACGCAATTATTCCCAGTGCGATTCGATGCTGGTGGAGGACAACTGCGGCGCCAATACGTTTCCGTATATGGAAATCCAGAACTCCACGGCGACTGTGGAACACGAGGCTTCGACGTCCAAAATTAGCGCAGACCAATTGTTTTATCTCCAGTCGCGCGGAATAGATTCTGAGGGCGCGGTCAGTCTCTTGATTCACGGGTTTTGTAAAGAGGTCATCAAGGAACTCCCTCTGGAGTTTTCGGTGGAAGCCGTGAAGCTTCTAGAAATGAAATTGGAAGACAGTATCGGGTAGCGCGACTGCGTGTGCCGCGCAAGGCTCGTTTTGCCTTTGCGGCGGAACGAACCAGAAAGGAAAAAAATGTTAGAGGTAAAAAATCTTTCCGTCGCCGTCGAGGGAAAGGAAATTCTCAAGGGCCTCAATCTCAGTGTGAAAAAGGGTGAGGTTCACGCGATCATGGGACCAAATGGTTCCGGAAAATCCACTTTGTCTAAAGTGATCGCGGGACACCCCGAGTACTCGGTCACGGGCGGGGAAGTGCTCTACGAAATCAACTTCAAAAAGAGAAATCTCTTGGAGATGGAGCCTTTTGAGCGCGCGCGCGAAGGTGTTTTTTTAGCGTTCCAATATCCAATCGAAGTGCCAGGAGTGACAAACTTCACCCTGCTCAGAACGGCGTTCAATCAGATCTGTAAGCACCATGGCATCCCAGAAAAAACTGAATCTCAGTTTCGAGAGTTTCTGGCGACAAAAATGAAAAGTGTCGAGATCCGCCCGGAATTTATCGATCGCCCGGTCAACGAAGGTTTTTCTGGGGGAGAAAAGAAGAAAAATGAAATCCTTCAAATGAGCGTGCTCAACCCTCGTCTGGCCCTCTTGGACGAAACTGATTCTGGTCTGGATATTGACGCACTGAAAGTTGTGTCTCAGGGCGTGAACCAGTTCCGCTCAAAAGAAAATGCAATCGTTCTTGTCACTCACTATCAACGCCTCTTGGACTACATTCAACCGGACTTCGTTCACGTACTTCATGAAGGGCGTATTGTTGAATCCGGAGACAAGTCCCTGGCGCTGAAGCTGGAAAAGGCCGGTTATGATTGGCTGATCCAGAGAGAATCAGGGCACAGACCCGCGTCTCAGGTGATCTCATGACCGCGACCACGGGTCCTTCTCCTTTCGAGCCTCTCTTTCGTGAGCGGGTGCCCCTGTTTGCACCGCCCGCGTTGAAAGAGAAGGAAAATCAATTTCGGGCGTTTGAAATGCTTGGCATCCCCTCTCGAAAAGATGAGCAGTGGAAATATACGTCCTTAGCCGCACTCAAGACCCAGCAGTTCAAAAATCCAACTCAGGGAAAGGTTGATTCGGCGAAGGCCATCGAAGCGCTTGGACTCCCCCCGCATCAAACGCTGCTTCTGGAGTCCGGAAAGCTCTCCTGGAGCGGCCTGAACTATGATTGGGGCCGAGGTGTTCAAGTTCTCAGCCGACAAGAGGTCAGTCATTCACCACTTTTCCCACCGCTGGCAAAAACGGAAGGGCAGTTCTCAAAGGGCCGCCATGGGATGGATGCACTAGCGGAGGCCATGTCGATCGACGGTGTAGTTATCCACATCCATCACGACACTCAGGTCAAGGCCCCCATCTACATCGTTCATTTGGCGGGCGAGCCTCACACTCTCACCTCATCCAAAAGCCTGATTGCAATTGAAGCCAATGCGGAAGTGACCATTTGCGAAATCTTCATTTCTCAAGATGGTAGCGGATCCGGAGATAGCACTGGATCTGGCGCAGCAGCCTCCATGAAACAAGAAAACCCCCTGCATCTTCATCAAACACGCCTCAACATTGTCTGTTCCAACAATGCCAAACTTCACTACTATCGACTTCAGAATGAGAATTCCACGGCCTATCACCTGACAAACACCGAAGTCCTTCTGCAAAGGGACGCGCGGTTTGAATCCACGGAGCTTTCTTTGGGTAGCCAGGTCGGGCGCCACGATCTCAAGGTCAGATGCCTTGAACCTGGGGCAAGTGTGCGCATGAGCGGCGGGTGGATTGCCGATCAGAAGCAAGTCCTAGATCACCACACCGAGATCGAACATGTCTCCGGTAATACGGAAAGCCAACAGTTCTACAAAGGTATTTTGGCAGACCACTCACGAGGTATTTTCAATGGGCGCATTTTTATCCATTCAAAGGCTCAACTTTCCAAGTCTGAGCTCTTGAATAAAAATCTTCTTCTGCACTCAACAGCGGAAATGGATACAAAACCGGAGCTGGAGATTCTTGCCAATGACGTGAAGGCTTCCCACGGCGCGACCGTGGGACAGATTGATCCTCAGCAGTTGTTTTACCTCGAAAGTCGTGGAGTTCCCAAGACTGAAGCAACGCAGATGCTTGTCTCTGGCTATCTGGAGGAAGTCTTGAACCATGGCGGACGCCCTCTTCCAGAGCCTTACACAAGAATTGTTCGTCAGGAGATCGCGGAAAAAATGAAAATGATCGCCGAGAGGAGGCACCCGTGAGCCTTCATCCCGAGCGCATTCGCGCGGAGTTTCCGAATCTAGAGCGCAAGATCAATGGGCGTCCCTTAATCTATTTTGACTCGGCCGCGACAACATTGAAGCCAAAACCCGTCATCGATCGAATCCTTCAATACTATTCGAATGAGAACTCCAACGTGCACCGCGGGATTCATACCCTCAGCAACCTCGGAACCCATGCCTTTGAAGCGGCCCGAGAGAACGTACGGGATTTCATCAATGCCAAGGAAGTCGCAGAGGTTATATTTACGAAGGGGACAACCGACTCGATCAATCTTCTGTCTCACACGTTCCCGGGAATTTTCCTAAAAAAAGGCGATGAAGTTCTGATCACCGGCATTGAACACCACTCGAACATCGTTCCCTGGCACTTGGCCGCCGAAATTCACGGGATTGTCGTGCGATCCGTTCTTCCAGACTCGCGCGGCGACATGAGTCTTGAGACAATCACCGCGGCCATGACGCCAAAAACTAAGGTCATTGCCTTCACTGCGGCCTCAAACACGCTGGGAACGTTGCTCCCTGTGAAAGAGATCTGCCGGGAAGCCCGCGCTCGAAATATCCTGACAGTGGTAGACGCAGCTCAGGCTGTTGCTCACGGGGTCGTCGACGTTCTGGACTGGAATTGCGATTTTCTTGCGTTCTCAGCGCATAAGATTTTTGGGCCGACGGGCTTTGGTGTGCTTTATGGCAAGCGCAACTTACTTGAGAAGCTTCCGCCTTTTGAGGGCGGCGGAGCCATGATTCGAAAGGTCACTCTTGAAAAAACCACTTATGAAGACGTCCCTCAGAGGTTTGAGGCTGGTACACCTCATATCGAAGGTGCCGTGGGCTTGGCGGCCGCGCTGGATTATGTTCGGCGCATTGGCATCCGCAATATCCAGAGTTACGAAGCCGAGCTGACAGCATTCGCCCTTCAAGAGTTGTCCGAAATTCCGGGGATTCGTTGGATTGGATCCCCAAAGCACCGCGGCGGCATCCTGAGTCTCGTTGTCGACGGAATTCATCCCCACGACATCGGTACTCTTCTGGACCAGGAGGGCATCGCTGTTCGTACGGGGCACCATTGCA
>FRDC01005078.1_pt3 | contig 25513 bp, 22 predicted proteins | sample 1106171 | NCBI WGS metagenome assembly FRDC01 (sample SAMEA3930566, study PRJEB13176) | freshwater metagenome | biome: Drinking water system; feature: drinking water; material: water | place: Singapore | collected 2014-12-20 | reverse complement strand
GCGCAGCCCGCATGAACAATGCGCAACCCGCCGGGTGAACAGCCCGGCGGGTTGTTTGCGTTTGTGGCCCGCCTACTTCGCGCGCACAAGGTGCTCCACCAGCCGCGGATGCGCGATCGAGAGTGGGCCGGCAGTGGATAGCCCGGATCGGGCCAGCGCCCCGAGTGCCGGGTGTTGCGCCAGCCGCGCAGGGCGGACAAAGAGCAGCGTGTTCTGGCGGTACCACCACGAGACCCGCTCGTCGTTCCAAACCGCCGGGCGCAGCGCGTCAACCGCCACCAGCCCCTCGCGGGCAAACCGCTCGCACCAGTAGTCCGGCCACTGTTCGTGTACGTGCCCCGTGCCGCCCTGGCCGGGAATGGCCGCCGAGAACAGCACCGCGTCGGCGAGCGAGCACAGCGACGAGACCACCGTGTCTCCCGCGGCGGGCGGCAGGTGCTCAACCACCTCCAGGCACATCGCCAGATCGAAACGCTCCTGCACCGCGAGCGGCTGATTGAGGTCGGCCGCGCGGAACCGGTCCCGGGGGATTTCGAGTTGCTCGGGGCGAACATAATCGCCGTCGATCCCGAGCACGGCGTGCACGCCCAGTTCACGCCAGACACCAAGCCACACACCCGCGCCGCAACCCACGTCCACAACCGACAGCGGGTTCAGCCACGACCGCACCAGCGGAAGCACCACCCGGGCGGATGCCCGGGCCGTCTCAGCAAACCCGCCGTAGAACTCGGGCTGGTACGGCTGCATCAGGCCCACGCGCGTGCCCACCCGTCGCGCTTCGCGCTGAAGGCGTGAGAGCAGCGTCTTGGAACCCCGTTCGGCCATGACCACGCAGGGTAGGGGCGTGAGCGAGCCAACAGTCGCGGGGTGCGTGCCGAGGGAGTAAACTCGGCCCCATGCCGATGCTGCTCGCCGCGCTCGCGTTGGTTCTCGCTCTGGTCGCCGTGGTTGCGGGGCAGCGGCAGCACGCGCGGGTACGTCGCCGTCTCGCCACGCTTGCCCAAGCCGAGGTGGTGGCCCGCCGCTCCGCCGCCCACGCCATGGCTTGGATGCTCACCGAGCGCCTGCGGGCCGCCGGCCGCCAGCCGAGATACCCCGTTGATTTTCGCGCCGATTTTTCCGAGGACGTGCTCCTCTTCCACTTGTTCGAGGGCCGGCTCGATGGCACGTGCCTCGAGTGCGGCGCGTTCGACGGCCTCACCGGCAGCGTCACCTACGCCTTCGACGCCGCCGGATGGAAGACCATCCTTGTCGAAGCCTCACCCAGCGCCGCCGCGCTGTGCGTCACAAACCGCCCCGCGTCGCGCGTGGTTCACGCCGCGGCCAGCGGGCACGGCGCCAGCGGCACGCTCGGGTTTGTTGAAGTCATGCCGCAGGCGGGCGCTCTGGCCGCAGGTGCCAGGCCGAACTCGTTTGTGCTTGGCGCGAGCACGCCGCGGCGGATTGCCGGGTCGATGCAGCAGCGCGTGGTGGAAGTGCCACGCACAACCATGTCCAGCGTACTCGCAGACGAGGGCCCCTTCATCGATCTGGCGGTGATCGACGTTGAGGGCCACGAGATGGAGCTCTTTGACGGGTGGGACTTTGCCGCGTGCGCGCCGCGCGTGCTGATCGTCGAAGAAGACCCGCCGGGCTCGCGCCCCCAGCTCGTGCAGATGCTGGAAAAACGCGGCATGGTCAGCGTGGGGATGCGCGGCTGGAACCGGATCATGGTTCACCAGAGCCAGAAAGAGCTCCTTGCTCGCGTAAGGCTCCTGATGACATAACTCACGATCGGGTTTGCCCCATCGGTCCCATCCCCGGCCAACAGGCTCATCGACCAAAGCGGCTGCGCACAAACTCCACAGCCTTGGCGAAATCGTGCGTCGCCGGAAGCCCATCCGTGTACCAGCCCAGCAGGTCCACACCCTCGGGCGCGGCCACAAACTGGTACGCAAGGCCTCCACCCGCGTACGCGGCCCACAGGTTGAAACTGCTCTTGGGTCCGATGACCAGCGGCAGCCTCGCCATCCGGTACAAGTCGTTGATTGGCGGCGCGGCCGAAATCACCACGTCCAAGCCGGGAAACTCGTCGGCTCTGCGGGGTTCATCGGAGAAGATCACGAACATGGGGTTGAGGTCGGCCAGCGCGGCATGCACCCGTCGCATCTCTCCCAGCGTGTGCTCCAGGGGAACATAGAACCAGCCCCGAAGGGCCGTGCGGTAGTCGCCGTGCCGGATGTGTACGCCAATCGCCGGGCGGCCCGCAGGCAGCGACGCGGCAAACGCAGCCGCGTCGCGAACCACCGCGGGCAGCGGTGTCAGGTGGCGAGTGATGGTCGCGTGGTGCTTCATCATGCCCACGTGGTTCTGAATGCCCCAGCGCGGAATGGCATACGCGGCCGCCGACGGCGCGGGCTCGGGCCCGGTGGGGGGAATGGCGATCGGATCCCACTCGCCGCGTTGAGGGCTGATGACACGCCCCAGCAACCCGCGTTTGCCCAGCCCTCGCGCGATGAACCACGTGAGCCACCCGAGACGGCATGAATCAGCCAGAAACGGCCCGACCCTCACGCTGTGGTGGGGCGAGCAGAGCAGGTTGCCGCGCAGCGACGGGAAGTGACGCGCGTACGGGTACATGCACGGGTCAACCAGCGTGTGGCCAGACTCAAGACACCACGCCAGAACGGCCGCGTGCATGTAGAGCTTGTTGGCAAGCCGCACGCCGTCGGTGAGCAGAATGGAGACTCGTGCCATGGGCGGGCTCACCGGGCGGAGAGAATCTCGGGAATCCGCTGCCTGCGGAACCACTCAACCAGACGCAGTTCGCCCAGCACGCGCCGCCGGGCTTCGCGCATCGGCTCGATCGCGCGCTCGTACGCGCCGGCATCCGCGAGCAACGCACGGACGCACGCCTCCCCGCCCTCGGCAAGGTCCGGCAGACGGATGAAGCTGCCCGCGGGCAGGATCGACTCCGGCGCACGCGGCCCGTGATACAGCGGCAGCGTCCACGTGAGCAACGGGTCAAAGAGTTTCTCGCTCACGTACTGATCGCCCGCTGAAAAGTTCTCAATCGCCAGCGCAAAGCGTGCCGGAAACAGCGCGGCTTGTTTGGCCCACAGTTCGCCGCGTGGTGTGAGCGATGCCGGAAGGCCTCTGCCGAAGAGCGCGAGCGGAACCCCGGCTCTCCGCAACTTGCCGATGAAATCCATCCGGTCCCGATGGCCGGGGTGGCTCGTGCGCCCCGATGTGATGCACACGAGGTCCGCGTCCTTGCCGGGCGGTTGGAGCACGCCAAGGGCCGGGAGGTCCGCATGGACGTGCCACGCCGCGGGCATCCGCATCGGCCGGGGTGCTCTCGGGTCTGGCGCAAACACGGCCGACGAGAACTCCGCCGCGGCATCCAGGTAGCCCTGATCGATGTGATCGGGCGGCTCGAAGAAGAAGACGGTTACATCACGCTTGTGGCGGCCCAGCGCGGCAAACGCGGTGCGCGCACGCTGATACGCGTAGCGACCCGTCGCCTTTGCGAGCAGGCTCGGGAGCCGCGCGGGCTTCGGGTTGCGCTGCCCGTCGGTCGGCAGGCCGATGCACAAAATGTGGTCCGCGCCAAAGTCCCACGGGGTGAAGGTGATGTCGCCGTGCCTCCCCATGGACGAATCACACTGGTTCCAGACCAGGTCCGGGTAGCGCGAGCCGTGGATGGTGAAACCGATCCGCATCGGTGGAGCGTATCTGCCGCGCACGGCGACTGCCGCCGCCGCAAGCCGGAATGAAAAGGCCCGCGAACAGAGGCTCGCGGGCCTTGAGGTGCGAACTGAAGATGGTCAGTGGCTCTTGCCTGAGTTGCTGATCTGCATGCCGTAGAAGGAGCGGTACACGAAGAACATGGAGACGAGCAGGAAGGCCGCGGTGAGGGCCATGGTGAGGCCCGTGTGAACGGTGCCGCGCAGGTCGCCCTCGCCGAGTTTCATGCTCACGGCGAGTTCCACCGCGAGCAGGCCGAAGAGCGTGGTGAACTTGATCACCGGGTTCATGGCGACCGACGATGTGTCCTTGAACGGGTCGCCGACCGTGTCGCCGACCACCGTGGCATCGTGCAGCGGGGTGCCCTTCTTGCGGAGCTCCGTCTCGACGACCTTCTTGGCGTTGTCCCACGCGCCGCCCGCGTTGGCCATGAAGATGGCCTGATACAGGCCGAAGATCGCGATCGAGACGAGGTAGCCGATGAAGAAGAACGACTCGTAGAAGGCGAACGCCAGGGTGGCAAAGAACACGCCCAGGAAGATGTTGAACATGCCCTTCTGCGCGTACTGCGTGCAGATGGTCACCACCCGCTGGCTGTCCTCCACGCTGGCCTTCGTGGCCCCGTCCAGCTTGATATTGGCCTTGATGAACTCCACGGCGCGATACGCACCCGTCGAAACGGCCTGCGTCGAAGCCCCCGTGAACCAGTAGATCACCGCGCCGCCGGAGATGAGCCCCAGCAGGAATGGCGGGTGCAGGATCGAGAGATTGGTGACGAGGCTCGGCACAAGACCGTGCGTAAGGGCCACCACGATCGCGAAGATCATGGTTGTTGCGCCCACAACAGCCGTTCCGATGAGCACGGGCTTGGCGGTCGCCTTGAACGTGTTGCCCGCGCCGTCGTTCTCCTCAAGGGCCTCCTTGGCCTTCTCAAAGTTGGGCGTGAACCCGTAATCTTTCTGAATCTCGTTCGAGATGTTGGGGATGCTCTCGATGGTCGAAAGCTCGAACACGCTCTGCGCGTTGTCCGTCACCGGCCCGTACGAATCCACCGCGATCGTTACCGGGCCCATGCCCAGGAAGCCGAACGCCACCAGGCCGAACGCGAACACCGCCGGAGCCATCATGATCGTGTGCCCTGCCGCCACCGCGAACATGTTGCTCACGTAGAAGGCCGCGGCCATCAGCGCGACAATCGCAAACCCAAGCCAGTAGGCCGAGAAGTTGCCCGCAACAAGGCCCGACAGAATGTTGAGCGATGCCCCGCCCTGCTCAGACGCTGTGACGACCTCCTTCACATGGCGCGAGTGCGTGGACGTGAACACCTTCACCAACTCGGGGATGATCGCGCCCGCCGCGGTGCCGCACGTGATGATCAGCGAGAGCTGCCACCACCAGTCCTTGCCGCCCGCGATCTCAGGAATGAGCAGGTACGACGCGCCGAAGGTGAGAATGACCGAAACCACCGAGGTCAGCACCACCAGGCTGGTCAGCGGGTGCTCGTAGTTGAACTTGTCCGCGTTCGCGTACTTCGCCTTGGCGATCGCCTCGTTGATGAAGTACGACGCCGCGCTGGCCAGCACCATGATGATGCGCATCGCGAACAGCCACACAAGCAGTTGCACCTGCACCGTGGCAAAGGTCGGCCCCGCCGTGTCCTTGTTGATGGCCAGCAGAATGAAGGAGATCAGCGCCACGCCCGTCACGCCATACGTCTCGAAACCGTCGGCCGACGGGCCCACGCTGTCGCCCGCGTTGTCGCCCACGCAATCGGCGATCACGCCGGGGTTGCGGGCATCGTCTTCCTTGATCTTGAAGACGATCTTCATGAGGTCCGAACCGATGTCGGCAATCTTCGTGAAGATGCCGCCGGCGATACGCAGGGCCGCGGCGCCCAGCGACTCGCCGATGGCGAAGCCGATAAGGCACGCGCCCGACACATCACCGGGCACAAACAGCAGAATGCCCAGCATGATGAGCAGTTCCACGCTGATGAGCGCCATGCCGATCGACATGCCCGCCTTGAGAGGAATGGCATAGCAGGGGAAGGGCTTGCCACGCAGCGACGCAAAGGCCGCGCGGCTGTTGGCAAAGGTGTTCACGCGGATGCCGAACCACGCCACGCCGTATGAGCCAGCGATGCCCACGAGGCTGAACACCAGGATCAACGCGACCTTCGAGAGCGGCATGCCCGAGCCGGTGTCGGTGGGAATCAGCCAGCCGAAATACCACGCCACCGCCACCGCGATGAACGCCCACAGGATCATCAGGAACTTGCCCTGCTGAATCATGTACGACTTGCAGGTGGCGTAGATCAACTCCGACACATCCAGCATGCTCTTGTGGACGGGCAGGTTCTTCAGGTTCACGTAGATGGCCAGGCCAAAGACCATGCCCAGGAGCGAGACCACAAGGCCGCCGTACAGCAGCGTGTCGCCCGCGATACCCATGAACTTCTCAGTCCCCACGCGCGGCAACACGAGATTGGCCTCGCCGCCGCCATGATGAGCCGAGCCTGCCGCCGCGGCTACCGCCGCAACCGGATCGGCCGCGGGGGCGGTGCCGGCGCTCAGGCCAATGGCCAGCAGCAGCGCAATGGCGGGCAGCACCAAGCCCAGACGCTTGGCAAGCACCTGGGCCGGTCGGGTGAACGTCTGAACGAGCGTTTGAACCACGGGTGGGCTCCGAAGAAAAGGGGGGACGGCGGACTCGATCGCACGGCCTGTGAAGGGTGGGATCGGAGGATGGTGAAGGGAACCGATCGGTTATTGGCCACGCACAGGGCCAAAAACCATCAACCCCCGCCGGCAGCCAGAACTGGCTGCGGTGGGGGTGTGGGGTCTGCGGGCCTCAGCCACGCGCGATGCGGGAGGGCTTTTCGCCGGAAAGAATCAGCGCCTCTCGGGCACGCCGCGCGATCGACTTGCGCACATCGCGCCGGGCGCGTTCCGAGGGCTTCTCGTAGTACTCTTTCCGCTTGATGTCCTTGGTGAGGCCTTCCTTCTCGCAGAGCTTCTTGAAACGACGGAGCATCTGCTCAACGGACTCGCCACCACGGGCTTTGACGCGGATCGCCATACGGGTCTGAACCTCAGTTGCCCACCGGGCCGGACCATCCCGGCCGGGGGGACCAAGTAAAGACCGCACCCCGCCCTGAATCAAGCACGCCGCGTGTTTGGAGTCGTCAGCGACTGGGCCCCGAGCACCAGGCTCACGCCGGTCGCCACCAGCACCCCGGAAAGCACCAGCAGGGCACTCCATTCGGTCGCTATCGATCGCACCGTCGCGCCATGCTCTTCGAGCCACGGGGCGAACAGGCCTGTGGCAAGCGCCAAGCCCATGGGCAGGCCCGCGCCAAGCACGGTAAGGAACGTGCCAAGCCGGGTGAGGGAACGTCGTGATGCAGGAGTGAATGCGGGCATGGGCGATGGCTCCGACGCTTCGAGCGGCAGGCTCATGCAACGCGCGGCCCATCCACGCAGAGCGAACCAGTCGAGACGGGGCAGACACATCGGACCGGGCACGCCGCGACTGAAGGCCACGCTCGCCGGCAATCACGCATCTTCATCAACGGTGTCGTCATCGCTCTTGGTGTTGAGCTCGCGAATCACGCGCCGATTGAGCGGCGGCGGCTCGGCATCCTCGCCCTCGGCACGCTGGGCCATGCTCGAGCGGCCGCTCGCGGGCTCGGCCGGGCGTGGGCGAGGGGTTGACGCCTGCGCCGCTTCCTCCCGCTGCCGCCACTTCTCTGTGCCCGCACGCATGGGGCCTTCGGTCGCGGCGATGCGGCGCGGCGTGGGATCATCGTCATTGTCGCTGAGCGCGATGGCATCCGCCGCGTCCTGTTCGGCGGATGCCGATCCCGCTTCGGACACTCCCCGCCCCTCCGTTGCGAAGCGCACCGGCCGCTCCGCAATCAGGCCCAGCCACTGCGCCGCCAGGTGCATGCCCACCGCGAGGTGCCACAGGCACCAAAGGCTGAACAACAAAACCACCACCACCGGCACCCAGCCCCAGTCCTTCGGGATGGGCACGTAGCTGTTCACGATCACCAGAAGCAGCACCGCCACCACGGCGCCCACCGCCCCCACGGTGATGCGCCGCACCGCCCGGGTCGCAATATCCGCCAGTGGCGAGCCGAACAAGATGAGCGAGAGTTTGGACATGCGTCGCACAAACAACCCGTGCAGCGCGGCTCATGCAGCCGTGCCGTGCGCAGGCACCAGGGGTGCCGCGCCATGCCCTACATCGGCAGTGTGCAAGTCAGTCTATCAGTTCAGCAGCACAGGGCACGGTCGCGCGGCGGTGCGGCCCTGCTCACCCCTTGCTCACCGTCCGCTGCTCAATCCGCTTCTGGCTCACCGTCTGCACCACCCGATCTACATAACTCCCCGGCGTGTGAACATGGTCCGGCGGCAGTTCACCCGTGGGCACGATCTTGTCCACCTCGGCGATCACAAAGTCCGCCGCGCACGCCATCATCGGGTTGAAGTTCCGCGTCGTCTTGCTGTACACCAGATTGCCAAACTCATCCGCCACCGAGGCCTTCACCAAAGCCAAGTCAGCGTACAACCCCGTTTCAAGGATGTACTCGCGCGCGGCCGGGTCCGCCCCCTTCGCCAGCGTCGCACCGGTCTTCCCATCGCGCGGCCGTCGGAAGTGGCGGTGCTCCTTCCCATCCGCCACCGGCGAGCCCACGCCCGTCGCCGTGAAAAACGCCGGTATGCCCGCGCCGCCCGCCCGGATCCGCTCCGCCAAGGTCCCCTGCGGGTTGAACTCGATGTGGAGTTCCTTCGCCAGAAACTGCCGCTCAAACTCCGCGTTCTCGCCCACGTAGCTCGAGATCATCTTCTTGATCTGCCGTGTCTTCAGGAGCAAGCCCAGCCCGAAGTCATCCACCCCCGCGTTGTTCGAGATACACGTCAGCCCCTTCACGCCCGAATCCCGCAGCGCACCGATCAAATGCTCCGGAATCCCGCACAGACCAAACCCGCCCACCATCACCGTGATCCCATCCCTCAGCACGCCCTTGGCGCGAAGGTCAGCGAAGCACTCCGCGGCGGTAGCAAAGCTCTTCTTGGGCATAGTCGTTCCTTGTTCGCGTCAGGATATCCGGCCAATGGATCACCTCGCGCACGCCACCCGCCCGCGAGGCCGCGCACGTTGCGACCGAGCCCGCTATCCCAGCGTCTTGAGCGCCTGCTGCGGGCCTTCGTACACGATCGACCCCACGGTGAGGTCGTCCGACAGGGCATCCGTCCCGGCAAAGCGGTACACCGCCTGCACGATCATCTGCACCTCCGTGTCCGCGTCCGTCGCCGGCCCCACGGTGGCCACCAGCCGATCAAGGCCAAACTCCTCCAACTCGGCCGGGTCGCGTTGCTCCACCACGCCGTCCGAGTAGAGCACGATGCGTGTGCCGGGCGCCAGCTGCACTTTGGCGCTTGTGTAGCACTGGTCCTCAATCACCCGCAACGGCACGCCCGTGCCCTCGCGCACGATCACCGGCTGCGGCTGGCCGCCCGGAGGCCGGATAAACCAGTGGCCGTGCCCCGCATCCACATACGTCAGCGTGCCCGTCTGCGTGTCCAGCACGCCCAGCCACAGCGAAACAAACTTGTTCCCGGGGCAGCGCGGCACCAGGTGCGCGTTCACCGCGGTCGCCGCGTCCGCCGGATCGGTGCAATACCGCAGCGCGGCGTTGAGAAAGCTCTGCGTGGTCGCGGCCAGAATCGCCGCCGGCAAGCCCTTGCCCGCCACATCGCCCAGGAAAAACGCCACCCGCGTGTCATCCAGCCGGATGATGTCGAACAGGTCACCGGCGACATACTTGCCCGGCCGCAGGTCCATGCAATACGACACGCCCGCCAGGTCGCCCTTGATCGCCGGCAGAATCTGCCGCTGAATCTCCGTCGCCGCGTTGAGCTGCTCCGTCAGCCGCTGCCGGTCCGCCTCGGCCGTCTGCCGCTTCAGGCTCGAGAGCGAAAGGCTGCACATCTCGGTAATCGCCTGGCAGAACGCCGCGGCATCCTCCTGTGTCGGCGGCTCATCGCGCCGCGAGTCGAGATAGATGCACAGCTCCGCCGCGCTGTCCAGCAAAATCGGCATCGCCAATGCCGTCACCGTGCCCACCGAGAGAATGCTCATCGGGGCCACCGGCCCGTCGTCCTTGCGCAGTTGCACCATCTGCCCGCTGCACGCCGCCGACACCAGCGAACGGCTGAAGTGGAACGAGGCCGTCGAGGTGGGCGCCATCTTGCTCGCCACAATGTCGATGCGCTCGTGCCCACCCGCAGTCGGCCGGATCACCGCCGCCCGCGGGAAGCCCGTGCCCTCGATCAGCGCATCCACGATGCACTCCGCCAGCGCAAGCTCGGTCGTCGCCCGCTGAATGTCCTTGGCGGCCTTGATGAGCAACTCAAGCCGGCGGCGGTCGATCGCGCTCTGACGCAGCCGCGGCACCGGCTCCACCTGGCCCGCGCCCTGCGCCGCCGTGTCGTCCGTGGTGAAGGTGGAGTTGAAGTTGCGACCGCCCGGTGCCACAAATCGCAGGGCCCACGGTCCCACACGCAGCTGGTCGCCGGGCTTCAGAGGCGTGGGCACCAGCGGCGCCAGTTGCACATCGTTGATGAACGTCCCGTGCCGACTCTCAAGGTCAATCGCCAGCCACTCGCCGCCCACGCGCGGCTCCAGGCGGCAGTGCTTGCGAGAAATCGTCCGCTCCCCCTCGGGCAGTTGGATATCGCACTCGGGCAGCCGACCCATCGTCATCGCCCGCGTCGGCGACAGGGTGATGGGTTGCAGCGGCGGGCCAGCCACCACCTCGAGCGAAAAGGGTGAACCGATGAGGGTGGACTCGCTCACGCTGCGCGGCTCCATACCGGGAAATGCACCGGGCAGTATAAGCGCGCGCCGTCGCGGTCAGGCACGCCCGCTCCGCCGCGGCTTGGCCGTGCGCTTCGGCTTGGATGCGCGGGCGGGCTTGCCGCGAGTGTGCGAGGTGATGCCATCGGCCGCGATGGCCTCGCGCACGGCGCGTCGCATGTCCCGCATCATCTTCTCGGGGTGCGCGAATGCATGGGCAATGAGTTCGGAGCAGTGGGGGCTATTGCTCATGAGCGATACTCCGAAGCGAGTCCCAGACAGCATGATCGTATACCTGCTCTGCCCGCCCTCGTCCGCCCGATGCCGCGAGTGTGGGCCCGCCCGCGCCGCCGTTGTTGATGAGAATCCACCGGTGAGCCAGAGGGCGGTAGAGGCTCAAGAAGTTCGCCGCGCTGCGGCCGAAGCGTCGTATGACATCGTCGTCGGGGATGTGATGCCCGCCCTTACGGACGCGCGAGCGTACCCGTGCCAGGGCCACTTGCGCACTGGGCAGATAGACGTAAACGAGGCCGATCTCGTACCCGTCCGCATCAAGTTCGTGCAAGAAGCGTGCTGTGGTTCGCCCAGACAGCGTCGATTCGTACGCGAAACTGGCGCGTGCCGCACGAAGCGCCCGCAGGCGTTCGAGCAACACCTGCCCAGCGGAGACCGCCGCAGAGAGAGGATCGAAACCCGCAAGTCCTTGGGCGATCACATCGGCGTTCACATACGTGGAAATCCCGGCATTCCCCGCCAGCACCGCCCGCGACACCGTCGTCTTCCCCGCCCCGTTCGGCCCGCCCAGAACCACCACCTGCGGCTTGCCGCTCTCGGTCACACGTTCAGGTTGCGTCGGTCGCTTGCTCTTCATCCCTGCGCCCTCACGCCTCACGCCCGGCCTCACCCCACGATGTCCGGCAACGCATCCATCCCCTCGGTCATCACGCGCGGCCCCTTCTCGGTGATCAGCACATCGTGCTCGTAGTGCGAGCTCAGCGAGCCGTCCTTGGTGTACACCGGCCACGGGTTGCCGCGCGTCACGGTCTCGCTGGTGCCGAGCGAGAGCATGGGCTCCACCGCGATGAGCACGCCCGGCTCGCACGCCAGCGTCCCCTCCGGCCAGTCGTTGTGAGAGTCCGGGACGACATTCGCTACAAACGGCGGCAGGTGCAGGCCGCGCTCCCGGTCGTTCTTCTTCATGCCTATGCCGTGCCCGCCCAGCCCGCGCACAAGGTGCAGCTTGTGCTCCTTCTCCACGCACGATTGCACCTCACGCGCCCACGCCATATAGGTGTTGCCCGGTGCCAGCCTCGCGATCCCCCGCCGCAGAGACTCCTTGCCCACATCCATCAGCTTCTTCGCCGCGGCAGACGGATACGCCTTGAAGCAATACGTCCAACCCGCATCCCCCACAAATCCGTTCTTCCACACGCCAATATCGATCTTCAGCAGGTCGCCCTCGCGCATCGGTCGGTCGTAACTGCCGGGGAAGCCATGCACCACGCACTCGTTCACCGACAGGCACGCGTGCCCCGTGAACGCCGGCCCGCGCCCGATGCGGTAACCGTGAAAGCAGCTCTGGCAACCCAGGTCCTCAAGGATGCGCGCGACCTCGGTGTCGATCTGCCCCAGCGTCTGGCCGACCTTGAGAAACGGCACAATCCGGCGGTGCGTCTCCACCACGCACTGCGCCGCGGCAAACGCCATGTCGATCTCGCGCGGCCCGAGCTTGGGAATGCGTGCCATAGAAGGGCCGATGGTAGCGCGGACGATTCACGGCCCCGCTCGTTGCGAACGCGATCGCTGCCGCGACGAGCGTGTCTACACACGGGTCACAAGCTGCACGCCCGACGTGAACGCGAGAGAGCGGGCATCGCCGCCGTTCAGCAGCACGAGGTCGGCCCGTTTGCCCACCGCAACCTCGCCCCGATCGTTGAGGCCGAGCAGGCGAGCCGGGTTGACCGTGGCCGCGTCAAGGGCCTGCCGCACCGTCAACCCACAGTGCCGCACCGCCAGCCCGATCACCAACGGCACGCTCCAGCAGGGGGCGGACCCGGGGTTGAGGTTGGTGGCGATGCAGATGCGCTCGGGCGCAACCGCCGCGAGAGAAGCGAGATTGGCGTAGCGTCCGTCAAGATGGAAGCCGCACGCCGGAAGCGCGACTGCATAGGGGTGCGAGCCATTCGCACGCGCCGGCGCCTGCGCAATGGCCGCGAGATCCGCCGCCGTCGAGGCTTCAAGGTGATCCACACTCCGAGCGCCCAGCGCGATGGCCCGCGCCGTGAACCCCAGGCTGTTGAACTGATCGACATGGACGCGGAATGGGTGCCCCAGCGAGTCCGCCCGCCGGAACAAAGCCTCGCATTCATCCGGCGACCACGCGCCCTCCTCGCAATACGCATCGATCGTGATGCCGGGGAACTCCGCGTGAACCGCGTCGAGCGTCTCCCCGATCGTCCGCTTCACAAACACCTCGCGCGGCACATCCGGGTCAATCGCGTGCCCCAGCAGCGCAGTGGGAATGATCGAGCCGTCCGCCAAACCCGGCTGGTCGCCAATGGCCCGCAGCATCTTCAGTTCGTCCGCCGTGGTCAGTCCGTAGCCGCTCTTCACCTCCACCGTTGTGGTGCCGTTGGCGTGCAGAACCGCCACCCGCTCGGCCAGCTGCGCCGCAAGCTGCTGCCGCGTCGCGCCCCGCACCGCCCGCACCGTGGCCATAATGCCCCCGCCCGCCCGAAGAATGTCGAGGTACGGCGTGCCCCGCCGCTTCATCTCCCATTCATCAAGGCGGTGCGAGCCGTGAATGCCCTCGGGATCGAACCAGCACGCGTGGGTGTGGCAATCCACGAACCCCGGCAGCACGACGCGCCCCGCGGCATCGCACGAGCCAGTGTGTGCCCCGCCGGAGGTGGTCATCGCGTCGGGCCGCACGCGACGCACCTCGGCGATCACCCCACCGCGGACCACAATGTCCACCAGCGGCGCGCCAGGCCCGTCCGTGTGCAGCCGCGCGTTGCGAATGGTGCGGTCGCTCACGCCCCGCGCTCCGCCAAGCCAGCGAGAAACGACAGAAAGATGTACGCCGCCAGCCGCGCCGTGCGTCCGCCAATGTCATACGCCGGGTTCAGTTCCATGATGTCGAAGCACACCACGTTCGGCGCTCTCCCCGCGGCACGCGCAACGCCGCTCACCGTGGCCGGGTCCAGCCCGCACGGATTCACCGCCGACACCCCCGGCGCAAACGAAGCGTCCAGCCCGTCAAGGTCGATCGAGACGAAACACGCTTCTTGCGGCCCCGGCAGCAGCGCGGCCGCATCGGCTCGTTGAGCATCACGCACGCTCACCGCCTTGCCGCCGTGCCCGACAAACCACGCGAAGTGCTCCGCCGTGTTCACCAGCGGTTCCATGCCGATGCACGTGAGCCCGCGCACGCCGCACCGCTCCAGCAACGCACGAAACGGCATCCCCGACCCCGGCTCGGCACGCACATCAAGGTGAGCATCCACGTACACGCCCGATCGGGGCGGTGCGCGACCGCCAGAGGCTTGGGCCGCTTTCAGGCCTTCCATCACGCCGCGCACAAACGGAAACGTCAGATCGTGCCCGCCGCCGATGCCGATGGGCAGAAACCCGCGCTCAACGATCTCCCTTACCGCGGCCGCAACCCGTTCGTGCGTTTGATCCAGCGTTGCACCGGGCAAAACATCGCCCGCATCAACGACGGGCGACAGCGCGACAGGTGCTCTCGCGACGGCCGATCCTGCCACGGGGAATAACGCAGGGCTCGACACCCCGTACTTGCCCAGCGCCGATCGGAACGCCGCAGGCCCCCCCTTCGCACCCACACGCCCGTTGTTCATCGCCACGCCCGTGTCATCGGGCATACCCAACAGGCAGACCGCGCGGGCCGCGCCCGAAGTCGCATCACCCACAGGCCGGATGCCGGCCGCGAGCTTGGCCGGGGCACAGGCAGGCCAGGTGCCGGGTTGGGTGTGCGGAATGCTCACGTTCGCACCCAGAGTATCGGCACACGCTCATCGGCGGGGCCACACCGCCATCGGTAGGTCACGACGACGCGTGCCGCGGCATGCTCGTGCCCAACCCGCCGAACTCAGAATTGATCCGTTGCCGCACCCGAATGCGCGTCTCGATATCCGGAGCGACGTCCAGTTCGGCCTCCAGCGTGCGCCGCCGGCGCACCCGCGCCAGGGCCTCACCGCACTTCGCCGCGATAGTCGGCCCATCGCCGCCCGTGAACCGATCCACCTCCGCCAACCACGCGGCCACGTGGGCCCGCGCCGCAGAATCGCTCAGCGCGCTCATCACATCCGCCACCGCGATGGTGCGGAGTCTTCCAGCGAGGTCAGCGAGGGTGCGCGCGATCTCGGCCGCCGGGCCGCTCAGGCCCGCGCCCGCCGCAAACCATGCCTGATCGGCCTCATCAAACGTCGCCAGCACCGCGCTGTGCGAAAGCGCGCACGCCACCACCCACGCGCCGTCCGTCTGCGGCGCGGCAGGCGGTTGCAGGGACGAGCCAGAGGGTGCCACCGCCCCCAGCATCGGTGTCTCCACGACGGCCGCACGCGGCCGCACCGCCCGTGCCGCCGCCTGCGCCAGCGCGGCACGCACCGTGCCCGCAGGTATTCCCGCGATGCCCGCCAGCCGTTGCACAATCAGTTCCTTGCGCATCGGCGCCACACGGTCCAGGCCCAGTTCGCCCAGCCGCGTGATCTCATCCTCAAACACGCGCGAGCGTGCCGCGAGCGCGAGCCCCCGCGTGGAGGCGTGCAGCCGATCGAAGCGGAACTGCAGGGCATCCACCGCGCCCGAGACCATCGCCCCAAACCGCTCCACGCCGCGCGGCTGCTTCAACAGCTCATCCGGGTCTTTGGGCGTGGGCTGCCCCGGCTCCGCAGGCACCGCCGTCATCAACGCGATCCGCACATCCACCGGCTCGGCGAACAGCACCTCCACCGCGCGGTCGGCCGCCCGCTGGCCCGCGTCATCGCCATCAAACAGCAGCACGATCGTTTCCGCCAGCCGCCGCAGCACCCGCGCCCCCGACGCGTTGAGCGCGGTGCCCAGCGTGGCCACCACGTTCTTCACGCCCGCCTGATGGCAGGCGATCGCATCCATATACCCCTCGCACACGATCACGGTCTTCTCTTGGCGTATCGCCTGCGCCGCATGATGCAACGCATACAGCGTCGCGCTCTTCGAGAAGAGCAGCGTCTCGGGGCTGTTGAGGTACTTGGGCTCATCCGCATCGTTCACCCGCCGCCCGCCAAACGCAATCACGCGCCCCAGCGAATCGTGGATCGGAAACGTCAGCCGGTTCCGCAGCGCGTCGTACACGCCGGTCCCGCCCTCGCGCTGCTTCAGCAGCCCGGCCGACAAAAACGCCGCCGCAGGCAGGCCCTTGGCAGACAGCGTCAGCGCCAGCCCATCCCAACGGTCGGGCGAGGCCCCCAGGCCAAAGAGTGCCACCATCTCGTCCGACACGCCGCGCTTGGCGAGAATGGCGCGCGCCGCCGCCCCATGCTCCGCGTGCCGCAAGATGCCCTGAAAGAACGATTGCGCAACACTGTTCGCTTCCAGCAGCGCGCCACGCGAAATGCCCGCGGGCTCCGCCGTGTCGGCATACTCCGGCTCATCCGGGCTGCGCGGGCCAGCGGCAGGGGCCGAAGGTGCCGCACGCCGCGGCGGCGGGCTGAGCGTGATCCCCGCCCGGTCCGCGAGAAACTGCAACGCCTCGCGGAAAGACATCTTGTGGTAGTTGATGACAAACGACAGCGCATCGCCCCCCGCCCCGCACACAAAGCAGTGGTAGATCTGCTTGTGCGGCACCACGCACATGCTCGGGTTGTGGTCATCGTGAAACGGGCAAACGCACTTGAACTCGCGCCCGGCCTTCCGCAGCGACACCTGCTCGCCGATCAGACGCACCAGGTCCGTCGCCTCGATCACGCGGCGTTTATCGTCGTTGAACGGGCTGGGGCCGGCCGTGGGCACGAACCATGCTACGTCCGCACCCCGCGTCGTGTGCGCATGTGGAAATGGGGGGGCTTGAGCGTGCCGCGTCCCCGGCTACCGTCGGCCATGAGGGTCCGCGTGCGATACTCCGGGCGGGTGCAGGGCGTCGGCTTCCGCGCCACGGCCCGCTCAGTGGCCGGTGGCTTCGCCGTCACCGGCTGGGTTCGCAACGAGCCAGACGGTTGCGTGCTGCTGGAGGCACAGGGTGCCCCGGCCGAGGTCCAGGCATTTCTGACCGATCTGCGAAGCGAGATGGGTGCCAATATCAAAGGCGAAGACCGCTCCACCCTCGCCGATGAGCCTCACGAAGTTGGGTTCGTCGTGCGGCGATAGACACTTCTCGGTGCCCGGCTACAGCCACGAGGCTTTGCGAAGTGGACAAGGCCGGTTGAAAGGGTGGTGCTGGTGCCCGGCTGCGCGCCTGGGTGCCCGCCTACAGCCGCCGAGGCGCGGCGAGGCGGATGAAGCCGGTCGGAAGTGTGGTGCTGTTGCCCGCCCACGCGGCTCGGTGCCCGGCTACGGCCACGAGGCCTTGCGAGGTGGCCGAAGCCGGTTCGCGCATCCGCTACCCCACCACCCGCGCATCTAGCGCAAGCGGCCGCGACCCGGTGATTTCCACGCTCACGATCCGGCCCACAAGGTCATCCGGCGCGGTTCCCTGCGGGCAGTCAAAGAACACGATCAGGTCGCCATCGGTGCGTGCCGAGATCTGCACCGGGCCGTTCGCTGGCCTGCCTGCACCATCGCCCTCGTGAACGTGCGAGCCACGCGTGTCGCAGCACGCATCGTCGTTGTCGCCTTCCGTTCCGCCAGCGCCGCGTGCCGACACCGTGAGCGCAACCGATCCAGCAGGCTTCGCCGCCGCCGCCGCACGCTTGCGGTCGCGTTTGCTCACACCCTCCACCATCACGCGCAGCCTCTGCCCCACAAACTCGCGTCCAACCTCTTCACTCATCCCGTTCTGCAGCGAGAGCAGTTCGGCGTTGCGCCGCCGTTTCACGGCCTCCGGCACATCATCCGCCAGCCGCTCCATCGCCGGTGTCCCCGGCCGCGCCGAGTACTTGAAAATAAAGCAGTTCTTGTACCGCGCCCGTCGCAGCAGCAGAGCGGTCGCCGCGTGGTCCTCCTCGGTCTCCGTCGGAAAGCCCACGATGATGTCGCCCGCGAGCGTCAGCGGCCTGCCAAGCTCCGGCTGATGCAAGAACGAACGCGCACGATCAAGGAACTCGAGATACTCACCCACCGTGTAGCCGCGGTTCATGAGCCCCAGGATTCGGTCCGACCCGCTCTGCGCCGGCACGTGCAGGTAGCGGCAAATGCGCGGGTGCTCGCGGATCACGGTCAGCACATCGTTCCCAAAGCTCTTGGGGTAACTCGTCACGAACCGCAGCCGCTCGATCGCCGGAACCTCGTCGTGGATGCGTGCGAGCAGGTCGGCAAACGTCGTCGTGCTCGTTCCCGCATACGCATCCGTGAACTCCCCGTCCGCCGAGCGATACACCCGCCCCTTCTGCGGCTGCGTGATCCCGTTGATCGAAACCGCCGCGCCGTGCTCAAAGCGGTAGTGGTTCACCGTCTGGCCCAAGAGCGTCACCTCCACCGCGCCCGCATCCGCCAGCCGCTTGCACTCATCCACGATGTGCTCGGGCGGCCGATGCACCTCCGCCCCCCGTGTGAACGGCACCACGCAGTACGTGCAGAACTTGTTGCACCCCCGCGTGATGCGGACATACGCCGAGCGCGCCGCCCCACCGCCGTGCTCACGAGGTGAAATCGCCCGCGACAGGTCCAGCAGTTCCAGGTTATCCGCCGCCGCGGCCAGCGTTGACGAACGCCGACTGGCCGACCCGGCAAGAGCCGATTGGTTGGCCGACGAAAGCCGCCGCACATCCGGCCTTTCGGTCTCGGGCGTGGCCGCGAGTTCAAGCGTCACAGGGTCGCTCAGCAGCGAGGCCCGCGTTCGCACGGCGTTGTCGATCAGCGTGGGGAGTTTGTCCAGTTCCGCCGGGCCGACCATCAGGTCCACCACCGGCACGCGCTTCATCAGGGCATCGCCCTCGCGCTCGGCCATGCAGCCCAGCACGCCCACCACCAGCCCCGGCTCGCGGGCCTTGCGAATCGCCAGCTCACCCAGCCGCGACCACACCTTCTGTTCGGCGTGCTCGCGCACCGAGCAGGTGTTGTACAGCACCACACCCGCGGCCAGAGCGTCGGAAACAAACGTGTAGCCGAGCGACCGCAACTGCCCCGACACAAGCTCGCTGTCGAGCTCGTTCATCTGGCAGCCGAAGGTTTCAAGGTAGACTGTGGCCCTGGCCATGCGTGATGCAAGAGTAGGCGAAGGGCCGCGCCCCTCACTCCCCGTCGTTCACGCGCGGCCCGGCCGAGGCGATCAGCCGCACCACCTGATCGGTCGTCTGCGCCTGCATCATGCGCCGCTCGGTGTACTCGCGCCGCGTCGCGTCAAACTCACCCACCTCGCTCGAGCGCGGCTGGATCGAAAGGTCGATCGTCGCCCTCCGCAGCCGCGGCCCCACGTCGTACAGCATGTTGAACGACACCGCCGTAACCCCGTCGATCAACGGCCGTTCCTGCGTGGTCGTGCCCTGCGAGGTCGTGCTCTCGATCACCAGCCACAGCGCAAACGGCCCGCGCTGCACCGTGCTCACGTTCTCCAGCGTCACCGTGGCGGCAGCCCGCCTCTCAAGCCGGCACAGCGTCCGCGTGCCCGCCGCCGTGTTCTGCGCCGATACAAACTCGATGCTGGTGGACGACACCGGGTTCTGCGCGCTGTCCAGCACATCGTCCGGATAGGGCCCGAACTCGCTCCCCGTGCGGATCATCGAGAGCATCCGGTGCATCACCGTGCGGGCCACCACGTGCGAGCCGGCCGAGTCGCTGATCGCCGAATACCGCTTGAACATCACATCCAGCGCGACCATCGTGGCGGTCAAGAGCGTCGCGCTGATCGTGAGGGCAATCAACAGTTCCACAATGCTGAACGCGCGGGTGCTCCTCCGTGCGCCTTCATGCCTTCGTGCCTTCGTGCCTTCTTCTCCGTTCATCGCTGGCCCTCCTTGTACGTGCCCGCGAGGGCCACCGCCTGCAGCGGCAGCATGATCCCGTCGGGCATCGGCAACGTGGGGTTCCAGTTCAGCACCACACGTCCATACCCGTAGAACGGCACCGCCCTGATCGTGCCCGCGGCAATCGCCGCCGAGTCCGGACGGGGCGTGGGCGGCAGGTCCGCAAGCCCGTCGCCATCCGAGTCCCACCCTGCAATCTTCACGCCGCCCTCCAACGGCAGCGACGCGGGGTCCAGCGACTCACCGTCGCCATCCGCCGCGCCGAAGTACCCCAGCGACGCGTTGAACAGCGCGGGGTTGCCCACCGTCTGCCCGAAGTAGTTCAGCGGGCCCTGCCCCGGCGTCGGGTCAAACGTCAGCATCAGCGCGCCGTCGATCGTCGTGTTGCCGCGTGCATCCAGCATCCCCGCGATCACCGTGCCCGACAGCGTCACGCTCTGCGACGGGGGCGGGCTCGACCCCGCATACGTGTCCGTCGGGCTGTTGAACGTGCCGATGTCCACCGAGTAGTTGGGCATGATCATCGCCGACTTCTTCAGTTCGTCCACATCCGACGAAGTGAAGTTCGCGGCCGTCGCCTCGCTCGAATCGGCCTTCATCGTGCGGAAGCGCGTGGAACCCGTGAACTGCACCTTGTTCCGCACGTGCGTGAACGTCGACGGCGTGGGCGCCACGATCGAGCCCACGAACTCGCAGTTGTGGAACCGCAGGTTGTTCGAGTACAGCTTGGTGTCGCGGGCCGCGCCCGTCCGCACCACGCCGCCGATCACCGGCGGATCGGGGAAGTCCGCGTAGTTGGCCGGGCCGTCGGCCACGATGCCGCTGGTGTACCGGACGAAGTCCGACTTGTCGAGCGGGTCCGTATAGGCCACGGGCTTGGCCGCCGCGCTGTCCCACTTGAGCCGCCCGTACAGGTTCCAGTTGCTGTTGGTGTTGCCCGTGTCGCAGTCCACCTTCGTCACGCCGATGAACTTGCAGTTCACAAACAAGCCGTTGTTGCCCTTGGGAATCGTCACGTTCGTGAACGTCGCGTTCACGTACCGCGGGCGCACGTAGTAGTCCGTGAAGGTCGGCGAGTTGAACGGCATCTTCTCCCACAAGTCCTGCCCCGTCGCGGCCTTCACCGTCGCGTTGCTCAGGTTGGCCCGCCAATACTGCGGTTCGCCCGACTGGTTGTTCGCGCTGGGGTAGTTCGCCAGATCGGTCGCGCTCCAGCCGATCTGCTGCCCCAGTTGCGCGTTGAAACTGCCCGTCGCCTTGGCGCTCAGCGTGCTCTGCGGGTTGGCAAACGTCGAGCTGTCGATCGGGGGCAGGGCGCTGTCAGAAATGCCGAAGGTCACCGGCGACTGCCCCGGCTTGTTCGGAATGATCGGGCCTTGGATGAAGTTCTTGTAGCTCCCCTTGTCCGTCTCCCACTGGCCGCTCGTCACCTTGAACGACAGCGTGCCGCGGATCTTCGCGTACTGGTCCTTGTAGTCGATCACGCCGTCCAGGTAGCCCAGCGTCACGTCATCGCCGTCGAGCAACGTCTCGCCGCTGTCACGCCGGCCGTTGTTGTTGCTGTCCGTGTAGCCGTACACGCCGTTGCGGTTCCGATCCGGCACCGCCGAGTCGATCATGTACATCAGGTCCGCGTCCGGCACGTTCACCGTGCTCAGGTCCACGCGCTTGCGCCCATGCCCATCGTCGGCCCCGTACGCGTTCAGGAACAGGTCGAAGTCGTCCACATACCCGTCGCGCGTCGCATCCGCGAACGGGTTCCCCCCCCCGCTGAACAACGACGGATGCGTCGAGGCCGTTGGCAGCCCCGCCGCCTCGCCGGCGTGGTTCACTCGCAGGCGGTTGTCACCGTCCACGTCGGACTTCTTCACCCCCGCGAAGAACGCGTCGAGGATCGCATCCAGCGACGAACTCAGCCCGTAAAAATCGCTCTTGATCCGTGTCGGCTCGCCGTTGTCGTACGTCGTCTGCGTATACCGCGTCCCGATGTCCCCGGTGACCTGCACGTTCTTCCCGATCAGCACCCGCGACGGGCTCAGCACCGCGTGACGCGGCCGCTTCACCACCCGAAAATCCTGCGACATCGTCCGCGTCAGCGACCGATCCGCCGTCGCAGAGTGCGCCCGGAACGCAAACCCCGAGCCGCCCGTGCCCAGCGAGCTGAAGCCCGTTGCGATGATGCGAATGTCGGTCCCGTTCGCCAGCGGCGCATACGTGATCTGGAACGCCGCGTTCAGCGCCCCCGTGCCGCTGTTGCCCTCGATCGCCACCGGCGCGGTCACCACCCAGTTCGTCGCCGAATACACCGCCGTGTCCGTCCCCGCCGGGGCGCTCGTCACGCTCGCCGACGACGCCAGCCCCGACACCGCCACCGTGCTGCTGTCCGCCGAATACACATTCACCAGCGCGGCGGCCACCCCGGCGGGCAACGCGCTCTCGCTGAACCCGCTCGGCGGCGGCAACACCGTCTTCTGCCCGTCGCCGCTCGACAGCGTCCCCGCCCACAGCTTCCGCGCATACGCCGCGTCGATCACGCCCTTGTCCACTACAAAGCGGCTCGTCGCCTCCTGCAGGCGGGCCTTGGCGATGGCCAGCCCCGTCTCGGCCGCGCCCAGCGCCTTGTTCACGTGCAGTTGCGTGCTCGCCGTCCGCAGGTTGCCCTTGCTGGCGATCGTCATCGCCACCCCCAGCGAGCCGAACAGCACCAAGAACATCATGGCCAGCACCGACACCACGCCGCGCCTGGTGGCAAACAGTGTTCGGAGGGTTGGGCGAATGGTGCGCATCATCGTGTGTATCCAGAGCCTCCCAAGATGAGTCAGTGCCCAGTGCCCAATGCCTTCCTGTTACGGCGGCACAATGAACACCACCCGCGCCATCTCGTCCGAGCGCGTCGAGCCGGGCGCGGTGTACGACACCACGATCGTCACCCGCAGCGGGAACTGATCCACGTTCGTCGCCGGCACGCTGCCGTTCGCGGCCACCGCGTAGTTGTCCGCCCTCACCGTCGCAAAGTTGCGCGGATCAACCTTGTCCACCGTCACCGTCTGCATCCACCCGCGCATGTTCACCTGCGCCCCGTTCACCACCAGCGCGTTGCCCGAAGAGTCCAGCTCCGCCAGCACGCGCCCCGTCGCGTCAATCGGGCCCGCAAACGTGCCGCCCGCGCCGAAGCTCACGCCGTCAAAGTCGTCCAGGTCGTCCATATCCGCCAGCGTTGCCTCGCCCGCCTCACGCCCCCACCCCACCAGGCCCGATTGCCCGTTCGTGGTGGTGGTGTAAAGGCCAGTCACGGGGTCGTGGCGTGGCAGGTCTCGCATCCGCTCGCGGAGCTCCCCCGCCAGGTACGCCCCGGTCGCGTAGCTCGACGATGTGTCGTTCAGCCGTGTGAACGATGCCTGCGCATCAATCAACGCCAGAATCCCCACGCCCAGAATCACCGTCGCCAGCGCGGTCTCCAGCAGCGTAAAGCCGCCGCCGCGCCGCGCGGCGGGCAGCGGCAGGCAGTGGGGGGGCGCAAGGTGTTGACACGGCAGGGGTCGCATACATCCTCTCGAACGGCCTCGTCGGCCCGAACGGCTCAGACCACAACCCTGCCGCTTCACTTTACGATCTGGCTCATCTTGAAGATGGGCAGAATGATCGCCATCGCGATGAAGCCAACGACTGATCCCATCATGACGATCATGATGGGCTCGATCATGCTGGTAACCGCCTTGATGTGGTCCTTTAACTGCTTGGCGTAGTAGCCCGAGATCTCATCGAGCACCTCGCCCAGCTTCCCGGACTCTTCACCCGCCGACATCATCTGCACCACGCTCTGCGGCAAGAGGGGGCTCTTGTGCAGCGGCTGCGCGATCTTCTTGCCCTGCTTCACGTTCGTGTACACGCTCTTCCACAGGTTGCGATAGAACGTGTTGCCCGAAATGTCCCCCGTAATCGCCAGCGTGTCCAGCATCGGCACGCCCGCGTTCACAAGCTGGCCCATCGTCTGCAGCGAGCGGCTGATGTACAGCGACCTGAACATGGTCTTCAAGATCGGCACCGACAGCTTCAACTTGTCGATCCAGAACGAGCCCACACCCGTCCGCCCGAACGCCACCACCCCGCCCACCGCCAGCAGAATGCCCCCCAGAATCAGCGGCCACTGCGCCACCATCGTCTCCGACAGCCCCAGCAAGAACTTCGTCGCCCACGGCAACACATCCTCCTTGCCCTGGAACACCGCCTTGAACTTCGGCAGCACGAACGTCAGCAGAAACACCGTCACGCCCACCGCCATGGTGCCGATCACGCCGGGATAGATCGCCGCGCCGACCACCATCTTGCGCGTCTCGATCTCCTGCCCGATGTACCCCGCAATCCGGTCCAGCATCTCCGCAAACGCGCCCGACATCTCCGATGCCCGCACCATGTGGATGTACAACGGCCCGAACAGCCGCGGATGCCTCTGCAGCGCCGCCGAAAACTGCTTGCCCGCCTCCACATCCCCCTTGATCGCCAGAATCACCTTCTTGAACGCCGGGTGCTCCGTCTGCTCCGCAATCCCGTCCAGCGCGGCACGCAGGTTGATCCCCGCCCGCATCATCACCGCCAACTGCGTCGTGAAGTCCAGCACGTGCTTGGCCTTCGGCTTGCCCGCGTTCAGCTCCCTGAACCGCGCCGCAAACCCGGACGCCGCCAGCGCATCCTTCAAGGGCGAGATCGACAGCACCCGCGCACCCTGGTTGCGCAGCACCGTCGCCGCCGTGGCGATCGACTCGGCCGTCACCGTGCCCGTCTGCGGCTGCCCGGCTGATGTACGGATTGTGTATCGGTAAAGCGGCATGGTGTGCAGAAGACGTGAGGCGTGAGGCTTCAGACATCAGACGTGACGCTTGAGACTTCAGGCATGAGACGTGAGGCTTCAGGCATGAGGCACGAGGCGTGAGGCGGGAGACTTCAGACAGCTCTGCTGAAAACCACCTCTTCAGCCCGAAGGGCTGTTCGCAAGTAGCCGGGGGTGGAGGAGGCTCAGCGACGACACCCCCGGAAAACCGCCCCCATTCCCACGCACCCTGAAGGGGTGCCACGAATCCAACCCCGCAGCCCGGCAGCATTTCAGCACAGTAACTTCAGACGTGAGGCGTGAGACTCCAGACCGCGATGCCCTTTCCACTTCACCGTCCCACCGTTGCTGCACCAGTGCCCAGTGCCTTCCCGCTACGCCGCCAGCAGCCGCTCCAGCTTGTCCGGCATCGTCGCGCTGGCAATCGCATCGTCCCGGCTGATCATCCCGTTGAAGTACAACTCCGCGATGCTCTTGTCCAGCGTCGTCATGCCCAGGGCCTTGCTGGTCTCGATCACGTTGGGAATCTCAAACGTCCGTGCTTCGCGAATCAGGTTCCGCACCGCCGGCGTACACAAGAGCACCTCCACCGCGGGGATCATGCCCGGGGCGTCGATCCGCGAGAACAGCGTCTGGCTGATCACCGCCTGCAGCGTGTTCGCCAGCATCGAGCGGATCTGGTTCTGCTGGTTCGCCGGATACATATCGATGATGCGCTCCACCGTCTGGCTCGCGCTCACCGTGTGCAGCGTGCTCAGCACCAGGTGCCCCGTCTCCGCCGCCGTAATCGCCAGCGCGGTCGTCTCCAGGTCGCGCATCTCACCCACCAGAATAATGTCCGGGTCCTGCCGCAACGCGTGCTTGAGGGCCGACGCGAAGCTCGGCATATCCGCGCCCAGCTCCCGCTGCTCAATCAGCGAGCGGTCGCTCTGGAACGTGTACTCCACCGGGTCCTCCAGCGTGATGATGTGCTTGC
>FRDC01002274.1_pt2 | contig 25519 bp, 31 predicted proteins | sample 1106171 | NCBI WGS metagenome assembly FRDC01 (sample SAMEA3930566, study PRJEB13176) | freshwater metagenome | biome: Drinking water system; feature: drinking water; material: water | place: Singapore | collected 2014-12-20 | reverse complement strand
GCCCGGATCGACTACCGGAAGGATCGCCTGGTGACCGCACGGTCATCCGAGGTGATTCATAGTGATTTTAAGTGGGGTGCCACTCAAGTCTTACTGCGAACCGCCACCCTCATCATCCCCCTGCCCACCAGCTGGCGACGCGCAGCCTAAATTTTCTCAAACACGATCACCTGCCCAGGGTGTTCCGTCGCGTGGATGAACCGATACCCCATCGACCGCAGATCCTCTAGCTCAAAGCATAATTCCGATCGACGCAAAGGGACTGAAATCGGCTGAGGCTCACTGCACGCAACATAGTGCTTAGTCTCTGAAATTACAGGATAAATTGCTCTTTGAGTACGGATTTCTTTCGGCTGCTCGGCCATCTTAATCGCCTCCCTTTAAGTCATTCTAGCAAGTTAAACCCTACTTCCTTTTCTTCTGCTGAGTGTGCGAATGTGCCGCCGGCTGATGCGCTCGCGCAGCTGCTGCTCGACCGCCTCCTGAATCTCGGTCGGAGTCTTGCGCTCGGCCGCGAGAGTCTCTATGAACCGGTTGCGCTGGTAGCGCATCCAGGCCTTAAAGGGGCGCAGCCGCATCTGCAGGTAGCCGCGCTCGATCGCGCCGCCGGTGACCCGGAAAACCGGCTCGCTGTCGGCCATCCGCCACATCACCAGAAAATTTTCAGGCCCGATCGCCTCGGCGATGCGCAGCCAGGCATCCGACACACCCATCGTGCGCAGCTCAGCGAGCAGCGCCGCATCGTCGGCCGAAAATTTTGAATCACCGCAGGTGGATTGGTATCCCCCCCCGCCCCGGGATGGGGCGGGTTTTCCAGGCCGACCCCCCACCCCTTGGACGCTCTCGCCTGGTGCATCAGGGTGGCTGGCTTGGCCCATCGAACTGCGCTTTTCACCACGATCAGGCATGCACGCTCCCCCTGCTGCTGGGCCCATGAACTGCGCCTTTCTTCAGCGTGCGCAGTTCGACCCCCTCCTGATTTAGGCCGTTCTGAGGGTAAGTTGCAGGTTCCGGCACACCCCCCCGCTTTGCCCAGTGCGCTCCCTCTGCGCATGGAAAGGCCTGTGGCTGCATCAACCCTCCAGACTGTGAGTTCGGTCGGGTTGCTACGAATCGAGCGCGTGCTTGCATGGGTGGCATATAGAGTCAGAGGCCGATCAGGATTTGAGGCGTTGAAGGATGTCGGTGGTGGGCGTGCGCATCTTGCCCAGCGGATTGGCACGGTCGACCTCACCCACCAGCTTGCGTGTGGCCAGGTGCGTGTAGATCTTCGTGCTCTTGGGATCAGTGTGGCCCATCAGCTGCTGACGTACCAGCTGGTCGACATCAGACTCGGCCAGCTCGGTGCCGTAGAGGTGGCGCATGGCGTGCGGGTGCAACTGATCATCAGGGATCCCGACAGCTCGGCCGTAACGCTGGATCATGTCGTGCACGCTGCCTCGGGTCATGCGGCGCCTCTCGCCTCGATGTTCCTGGGGCTTGATGCCACGCACTCGGACGTTGATGAACAACACCTTGTCGCCATTCTTCAGCGTGCGATCGATCTCCTTGAGGTATGGATGCTCGAGGTACACACGCAGCAGCAGATCCGCTTCGGGTGGTACCGGCACCAGGCGTTCCTTGTCGCCTTTCTCCAGCACGCGAAGGAACAGCCGCGGCCGCTCATCGATGAGCTGCTGGATCACGTTGGCTTCGTTCAGTGCAACCAGGCCGCTGACACGCAGGCCGCAGCCGACCAGGATCGCCATCATCGCGCCGTCACGCACACCCTGGAAGGTGTTGAAGTCAGGCTGCCACAGCAGCTTCTCCATGTTGGCCAGCGACATCATGCGCGGCAGATGCTGTGGAGCTTTCGGGTATGGCACACCGATCGCTGGATCGTGATTGATCAGGCGCTCGGCGTAGGCCCAGCGATAGAACTGACGCACGGCCGCAATGTACGGACGCCTCGATGCGGCGACGATGCCGCGCTTCGCCAGCCAGGGCCCGGTGAAGGCCAGCAGATCCTCGCGTGCGACTGAGAGCGGATCCTTGTCACCGAGGTATTCAATCAGACGCTCGAGCGCGTGGCGGTAGCTCTGCAGCGTGCGCAGTGCGCGGCCGCGGTTGTCTCTCTTGAAGTCGAGGAAGCCTTCGATCGCTGCGACGCCTCGCATCAGTGTTTCTCCTTGAGCCAGGCGTAGGACAGCGGGTAATAAATTTCGATATCGCCTACTTCGAGAACACCTGATCGATCAGGGTGAGGGTCATGCCACAGCTTCCCATCCCAGTACACCACCGCATGCCACCCCATTCCCGAGCGCGGGCTCGGCCCCGATACGACAACAAAACCCTTCAACATCGAATCCCAGCCGTCGAAGGGCTTGAAGTTGAGGCGCACCAATCCGCGATCGGATAGCCAGGCATCGAGCGCTTCATTCCATCGTTGGCCGTGCCCCTCATCCATTTCCCCACATCGATCGAAAAAGTTCGGCACCTCCTGCAGCGGTATGTTCAGCACCATAGAGAGACACGCGGACATGCAATTACCCTGCGCACCAAAAACAGTTTGATCGACTCGCTGCGTCATCAGAACCGACCCTTGTAAAAGTCGAGGATCGCCGGCGTCGGCCGCCACAGCGACAGCGCGCCCCTGCAGTGAAACGCGGGCAGGCCTGCGCGCTCATCGAGGACGAAGCCGTACGGGCCGACAAACCACTCCGATGAGTGATCGGTCACCACGTCAACCAGGCGCGCTCGGCCGACGATGGCGCCGGTGACGTAATCACGCGGCAGATGCACACCACGCTCGCGCAGCGCGGCGATCGCCTCGAGGTCGATTTCCTTGCTGGCGTGGATCAGCAGCTGGCCGCGGTATTTCGTTGACCAGGTGCGGTTCTCGATCGACTTCGTGCCATAGCAGAGCAGCCAGGCCCACGGTTGCTGCACTGAAATAACCCGCAGACCAGGCGCGAGCGCGCCCCCCGATCCTGTTTTAACTTGCACCTTTGCACCCAAAATGTATTAAGCCTTTGATTTAATTGATTATTACTTGGGTGCAAGTGAGAAAACAGCTTGCACCCACCCCGCCATCAACCAGACAAAAATACCCGCAAAATCATGGGTTTAAGTGGGTGCAAGTGACCGTTTTTGCACACCCAACTTGCACCCAAGATGCACCCTTGCACCCATCTTGCACCCTCACTTGCACCCAAAAATAAATTAATAAAATCAAATATTTATCTTCATTTGGGTGCAAAGGTGCAAGGATTCTGAAAAACGTGCAGTCCTGAGCGCAGCAACTGCAGGCAAAAAAATATAAAACTCTATGGAATCAAACACTTGCAAAATCCGACCTCCCGCGCTTAAAAGAGTTGCGCCTTCGGCACGGGTTTACCGGCCGCGGCGATGGATTGGCGATCCGCGTCCGACCATGCCCAGCGGGTGATCCTGTTGCCGTGCACCACGCGAGCCTGCTCGGCGCTCCAGCCTGCGCCCTGCAGGGTGCTCAGCTCGTTGCTGACCCGCACACCGAGCTGCCTGGCGTTCTGGAATGGCACCTTGACCCCGTATTCGCGGCCGTAGCGGTTGAGCATGGCCAGCAGGTCGGCCGTCGAGGCATCAAACCAGTAGAGCTGGTGCATCTCAGGCTTGTCTGCCGTGCTGCCAGCGGCCTCGATCGGCATGCGGTAGACATTGACCCCCAGCAGCTCGCACCACAGCTTCACGGCCGTCTGGCCGGCCTCGTTGGCCGGGACAGGTTCTTTGCGAGCGAAATCGATCAGGAAGACGCGGCGCAGGCCGTCCAGCAGCTGCAGGACGGCGTTGGTGCCCTGCTCGGCCACACGGCTGTGCTCGTTCTGGTATTTCACCCAGGCATCGAGCAGCGCGTATTCGGCCGGCCGATCGCCGGCATCGAGGCGCAGATCGGCCGACAGGGGCATGTACGGCAGCAATGCCCTGGTGATCAGCACCAGCAGCGCGGTGAACTCGGTGACGCGCTCCTTGGCGTAATCCTTGTGCTGGGTCTTGATGTACTTGATCACCTCGCCGCGGTCGACCAGGCTGGGCAGGACCGTCTCGGCCAGCACCTGCAGCCAGGCGGACATGATGTCATCGCGCTTTGCCAGCAGCTTCATCACGGCATCGGTCTCGACAAACTCGGCGCTCTGCCAGCGCTTGGCGAAATCGATGATGAAGGTGCGGTTGATCAGCTCAGGCTTTGCGAAAGGCTCGATCGCGGTGATGGCCACCAGGCAATTGATCTTCTCGGTGACCACACCGGACTCGGTGCCCTGGGCGCGCTTGATGTTCGTGGCGCCGGTCGCCGCGAGCAGCAGGAAGTTCAGCGCGTTGCGGTTGATGTCATCGGTCTCCATGTTGTCCTTGATGATCAACGGCTCTGTTGAGGCCATCGAATAATCAGAGGCCGTCGATGACCGCCCAACCATGTTGTCGCCGTAGACCAGCAGCGAGAGCAGCTTCGCTGCGCTGGTCTTGCCGGATCCGGACATCCCCTCCATCTTCATCAGCGCCCGCGTCTCGCAAAACGGCAGCAGGTAGGCCGAGAGAGCCCAGGCCAGCACCAGGTAACGCTGCGCGGGCTCACAGGTCAGGTTGTCCAGGATCAGCGACTTCAGATCCCGCATTGATGCCTGGATGTTGCAATCCGGGTCATAGGAGAAGGCCTTCATCTGGCTCGACTCAGCCAGCAGCACGTTGTGCACATTGGTGCCGTTCTCGGCGATATCGACCTCGCCCCGCGCCACACGCATGATGCGGTTGGCCGGATCCTTCATGTTCAGGTAGAGCGTCGGCTCGCCCTTGTCATCAAACACCGAAATCCAGCCGAATTCGGTGAGCCGATCACCGCGGGTGTAGCACAGCGCCTTCATCTCCTCCCACACGAAACCGGCCACGTCCTGCTTGTAGTTGATGCCGGCCTCTCGGTGCATCAGCGCCTTGAAGGGCGTGTTGTCGCCGATCTGATAAACCGCGTGGTGATAGAACAGGTGCAGCTTGTCGCCGCTGACGAAAAACTTACCGCGGACCTTGAAGTAATCCCACACCGCCGTGGCCACCACCCGCTTGTAGCTGTCATTGCGCGTGGACTGGAAGCTCTCGGTGATCGTCGCCAGCTGCTCACGCAGGTCGTAGCCTTCCTTGATGCTGTTCAGCACGCTGTCACGCGAGAAGCCCAGCTTCTGCAGCTCGACAATCACCGCGTCACGGGCCAGCTCGGTGAGCATGCCCAGGTATTCAAAAAACTCGATCTCTTCCAGGTAGCGCAGCGCCGCATCCGCGTCGGCCTTCACCTCGGCCGGCATCACCCGCAGCTCCCAGATCAGCGGGTTGTGCGCCTTTTTCAGCGCGGCCTGGATGCGCCGTGGCGCGCCCTCGAGGTCGTGCTGGATCCAGTCATCCGGATCGGTGCCCGGCTCCATCAGCGCGCTGGCCACGCTGACCTGTCCCGATCGCGCACGCAGCAGCCGCTGGTAGACCTTGCGCGTGTAGCGGATGCCCGCCGGCGGCTGGCCATTGGGGCCCGGCTTGATGTCGTAATCGAACCAGCACACAAAATGCTTGCCGTGGGCGTGGGTGTCCAGCCAGCGCAGCTGTTCATCGGACACACCGCCCAGGCTGGCCAGGACATTGCGCACCCCCGCATCGAAGAAACTGGCGAGGTCGTTCTCCCCCTCGCACAAAATCACCTGGTCTGCCCGGATCGCCCGCTGGTTGCCCCAGGCAAAGCCGTCCAGCCGGTTCTCGGCACGCAACTGGTAGTCCAGCTTCTTGCGCGGATCCTTCAGCGTGAAGTGCGCCACCTCGCCACCCGGCAGCCTGTGCGGAAATATCACCAGACCAGGCACGAAGTAATCACGCCACTCCCCCGGCTTGTTTTTCGCCTCCACCACCAGGCCAGAGGCTTTGATCTGCTCGAAGGTGAAGCCCTGCTCCTCCAGCACCGCCTGCAGCTTTCCGTCCGATGCGCCGATCTCCATCTGCTCGATCGTCTTGTCGCGGTGGCCACGGCCGGCCGGCTTGGGGGCCTTCACGTATTCGAGCAGGTCCGCACGCTCCTGCAGCACCTTGCGGTAATGCGTCACCGTCGCCTCGAGGATCCGCTGCAGCGTGTTGTCCTTGGGCTTGGCCGGTGCATCGCCCTTGCGATCCGGCAAGGCAACCCCAGCCCACTGCGCCACGTCCTTGAGCGCATCACCCTTGCTCAGCGCCTTGTGCTCCTCGGCAAAGTTGAACACGTCACCACCGCGGCCGCAGCTGTGGCACTTGTAGGCGTCGAAGTTCTCTCCGTACACCGTGAAGCAGTCTTTGTGTCCGCAGAATGGGCAGGGATTGAAGCGGGTAATCGAGCCCACCTTCTTCGGCGTGGTGCTGGTGCAGTGCGTGATGTAGTCCACCAGGTTGGCGCGGGCCTTCACTTCCTGGAAGGTGCGGGCGGTGTCTTCGGGCGATCGTTGTTGTTGTTGAGTTGTCATTTTGCGTTCAGTTAAAAAAGTGACAGCGCCCGCGTACTGCATTGGGCAAGGAGGAGCAGGAGTCCCTCGCGTCGCTGCCTGCCGGGTTTTCGGTGCACATGCACCACCCCACTGTGGAGCTATCCGGCCTTGGGGTTCTGGCTCAGCCGTGCAGATCGGCCGCGCCTAGATCGAGGTTGTCTCCGTGCTGTTGGTTGCGGATGGCGCGCTGGATTTCCTTCTCGCGCACCGATGTGATGGCCTGATCCTGGACCTTGCGCAGATCCGCGGCGGCCTTGATCGAAACTTTGCCGTCCTCGCCCTTGTGCGTCGCCTGGAAACGGTTGAGGGCGTTGCCATAGGCCCGCCAGGCTGAGCGCAGCACGCGCTGCAGGCCCCGCGGCACCATCTTCCAGTGGTCGACGCACATGAACAGGTGGCGAGCGATCTGCTTCCGGCATCCCTCGGCGGCGCAGTTGTGGACGCGGCCGGCGGTCATGGCAGCACACCTGGACAGAGATACTTCTCGACGGCCTCCTCCAGCCGCGGATGCCGGCGCCCCTGGCAATCACCCTGCGGATCCCGAGGGTGCATGATCACGCGCAGCATCTTCGGCCCGCAGCCCTCGATCTCGACACGGATACAGCGCTGGTGCGCGCCGAATACCAGGCGGGTCAGGCCATCATCGTCATAGCTGGAGAGATACCGCCGGATCACGAAGGCGACGCCGTTGCCCCACTTCCAATCGGCCCGGTCGAAGGTGCCGACGAAGTCATAAGGGCCGCAGCGCATCGCCTCACAGATCAGCTCGACGGCCGATCGCTGGAAGTCGGTCAGCGGGTGGCCGAGGTGGTTTTCAACCCAGGCGGCGGCGCTCATGCCGGCAGCTCCGAGTGGGTGCGGCCGTCGAGTAAGCGACCAGCGGCTTTTTTCCCGACGCGCATGAAATCCCCAGCGCCAACACTGAGGGTCTGGTATCTCCGCTCGACGCCTTCCTGCTGCAGCTGTTGAAGATGGAACGGGTCGAGTGGATAAACTGCTTTGCCATCACCACTATCAGGCTCCAGATCACACTCCCACCACTCCCCCCACTGCTTGAAGAAAAACGGCGTCTTTGTGTTGGCGCACTGGTCCCTAAGAGATCGGAACCAGTTGGGGTGTGATGGCCTTGCTTTGGGGCCGGACTCGCCACCGGCGATCACCAAGTCAATCGCTGGGTGGACGCGGGGAGCCTCACGCCCACGGGTTTTATCGCCCACCTCGCAGACATCTACCCACCCCCCATCCTCCAGGTGTTCGATGTAACACCATCCGGTTAGCGCATTCAGTCGACCCCGGCCAGTCTCAACCGTATAGCACTCGCGCCAATCGACAGCGTTGATACACATCAGATCAATCGGGCCGAGCAAGGGCTCAGCACTGACGAATCGCACTGCCGCCGGCGTGCGCAGCAATTGGGGGATTCGCTCATCTGCGGTGGCCTGGTCCTCCACGCTCACCCCGAGCCAAACATTGGGGAAAGGCCAGCCCGCAGTCATATAGCGCGTCGAACCATCAGCGTTGTAGAAGTGATCGTGCCCGCCACCACTACCTGGAAGGATGAGGTTTGAGAAAGCAAGATCGACTTGATCGCACCGATCTTCACCCTCCTGGTCCAACCTGAAGGGGGCGATTTCAACGCCGACACTTTCGGATAATTTCTTGTGCCTCTCGTAAATTTCTCGCTGCGTTGCTTCTGGAGCCGGTTGCCAGCGCTCGCTGAACCACTCAAGCATTCGACTCGGGCGCTTCGTTAAAACCTGAAAGGTGTGGTGCTGACACGCCCCCATCACTGCGAAAACCTGATCAATAAAATCGTCAGGCACATCCTCATGGAACAGATCGGACATGCTGTTGACGAAGATGCGCCGCCCCTTCTTCATCCGCAGCGGTGCATCGAGACGATCCGGATGGGTGCGGACATCGGTGAAGGCCCGGCCGGGATACGGTCGGGGAAACACCCGCTCCGCGTAGCAGTTCTTGCAGCCCTGGCTCACCTTGGTGCAGCCGGTGACGGGGTTCCAGGTGGTGTCGGTCCACTCGATCTTTGAGGGGTTCATTCCGGCACCTGCCGATCACCAGAAACGAAACGCTCCGCTGCACCCACACAGCAGCTGCAAACGCCGTGGGGGGTGGTCAGATCCTCCAGGATCCAGTGGCAACCGGCGCCGGTGGCGGGATCGATGCAGGCATGGAAGTCATCACAGCCGCAGCCGATGCAGAACTTGATCGGTTGCGGCCGCGCACCAGGTGCATGGCGTAGCCACATTGCCTGGACGATGATTCCCTGTGGGTTCTTTACCCTCACCCCGCCCTGGCGGGCGCGAGCCATCATTGCTTTCATCTGCTTCGTGGCGCGCTCCACCGTCGGCGCAGTGCCCACCTCTGTCCATTTGCTTCGCTGCCCACCGCCGTGCAGCTCGATCTTCAAGGAATTGCTGTTCATGCTGCCCTCGCCTCAATGCGTTTATCGATCCGGCGTATCACCCGGAGGTGCTTCTGCTCATGGTTTTCGGTGAAGGGGCTGAGTGCTTTGGGTGCCGGGGTGATGCCCATCAGCTGCGCCCAGGCGCTGACCGGCTTTGGCGCCGGCGGCCGGCCGACCTTGCCGACATCCCGATACATCATCAGGTGCAGCCGGAATCCCTTCTGCTCCATCGCGGTCAGCCGCTTGTGATGCAGGCTGAATTCCTTGATGGTCATCAGCACGGTGTGCCGCACCGGCCGGCGTGAATGCAGTAAGCGTCCGAGCCGCTGCAGGGATTGCGATCGGCTGCCGAAGAAGAAGTTGAACTCGATCACCTCCTGCAGATCGGTGACATCGAGGCCGCAATCACCCACCCTCGACATACACACCGAACGGTTGTCGCGCAGGATCTGCAGCCGGTTCTCGGTTGCGCCGTGGATGAAGGGGATGCGCAGCTGCTGCTCGATCAGCCTGCCGTCCTCGATCGCGTCCGAAAACACTATGGTCCGGCGCTTGGTCAGGGCGCGGCGCAAGGCGCGGAATTTCTGCTCGCGGTCCTTGACGATCACCACGCGCACCGGCACATCCGGCATCTCGCCGGCGTCCTTGAATTCGGCCCAGTCAGCCCCGTGAGGATCGCCGGTCATCACCTGGATCAGATCGGCGCGGCCATCCTCGCGGAATGGGGTTGCTGTCAGGCCGACCCGGTAATCGGATTTCAGCAGGGCCGTCTGGCTGGCGCTGTTGCCGGGTAAAAACTGCGCTTCGTCGTAGCCGATCACCACTGGCCGCACATCGGTGATGGCGTTGCGGATGCGGTAACCGTAGATCCGCACCGTGCAGCGGAGAACATCCTGCCGGTCGTAGATGTCCACCCGGTAATAAGACTTGTTGCCGCCGTGTGAGGCCACCTTGACCCGCGGCGCATGCTGTTTAAAAAACTCAATCCACTGGTCGCGGATCGTCCGGCTGTGCACAAAAAGAAAATGCAGCCCCGCCAGCCGGGTGTAGATCATCGCCAGCAGAAACATCTTGCCGAGGCCGGGAGGCCAGTACACGCCGATATTCCCGGATGCCTGGAAGGCCTCGAAGACCTTGGCCTGCTTCGGCCGCAGCTGGTAATCCAGGATGTTGGGCAACACCGCGGCCGCGGGCACCGGGTTGGGCGGCGTCAGGGTTACCCCGGCCTGCAGCAGCCGGCGGAATGTCGAGAAAGCCTTGCCGGGATTCCGTTTGGTGCTGAACACAAAGCGCAGCAGCTCAGCCTCATCGACCGGTTTACCGCGGCTGTTGTAAAACCCGCCGTCTCGCCAGCTCAGCCCCAGCTTGCCGGCGATCGCATTGAGGGTGTCATCCTCACCTGGATCCTCATCACTAAAGATCGCCTTCTCGCTGAAACGGGACAGCAGACAGCCGCAGCGCGGGCAGTTGGTGGATACGGCATAGATCGGCGCCCAGGTATCGGTGCCCCCCAGGCTGGCGCATGATTTCAGGTGGTGACGGTGGAAAGCCTGGCGAAGCTGGATTTCGCCATGGTGAACCTTGAAACCAGTGGGTGTGGCTTTGACGCCATCTTGCCAGTTGTCGCTGCGGCAGGTCAGTCGCTTGAATTTGGGCGGCGCCGGCAGCCGGTGCAGCTCCAGCGCTGCCTTCACATCCCGCGGCACGGCACGGTAATCAAAAGCCTCGGGGTGTTCCCGCAGGAATTCATGCAGCGCAGCCAGTCTGACGCGCCGGGACCACACCTCGCCATTGCGGCCGTATTCGTTATAAGCCTTCAGCCAGCCCTCATCGATGAACCGGCGCAAGAGCCGGTGATCCAGTTTGGTCAGATGCTCGATGTCATAGACAGTGAAGTCAGTATTGTCACGGGTGGAGTGGCCGATGCGCTTCAACCGGTTGAACACCGAAGACGGCGAGCATTTCAGGGTGGCGTAAATCTCCTGCGGCGGGAGTTTTCCCCAGTGATCCCGCAGGTATTGATCATTCTCAGGGGTCCAGTCGATGCGCTGTTTGACTGGTTTGTATCCACCGCGTCGCGCCGCCATCGTGATGTTGTGCCGGCGGGCGCGCTTTTTCCGGTATCGCTTCAGCAGCGCGTTGAGGGTTTCGGTGGTGCCGTCGTAGACGCGCGCAATCGTGCGGCATTCCTTGTCGGTAAAGATGCGGGTGGTCATGCAGTCCCTTGCTCATTGTTGGATGATGATTGCGCCGGTCGCTTGACCCGGAAGGTGTATCGCATACGCTCACCTCGGCGCTCGACCAAATGTTTTTGAAAAAGCACATGCACAGCGTAGGAAAGGTTCTCGGCAGGGATGTCCGGTAACGCCAGGCGGATTTCCGGAAAGGTGATCCAGTCATCGCGCCCACTCAGGAGATCCAGCACCTTGCGCGGCGCGGCGCGTGGTGTGTAGTGCGAATACCCCGCCTCGCGCCGCAGCTTGACCGCGCCATTGCCAGCAAGGGCTGAGCGCAGCTGCAGCTCCAGATCGGTGATGCAGCGGTCTTTCTCCTGAAGCTGGGCAAGAGCTGCGGCCAATTGATGTTCGGCGCGCAACGCCCGCGCATTGAGGTCGGCAATCACCTGGCCCTTTCGCGTCAGCTCTTCCTGCGCGCCCCGAAGTTCCGCCTGCGTGGCGGGATCCACCTGCTGCTGGCTGCCCGAAATGCCCAGCAGCTCCTCGAGGGTGTCGATGCGCAGCAGCAGCTCGCCGAGGTGTTGCGCCTGGTTCATGTCAGTCGGCCTGCTCGATGCTGCCGGGCTGGCCGTGCTGCGGGTATTGCTGCTGGACCTGCTCAGATCGGATCAAGGCATCGGATCCGACCACCATCGGGTCTGCCAGGTTGGCTGGAATACCGCCTTGCGGGCCGTCCGCGGGGAAGTTGCCCGGGGCTGCACCCTCCCTCGGCCAATGGGTGACCGGTTCCTGGTAGGCCACGGTGGTGCCCGGATCTGCCAGCACATGCTCAAACATCTCGCGGGCCTGGTCAGCGGTGAAGAGGTTGGTGCCGATCGGCCAGCTGCGCCGATACCCTGCCCCGTCCTTGTAGGCCTCGGGATCCATCCCGGCGCCGTCGAAGGTGATGCCGCAGTCGGGCGCGAAGCCCTTCGGCAGCGGCCAGCTGAGGAAGCGGCCGACCATGCGTTGAACATCCACTGGCGGCGTGCCCAGCCGGTCTATCAGCGCTTCCCGATCCGAGCCGGCGGCGCGCACCGGATGTTCAGCGTCCGGAGCAGCGACGGCACGGTGACCGACGCGCTGGTACCAGAGGAACAGCGCGAAGTTGGCGATGCCCACCTCCTGGCCCACCGCCAGCGGGACGCCGGCGCCGTGGGCGAGCATGGCCTGGTAAATCTCCTGCGCATTCGCAGGGTCATCCCAGCCACGCCAGCCGGCGTCGACCTTGGCCTCCAGGTGGCGGACCATCTGCTCAGTGAAGAGGTCGACGGCTTTGTAGAGCTTGGCCAGCTCGGCCTTGCGGGCTTCGGGCGACATGGGGACATCGGCATGCGTGCTTGCATACATTGGGAACCTCCGGGTTATTCGATGATTGGGGGGTGGTCGAACAGGGGCTCGATCCAGAAGTGCCAGATGCCCCACAGGTAAACGGCCGTGAACGCGATCGACGCCAGGAACATGCCGAACTGGCCATGCACCCAGGTGCTGAACAGCCAGGCCGGCTGGCCGAGGATCCCGACCAGGTGGCCCCAGCGGCTGCGCTCATTCGCCGGCGCCAGCAGCACCAGCGCGACGATCGAGGTGATGGTGATCCAGGCCTGCAGCACGGCCTCGAGGAGCGGCGGCATCATGCGGCCATCTCCAGCTGCAGGCACTGCTGCACGGCCTCTGCACCGGCGTCCGCTGCCGGCTGGGGCTTGCCGCGCAGCCGGTACGTCCAGCCGTTGAGGATGTGCGCCGGCGTGTACCAGTGCGACCACTCCTCCAGGCTGAGGCTGTTGCCGTGCACGATCACCGCCGGCACGTTCAGCAGACTCAGCTGGATATAGGCCATGTGCACCGACCGGATATCGACATCGCAGCCGGTGACGTGCAACACCTGCTGATAGTTGCGCTTCTCAGCCAGCAGTGCCTTGCACAGTCCGATCACCGTCGCACCGCCGCCGATCGCGGGGTCGCTGACGGTGACAAAGCCCCGCGCATCGATCTGCCGGCGCAGGCCATCGTCAACGATCATGCCGGCCATGGCATCGCACAGCGACTGCGGCGTGAAGAACTGGCCGGCCCACTGGTTGCCGAGATCCATCGACATGAAGGCCTCGCCCAGCACATCGGCCGGCTCGGCCTCGAGGGCATCGATCACCGTGGCGAGGATCCGCGGGAAGGCGGCAACTTCATCCCGGTTGTAGCGGCCGACCACCTGCATATACCGCGCCTCCCGGTCATCGAACTGGCGCAGATCCACGGCGTTGGCGATCGACAGCGCGGCCAGCTCGAGGAAGTCGCGGAAGACATCCCAGGTGTTGTGCCGGTGGCACAGCGGCTTGATCAGCTTGGCGATTTCGGAGCTATGTGCGCGCATCATGCCGCCTTCCGCCGTGACCGCTGCCGCGTGAGGCTGATCAGCTTGTAGGGCCGGATCGGGAAGCGCTCGAGGTTGGTTTCGGTCGTTTCAACGAACACGAACAGGCCATCGTTCAGATCGCGGGTGATGTCACGGGTGGTGCAGTGATAGGGCCATTCATGCACGCTGAACTTAGAGCCGGGCGGCAGCTTCTTCAGAAGCTCAGCGCGGCGCAGCGCCTTGCCGCATCCCTGCGGGCCGGACATCACCACCAGCTCACCCTTGCCGTGCGGTGAGCCGATGATGCCGAGGGCGGGTTGAATAACGACGCTCATGGCTTCACCGCCGCCGCTGGAAGCACATGCTTACCGAAGAGGTAATCCCCGCCCTTCACATTCCACAGCGACGGCGGCTGATCCTTGAGCCAGCGGCGAATGATTTCACGGCCCACATGCTCGGCGATCAGCTCCGGCTCTCGGTCATTGTAAGAGTCAGCCGGGTTGCCCTGTGCTACATGCCAGTAGATCGCCAGAAACTCATCGGACACGTGCTGAAGCCCGTCGAGGTCGATCTGGATCGTGATGCTCTTAATTGCGCTCATCACACCCTCCCCTCGAAGATCGCCCGCATCCGCCGGCGGCGCGGCCGGCGGACGCCGTCGACCTCGCGCAGGCCTTCCTGCAGCTGCTCTTTGCTGATGCCGGTGTAGATGCCGGTGGAGGCCACCGTGGTGTGGCCCAGCGACGCCTGGACCAGGCCTCGCGGATCGTTGCTGGTGGAGCGGCGCATGATGTCCATGGCGCGGGTGTGGCGCATGAAGTGCGGCGTGGCGTGCAGGTTGGCGCGGCGGCACCAGAGCTTGAAGCGGTCCTGGTAGCCGCGGATGGACATGGCGCGGCCGCGGCGGCTGTAGATCAGGGGTTCATCATCCGCGCCGGTGCCGAAGCTCTCCTGCTGCAGCTTGAGCAGCTGCGTCAGCCGCTGGCGGATCGGGTCGGTGACGGGGATGCTGTGGTCGCGGGCGCGGCCGCGGCTAAAGCCCTTGCGGTGTTCCTTGGGGATGAACAGCCAGCCCGTCTGCAGGGCCAGGCGCGCAGCCCTCACCGTGAGCCTGGAAAACTCGCCGATCCGAAAACCGGTGAGCTTCAACAGATCGATCCAGGCGGCATCGCGCATCGCCTTCGCGCCACTGAATGCCGCGATGGTGCGCATCAACAGGGACTGCTCCTCCGGTGTCAGATACCGGTGCATCACGTTCAACATGGCTCGCTCCTTGGTAAGTTAAAAAAACCGCCAACTGCTCGGCATGGCGATCGACGGTGGGAATCACCAGCGCCAGCAGCACCGCCACTGCCAGCACGTTCAGCCAGTTCAGCCGGTCAGCCATGCACCGGCACCAGGGCAACGCCCCGGCCTTTCCAGGTCATGCGGCAACCCAGCCGATCGGCCAGCGCCCAGGCCTGGGCATCGGTGAGGCGCGGATGCAGCCAGACCTTGGGCTTCACCGGCGACCCCGCCTCGATGAGCTTCTCGCCGGGGATGAACCTCGCGGCCGACAGCTCAATGACGCACGTGCTGCCGCCCGCAGCGCCGTCGCCAGCGCCGGCCGGGACAAGGCCTCCTCGAAGGAAACGGACAGCGTGCTGCGTGCGTACGCTGCCCGCAGGTGCTGCTCCGTCAGGCTCACTTCGAGCCCGAGGCTGAGCTGGGCGGCGGGCATGAGTCAGATCCGAGCCGAGCTGCAGGTCGAACAAACCGCGCAGCCAGCTCTTCCCGAAAAATGAGAGAAAACCCCGTTGCACAATCCACCCCCTGACCTGTTGGAATGTTGTCGGTGATGCGCTTGAGGCCGCTGCCGGCCGGTGGCTTAGGCGGAAAGCGGTTACGCATCGATCAGCCCCTGCACCCGCGCCATGACTTCGATGATTGCGGCCGCGTATTCGTGGCCTTCCTTGTGCACCGTGGCCACCAGCTCGGCGGTGCAGCGCTTGCCCTTGAGCAGATTGTTGAAGGCACTGTGAAACTGGCCACCCTCGATGCCGATCTTGTTCAACAGTTCGAGCAGCGCTTCGTCGGACACGGCGTTCATGCTCGGCAGCGCAATGCACACCATTGAAAAAATCTGCGCCAACGCCTGCAGCGGCCGCGGATCGCCGGTGACGGTGATGATCAGCACCAGGTCTTGCACCGTGAGCTTGTGGTGCATGGGGTCGGTGGCGCTGGGGTGCAGCTTGTTGTAGAGCGTGCCCACTGGCACCACCATGCGCTCAGCCACCGCGGGGATGCCTTTGAGTTCAGGACGATCGGGGTGGCGGTATTCCTCGCAGGCGCGGCGCGCTGCGCCCATCACGTCGAGGTCGACGCGCTGGGGAGGGAGAGACTTTGGTGAGTTGCGGGCCATGATTCCCCTATTCCTCAGCCCGGAACTGCCTGAGACTCACCTTCACCCGACGCCTGGAAGGACTGATCGATGCGGAGGATGATTTCGGTGTTGCGGCTGCGCCCGTTTTGTCGGCTGGCCTCACCGAGTTTTTTGAGAATTGCCTTGGGAAACCGCACCAGGACGGCGGGGTCCTTGCGACGCGCTACAGTTGCTTTCTGAGTGCTCATGCCTGCCTCACAGTGATATCACGGTGATAACGATATCACCGTGATATTTCGCAAGTCAAGCGTCCATCATTTAAACTGCGATATCACAGCCTTCACAGATAGATGGGGGTTTCAAAAAAACATTATTTAACAGGGTGTTACGTAGGGTCAGGGACTATGACTAAAGACCTCAAGGTCGGGCGTGACTCGCCCGGATATCTGCTGCGGCTGCCGAGCGAGTTGCGCGAAGAGATCAAACGCGAGGCGGATATCAGCTCACGCAGCATGAACAGCGTGATCCTGAGTCGACTGGTGGGTAGTTACGGCAAAGAGAAAAAAGCCCACAAAGTCGAAGAGCCTGCGCGATCCATGTACTACGCCCTCAGTGAAACTGAGCAGACGTTGTTTGCCCTGCTGAAAAAGTTGCCGATCGAACGGCAGCTGGCACTGATCACCCTGTTGAAGTGATGTCCCACCGCGAGCTGCTGCACCAATACCGCGAAGCTCTCGCGGATTGGCGGGCACCTGGCAGCATCGTCGCCGGCGTCGAGATCCGCAGCGGCCAGCACGGCTGCGCGACCTGCAGCGCGATCGCAGGGCAATACCGCCTGGACTGCGCCCCTGCCCTGCCCGATCGATGCGAGAACCTCTTCGGCTGCGCAGTGGCCTGGCGGCCGCTCAAGCTGAAACCGCGTGTGCCCGAGCCCAAGCCGCCGACCGCGGATGAGATCAGAGCCATCGAGCGGGCGCGGTGGTTCAATGAGCAGCTGGAGACGGCCTACCAGATGCTGCATGCCCTGCACTCGCGCAAAACATTCCCCAGCTTCAGGGCCGGTTTCAGGCAGACCTTGAAGACCGTGCTGTGGGAGATGGAAGTCGCCTGCCCGCAGCACCCGGCGATCCCGCTGATACGGGAGGCCTTCGATATACTCACACCAAAGCCGAGGACCGAATGGAAAAGACCGCTCGAAGCAGCCTGATCTGCCTGGTGCTGGTGATGCTGGCGGGGTGTGCAGCCCCGCCGATATCGCTCGATACCGGCGAGATCAAACCGGCAATCATCAACGGGCGCTCAGTCTCGGTGATCGACCTGACCAAGCCGAGTGAGGGCAATCTGAAAATGGCGGCAGGCTATCAGCGCATCGCGGATCTGGTGTTCGAGAAACCGCTGGGCGCCACCATGGCAGCCGACCTTGCGAAAAAGCTGCAGGCATCGGGCAACGGCGAGGCGCTGGATGTCTGGCTGATTGATGTCGGCTTCTACTGGGAAAAAACCGGGGCCGACTTCGTGCCACTGGTCAACATCTTCAGCTTCGGCCGCAGCGGACGGTTCAAGTGCGAAGCGGTGATCAGTACTAAACGTGGCAACGAGACGCGGCGGGCCACTATCGAACAGATCATGGAGTCAATCGACACCAGCAAGGTCGGTGCTACCGAGGCCTACTGGAAATACACAGCTCGCGACTGTTACGAGGGCCTGCTCAGCAAGGTGACCGTGGCCATACAAGGGATTTAAAGCAGGTCAAGGCCAGACCAGCGTGCCCACGAGTTCCTGGGGACTCACCGAATCGTAATACTTTCGCGCCTGATATATCGGCGGACCGGCAAGCGCCCAGACCTCACCAACTTTCCATCCGTCAGGTTCCCGGACCATCACGTAACGAAACAATTCTCCACGATCGCGAATCTGCTGCTGCGAATTGGTTAATTGAACGTCCTTCGGCGGTGGCGTCACATTTCGCAGCTTCGCAACGATCACGGATCGGGTATCGCTGTCATTTTTGACCTCGATGATCTCGCCGCTGATTTTTTCGCCCTCTGGCATCGCCATCGTGTGGCGGTGATGGAATCGATACACATCATCGGTCGCCACCTTGTTCAATAGCCCGAGTTGCTTCGTTTCCAGTTTCGCCTGTTGGGCCCGCCTGAAATCCTGCGCCGCCCAGTAACTCTTCAACGCTCGGTCAGGTGTGCTGACATCCACAGATGGCGGCGATCCGTCTGAACAGCCAACCAAAACAGCAAACACCAAAATGATCCAGCGCCTCATGGTCACCTCTGGGAAATGTGGATATGAGGAAATTCTACTGCGCTTTTGACACGCCGATTGGTGATGCAGCAGAGGCTTTTCACCAGCGCGTCAGATTACGAAATCGCCCCGATCCCGCCGCGGATCGAAAGTTGCACGAACAGCCGGCCCTCGCTGCGCCACTGCTTGATGATTTCGAGGTCGCGCCAGTAAAAGGCCGGGTCTTCGAGGGTGATGGGCTTCCAGCCGATGTAGCCGTGGATGCCGCGGCCGCCGATCTTGATGTTCCAGGTGAGGAACGGCAGGCGGGCGGTGACCGGCCACATGCGCCGCACGGCGCTGATCGGGATGAAGCGGTTGTTGTAGCCATACCAGGGCCGCACCAGCGTCCAGGTGGCGCGGCGCCAGCGCAGGTCAAACCAGCGGCCGGCCGGCGGCCAAGGGTGGGCTTGCTGGTCAGCGCTCTTGTTGGTCACAGTGCAGCCGCAACAACAAACAATTGGTCCAGGTCGGCATCGGTCATCTCAAGCCCGGCGCCGATCTCGGCCACCAGCGGCCAATCGCGGCGCACTTCGGTGGCATATTCCCACTCAACCTGCGCCGCCCCTCCAACCGAACGGATCGCTGCGTTGACGGCCTCCAGCTTGCCGGCGGCGAGCAGAGCCAAGCGAGCCTGGCGCATCGTGACCGATTTCGGGATCGGCGGCTCTGACGGCTCCGAGATTTCGGCCTGCCGCTGTTCCTCGGTCAGCTGCGTCATGTCAGCGGCCCACTGCGGGATGTCTTCGGCGCGATCAATCTCAACCTGGTAGAAGCCGCCGTCCTTATCTTTAAATCCGATTTTCATCAGCCGACCCTCGTGATAGTGAAATTTCCGAGATTGCCAAGGCTTGCGCCTACGCCCGTGGTGTGTGCCCTGATCACGCTGCCCGACGCCAAGTAACCAACCCAGGCGACCAGCGCCGTGAAGGCCGCGCCTGCCGTGGTTGCGATCGCAAGTCGATCTGCGTCGGTGATGGAGAGAAACGATGTGGTTAGCTGTGCTGAGTTAAGGCTGATGCCCATTTCAGATGCGGAAGAGAAGTTGTCGCTATATGAAATGGCATAAACACCAGAAGCGTTAATGGTGAACGTGGCGCCGAGCGTTGCGCTGTCGGCATAGGTAACGTCCGTTCCTTGATTGGTCACCACAGTGGTGAACCGGCGGATTTTGTTGTTCGTGCTGCCGTATCCATTGAGCGAATGCAGCCGCACCATGCTGCGCGTGGCTTGCTGGTTGAGCACCGCCGGCACATAGCTGACGACTTCCACCGTGTTCGCCGCCGTCGCACGCAGAATGCAGGTATCACCCGCCTGGGTGACGATGTTCGCACCCGTCTGCGTGACGATGCTGGCGTTGTTTGTCAAAGTCGGCGAACCGGCGAAACGAACGAAGTAGCACAGCCCCGCTGCTACCGTAAAACCGGTTATCGCGATGGAGCCGGTGATGTTGATGTGCCGGGTACTCGGCGCGCTGCTGGTCAGGTTGACGGTCGCTGCCGATGCCACATCGATGCGAGTGGTATTAAGCGAAGACAAAAGAGATGGCCTGACCTTGCGCAGCGTGCCGGTGCTCGCATCCCAGATCAGCAGGAAATCGGCGGCGATATCCGGCGTGGCGTCTTCCAGCAGCTCATCAACCGGCAGTGAAGGCCCGCGGCGGATCTCGGTGGGCAGCGCGGTCCAGTTGCCGCTGGTGTGCTGCCCCTTCGATGCGGCAATCCAGCGAAAGGCGACATTGCTGCGCGCCGTGGCCGAATACATCACCGTGCCGCTGTCGGCCGCGCCGGCGCCGCCCTCCTGCGTGGTGCTGATGCGGCCCGTGAAGCCGAAGAAGCTGCCCGACACGGCCAGCTCTTGTGCGCCGGCGTTGTCGATCAGGTACCAGTGCAGCCAGCCGGGCGTGGCGCTGGCCAGCCCGAGTGTGGATCCGGCGCTGACGGTGAGCGCCACGTTGGCGGCGATCTGCCGCAGGGTCACCGCGCCATCGGTCAGCGTGGCGCTGCGCTGCGCCAGAAAGGCGGGATTGCCGGCGCCGAGGTTGGCGTTGGCCGCATCTTTCACGGTTGCTGTCAGCGCATTGGAGCTGACGGCGAAACTGGGCGCCAGATTGAGCTGGGCCTCGGGGTCGATCAGCTTGAGGCCGGCCAGCGCACCGGACACATCGCCGGTGGCGCCAAAGAGCCCCGCCAGGTAATCGCGCACACCACCAATGGCGGCCTTGAAGACGCCCTGGTTGTGGCCACCACTGGTGCCGTCGAGTTCGGCCTTGGCTGGAAGTGCTGTCATGTCAGTAACCTTTTATTCGTGCGTCGATGCGGCCCGCAACCGACGCCTGGGTTTGGTCAATGCACTCGATCAGCGGGCCGAGTGCGGCATTCTTGTCGAGGATCCGTGCGGAGACGGCGCTGCCACCGTCATCCTCCAGCGTGAGCTGGATGTTTTTGATCACTGCAAAATCAACGGCGAGCGGGATGCGCGTGCCACCTGGAGAGATGACCAGGTTGTCCACGGTCTCTTCGAGGTCGGGCACATCCACCGAGAGCACCATCGCGGCGAGCCGCCCTTCGGTGGCGCCCTGCCCCGTGCGCACGCGAAACTGATAGGTCTCACGGTTGAGCAGGATCTCGCCGGGCCACGGCAGATAGCCAGGAGCGGGGTCGTAGAAAGGATCGGTATCGTCGCCGCTGTAGAACAGATCCGCATCGTCTGTTGAAAACAGCGGGCCGGGTCCGGTCTTGCGGTATTCCAGATAAGTGGGGTCGCCAGTAAGGGTGATCGGGATGGTCAGCCTGGATCCGGCCAGCTCGGCCGCGGGCACGATGATGTCGGTTTCGTAGGTGAGCGCGTCATAGGACGAGGCGGGATACATCAACGCGCCAGCCGTGGTGTAGAGAGGATCACTGTCGTTACTGTAAAAGGCGGTGGTGTTGTCAGCGACGATGTCATCGCCAATTATTGAACCTCCGCTAACAGTGCCCGGCCAGCCTAGCGCCTCAAGGTCAATCTCCTCAGTGACGTTTTGCACTGATGGATCACCAAGGTTCGCGACTATCCAGGCAGCTTCGGGTGACTCTTGGTCATCAGCGTCGAAAGCCTTGATGCCGATGCTGATCTGCCCGTAAGGAAGTGCCTCTGGCGTGTAGGGGTTTTCGGTGATCAGGCCATCGACCAGCGGAAGCGCATCCTCCCATGTTCGGCGATCGCCCCTGTGAAAGCGCAAACCGTGGCCCACCACATCAACTTCCGGCGCCACAGGCCATGACAGTGTGCGGCCGCTAATGCTGAAGTTGGGAACATTGGACGGCGGATACAGCCCTGCAAAGTTCACCGTCTTGGTGATGGTCTGCTTGGTAGAGCGTGCGAGCTTACGACCCAACGAAGGAAAGGCCGTCACCTCGATCACCAGTGCCGCACCGTCCCGGACCTTGAACTCGAAACTGCGAGCGATGGTGTCTCCGTACAGCTCCAGTGGCCCGCCATCGACCGATACCCGCACCTCAGCGAAGCTGTAATCGCTGCCGGCATCCCAGGTGAGCGTCACCCGCGCCAGGTAACCGTTGCCGACGCGGATGCCATCCTCCACCGCCTGCAGGTTGCTGATGTCGGCTGAGCCAAACACCGGCGCCGGCGTGGTGTAGATAAAGTCATCCTCGGCCGCGGCGTAATACTCGGGCACCTCATCGATGGCGGTGAGTTCGATCCGGTCGTGGCCGATCGGGCGCATGGCGTCGATCTTGATCTTGCGGCCAGGCGTGGCGGTGTGGCCGTAGAGCCAGCGGTAATCGTGCACGGGGTGGTCAGGATCCGCACCGGGGTTGAAAGCCAGCGGATTGACCAGGTTGAGCGTGTCACTGTCGCCGGCGCCGGCGGCGACGTTGTAGGTGGCGAATGTGCCATCGGGCTTGACCAGCGTGACAAAGCTGCCGGCAGCCGACAGCGGCACGGTGCGCTCGAGCTTCAGCGATGAAGCGGTGCTGCCCGGCACCAAGCGGCCGGAATAATCGTAACTGGCCAAATCGTGCGACAGCGCAGCCACCTCGCCGCGTGACAGCGGCATGCCCTCCCAGTCCATGCGCCAGCGGTAGCGGCGCGTGCGGAATTCGTTGGCGGCGATGTAGAGGTTGCAGGCCTCGCCCGCCTGGGCTTTTTTCGTGCAGCCGAAATATTCGACGTTGCGGCTGTAGCGCGGCTCGGTGACACCGGGGGCCATCTTGCGCACCACATCGCGCTGCCAGTCGAGATCGGGGTTGATGAAGGACAGCACCACCTCATCAGCCAGGTTGCCGGTGGTGTATTCGATCTCGAAGCTGTCGCGCACGATGTTGCTCATGCTGATCACCGCAACCACCGGCTGATCGGGCGCATCCCACACCGCCTCGAGCTTGCCGGTGCCGATGCTGACGGTGGCGCGGCCGCACAGGGCGATGGCGTCGATCATGTCCTGCACCGACATCTGCTGATCAAAGACGGCGTTGAACTGCAGTTGGCGGGCATCGCACCAGGCGGCGAACTCGATCAGGTTATCGAGGCCGATGCGGCTGTCTGGCATGCCCGCCCCCCAGATGCGACGGCCGGCGACGAATCGGCCTCGCGCCGCGGCGAGGATCCACCAGGCCGGGTTGCTGGTCTGCGCGGTGACCCAGCTGGAGCCGTTCCACATCTCCGTCTTGGCGCGGGCGATCGCGTTGAGCTGGTCCACCTGGCCATTGAGCTGGCCCGAGGCCTTGATCTTGAGCGCCACGCGCTTGCGGCCGGTGTAGTCGGCGGTGTCGGGCTGGTAGGTGCGCAGCTGCGACCAGACCAGGTCGGACACATTGCGATCGGAGGTTTCGTCCGGCGTGGTGCGGCGCAGACGTACTTCGTACTGGCCCGAAGCCACACTGATGCGGAAGGTGCGGCGCAGAGGTGCCCGGCGGGCATGGCTGAGGTTGATGGCGGAGGCGCCCTCCCAGAACGGCAGCCAGGTGCCCGAGCCGACGGCGCGGTATTCGATCTCGATCGTGGCGCCGAGTGCGGCAATGCCGCCGTCATCGGCCAGGTGAAACAGCGAACCGGTGATCTCGATGGCCAGCGCGGTGGCATCGAGGCTGCTGGTGCGCTGGATCCAGCCTGCGGCAGCGGTGAGCGCAGAGCCCTGCAGGGTGTCGATGTTGGCCGGGAACAGGGTCAGCGCGCCATCGGGCCCGGACTGCTGGATCTCGACCCCGCTGAAGTTCTCGATCGGCGTCTGGCCGATGCGGAAATCGGAGAGGTCGATATCGTTGTAACCGAAGTCGAAGACCTGGTAGAGGTATTGATCCTCGCCTTCAAACTCGGTGTAGGCCTTCGCGCCCAGATCCGGCGTGACCCGATGCGTGCCCATGATCACCGGCATGGGCTCGTAGGGCCGCATGCGGTTGCTGCCACCATTGAGCGCGTAGGTTGGCGACTCGGCCGCCCCGCCGCTGAACTGGGCGCGGCTGATGTTGGGCTTGGGTGGCGGGAACAGCGCATTTAGCGCCATCGTGCCGACCACCACGATACCGGCCTGCAGGATGGTGCCAAAGGTGGTCAGTGCGCCCACTGTACCGGCGGCGGCACCGCCAAGGCCCACAGCAATGTGTGGGGCTGCAATGATCAACGCCAAGGACAGCACAGTCTTGAGCGGGTTTTTCTTGCCACCGCCGCTACCGCCGCGAACGGTGACCTGTATCTCTATCAGGGTGCCGGGCTTGGGCCGGCAGTGCAGCCAGAGATCCCGTGGTACCCGGGCGCCGTCGATGGTGACCACTGCACCCCGGTTGCGGATCCGCGGCCAGATGCCGGCGCGCTGCAGGTACGCGCCGAGGGTCTCGCCGGGGAACAGCCGCACATGCACCAGCTCACGATCCAGCCCCGGCAGCAGCGGATGCCCGCGATACACGGCTTGCGGCATTGGTACCACGGCGGCCGCGGTGCGCTCGACCGGTGCAGGCAGGGTCATTTCCACCGATAGACCCCTTCGACGCTCATGCCCTGCGCCGGCAGGTTGACCAGACGATGAAGACAGACATGCCCCGCGGCGCGGTAGTTGTGCAGCACCCAGGGCAGGCCGTGGATCACGCAATACACGCCCAGGTGCTCGGCACGGCCGCGACTGAGGATCAGCACCCCATCACCTTCCACCGGGCTGTCGGTGCGCTCGGCGAAATCGGCCTTCTCACCGGCGATCTGGCGCTGCTGGGCGCGATAGTCGCTGGCGTGTTCCTTGGGCAGCTGCAGCTCGCGGCCGAATTGCTCACGCATCACCAGCTCGACCAGGTGGGCGCAGTCGAACTCATCATCGATGTAGGGGCGGCCGACATAGGCCTCGGACCAGTGGCTCATCAGATGTGCCTCCAGGTGCGCCTGCAGAAGATGTCGTTGATAGTGGTTTGGCTGACGCCATGCAGTCGCGCCAGCGCGTTCTGTGAAAGTGTGCTGGCACGGATTTCCAGCACGTCCGCTTCAGTTAATTTTGCGGAAGGATTGATCTCACCTCTAGATCGGTTCGCTATTTTTGACTTGGCCTCCTCTGAATGGTGGCGAGTGCCCGCCACTTTCAGTCCGTAGACCGGGTGAGCAGGGCCAAATTTACGAAAGTGCCCATTGCGCGCGCCATGAGCAGATCGACCCTTTAAGACCATATCGCGCATGTTGTCGGCATGCGTTCCCGCGAACAGATGATCCGGGTTCACGCACCCCGGTCGATCACAGCGATGCAAGACAAACATTCCATGAGGTATTGGTTCGACCAGCATCGCGTAGGAAAAGCGATGCGCGGGAACAGGACGTCCGCCCACCGGAAAATTCCCGTATCCCTTTTCGTTGCGGGCACCAATCCAAATCCAGCACCGGGTGCGCGGCCGCACCACAATGAATTTCCAAAATCTCTTGTGTGGCGGCCGCGTATCCCCCATGACTACACTTCCGCCGCTGTCCGGCGGCAGGCCGCCTGCAGTTCGTCCAGCGCGGCATCCATGCGCTCCTGGATCGGCAGCAGCAGGCAGGCCAGGTCGGTGGCGCTGACTTCCGTGCCTTCCTCGCTGTGCGTGAGCAGATGGTTGACGCCTTTCAGCGCCGCATGGGACTGCCGGACCAGTTGCGTGGTTTCGATCAGCAGTGATGCCGGGAGCGGGGATTGCACCTGAGTGTTGCGAGCCATGATGGCCTCCTTTAGCTTTTGAGAGAGGCCACCCCGACAATGCGGGGGTGGCCGGGCGCACTCTCGGCGCTAAAGACGCCGCGTCAGGGTTTCCCCTTGCGGGTGTTGTATGCCCTGGCTCTACCCCGGCCAGTGAAACCACTGGACGTAAAAAATGCCGCTGGCTGACGGGGCGACAAACCGCTTTAGCTTTCGAGAGGCGTTCAGAATAA